>Ga0307479_10002257_pt1 | contig 17514 bp, 18 predicted proteins | sample atmos_gasesECM4C_FD_203743 | JGI IMG/M metagenome (GOLD analysis project Ga0307479, IMG submission 203743) | Hardwood forest soil microbial communities from Morgan-Monroe State Forest, Indiana, United States - atmos_gasesECM4C_515 | ecosystem: Environmental > Terrestrial > Soil > Temperate... | reverse complement strand
GAAAGAGAAACAATTTAAAGAGGCTCGCGAGCACTATACCTACCGCCAGGACATCAAGGTGCAGACCCGCGATGGCGACACGGTCACCGGGGAATATCACGAAGTATTCGACGTACTATACGACGACAAGGGTCACCGCATCGAGAATGTGGTCTTTGCTCCCCAGTCGTCGCTGGAGCAGGGCGGGTTGTCGCTTGACCAAGGCGATGTTCAGGATTTCCGCAACCGCCTGCCCTTCGTGCTTACCACCGAGGAGGTTCCGGAATACAACATCCTCTACGTCGGCCAGCAACAGGAAGATCAGTTGCACTGCTATGTTTTCGATATCGCTCCGAAACAGATTGTGGGCAAGAAGCGCTACTTCCAGGGGCGCATCTGGGTGGACGATCACGATTTCCAGATCGTGAAGACCTACGGCCAGGCCGTACCGGAGATTCGCGATACGAAGAAGAAAGGCAAGGAAGAACATCTTTATCCGAAGTTCACCACCTGGCGCCAGCAGATCGATAACCAGTACTGGTTTCCAACTTACACTCGCGCCGACGACACTCTGCACTTCAACATCGGCGACATTCACATTCGCGAAATCGTGAAGTATGAGGATTACAAACGGTTCGGTTCGAATGTTCGGATTCTGTATCAGGGACAAGAAATTCCGAAGGGCGATCAGAAAGATCAGAAGCCGGATCAGGCTCCGGAGCAGAAAAAGCCTGACGCGCCACCGAATCCGCAGCCACCACAGAAGTAGAGTTCAGCGACGGCTAACACCAGGATCCTTCGCTTCACTCGGAATGAGAGATTGGTGCTGGTCCGGTTTTTGCTGGAAGCTGACGGCTGATAGCTGAGAGCTAGTAGAACAAATACTTCCGCCACTTATCGTCCGACCTGCCCATTAACCGCATGATGTGGCGGCTGGTGTGGAGGTTGAAGGCGCGGGGTTCGCGCATCAGCTTCATGCCGGCTTCCAGCGGGAACTGGTTGCCCTTGCGGCGATTGCAGGCGTGGCAGCAGGCCACAAGATTCTCCCAGGTGGAGGAACCGCCGCGGGACCGAGGAATTACGTGATCCAGGGTCAACTCGCCCGAGGGCAATACGGTCGCGCAGTACTGGCAAGTGTTGCGGTCGCGCAGCAGGATGTTCTTGCGCGATAAAGCGCGGCTCTGGTGCGGGATTCGGCGGTACTCCAGCAGGCGGATCACTGAGGGCACGCGCATGGCGATGCGCGCGGCGTGCAGGAAGTGTCCATTTTCTTCTTCGGTCATCGCCACTCCCTTGAGCACCAGAACCAGAGCCCGGCGGGCTGCGCAAACATTGATCGGCTCGTAAGATGCATTCAACACGAGCACGGGCGCGTGCAGGGTATTGCCATTGCTGTCGCGATGCATCGCCGCCGTGGCAAAGAGCCCGGCGGCATGCCTGCCTGTTGGTCCTGCCTCGGGTTCCATCATGGCTGACATGCTCTGCTCGTCTCCTAAATCCTGGTGATACTTAGATGCCAATCTGTGCTGCCGCGCCTAACCACCAGCCGCGCGGGCTAATGGAATCGGCCGCACGTCCGGAAGCGCTTCCACAGCGTCGTGTTCCGGTTGAATCTCAACCTGCTGTGCGGAGACCTTCAGAGTGCGGGCCACGGTCGCCACCCATACTTTGGTCGCGCCGGCGCGGCGCAGAACGCGAGCACATTCTGAAACGGTCGCACCAGTGGTGTAAACGTCATCCACCACAAGCACCTCGCGGCCAGCCAAGGCTTGGGGTTGCACAACCCGGAACGCCCCTCGCAGATTCTCGCGGCGTTGATGGCTGGTAAGACCGATTTGCGATGCGGTTTCGCGCTTTCGCTCGAGAACCTCCGCGCATAAATGCAGACGACCAGGATCGATCACTTTGATCGCGGCCCGCGCGATCAGTTCGGCCTGATTGAAACCACGTTGCCGTCGCTTGCTGCTGTGCAAGGGCACAGGGATCATAGCAACGGATTCCGCCGGGAAACCAGGTTCAATCGCAACAATGGCTTCGGCCAGCATGCGACCCAGAACATTAGCAGCCGGTCGCACGCCGCCATACTTCAGCAGATGAATCAACTCGCGTAATCCGCTCTCGTAACTGCCATAAGCCGCAGCCCGGGCAAACGGTGGTTCGATGCGGCGGCACAACCCGCAACGTAACTCGCCCTCGCCACCGGCAAACGCGTATGCGGAAAATAACCGCTCGCCACAAATTGCGCACACTCCACCTGAGATAGGGCGCATCGCGTCGAGGCATTCCCGGCAGAGCGGAAGGCGCGAAATGTTCACTAACGGCGTGCCGCAGATACGGCAATCGGAGGGAAATAGAACTGTAAAGAGGCCTTCGGCAATCCGGTCAGTCCAGCGCCGCATTCCATCGCTGCGAGAAGCAATAGAGGGGCTTGCCACTGCAGCTTTGGCCTGGCTAGCCCGAATTCTGTCCTCACTACTGCTGAAGACGGCCTCCGTATTGCCCGCAGAAAGGCTTGGGCGGGCGCTTGATCAATTGCCTGCTTGCATAGCAGTATAACGGCGGCTGGGTCTGCTAGGCAACATTACGATTGGACCGCGTCACCGGAGTTGGTACCGTCGGTACCTTCTTGATCGCTTCCGGGAGCCGTTCTTTCACTGGCATGAACAACAATCGATAGTCCCGCCGAAAACATTCCGCGCAGCGCACCGGCTGCAGCAGAAAAATTGGCATAAGGTAGCGTTCCGAAAAAGTACGGGGCCGCGATCGGAAACCGACAACGCTGCCGCAGTCGTCACAATGAAATTCAAGCAGCTTTTGGAACCAGAGCTGGTCGGAAGAACTTCCTATCACACTACACCTCCGGTTGAGGAACTGCGAAGGGGCGTTCAGACAGCTTGGTTTGATTCTAACAAGACGCCGGGGCACAAGCCAACTGCGAAGCCTCCCACTTGTAATATAGGCATCCCGCATGCTAACGTGCCGCCGTTTGTGTTTTGAGTAAGATACGCTAGTAAATGCCTCCATCCCAGGCCCATCGAGAGGATCCCAACTTATGAGCAGTCCAGTCCGCGAATCAGGAACTGGTGCCAAGAAACACGTCCCTTTCGTGCCTGAGAGCATGGAGATGAAGGAATTTACTCTACGCGCAGTGCTGTTGGGCCTTCTGATGACGATCGTCCTGGGCGCAGCTAACGCGTACCTGGGCTTGCGTGCTGGCATCACTATCGCGGCTACGTACCCGGCCGCAGTAATCGCAATGGCGGCAATGCGGGCCTGGAAAGGATCGCTGCTGGAAGAAAATATCGCTCGAACCGCTGGTTCCATTGGGGAGTCGGTCGCCGCCGGCGCGATCTTTACGCTCCCTGCATTTCTGCTGGCCAAGGCTTGGCCGTCTTTCCGCTTTGCTGACGCATATTGGAAATCCACCGCGCTGATCATGGTCGGTAGCATCCTCGGCGTTTTGTTCATCTCGTTGGTGCGGCGCGGCATGGTGGAGGATCCAGAACTGCCTTTTCCGGAATCGCTGGCAGCATCCGAGATTCACAAAGCCGGGCAGCGGGGAGCACAGGCCGCGAAATATCTCTTCTGGAACATCGGCATTGGCGGCGTGGTTTACATTCTGGGGAAATTCGGCCTGTTCGCCGCCGACACGGATCTTCACGTTGGCGTCGGCACTCTGGGACACAGTCAGGTCCGGCTCGGCTCGACGGGAAGCACTCATGTCGTCCCTACAGGAGGGACCAGTGTATTTGCGGCGCCGAGCGTGAGTCCCGCCTACCTCGGCGTGGGTTACATCATTGGCGTAAAGCTGGCCTCGATTCAGTTTGCGGGCAGTGTGCTCGCTTGGGGGTTGATGGTCCCTCTGATGATTTTTTTTCTTGGGCCGCAGCTGAAGGCATACATTCCGGTCGATACTCCCGACAATTGGGCGAACATGGCAGACGCGGTGTGGAGATACATCGTGCGTCCGATTGCGGTCGGGGGAATGCTGGTCGGCGCCGCCTACACATTATTCAAGATGCGCGCCAGCCTTACGGCCGGTATTGGCAAAGCATTCGCGGACCTGCGCCAGACCGCCGATCAGCAAGCAAAGCTGGCACGCACGGAACGCTATATGAGTTCGAAGGCAGTCTTCAGTTTGATCGCCGTGATGTTTGTCTTGATGTGTTTGCTCTACATCAGGATCTCGGGCCTGGTGTGGCCGGCCATTCTGGCGGCGGTGGTGATGATTCTTGTGGGATTTTTCTTCGCAACCGTCTCAGGCAATCTGGTGGGATTCATTGGCTCATCTAACAATCCGATCTCCGGCCTGACGCTTTCCACGCTTTTGATTGCGGCACTGTTAATGGTGGCGCTCGGAGTTTCGGGTACGTCGGGAGTGGCTGCGGTTCTTGGGGTCGCGGCGGTTGTTTGTGTTTCTTCGGCTGTGGCGGGCGAATTATTGCAGGATTTCAAAGTCGGTTACATTTTAGGCGGGACGCCCCAGAAGATTCAGGCTGCGGAACTGATCGCGGTGGTGGTCGCAAGCCTGGTGATGTATTTCCCCTTGATGCTGCTGCATGAAGGCAGCATCAAAGCCGGGGGCGTGGGATTTGGCGGCGCTGAACTTCCGGCCCCACAGGCGGGACTGATGGCGACTCTGGCCATGGGTATTGTTGGTCATGACATGCCATGGCCCCTGGTGGTGGTTGGAATCTTTTTTGGCATCGCGCTCGTTATGATGCAAGTGAAAAGTCCGATGCTGGTTGCGGTCGGAATGTATCTGCCGTTCGGAACCACCTTCGCGATCTTTGTGGGGGGAGTGATTCGCTCCATCGGTGATTGGGTCGCCGAGCGGCGCGGATTCAACAGCGCCCAGAAGGCGCGGGTCGACAATGCGGGAGTGCTGGTTGCTTCGGGATTGATTGCCGGAGAAGCTTTGTTGGGCTTGGTTTGGGCGGGATTGCAGTTTGTTCCCTCATGGGGCGCTCCCAACCATCCGCCGCAAATCTTCGGCGATCCGTCTTACCTGGTGGGAGGAATGATTGTGCTGGCTAGCCTGACGGCTTTGATGATTTTCCTCCCCGTGTCGGCTGCCGGCGATCCCAACGAACCGGCGCCACCAACGGCGATGATGTAGTGCGAAATAGTGTAACGCGGGCGCTCCGACCCGCGCTCTTCGCGCAGCGAAGGATCGTTGTAATTCACTCTTCTCATGTCCATCGCCGCAAACATCGCAACGATCCACGAACGCGTCACCGCCGCAGCGCGACGAGCCGGAAGAAATCCCGAAGAAGTCTTGCTGATGGCCGTCAGCAAGACTCAGCCACCGGATCGCATTCGCGAAGCCTACGCTGCTGGCCAGCGCCTCTTCGGTGAGAACCGGGTTCAGGAATTCGGCGGTAAGGTAGAAGCTCTTCTGGATTTGAAGGATGCCGATTGGCACATGATCGGACACCTTCAGACCAATAAGGCGGCCAAAACTGCGGAATTGTTTCGCGCGGTGGATTCGGTCGATTCTCTTAAGCTCGCCGAGAAACTGAACGCGGCGGCTCGTGCTCTGGGCAGAAAGCTGGAGATACTGGTCGAAATCAACGTGGGCGGTGAATCAGCAAAGAGCGGTCTCGTTCCGGGTTCATCTGCACTCGAAGATTTGCTCGGCTCCGCGCCCCGGCTTGATGCGCTGGTGTTTCGCGGATTGATGACCGTGCCTCCGCTCACCAGCGATCCGCAAGGTGCGCGTCCCTACTTTCGCAACCTGCGCGAGTTGCGCGATACGATTGCCTCGCGTAACCTGCCGTCCGTCGCGATGGATGAGCTTTCCATGGGCATGTCGCACGATTTCGAAGTGGCGATTGAAGAAGGATCAACCTGCGTACGCGTAGGCACAGCGATCTTCGGGGAACGAGCAAAAGCTTAACCACCACAGAGGCACAGAGGACCGCGGTGAGACGTCTAGATCAGATTTGCGCCGGGACTCTATCCTTGTTGGCCATTGTGGATTGCCTGCTCGTGCCTAGAACTTATGTGGGCCGAATCTGGATATTTGGGACGGCTCTGGCTTTGCTATTCACCGCGATGTTGAATCTGCTGCGCATTCGCTGCCATACGGATGTAAGAGATCTCAGGCTATTTTGCATCACAGAAAACATAGCAATGCTGCTGTTCGTGATCGCGTTGATGGCAAGCATCGGGAAATCACGGACTCTATCTAATCCTCAGGTTCCTTTGATCAGTCTCCTAGTCGCGATTGAGACGATGTTTTCGCTGGTGAAGCGAGATTGATTCCTATCCAGAACTCCACCGAGGGTGTGACTTTCGCCGTCAAAGTCCATCCCCGCGCAAAGAAAGATGCCATCAGCGCGGAAATCAGTGACGCGCTCAAAGTTTCCCTTACCGCGCCACCCGTCGATGGTAAGGCCAACGAAGCCTGCATCGAATTTTTGGCAAAAGTTTTGAAGGTCCCACGCTCTTCCGTTACCATTGCCTCCGGCCAGCGCAACCGCAGAAAGGTAATTCGTGTTATGGGACTCTCGGCCGAAGAAGTCAGGAAGCGGTTGGGTGAGAGCGGAAATATCTACATTCAGACCCGGCAGACGTAGAACCGGAAAGAGCGCGGGCGAGGGCGCCCGCGCCACATGGGTCATCAGAGGAGTTACTTTTGAGCTTTTCCGAACGCTTGCAGGAGATTCGCACCGGATTCGAACGGCCCTTCTGGATTGCCAATCTCAGCGAAATCTTCGAAAGACTTTCCTACTACGGCGCCTTTGCGTCGCTAGCACTGTATCTACAGGAGAAGCTGAATTTCTCAACCGAGCAGACCGGAACGCTCACTGGAATCTTCGGCGGCATGGTGTGGTTTCTCGCTATCTTCGGAGGAGCTGCCGCCGACCGCCTGGGTTTTCGCCGCGCGCTCTCGATGGCATATCTCATTCTCGCGGCCGCATATTTCCTGATTGGTTCCATCGGATCGTCCTGGCTGGCTCCCGTCCGCAACGCCGTGCCGCTCAGTTTGTTCGTCGGCTTCATTCTGATTCTACCGGCACTCGGCATCGCGCTGGTGAAACCTTGCGTTGTCGGCACCACGGCTCGCGCTTCCAAGGAGAATGTGCGCTCGATTGGCTATTCCATCTATTACACGATGGTCAATATCGGCGGCGCTGCCGGACCCTATTTCGCGTCGTGGGCTCACCGACATCTCGGTGTTGAGGGTGTTTACCGTATCGCTGCGTTCAGCGTCTTCGCAATGTTCTTTGTGGTGCTGTTTTTCTTTCGCGAACCACGCAAGGCCGGAGACGCGCCTCCGCCTTCGATTGCGACCGTGGCGCGGAATTTCTGCGTGGTGGTGGGCAACTATCGCCTGGTTCTGCCGGTCCTGCTGACTGCTTTTCTGCTGCGCATCGGTTTGTGGATCTATCCACAGCTTTCCATACCGTGGTGGATCTGGGCTGGGATGCTCGCCCTTGTTCTCGCCGGGATCAGCCGCTTCATGTGGTTCCTCGTACTCTTCACCGGTTATTGGATCGTTTTCTGGCAACAGTATATCAGCCTGCCCGGCTACATTCACGGCTACATTAATTCAGGCGCTGACGTGGAGATTATTCTCGTCACAGACGGATTGACTGTGATCTGCCTCACCCTCGCAGTAAATTTCCTGACGCGCAGGATTCCTGCGTTTCAAGCCGTAATTCTGGGGACGCTCATCACGTCAGTCTCATGGTTGATCCTCGCCTTTTGGCCGACGATCTCGGGAGCCATCCTCTCGATATTTATTCTCGCGCTTGGCGAGATCATTCAGCAGCCGCGCTACTACGAATACATCGCGCTGCTTGCTCCTCCCGGACAGCAGGGTACCTATATGGGCTTTGCGTTTTTGCCGATTGGAATTGGATCGCTGATCGGCGGATGGTTCGGCGGCACTTTGCTGCATCACTTCGGAGAGGTCACGCACCAACCGCAGCGCATCTGGTGGACCGTGACCGCTGTCGGCGTGATTACGACCGCGCTGCTCTGGATCTACGACAGGTATTTCAGACTACCGAGCACACCCACAAAGTAGAACGCGATGCTATTCGAGTCCTGGCTCGACCGCATCGGCAGTTGGGCCGATCATGACGCGCTAGTCCACTACCTGATCGCCCCTATGATTGCATCCGAACCAGAGCGAGCCAAAACTGTCTTCCGCTGGGCGAAATCAGCGAATCGCTGGCATCGTTGTGCTGCCTGCGTGGCTTTGATTCGCGGTGCGCGCGGAAAGATGTTCTTCCCGGAGATCAAGAAGCTCTCCAATTCCCTTCTGGCCGACGAAGACGACATGGTGCAAAAGGGATTGGGCTGGCTCCTGCGCGAGACCGCAAAGTTCGACGCCAAGAGGACCATTCCGTATCTGATGAAGATTCGAGGGCGCGCGCCGAGACTGGTTTTGCGAACGGCATGCGAAACCCTGCCGCTCGCCACGAGGAAGCGTCTTCTGGCAGCCCACATCCGACGGAAATAGCGCTGCCACCCGAAGCCTCACCGATTCGCCCAAATCACATCCATTGTTTACAATAGACGTTTGCCCATGGAGTTATCTGCCATTCAGTCCGCGCTGCGCGAACGCAACATCGACGCCTGGCTGTTTTACGACCATCATCATCGCGATCCCATTGCTTACCGGGTACTTGGCTTACCCGCTGGACTGATGGTTACGCGCCGCTGGTTCTATCTGATTCCTGCGCAGGGCGAACCGGTGAAATTAGTGCATAAAATCGAAGCTGGGCACCTCGATTCGTTGCCCGGCAGCAAGCGGCAGTATTCGGGGTGGCAGGAATTATTCGACAGCCTCAAGTCGATGCTTGCGTCCTATCGCGATATTGCCATGCAGTATTCGCCTAATAACATCGTGTTCACGATATCCCTGGTCGATGCCGGAACCGTCGAATTGCTGCGTGGCTTGGGAAAGAATGTAGTCAGCTCGGCCGATCTGGTGGCACAGTTCGAAGCCACCTGGACCGAAGAGCAGATCAAGACTCATTTTGCAGCGCGCGATGCCATCGACGCGATTACAACCGCGGCCTTTAAAGAAATCGGTCGGCGCGCGCGCGACGGGGGCACTACGGAGCACGAAATCCAGCAGTGGTTTATGGAGGCGTTTCGCCGCGAGAACCTGCTTACTGACGATCCGCCCATCGTCGCCGTAAACGCCAACGCCGGCAATCCACACTACGAGCCGCGCGGCGATCATCCAGTCCCCATTCGCGAGGGCGATCTGGTGCTGCTCGATGTCTGGGGAAAGAAAGATACTCCGGGAGCGGTGTACTACGACATTACCTGGATGGGCTTCGTCGGCAAGGCACCCTCCGGGCGAATGTGCCAGGTATTCGACATTGTGCGCGACGCGCGCGACGCCGGCGTGAAGACGGTGACTGACGCTGTCCGCGCCGGTCGCCGCATTGCGGGATGGGAAGTAGATCGCGCCACCCGCGGTCACATCAAAAAGAATGGTTACGGCGACTATTTTATTCACCGCACCGGACATTCCATCGGCACCGACGTCCATTCCAACGGAGCGAACATGGACGATCTGGAAATTCACGACGAACGTCAGATCCTGCCCAACTCGTGTTTCTCCATTGAGCCCGGCATTTACCTGCCGGAATTCGGTGTGCGCAGCGAAGTCAACATGCTGGTGCGTCCCAAGTCCGCGGAAGTTACCGGCAAAATTCAACGTGAGATTGTAATTATCTGATGGCAAATTCCCCACAACTCAAGACGAAACCGGCGGCCGAGTCCGCCCAGAACACCAGCATGATGGCCGTGATCGCACCCGCACTGGGCTGGCTGATTCCAGGCGCCGGACACATGATCCAAAAACGCTGGATTCGAGGGACGCTCCTGCTGGTCTCTATCGGAACCCTATTCGTGCTCGGGCTGATGATGCAAGGCCACATTTACAAGGCGAATGGCGGCGACATCCTCGACATTCTCGGATTCATCGGCGATCTCGGCGCCGGTGGAATGTATATCGTTACCCTCGCCTTGAACGCAGGCCAGGGCGCGATCGCTTTCGCCATCGCTGATTACGGAACGAAGTTCATGATCGTCGCTGGACTACTTAATTTCATTGCGGTAGCGGACGCTTACCATATCGCGATCGGAAAAAAACAATGACGATCCAGCTCACTCATTTCAGTGCGGCATTTGTATTCGCACTATTTGCCTCCATTGTCTTTGGCATCACTCACCGCGAGACCACCCGCGACATGATTCGCTACGGCTTGTATTGCTTTGCAATGTTCATGGGCGGCGTTCTGGTGGCGGGATGGGCAATGTGGTTGATACGGAGATAGCTGAGTTGGTGTTGTTTGCTGATAGCTTGACGGCTGAAAGCTGACAGCTGTTTTTCTCACCCCTGCCACACAAACGCGTCAAATACCCGCTTCGAATCGAAATTCAGACGACGGTACAGCGCGACTGCTCCCGCATTAGCTTCAGTCACGGTCAGCGAGAGCATCGAAAAACCTCGTTTGCGCAGGTTCGCCGAGGTCGCCGCCAGCAAGGATTCCCCGATGCCGCGCGACCGGTATTCGGGGAGCACGCACACTTGGGTGACGTGCCCTACATCGTCCCGAACGCGAGAGCACAGAATCAGCCCGATCAGATTCTTCGCCTTCTTGTCGACGACAGAGAACGATGATTCCGCGTCGAACAACCCGCATCCCGGAAAACGCACAATGTTATTTAGAAACCGCAGCGATCCGCTCAAAGTGTGGTACTGGTCGTTGATCTGCGCGTCGACGTGGCCGCGATACGCTGCCGTAATTACGGCAGCGGCGGGCTGGTAGTCGGCCTCAGTCCACGGCCGGAGTTCAACGCCCGGATGCGTCGCCGGCGACTTGATCTCACCGTTGCCCAACCCGAGAACCATGAAGAGCCGCGGATGGCGCTGAAATCCCTGGTCAAGAAATGGGCGCGCGACGCTGCCTGCTTCGTGCGCAAGAAGCTGCGCTTCGACCCGGTGAATTCCCGGAGACTGCTGCAAGGTTTCGATCACATGTGTCAGCAACTTGATTTCGACCTCGCGAGCGTTCGGAAGACGTCCGCCATTCGCTACGAAAAGATCGCCCACGACGCCCTTGCTGCCTTCATACACGAAGAAGCTGTAGCCAAAGATGCGGCCGCGCTCGATAGCGGCATACCCGGGAAGGATTTTCGCGTCAACATACCGCAGGATCATTTCCGCCGAACCGTTGTAGTCCCATGACAGCAGGCTCGCCCAAGCCCGGGTCTCATCGTCGAGCAGGGGGCGCAGGTCAACGGAAGAAAAATGCCTGAGGTCGAGAATCTCCACGGGGCTCCTGCCAAAATCAGCCAAAACCTTTCTGGCCTTGTTCGCTGTAGCAGAACTCCGAGTTTAGTGGGTTCGAGGACGGGAGGCAAACGCCGGAACACAGGAGGGCAACAGCGATACTAGTGCGCAGAACCTGCGGCTGCAATCCAGAAATAATCCACGTGCTGCGCGGCGTAGTGGCCAAGATAAGAAACACGCCGGCCTTGCACCAGTCCCGCAATCTCCACCTGTGAATTCTCCGGCGCCACCAATAAATGCTCTTGCCGCGGAACTGTTCCCCAGTCGTAATTGAGGGTTAACTGGTTGCGATAAAAACTCAGGCCGTATTCCAGTTCGCGGTGAACACGATAAACAGCCAAGGGCAGCGGTTGGGTTTGGATGCCGGCGATTTCCCGCGCTAGCGGACGAGCCGACAGAGTCTGATCAATCGCAGAAGATCCAACCTTCAACACCACACCAACCGCCAGCAGGACCGGAATCAACGTGATGAACCGCAACATACGCAGGCCCGAGGCACGCACCAGCGTTACGGCGATCCCGGCGCAGAGCACAAATGCGATGGCTAGCGCCCCAAGCATCGGTCGGCCTCCGGGCAGACGATGCTCCGCGAGCAGGTAAACGATCAGCAGCGCCGGAACAATGGGCGCTGATGCCAGCAGCGCATGGAGCGCTACAAGCCCTTTCGGCGCTGATTCGGGTTCGCTTCTGATTAAACGCTGCCGCAAGTATTCCGCTAAAAGCAGCCCGCCCGCCGGAATCGCCGGAAGAATGTAGCCCGGCAGCTTCGATTGCGAGATTGAAAAAAATACCACAGGTACGATCAACCAGCAGCAGGCGAACATGCCGAATTGATTTTCGAGACCGCTTTGGCCGGCGCTATTCGATTTTCGCCCAGCCCACCAGAGGCGCAGTGTTTCAACCAATGCCGCGACCACGAAAACGGTCCAGGGAATCAGCGCCAGTGCTGTTACCGGCAGGTAATACCAGAGCGGTTCAGGATGGTGATACAGATTCGTCGAGAAGCGATCCAGGTTGTGCTCGATGATAAATGCATGAAAGAAATTGGGATTGCGAATCTGCACCGCGAAATACCACGGCAGGGAAATCGCGCAGAACAACACAATCCCCGGGAACCATAGGCTCTTAAAGATCAGACGAAATTCCCCAGCAGCCACTGAGTACAGGACAATAACCAGCCCAGCGAGAAACGGCGCGACCGGCCCTTTCGCCAGCATTCCTAACCCTGCGGATCCATAAAGAACGAAGAGATACAATTTTCCCCCGCTCTCCCGCCAGGCCCACCAGCCGAGCATCCCCACTGTGAAGGTCGCGGTCAGAGCCATATCCATCGAGGCGGCGCGGGAATAGCCGATCATTCCCGCCGAGGACGCCGCGATCAGCGCGCCATCCAATTCAAATCCAGGGCGGAAGCGGCGGAGAAAAACATAAATTGCCAGCACGAGGAGTGTCGCATCGACGGCTGAAGGCAGACGTGCCGCCCAATCACTCACGCCGAAAATCGAGTATGCGATCATGGCCTGCCAGTAATACAGAGGAGGCTTTTCCAGCCATGGCTGGCCGTATAGCACTGGCGTGATCCAGTCGTGGCGCTGGAGCATTTCGCGCGCCACCTGCGCGTAACGTGGTTCGTCGGCTCCGATTAACCCGAACTGCCCCAGGCCGTACAAGAACAAGAATGCGCAGAAACCCGCGAGCAGCAGGGCATCGGTGCGAGTGCGATTCGTCATGGGGTTGGATTTCTATTGCGGACGTAGATTTATTGCACGGAAGGTCCAAGCCGTATCTGATCCAGAACCTGGCGCACAGCCTGGACCAGCGGCCCGTCCACCGAGCAACCGCCGGCGCACTCGTGGCCGCCGCCGCCAAAGCCCTCAGCTACTCGCGCCACGTCGAGCTTTCCCTTGCTGCGCAGGCTCACTCGAAAACGTCCGTCGGGGAGCTCACGGAAAAACGCCGCCACCTCCAGTTCGCCGATGGAGAGCACGTAATTCACCAGCCCCTCGCAGTCCTCTTCCTTTGCATCGCAACGTTCCATTTGCTTCTGCGTTACCCAAGTCCACCCGAGATTGCCTTCGGTGTTCAGGTTGCGCAGAGCCTCTCCCAGCAGCCGCATCTTGGCCACGGAGTGGGCGAAATAAATGCTGCGGGCGCAATGCGACGGATCAGCGCCCGCCAGAACAAGTTCCCGCGCAAGAGCGAATGTGTGCTCGTTGGTTCCCTGAAACATGAACGATCCAGTGTCGGTCATCAGCGCGGTATAAAGGCAGGTTGCAATCTCGGGAGAGAATGGCGTCCCCGCTTCGCGCGCCAGGCGGAAAACCATTTCGCCTGTAGCCACCGCCTGCGGATCGATCCAGTTCACGTCGGCGAAAGGCCGTCCACTCACGTGATGATCAATACTGATAAGAAAGCGATTTTCTAATCCCTCCAGCCGCGTTCGGTGAATACTGTCGCACTCCAGAATGATCGCAGCCTCATAGTTGCCGGCAACGCGGTCGGCCTGCATCACCTGATCGGCGAAGGGCAACGCGCGATAGATTCGGGGCACTCCATCGTGCAGCACTACATCAGCCTGCTTTCCCATGGCGCGCAAAACCTGGCAACACGCCAGAGCCGATCCGATGGCATCGCCGTCGGGCCGCGCGTGCGAGGTTAGTACGAAGCGATCGCGCTGTTCGATTTGCTGGAGAACGTCCTGCAGCATCGCTATGCCTTTTTCCCGCCCGATCCGGCAGGGGACTTCATTCTCTTCTTCGCCCGCGCCAATAATTCTTCTACCCGCGCCTTCTCGCGCTCCGAACGATCCAACCGGAAATATAATTCGGGCGCGCGCCTTCGCCGCAAGCGCTCCACCAATTCATGCTTTATGTATTCTTTCGCAGCTAGCAGGCCCTCAAGACTTCGCTCCGCTTCCTCGTCATCGCCATCCACATCCACCAGAACCTGCGCGGAGCGGCCATCATCGGCTACATGTACCGCAGTCACGCGCACCAGCCCGATGCGCGGATCGGCCAGTTCGCCTTCCACCAAAGTCTCAATCTCCTCGCGCAAGGCCTCGCCCAACCGCCCGCGATGATATTTGACCCCGCGCTTCTCCACGGCTCACCTCGAAGTAAAACGCATGAGAATATCAGAAAATCGACCGCTGGTGTTGGCCCTGAAGTGCTATTGTCGCCCACAAAGGTGGGAATCGGATAAGTACGCAGGTAACAATGGGATAGCGGACGCCGGCTTGCGCTACATCGCCTAGGTTCCGAGTGCAAGGTCGTCTCCGAAGGCCTTCGACAAAACGTGGCCTCAGCAGAACTAATTCCCGCGTGCTGGGTATTATTCTTTGGTCCTTGGAGAACGCATGGGGAAGAGATTCTGCTTGGTGGCAGTCAGTGCTGCGATTGCAGTTTTGCCGGCTGTAGGGCAACAGTCAACCATCAAGCGCCTGGACGGCAGCAAGCTTACCTCTACAGACATCGACGCAACGGTCGCCCGGCTGATGCACGCTGCTGAAGTTACGGGAGTGGGTCTGGCGATTTTCGACCAAGGCAAGGTTGTCTATACGAAAACCTACGGCGTCCGCAACAAAGAAAAGAATATGCCGCTGACCGAAGATTCGGTCATGACCGCGGCTTCCTTCAGCAAGGTGGCGTTCGCCTACATGGTGATGCAACTGGTGGATAAAAAACTCCTCGACCTCGACAAGCCCGTATACCAGTATTTGCCAAAGCTTCTCCCTGAATATCCGGTGTACAAAGACCTCGCCGATGACGCGCGCTACAAGCGAATCACGGCGAGAATGCTGTTAAGTCACACTAGCGGATTTCCCAATTGGCGCTGGTTCAACGACGATCGCAAATTGAATATCAATTTCGAGCCGGGTTCAAGGTTTGCCTATTCCGGCGAAGGCATCAATCTCCTGCAACTGGTGGTCGAGACCATCACCAACAAGCCTCTGCAAGATCTGATGAGGACTCACGTCTTTGAACCTCTCGGGATGACTCGCTCCAGCATGGTCTGGGAGAATCGCTTTGAGAGCGACTACGCCAATGGCTACGACGAGTGGGGACGGTCGCTCGGTCCTGAAAGAAGGCCCGAAGCCAACGCCGCAGGTTCGATGCAGACGACCGTCGCCGACTTCGCGCGGTTCATGCAGGCCGTGCTGCAAGGCAAGAATCTAAGTAAACAGACCCGCGAGTTGATGCTAAGCCCGCAAATTCAGATTTTCTCCAAGCACGAATTTCCCACCCTGTCCAGCGAAACCACCGAAGAGAACAAACCCATCCGCCTCAGCTACGGCCTGGCGTGGGGCCTGTACTGGACTCCGCACGGCAAGGCCTTTTTCAAAGAGGGTCACGACGAAGGTTGGCGAAACTATACGGTGTGCTTCGACGATCATAAGACCGGCATTCTCATCATGACCAATAGCTCGAACGGCGAGGGCATCTATAAGGAACTTCTGGAGACCCTGCTCAAGAACACCTTCACTCCGATCGAGTGGGAAGGCTTTACTCCCTACGACAAACTGCCCCCGCGCGAGCCGCTAAAGGAGCACAAGGTAGTTGCCGTCGATTCTAAATTGCTTGATCGATACGTTGGCCGCTATGGTGACCCTCCGAACCTCATCCTGACGATCCGGCGCGAAGGCGATCACCTTTCCGTGCAGGAGAATGACGAGCCTAAACAAGAGTTGTTTCCGGAGAGCGAGCGGCAGGTCTTTTCGAAAGTGGCTGACGATGTCTATAGTTTCGAACTCGACAGCCAGGGCCGTATCACCACGATGATCCTTCATACAGGTGGCAAGGACATACCCCTCAAACGTATCGACTAACAATACAATGCGGAGGGGAGACGCTAAAAATACTCCACAAACGAGTCGGCAATCTCAGCCCCGTGGTTGTTGGCGACACGCGTGGCCTGCCGTTCCACGTTTTTCATCAATCCATCGAGATAGTCGCGCGAATCGGAGACGCTGACCACGCCAATGGTGGCGCGATTCCAGACCGGACTGGCCTCGAGCTCGGCAACCGAAACGTTAAAGCTGGCGCGCAGGCGGTCTTTCAAGCTTCGCACCACCTGCCGTTTGTCCTTGAGTGATTGCGCCGCTTCGATGTGAAGTTCGAGCGTGAGGAAAGCGATGGGCATTCAGTTCTTAGTTCCCAGTTCTGAGCAACAACGTCGCGATCGACAACTGAGAACCGAGAACTGAGAACTTTTTTAAGCAATTACTTCTGCGGCGATTCTTTCGGTCACAAAGGCCTCGATCACGTCGCCGACTTTGATGTCACCGTAGTTGGAGATCGAGATGCCGCACTCCATGCCGTTTGTAACCTCTTTGGCGTCGTCCTTGAAGCGCCGCAGCGATCCCACCTTGCCTTTGAATACCTGCACGTTGTCGCGCAGCAAGCGGACTTCGGAGTCACGCTTGATCAAGCCATCACTCACGCGGCAACCCGCGACCGTGCCAACTTTCGGGATGCGGAAAACATTCAATACTTCAGCGCGGCCCTGATAATTTTCCTTAATCGTAGGCTCGAGCAAGCCGCTCATGGCGCGCTTAATCTCATCCTGCAGTTCGTAAATGATCGAGTGCAGACGGATGTCGACTTTTTCCTGCTCCGCAATTTCCTGCGCCTTCCGCTCTGGCCGAACGTTGAAGCCGATGATGATCGCATTCGACGCCGAGGCCAGCAGAACATCGGTTTCCGTAATCGCGCCTACGCCCGAGCGCAGCAATTTAAGGCGAACTCTCTCGTTGGAAAGCTTCGTAAGCAAGTCCGTAATCACTTCCACGGATCCTTGGACGTCGCCTTTGAGAATTACATTCAGTTCCTTGCTGCCAGCCGCCTTTATCTGCTCCGCCAACCCCTCGAGCGACACGCGAGAACTCTTAGCCAGCGCGGCTTCGCGAGACTTCTGTTCGCGATATTCGGAGATGCCGCGCGCTTTGTCACGATCGGCCACCACCACGAATTGATCGCCAGCCTGCGGCAGCGCTTCGATGCCGATGATTTCAACCGGCGTCGAAGGCGGAGCCGTCTGTAACTGCGCGCCGCGGTCGTCAAACATCGCGCGCACTTTCCCGTAGACGTTGCCCACAACAAAATTGTCGCCTGCATTCAGCGTTCCGTTCTGCACCAGCACTGTGGCAACGGGACCGCGTCCGCGATCGAGTTTGGCTTCCAGCACCACGCCGGTTGCCGCGCGCTCCG
>Ga0307479_10002256_pt1 | contig 17521 bp, 14 predicted proteins | sample atmos_gasesECM4C_FD_203743 | JGI IMG/M metagenome (GOLD analysis project Ga0307479, IMG submission 203743) | Hardwood forest soil microbial communities from Morgan-Monroe State Forest, Indiana, United States - atmos_gasesECM4C_515 | ecosystem: Environmental > Terrestrial > Soil > Temperate... | reverse complement strand
CAATACACCGCAGCCGAGTCCACCGCGCTCAGGAAACGCCGCGCATTGCGCTCATCCTCGGTCACGATCGCGTCCGAGTGCTTGGTGGAATAGCGGTTGATATGTTCAATCGCCTCGTCGAGCCCGGTCACCACCCGGATCGCCATACACAGCCGCAGGTACTCTTCCCCCCAATCCGCTTCCAGGGCAGGCCGCACGTCGAGCGATCGAACCAGGCGTCGTGTCGCCTCATCCCCGCGCAATTCCACACCCTGTTCAATCAACTTCTTCGCGACCCGTGGAATGTAGGTCGCCGCCACACGCTCGTGTACCACCAACTTCTCAGCAGCGTTGCACACCGATGGCCGCTGGGTTTTCGCATTGATCACGATTTTGTCGGCCATATCGAAGTCGGCGGACTCATCCACAAAAATGTGGCAGTTCCCTGCCCCGGTCTCGATTACCGGAACCACGGAATTCTCGACCACGAAGGTGATCAACCCGGCGCCGCCGCGAGGAATGATGACGTCCACCAGTCCGCGCGCCTTGATAAGTTCCTGCACCGAGTCGCGGGTGCTCGCGTCCAGCAGCTGAATTGACCCTTCCGGAACCCCCGCTGTGCCGGTCATGACGTCCACCAGGCATTGGTTGCTGTGCGCGGCTTCCTTGCCTCCCCGCAGCACGATGGCATTGCCCGTCTTGAGCGCGAGAGCCACGGTGTCCACGGTAACGTTCGGACGCGACTCGTAGATGATCCCCACCACCCCCAGCGGTACGCGCACTTTGCGGATGTGCATGCCGTTGGGGTGCCGCCACTGGGCGAGAGTTTCGTTGACGGGATCGGGCAACACGGCGATATCCCGCAGGCCGGCAGCCATCCCCGCAACGCGATCTGGCGTCAGCAGCAGGCGGTCGCGCATTGCGCCTTCCAGGCCGCTTTCATCCGCATCTTTTTGGTTGGCGCTGAGGATGCGCTGCGAATTCGTTTCAATCGCGCCGGCCATCGCCACAAGCAAGGCGTTCTTCTCCGCGGTCGACAGCTCAGCCACCCGCGGCGCGGCCGCCCGCGCGCGTTCCAGTCGCTCGCGCGTTGATGTCCCCGAATTCACCGTGGTCGCCATCGTCAACGCTGGTTCGGCCGTGGCGGGAAATATGTCCCAATCTTACGCTCGACTGCCCAGTCGATCGCGTGCGGATGGCGGCCATTCACGATCGCGACGTGTACTCCCGCTTCGCTTGCCGCCCGTGCAGCGCGGAGTTTTGAGCGCATGCCGCCCCTGCCCAGCGTCCCTTTGCCGTTGCACAAGTCTTCCATCGCTGGCGTGAGTTTGCGAATCGTACGCAGGAGCTTTGGCGATTTGCGGCCGCCAGGAACATAAAAGCCATCCACATCCGTGAGCAGCAGCAACCAGTCCGCCTTCACGGCCTTCGACAGGAGCGCGCTGAGTTCGTCGTTGTCGCCAAACGCCCCCACCAACTCGCGCACCGAGACGCTGTCATTCTCATTCACGATCGGCACTACCCCGAGTTGCACCAGCTCATGCAACGCGTTCTGCAGATTCTTGTAGCGGATCGGCGAGGTGAAGTCATCGCTCGACAACAGCAACTGCGCCACAACCTTCTTCCCGAAAAAAAGCTGCTCGTAGGTGTGCATCAGCAGGCTTTGCCCCACCGCCGCGCAGGCTTGCATCAACGGCACGCTTGACGGGCGGTCTCCCAGCGCCAGGTTCGACATTCCCGACGCGATGGCGCCAGAACTGACGATCAGATACTCATGCCGCGAAAGATCCAGCTGATCGACCAGGGCTCGCATGCGCAGCGTATCGATGCGCCCCTGGGGCGCGATCAGGCTGGTGCCGACTTTGATGACGAACCGCATCCCCAGTAGTTTAGCAAGACAGCCCGGGAAGCCCGCCGCACCGCCCCAACCGCATCGGATAGACTGTTCGGGCCATGGCCCAGGCGGATCCCACGCTGCGTTTCTCATCCCGCGTCGAGAACTACATCCGGTATCGCCCCGGCTACCCAGCCGACGTGCTCGAAACACTGCAAACCGACTGTGGTCTGACGCCTGCGGCCGTCGCCGCCGACATTGCCTGCGGCACGGGAATCTTCACCCGCCTACTGCTTGAGAATGGGAATCGGGTGGTCGGCGTAGAACCTAACCAGGCTATGCGGGAAGCGGCCGAGAAATTGCTTTCGCAATACCCGAACTTCACCGCCGTAGCGGGAACTGCAGAAGAAACCACGCTGCCCGATCGCAGCGTCGATTTTGCCACCGCCGCGCAGGCCGCTCACTGGTTCGACTTACCCCGAGCGCGCAAGGAATTTGTCCGCATCCTCAAACCGCGGGGCTGCGCCGTGCTGATCTGGAACGAGCGCAGCACCGACACCACGCCCTTCCTGCGCGACTACGAAAATTTGCTCATCACCTACGGCACCGACTACCAGCAGATCCGCCACGAGCACACGACCGACAACATCGGCTCGTTCTTCACGCCCTCGCCCTTTGAACAGCGCGTCTTCGCCACGCAACAGGATTTCGGCTACGCGGAACTCGAGGGCAGACTGCTGTCGTCCTCCTACGCCCCGCTCGCGGAACATCCCCGGCACGCCCCCATGCTGCAGGAACTCCGGCGTATCTTTGACGCTCACCAGCAAAACGGGCGCGTGGGCATGAAATATCGCACGCGCATGTACTATGGTGGTCTGGTTGAGTAGCGACCTGTCGACTTTTGTTGATCTCTTTGAGAATGGTTCTTATGAGACAGACTGTTCTCCTCACGGCTGTGGCCTGCATAGTAATTGCTCTCTGCTCAGCGGAGTATCCCAACCGAGGGTTGCGGAAGGCGCCCATGGGCTACGAGCTTTACAGTTGGCAATCGACGAATGGTTGGAATTTTTCTTGCCCAGTCCTAGCGGCGTGAACATAGAGGCCAAGGAAGTTTTCGACAAGAAGCCTGCCCTGCGTGGAGTAGACGAGCTCAACGGACGAGTCTCGAAACTCCCGGTTGGGGCAACCATTTACTGGCTTGATCACTTAGCGGGGAGGGGTCCTCAGCCAAGGGAGGTCGGCAGCCTCAGCCATCCGCCGTCGAATATGATCGAGCGAGTTCGACGTTTTGTGGAAATGCGGCACGTCGCGGTCGAATTATTGGATCTGCACTGATGGCTTGCTGCTGACGGCTCGCTCACAATTGTAACCACCAGAGTAATTTGTCACTCCTCGCAAAGCGAGGTATCCGTTTCTTGATTTTCGTCTAGCGCACTATCTCCTGGAGAAGAATCTTTGGCGAACGAGAAGACCTTCCACATGTCTCCCGACGAATTTCGGCGCCACGGTTACGCTGTGGTCGATTGGATCGCGGACTACTACGACCGCATCGAGTCCTTCCCCGTTCTCTCGCAGGCGAAACCCGGTCAAATCCGCGCCTCTCTGCCGCCCGCCGCCCCGGCTCAAGGCGAGCCCTTCGAGGCCATCCTCGCCGACGTCGACCGACTGATCGTTCCGGGCATTACGCACTGGCAGTCTCCGAATTTCTTCGCCTACTTTCCCTGCAACGCCTCGGGGCCCGCGATCCTCGGCGACTTGCTCGCCTCCGGATTCGGCGTCCAGGGCATGCTCTGGGCTACCAGCCCTGCTTGCACCGAACTCGAAACCCACGTGCTCGACTGGCTGGTCCCCATACTCGGACTGCCCGAAAAATTCCTCTCTTCCAGCACCGGCGGCGGCGTCATCCAGGACACGGCGTCCAGCGCGGCCCTCTGCGCCATGCTCGCCGGACGCGAGCGCGCCACCAATTACGCCAGCAACGCCCAGGGATGCGACGGTAAACTGGTCGCCTACTGCTCCACCCAGACCCACTCCTCGGTCGAGAAAGCCGCCAAGATCGCGGGCCTGGGCGCGGCCCACCTGCGCGCCATCGCTGTCGACGAAAACTTCGCCCTTCGCCCCGACCCGCTCGCCCGTCAGATCGCCCAGGACAAATCCGACGGCCTCGTTCCCTGCTTCCTCTGCGCCTCCGTGGGCACGACGTCCTCCAACGCGATCGATCCCGTCCCTGACATCGCGCGCATCTGCCACGAGCATGGCATCTGGCTACACGTGGATGCCGCCATGTCGGGCACCGCCGCCCTCTGTCCCGAATTCCGCCACATTCACCGCGGCGTCGAACTCGCCGACAGTTACTGCTTCAATCCCCACAAATGGATGTTTACGAATTTCGACTGCGATGTCCTCTATGTCGCCGACCGCAAAGCACTCATCCAGACCTTGAGCGTGCTTCCCGAATACTTGCGCAACCAGGCGACCGAATCCGGCGCGGTCATCGACTACCGCGACTGGCACATTCCCCTCGGCCGCCGCTTCCGCGCTCTGAAATTGTGGTTTGTGATCCGCCACTACGGCGTGGAAGGTCTGCAACATCACGTACGCCAGCACGTCGCCTTGGGCCAGCAATTCGCCGCATGGGTGCGAGCCGACAGGCGCTTCGAGTTGGCCGCCCCCGCACCGCTGAACCTGGTCTGCTTCCGTCACAAAGGCGGCGACGCTGCCAATCAGCAATTGATGGAGCGACTGAATCGTTCCGGCACCCTCTACCTGACCCACACCAAGCTGAACGACCGCTTCACGCTGCGCCTAAGCGTAGGACAAACCAACACCCAGGCGCGCCACGTGGAGCAGGCGTGGGAAAAAATTCAAGCCGAAGCAGACTTGCTCGACGCCGCCTAAGACGTTGAAGCGCACCCACTTCCGTTGAACGCCTCGCGTCCGCATGCCGCAACCCGCCGCGGCGCTACAACCTCGCCCACCGGCTCTGCATCCCTCCTCAGCGCCACTTCGCGCAAGCAGAAAGGAAAATCAACCATGTCAATAAGGAGCAGCCCATGAATAAATCCGTTCTCTCCATCCTGCTCGGACTCGCTCTTGTCCTCAGCGGATGCGGGAACAGCAGTTCGACCGGCACGGCCAACATCACTGGCAACTGGAGCGCGACGCTGACCAACACCGATAGCAGTCCCGCATTTGCCTTCACCACCACTTTCACTCAAATGACCGGAAGCTCCGTCAACGTGACGAACCTCAGCTTCACGACTTCGTCTCCGTGCTTCGTCTCCGGCGAAACCGAGACGGCTTCGTTCGTCCTGAGTGGGAACTTCAGCGGCAGCGTTTCCGGAGTTTTTCAACTCACCATCAAATCCGGCAGCCCGGGCGGCAACACTCTTACCCTGCAAGGCACGGCGCAGAACAACACCATCGTCGGAACCTGGACGCTGGTGGGGATCAGCTCCGGCTGCTCCGGCTCCGGCAACTTCGTCGTCACCCGGATGTAACCCAATTCTCGATTGCCAGAAGGCATCCCCATCCCCATCGAGAAGCTCTGGTCGCTTGCAATTGGCGAATGATTATCGGCCAGGCTTCAAATAACGCTCTGCGAACGTCAGGAACGCCGGCCAGTTCGGCCCGGGAGTGTGTCCCCCTCTGTGTTGCCGAAATGCAAGGTCGCCGTCCATCAGCACAGTCTCGATCGGAGGAAACTCTGTCGTTCCCAAGTCTTTGTTGCCGAGCAGCCGGTAGACAGGGCCTGCCGCCACCTCTGCGAGAAACATACCCCGTGCGTCGGCCCACCCGTCCCCCTCGGTTGCGCCCGCGCCGATAAACACCGGACGCGGCGCGCACAGCGCAATCAACTCGTGCGCATCCACGGGCAAATCGTTTACGGTCAGCGGTCCGTCGTACTTGAGAAAGTTCCCGGCCATCCAGTGGTACGAGCTTGTCGCCGCCACGTTCCCGATCTGCTCGCCGAAGTTGTGCCGGTAAAGCTTGGCTCCCGCTTCCCCCGATGAACTGATATACGCGATGGCAAAGCGGAAGTCATAGGCCATTGCCACCAGTGACGCTTTCCCGTAGCGTGAGTGACCGGCGAGGCCGACGTGCTTGGCAGCCACCGATTTGTCAGTTTCCAAGTAATCCAGCGCGCGGCTCGCTCCCCACGCCCACGCGCGCAGCGCGCCCCAATCGTCCAGCTTGCGGGGCTGGCCTTTATTCACCAGCCCGATAATGCCCTGCGTCAGCCCGTCGCCGTTGTCGTCTTGAACGCTCGTCGGAAGGTACACCGCGTACCCCCATCCCTTGGCCAGCACCTGCTGTTGCCACGTCGGATCTTTCGCCGCCTGCATCTCCGGAAACCGCTTCGCCAACGCCGCCATCACCTCGGGGCTCCAGGCTAACTCAATCAGGACCGGCACCGGGCCCGTCGCGTTGGCCGGAGTTGTAAGTGTCACCTGGATGTTGACGGACACTTCCGGATAGGCCGAATTGTCGACGTGCCCGACAATCTTCTTCGTGACCACCGAAACCCCGCTAACCTTCTCCTTCGCCGTGCTGAGGACTTCCCAGTTCACCTTGGGGATAACCGGCGGAACTCGGCCATAGATTTCGCGATCGAAATCCGCCACTACCTCCGAACGACGATGCGTCCACCACATCTCCGCGGTCTTGACCGGCCGGCCGTCCTTAAGCACCAGCGGGTCGGGCAGCGTCCCCATCGGTCCAGCTTTTGCCTCGTCGTAGTTCGCCGCGTTCGGCGACTTCGGATCGCCGTCCACACCGCGCCGGAGCATCGTCATGTGCAGCAAGCCCATCGTCCGCACGCGATCCATATCGGCACTCAGATGCCCCGGCGGAACCGGTTGCGGTGATTGCGCCGAGAGCCATGGACTCGCAAACAGAACCAGCACACCGAGGCGGTTCTTCAATGCGGACGAGTTATTCATAGTGAAGAAATCCAACTCCTTTGCACCTTAGAAATATACCTGTGGCTAGGTAACGGCGTAACGGCCGCCACTCCCCGGGACAGCCACTCCCTGGGACACCACTCCCTGGGACGTTTGACAGCCTCAGCACCGCGGCCTAAACTGCCCCCGCTGAATTTACCCTTCCGGAGATGTCGCCATGTTGAAACGACTGCTTGCAATTCTTCTGTTTGCCAGTTTCGCTCTAGCAACTCCGACCTTTGCCGAAGATCACGTGAAACCGCCCACACTCTCTCCGCAAAACAGCGGCACCACACAATTACTGATTTCAGTCAGTCCGGTGGACGCGCGCGTGGTCTGGGCGTCCGGCACTGGCGGCACGTTCGTCTTGACCACCAACGGAGGAAAAGCCTGGAAAGCCGGGGTAGTGGCGGGCGCTGAGGCGCTGCAATTCCGCGACGTGCAGGGCGTCAGCGACAAGGTCGCGTACCTGCAATCCATTGGAGACAAGACCACCGACTTTCGCATCTACAAAACGGTCGACGGCGGCGCGACCTGGACCATGCAGTTCCAGAACCCGACAACGAACGCTTTCTACGATTGTTTCGCCTTCTGGACACCCAAACGTGGTATCTCGCACAGCGACTCGGTAAACGGAGTATTCCCCGATCTCCGTACCACCGACGGAAAAACTTGGCACGACATCAGCGCGAACATGCCCCCGGCATTGCCAGGTGAATTTTCGTTCGCATCGAGCGGAACTTGTGTAGCCACCGAGGGCGAAAGGAACGCATGGATCGCCACCGGTGGCGCGACGTCAGCCAGGATCCTCGCCACCCGCGATGGCGCTGACACCTGGAATGCGTACGACACGCCGCTCGTGAGTTCGCCGAGCGCGGGCGCATTCACCGTTGCCTTCCGTGACGCCTGGCATGGGATCGTGGGTGGCGGTGACTTAGACCCCACCGACCCCAACAACGCAGGCACAGCCACTTCGAACGATGGCGGTCGAACCTGGACGCTCACCAATCCAGCTCCCGTGACCGGAGCCATTTTCGGCCTGGCCTACGCGCGTCGCATCAGCACCGGAGACGATCACGAAACAGACGAAGACGGCGGCCGAACCGTGGTGGTCACGGCCAACACCGGCGGCGCGGCCTGGACGCCCGACGAGGGCCATACCTGGTTCCCGCTGCCTGGCGTGAGCGGGTTCTGGGCGGTGGCTTTCGCAAATGCGAAAGCCGGGTGGCTAGTGGGCGCCGGAGGGAACATTCTGAAGATCAGCTTTTGAGAGATGTTCGGTGGAACCCAACGGCTGACCAAACGCAGATGCCGGCAGTTCCTCGCTTCGGGCGCCACCTTGACTTATGTCCAGCCAAGAAGTCTCGCCCTTTCTAAGTACCGTTCCAACGCCTGTACCGCGAGTTTATCCGCCAGCGGATTTTGTTTTGCGCGTTCCATCACACGAATTAGCTGCTTCCTCTCAGCGGCGTCCGTGCCATTTATCAGGCTATTCAACATCCACGCGGTGCGGGGATGTGGGCTTCCGCTGGACCGACGCAATGAGCTTCTCCTCATATCCAATGCGGTAGAAGGTTTCCACAAAGTGGACGAGCGGCCCGGGTACGCCGAAGTCGATTTTAGGATGTTCCCCCAGAAATGCAGAATCGGCTCTAACGCCTCAGGACCAACACTCTTGGATGACCACAAATCAACCACCCCATACGTTCGGGCCAACGAAATCGTCTACCGACGCAATGGCCTCAAGTTGATCGGCTATTTCCCGTACTGTCATGGTTCGATTTCCGGGGCGTTTTGAATCGCGCGAGTGCCCGGTCTGTGGCCACCTCGGAGGCAGATTCTCCTTAACCGCTACCAAATCTGAGGGATTGTACAGTGGGAGTGAAACGACCGAACGACCAACGACGCCTTTTCTCAATCCGCCGGCATGGTCGCCGCCTGCACCAGCGCGCGCGCAGCTTTGGCATCGGCCAGCGGCTGGCGAATCTCAACCCACCTCTTGATTTCGGGCAGGGCCCTGCGGGTCGCGACTTCGCCTGCCTTAATCAGCTCGGGGGTGTGCGCGAAGGCGTCATACTCGAACCCGTTTACGTCGGGCTCAATGATGAAATCCGCCGCTTCCTTCCAGTGGCTCGCGCTCATTTCCTGCGCGATGGCGAAGCACTGCCCGATCACATCGAACAGATGCCGGGGAGCTTCCCCATTCGTCCAGCGGCCCTTCAGATGTACCGCCAAGACGCGTTTCGCGCCCATCTCAACCAGCGGCCGGGTCGGCACCGCATGCGCCAACATTCCATCCACCAGCCAACGGCCTCGAATGTTCACTGGCAGAAACATCCCGGGATAGGCACAACTGGCGCGCACCGGATCCACCAGCGGTCCCGAGTGGAAAACCACCCCTTCCCCGGTGCTCAGATCGGTCGCCGCCACCGCCAGCGGCAGCCGCAACTCCTCAAACGATTTCACCTTGAGCATGCTATTCAGAAAACCAATCATCCGCTGATTGGTGGCAAAACCGTGGCGCGAAAGTGTCCAGCGGGCAAAGGTCTTGAAGCGCACCCGGTACGCGACTTCTTCCAATTCTGCCGTGGAAAGTCCGCTGCAATAGGCGGCACCGATCAGCGCGCCCACGCTGGTTCCCGCTACAAATTCGATGGGAATTTTTTCTTCTTCCAGAACCTTCAGGACACCGACGTGCGCGATGCCGCGTGCGAATCCCCCGCCCAGCGCAATTCCGATTCCCGGCGTGCTTGGCGCCGATTCTAAGGCGGCCGACCGCCGCAGCTCTCTGCCAAAGGCCTGGACCGACCGAATGATCCCTTTGAACGACTTCACTTGAGCCCCACTTCCGGTCACCCGGAACCGCCTGCCCCACCTATCACGTAAGATGCCACTTCTAGGGCAAATGGTGCAGACCACTTTGGTGCCACCTTTAGTCATCGGAAATTACTTACGAGACGTTACCTTGCCCCTTAGATAGTGCAAATAAAGCCCTTACCGTGACGAACCGTTTCATTCCTGTTAACGTGTGCGCATGGTTCGCGAGTTCTCGGCGGGCGGCGTGGTCCTTCGGCGCATGTCCGGCGCTTGGTCGATCGCCGTAATCGAACCGCAAAAGGACGAATCCGCTGCGCCCGTAAAAACCCCTTCCTCCAGCTCCCGCAAGGTGTCCCGAAAAACCGTGCTCGCCCTCCCCAAAGGCCTGGTAGAGCCCGGCGAGAAACCGGACCAGACCGCCCTACGCGAGGTCCACGAAGAAACCGGAATCACTGCCACCCTGATCGGCAAGCTTGCCGACATCAAATACGCCTACGTCCGCTCCTGGGGCGACGGGCAGCGCGTTTTCAAGATCGTGAGTTTCTTCCTGCTGCGTTACCAGTCCGGACGAATCGACGATGTCTCGCCCCTTATGCGCGTCGAAGTCCGACGCGCGCTGTGGCTCCCCATAGACGAAGCTTCCGCCAAACTCGCGTATGGCGGCGAACGACAGGTTGTCCGCAAAGCCCAGGAGTACCTGAAATCTCATCCGGAGGTTTGAACGCTCCATGCCGCTTACCCCGCACCTTGAGAAACATTTCACTGCAGGTCTCTTCGTTCGCGACGTGGTCATTGGTATGGCCGACGGGCTCACCGTCCCCTTCGCCCTGGCTGCCGGCCTTTCCGGGGCAGTCACTTCTACTCGCCTGATTGTGATCGGTGGAATGGCGGAGATCGCCGCCGGTTCCATCGCCATGGGACTCGGCGGATACCTCGCTGCCAAAGGCGACGCCGAGCACTACGATCAGGAAAAGCTGCGCGAGCAGCGCGAGATCGTCGAAATCCCCGAAGCCGAAAAAGCCGAAGTCGAAGAACTGTTCGAACAGTACGGACTCACGGAAGCCGAAGCCAAGCCGGTCGTCGAAGCCTTGAGCCATCGCCCCCGAGAGTGGGTCGATTTCATGATGCGTTTCGAACTCGGCCTGGAAGAACCCGATCCCAAGCGCGCCGTAACCAGCGCCTCGACCATCGCGCTCTCCTATGTGGCCGGCGGTTTCATTCCACTGTCGCCCTACATCGTGCTCGGCAACGCCTGGCATGGGCTGCTATGGTCCGCAGCCGTCACGCTGGCAGCGCTGGGTGTGTTCGGCTACCTGAAAGCGCGTTTTACGGGGACGGCACGGCTCCGCGGCGCGTCACAGACAATGGTGATCGGTGGACTTGCGGCGGGCACCGCTTTTGTGATCGCGAAATTGATCTCATGATGAATACAAAAACGATTTTCCTTGACACGAAACGGCCCGAAGCCTAAGCTTAAATTAACTTAATAGGGCGCGTACCGATGCCATCCTCACCCCACATCTAACTTCGGTAGGCGCCTGTCGTGTTTTCCGCCCATTTTTTCTCTTTGTCGTCCTGAGCGCAGTGAGGTGCAAGCCGAACGGAGTCGAAGGACCCTTGTTCGTTGGCGCTACCACGGGTCCCGACGGGCACTTCCACCACGAACCGGAGCTCTGGCCCACTACCTCAGCGCGAGAATCTCCCTAGTCACTCCTTCCTCGCGCAGGCCGTGCTAAGTAAGAGGGTTGTTCCCGGCCATCGCCGTTAAAGGCTTCCCTTGCGACTGATCTGTACCGCTTTGCTTTTCTCGTTGCTATCCGCGGGTGCGATCCCCACATTCGGCAAGTCCAGAGCTTCAGGCACCCTCGTCGACCGGGACTACGTCTCCGCCCTCGCCACCGCCGACCACTTCCTGCACGCCTGGCAAACCCAGGACGAGGAATCCGGGATCTTGCTACTCACCAACCGCTTCCGCCGGCGCACCAGCGAAGATGCGATGCACAACTTCTTCGCTTCGCCCACAGCCCGCACAAGCTACGAGATCGGCCGGGGCAAAAAACTGGTTTCCGGCCGCTACGAATTTCCGGTGGCCCTTTTCCAACCCTCATCCCGAAATGGGCGCAAGTGGATGCGCCCGCTAAGTTCAACGCTGACCGTCGTTCGTTCCGGGAAAAGCGAATGGGCCATCGACAACTTGCCTTAGCCCTGCAGCCCAAGCACTCGGTCGCGTTGCCCTGCCCTCCGAATCCATTAGAATGGTCTGCCCCGTGATCATCCGTGTCTTTTGCGATTTATGCGCCCGTCGCCCTGCCACGGCCCACCGCGCCGCGTCTACTGGAGTCATTTTCTTATGAAGCACATCCACAAGGTCGCAGTCCTCGGCGCCGGCACCATGGGCGCCCGTATCGCCGCCCACTTCGCCAACGCCGGCGTGCCCAGCTACCTCTTCGACATCGTTCCCCCCGACGCCGACGCCCCCGTGCGCAACCAGATCGCCGCCGCCGGCCTCGATGCCGCGAAAAAGTCCAAGCCTGCCGCCTTCTTCGAGCCGTCCCTGGCGCGGCTCATCACTATTGGCAATTTCGAAGACGACCTCAACAAGCTTGCCGACGTCGACTGGATCATCGAAGCCGTGGTCGAGAACCTCGACCTCAAGCGCGCTCTGCTGCAAAAGGTGGACGCCACCCGCAAGCCCGGCACCATCATCACCACCAACACCAGCGGCCTGCCCGTCGGCAAAATCGCCGAAGGCTTTCCCCAGGATTTTCGCCGCTCCTGGTTCGGCACTCACTTTTTCAATCCGCCACGCTACATGCGCCTGCTGGAACTGATCCCGACCCCCGACACCGACCGTGCCCTCCTCGATGCCGTCGCCCACTTCAGCGACGTGCGTCTCGGCAAGGGCGTCGTGTACGCGAAAGACACGCCCAACTTCATCGCCAACCGCATCGGCACCTTTTCCGTGCTGAACGTCATGCGTCTCATGCAGGAAATGGACCTCTCCATCGAAGATGTCGACGCCCTCACCGGCGCGCCTGTCGGCTGGCCCAAGTCGGCCACCTTCCGCACCATCGATCTCGTGGGCCTCGACATCCTCAGCCACGTCGTCGGCAACATGACTGGCAGTGTGGGGCGGACACTCTTGTCCGCCAACTCTCAGGGACAGCAAACCGGTGCAGCCGCCGCCTTGGACGAACGCTCCGACCTCCAGCTTCCCGACTTCTACAGGCTGATGCTCGACCGCAAATGGTTGGGCGATAAGACCAAGGGAGGTTTCTACAAGAAATCCAAAAGCGCCGACGGGAAAGAAGACCGCCTCGCGCTCGACTGGAAGACGCTCGAATACCATCCCCGCCAGAAGTCCAAGTTCCCTGCCCTCGAGATGGCCAAGAATGTCGAGGAGACCGGCGCGCGCGTGCGCACGCTGCTCGGCCTCGAAGGCAGCGGCCCGCAAAAGGGCGACAGAGCCGGAGCCTTCCTCTGGGCCGCGCTCACCGACCTCTGGACTTATTCCGCTAATCGCATCCCCGAGATCTCCGACACGGTCGTCGAGATCGACCGCGCCATGAAACTCGGCTTCAACTGGGAGATGGGCCCCTTTGAACTCTGGGATGCGGCCGGCGTGGAAGCCACCGTCGCGCGCATGAAGACAGAAGGCAAGCCGGTCGCTGCAAATGTCGAAAAGCTGCTCGCCTCGGGCAAGAAGACATGGTACGAAAACGCGCCTAAATCTCCCTCCGGCCGCAAATACTGGGATCTGAAGACTGGAAGCTCGGAACTGGTCCCGGTTCCGGAAGGCGTGTGGTCCGTCACCGTAGCCAAGAAATCCAACGGCGTGGTGAAAAAGAACTCCGGCGCGTCGTTGATCGACCTGGGCGACGGCGTCGCCTGCATCGAGTTCCATTCCAAGATGAACTCGCTCGGCGCGGACATCATCCAGCTGATCACCCAAACCCTGAAGCCCGGCGGCCCCGGCGACGTTTTTGACGCCTTCGTCATCACCAATGACGCCCAGAATTTTTCCGTTGGCGCCAATCTCATGCTGCTCCTGATGGCGGTGCAGGAAGAAGAATGGGACGACGTTGACCTCGTGATCCGCCAGTTCCAGGGCATGACCCAGGCCATCAAGTTCTCGCCCAAGCCGGTTGTGGTCAGCGCCTTCGGCCTGACGCTCGGCGGCGGCACCGAAATCTCCCTGCACGCCCCCGCCCGCCAGCCCCACGCCGAACTCTACACCGGGCTGGTCGAAGTCGGCGTCGGCCTGCTCCCCGGTGGTGGTGGCTGCAAAGAGATGTTATTGCGCGCGCTCGACAGCGCAACCTCCATCCGAGGGGACGGACGCGGCGAGTCGGTCGAATTGCTCGAAGCCATGAAGCGCGCCTTCGAAACCATCGCCATGGCCAAGGTTGCCACCTCGGCCCATGAAGCCCGCGCCCTGGGTTTCCTGTCCGAGTCCGACAACATCACCATGAACCGGGAGCGCGTGCTATCTGACGCCAAGGCTCGCGCACTCGAACTCGCCCGCGCCGGCTACGAAGCTCCCCAGATGCGCACCGACATCCCCGCACCCGGAGAAAACGTCCTGGCCACCCTGAAGATGGGCGTCTACCTGATGCGCCAGGGCGACTTCATCAGCGACCACGAAGTGAAAATCGGCAACAAGGTAGCCGAGGTGCTGTGCGGTGGCAACGTCACGCCGGGCACGCCGGTGAGCGAGCAGTACATCCTCGATCTCGAACGCGAGAGTTTCAAATCCCTGTGCGGAGAGAAGAAAACTCAAGAGCGTATCCAGTTCACACTCAAAACGGGCAAGACCTTGAGGAATTGAAAGTTGTGATGACGAAAAAAAAGACAAGCATTCTGCTGGCGGAGTCTCTTCTCAAGCGCCATTTCGGCAAGCAACAGCTGCATGCTCTCGTGACAGCGAGCCGTACTTTCCCTATGACAGCTCGGGTTGACGTGCAGTCGGCGTTGGAGAAGATGTTTGCGGAATATCCCGAATCCCAGGTGGTCGGATGCCACAACCAGTTCACTCATGAGACGTTGACGGTCGCACATTTGTTGAGTAACCCGCACTATCCGGTGGTAGTTGCGCCGCTGCAGCACGAGGAGATTGATATCGGCGATGCCCTGCCGGCGCGTTGCCTCAAACCGGGCCTTTGGCTGGCGCACTCCAGTGGTACTCCGTTCGCGCTTCTCTTGAGCCCAGGAACAAACTTCGGCCGTCCGGAGGGCGTGCATGTCGAGGTTGCGGTCGCTCCCGGTGAGGTAGGGGCGCAACTCTCACGACAACTCCTCGACGCCATCGAAAACCTGGTCCGGCAAACGAAGTCTTATCGCGGCAAGGTCCTTTCGCTGGAAGCTGCGGACGGCTACTCGGGGCATTCGGGGGTGATCAAGGTCCACAAGCTCCGTAGTGTCCGGCGCGAGGATGTGATCTTACCTGCTACGACGATGCAATTGCTGGATCGGAATATTGGCGATTTCATCAAGCAGCGCGGCCACCTCCAAAAACTGGGAATGCCGATTAAGAAAGGGCTGCTGCTTTACGGTCCACCCGGCACCGGCAAAACTCACACAATTCACTATCTGGCGAGTCAACTCCCCGATCACACCACGCTTCTGATTACCGCAGAGCAGGTCGGTCTGCTGGACCACCACTTCCAACTGGCACGCTTCCTGCAACCGGCCATGATCGTAATCGAAGACGTCGACCTGATCGCGCGCGCTCGCGAGCAGATGCGTGGACCTTGCGACGAGAGCCTACTGAACAAGCTCCTTAACGAGATGGACGGACTGCGCGAAGATGCAGCCATACTGTTTCTGCTCACCACTAACCGCCCGGAGAACCTGGAAGCAGCCTTGGCCTCTCGCCCCGGCCGCATCGACCAGGCGGTTGAATTCCCTTTGCCGGATGAGCGCGGACGTCGGCAGTTGGTCAAACTCTATGCCTGCGGGTTGCCTCTGTCCGAAAACATCGTGGACGTGATCGTCAAGAAAACAGACAGAGCAAGCGCCCCGTTCATTAAGGAACTCATGCGCCGTTCGGCCCAGTTCTATCTTCAGTCGGGAGACGGAGGCAACTTGCAAGCGGAATTCTTGGATTCTGCTCTCGAGGAAATGCTCTTTAGTGGTGGATCACTTAATGTGAAATTATTGGGTGGAGCTGCATCTAATGACTATGTGCATTGATCTTTGCCGAGACCGAGAACCAATAAGCGAGAACCGAGAACTGATTCTATGAGAGACGTCATCATTGCATCCGCCGTCCGTACTCCCGTGGGCCGCGCCTTCAAAGGCACGCTGCGGGCTACCCGTCCTGACGAGATGGCCGCCGTGGCCATCAAGGGCGCGCTGGAACGCGTCCCCCAGGTCGACCCCAAAGAAATCGAAGACGTCATTCTGGGCTGCGCCATGCCCGAAGGCGAGCAGGGGATGAATGTCGCTCGCATTGCCTCTTTGCGCGCTGGCCTGCCCGTGGAAGTGTCGGCCCTTACCATCAACCGCTTCTGCTCCTCCGGCCTGCAATCCATCGCTATGGCCGCCGAGCGCATCCAGGCCGGCGGTGCTGAGATCATCGTCGCCGGTGGCACCGAATCCATGTCAATGATCCCCATGGGCGGCAACAAGATTTCCCCGAACCCCTGGCTCGTCGACCATTACCCCGACACTTACCTCTCCATGGGCCTCACCGCCGAGCGGGTCGGCCAGCGCTTCGACATCACCCGCCAGCAGAGCGACGAGTTCTCCCTGCGCAGCCACCAGAAAGCCCTAGCCGCAATCCAGGTCGGCAAGTTCACCGACGAAACCGTGCCCGTGTCCGTCAGCTTCACCACCCCTAACGGCAAGAAACCCATGCGCCAGGAGATCGCTTTCAAAGTCGACGAAGGCCCGCGTGCCGGCACTTCGCTCGAAGCATTGCTCGTGCTGAAGCCGGCGTTCCACGTGAAAGGCATCGTAACCGCGGGCAATTCTTCTCAAATGTCCGACGGCGCCGCAGCCGCAGTCGTCATGTCCGCCGACCGAGCCAAAGCCCTCGGCATTCAACCGCTGGCCCGCTACGTCTCGTTCGCCACCGCAGGATACAAACCGGAAGAAATGGGACTTGGTCCTGTGTTCGCGATCCCGAAGGCGCTGAAGCTCGCAGGCCTGAAGCTCTCCGACATCGACGTCATCGAACTGAACGAGGCCTTCGCCGCGCAGTCGCTGGCCGTAATAAAAGAGGCAGGACTGGATCCCGAAAAAGTCAATCCCAACGGCGGCGCCATCGCCCTTGGACATCCGCTGGGATGCACGGGCGCGAAGCTCACAGCCAGCATCCTCCGCGAACTCAAGCGCCGCAAAGCCCGCTACGGCATGGTGACCATGTGTGTCGGCGGGGGCATGGGCGCAGCAGGAATTTTCGAGAACCTCAATTAGAACCAAGAATCTTTATCAAAAGGCTACGAAGGTCTCACGAAGTCACAGACTTCACTCCCCGGTTTGTGCTATCCAACAGTTTCACATCAGTCCTTCGTGAAACCTGAGTGTCCTTCGTGATGAAGAGGTTCTATGGCAACCGTCCCACTCCAAAAACTAACCGCTCCCAGCAAGCCAGCCATGTAATCATCACAGCCGCTATGCGAGTCCATTCCGAACTCGGTCCGGGCCTCCTCGAAAGCACCTATCAAGTCTGCCTTCAACACGAACTCAAGAAAGCAGGCTTTCGCTCGGAACCCCAGTTGGCCTACCCGTCTTCTACGACGGAGTCCATCTCGACCTCGAATACCGCATCGACCTTCTAGTTGAAGACCTGGTGGTCGTTGAACTGAAATCCATAGACGCAATCGCACCCATCCATCAAGCCCAACTCCTTTCGTACCTGAAGCTCAGTGGTAAATCCCTGGGACTGCTTATAAACTTCAATGAAGTTCATCTAAAGGATGGCATCCGACGGTTCGTGAACGGC
>Ga0307479_10002255_pt1 | contig 17522 bp, 14 predicted proteins | sample atmos_gasesECM4C_FD_203743 | JGI IMG/M metagenome (GOLD analysis project Ga0307479, IMG submission 203743) | Hardwood forest soil microbial communities from Morgan-Monroe State Forest, Indiana, United States - atmos_gasesECM4C_515 | ecosystem: Environmental > Terrestrial > Soil > Temperate... | reverse complement strand
TGGAATCTCTACTCCTCGTTGAGGACAAAAGCGAGCTGCGCGCCATGATGCGCAAAGCCTTGGAGCGCGCGGGGTACTCCGTTGACGAAGCGCCTGACGGCACAGCCGCGATTCACAAGGTGCGCGCCAGGAGGTATTTGCTGGTGATTACGGATTTGAAGATGCCGGGCGCGTCGGGGCTGGATGTGTTGCGGGAAACGAAGAAGGCAGACGCCACGATTCCAGTCCTGCTGCTGACGGCCTATGGATCCGTGGAAGAAGCTGTGGCGGCGATGAAAGACGGGGCATTTGATTTCCTGCAAAAGCCCGTGGATCTGGACCACTTGAAGCTGCTGGTTAAGCGCGCCGCGGAACAGCAAGAACTACAGCGGGAAAACGTGCTGCTGCGCGCGGAGTACGCTGCGCGCTATGGCTTCCCGCAGATTGTGGGCGAACACGCTTCGATTCGCGAAGTGAGCCGACAGATTCAAAAGGTAGCGGCCACCGAAACGACGTGCCTGGTGCTCGGTGAGAGCGGCACGGGCAAGGAATTGTTTGCGCTGGCGATTCACCACCTCTCACCGCGGCGGGAGCACCCCTTCGTGGCGCTGAATTGCGCGGCCATCCCCGAGGGACTGGTGGAAAACGAGCTGTTTGGGCATGAAAAGGGCGCGTTCACCGGAGCGGCCACACGCAAAGTGGGGAAAATGGATCTGGCCAACCGCGGAACCCTGTTCCTGGATGAAATTGGGGATTTGCCGCTGGGGATTCAGGCAAAACTGCTGCGCGTTTTGGAGGAAAAGCGGTTCGAGCGCGTGGGTGGAACACAGTGCATCGATGCCGACGTGCGCATCGTGGTGGCCACCAACCGCGACTTGCAAAAGCAGGTGCAGGAGAAATTGTTTCGGGACGATCTGTACTTCCGGATTTCGGCGATGCCCGTCACTATTCCGCCGCTGCGCGAGCGCGGGAACGACGCGGTGCTGTTGGCCAATCATTTCCTGGCTAAGTTCAGCCGCGAGTTTGGCAAGCCAGGCTTGAAGATTTCCGAGGAAGCGCGGGAGCGCTTGCTGCAATACCGGTGGCCCGGCAACGTTCGGGAATTGCAAAACACGATCGAGCGGGCGGTGATTTTGACGGATGGGACCAGCCTGCGCGCGGAAGTGCTGCAACTTCCGTCGAAGAGGCCCGAGGCCGCCCAGATGCCCGGCGGCATGCTGCCGGAGCAGTTCAACTGGAAAGGAACGCTCGAGCAAGTGACCGGACGCGCCGTGCACCATGTCGAAAAAGCCGTGCTCGAAAATGCCATGCGTGAATGCAAGTGGAACAAGACGCGCGCGGCCGAGAAGCTGGGCATCACGCCGAAGACTCTGCTGGCAAAGCTGCGGACTGCCGGTCTCGAAAAATGAAATAGGCTTGAAGCAGGTCAGCGTGGGTGGACACTGTCACTTTGTCCGTGCCAAGCCTACAAGCCGTGGAGGAATACGACCCGCGGGAATCTTTTCCAACTAACGTTTGCCCGTGTGCAAGGCGACCGTGCCGAACGTCCACACACGATATTCGACTGACGGATAGCCAACGGTGGTCATGAGGGCGGCCAGTTCCGCCGGACGAAAAAAGCGAGCCACCGATTTCGGTAGATAGGCATAAGCAACGCGGTCCCCCGAGATAAGGCCACCAATCCTCGGCAGAACATTGCAAAAATACCAGCGGTAGAGATTGCCCAGCCATCCTTCGGGCGGTTCGGCAAATTCCAGGATCGCCACAGTGCCGCCCGGTTTCAACACACGCCGAATCTCCTGCAGGCCTGCCTCATAGTTGGCCAAATTGCGAAAACCGAAGGCCGTTGTCACCAGGTCGAAGGAGTTATCGGCAAAGGGCAGCTGGAGCGCGTCGGCCTCGAAAAATGGGCCTGGTGCTTTCGGAAATTCATTGTTCGCGGAAAATACGCCGGTTGCCTTCCCTCGGGCGCGAACGAGCATGGTGTGAGCAAAGTCCGCTCCGATGATGCGCGCTTTCCCTGCCTTGGCCAGAGCGAAGGCAAGATCGCCGGTTCCGCAGCAGAGATCAAGCACCAGGGCGTTTGGCCGGTCCAGGATGTGGCGGAGGTGCTTCGCCGTGCGCGCCCGCCAGAGCCGGTCGAGTTCAATCGAAAGGAGATGATTCAGCAAATCGTAGCGCGGGGCGATTTGCGTGAACATCTCGCGGACTTTTTTGGAGGCGTCTGTTTCGCTGACTGCGCCTTCGGGGCGTGTTCCTTTTGTTGGCGCTCCAGGTTCACCCAAGTGGGCCTCCGAGACGTCCGGCATTTGCGGCGACTAACCGCGGCGTGAAATGAAGAACACGCTTGACCGCCTCGGGCGGAACCTGGTCATAGGTGCGCACTCGTCCAATGCCCTGACAAAGGACGAACCGGAGGACGCCACCGCGCGACTTTTTGTCCGAGCGCATGGCACCGAGCAAAACCGCGGGAGACACGCGTGGCCAAGGCGGCAGAGGGCCGAGCCGGCGCACGAGAGACACAATGCGCGAAACGTCCTCCGCCGGAGTCATACCAAGTTCACGTCCCAGAAACGCCGCGGCCATCATGCCCCATGCCACGGCTTCGCCGTGCCGATAGCAAAGGTAATGGGTGATGCTTTCGAGCACGTGCGCAAAGGTATGTCCAAAATTGAGGATTTCGCGGGGCCCGGATTCGCGCTCATCGCGGCTTACCACGGCCGCCTTGATCCGGATGTTGCGCGGAATCAGCAAGTCAAGCGTTCGGCGATCCCTCCGCAGAACTCCGTCCATCTCTCTCTCGAGCAGTGTGAACATCGTGGCATCCGCAATAACGGCATGCTTGACGACCTCGGCAAGGCCGGCGCGGAATTCGCGTTCCGGGAGACTGCGCAAGAGATCCGGATCCGTGATCACCAGTCTGGGCGGATAAAACGCGCCCACAAGATTTTTGCCTTCGGGAAGATTCACTCCGGTCTTGCCGCCGATCGAACTGTCCACCTGAGCGACCAAAGTGGTCGGGATGTGAACCAGGGCCACTCCGCGCAAGTAGGAGGCAGCCGCAAAACCCGCCACGTCGCCCACCACGCCGCCACCAACGGCGATCAGCAACGACTTGCGATCCGCTCCCGCACGGCAGAGAGAACGTACAATTTGCTCCACGCTACGAAGATTTTTTGCTGATTCCGCATCGTTGAAGAAGTGGATTTTGTCGCGACTAGAGAGCCGCAAGCCGTGCTGCACAGCTTTCCCTACCGCGCGCCACACTTTCGGCGAAGAAACCAGGTGAACGTTGGAAGAATCCCCCAGTCGGGCGATTTCCCGTGCCCCGCGCTGCAAAGCGCCGGCCCCAGCAACGACCGTGTAACGTCCCGCAGAGGATTTCACGAAAATGCGGTTGATTTTCATTCGATGAAGCATTTCCAATGTAGCGTCGACGTGTAGTCAGGAATTGTTCAACGCGATTGCAGTTGCTTCACGCTCTCGAGAAAGACGTGCCCAACGATGGCGAGGGTCCTGGCGCTGATCTTGTCGAGGTTGTCCTCCGTAGTGTGCCAGTAACCGTTGTCGACGAAGTCCGCGATCACGTCCACGGCGGGCACGCCGCGTGCCATGAAGGAATCGTGGTCGTCTTGGGCTTCTATGGCTCGGTCCAAGAAAAGAGACGAGTAGCCCAGCCTGTGGGCGGTATCCCAAACGAGATCGATCAAAGCCGGCGTGGAACTGGATTCGCGCGGAACTTGCGCATTGCGCCCGCCTACGATGTCCGCCAGCAGAAACGCTTTGATCCTCTTCAGGTCTCCGGAGAGAGAAAGGCGCGCAGCCATTTGGCGGCTGCCATAGCGGCTGTCGGTGTCGCTCCACTGCCTCATGGCCTCTTCGCCGTCGAAGAAAGCTATCCACACCGCATATTTTCCGTGCTGCGGGCACAGCAGGCGCGCCAGCTCCAGCATCAACGCCGTGGAGGAGCCCGCGTCATCCGCACCGACAAAGTTGTCCTTCAGGAAAGTGTCATAGTGCGTACCAAGAAGAATCACGCCTGGTTTTTCGCCTGGAATCTTCACGAGAAAGTTTTTCATTTGCAGGCGGCCGACCGGAGTATCCGCGCCGAACGTGTCTGTTTCCACCGTGCACCCATAACTTTTCAGCTCGGACTGCAGAAAATCCTGCAGTTTGGCGATGGCCGGCGACCCGGAAGGACGCGGACCGAAGCCAACTTGTTTGGCAACAAGCGCGTAGGCGCGTTTGCCATCGAAGCCGCCCGTTTTCTCGGGCGGCGGCGCGTCGTCGGAACTTTGCGGCGGAGTTGAAGCTACCGTGCTCATGAAGGGCGGCTGGGCTACTGCTGCGCGGGAATCGCTGCCGTTGGCCTTGCATCCGGCCAGGCTGGCAGCAAGGAAGCTGAAGGCGAGCGCAGCTTGCAGGAAACCAATCGAGCGAATAATCATCTAACGCGCCTCCGCAGGAGCTGCGATGCGGCGTTCTCTCCGCCTAGTCACCACTGCGGAGACCGCGATTCCCAGAAAATACAGCCCAACCATTGGGGCCATAAAAATAAGCATGGTGGTGGCATCCGGAGTTGGCGTGACGATCGCGGCAATCACCGTGATGATCAAAATCGCGTAACGAAAATTCTTCCAAAGAAACCTCGGCGTCACGATGCCGAACAATGACAAAAAGAAAATCAAGACGGGCAGTTCAAACATCAGCCCCATTCCCAGCAGGATCATCAAGATCAAGTCGAAATACTCATTAACGCTGATCATCGGCGTGACGTCGCGCTGGATCATGAACAGCGGCCCGGGACTCACAAGGAAATGCAACACGTAAGGCAAAGTGATGAAGTATCCGAAAGCGATGCCCGCCAGAAACAGGAACACCGTCGAAAACATAAAGCCCGTGATTGCTCCTCGCTCGTGCTTGTACAGTGCGGGCGCAACGAACAGCCAAATCTGGTAGAGCACAATGGGCGAAGCCAGGACGATTCCCAGGTACACCCCCACGGTGATGACCAGATTCAAATAGCCGGCCGGGTGTGTATAAATCAGCTTCGGATCCAGATGCGCGTCCGCCAGCGCCTTCAGCATCGGCTTGTCGATCCAGGCCACGAAATACTTCGAGAGATACACGCCGATGAACGCCCCGATGCCGATGGCGTAGAGCGAATAGACGATGCGCTTGCGCAGTTCGCTGAGGTGTTCGAAAAAGGTCATGGTGCCTCCGGCTTCCTCAGAGCGGCCGGAATTTTGCGTGTTGGGAGCGGAGTCGGCCACGAGTTCACGCAGGGCGCTGGGCGCGTTCCGTAGAATCCTGAGCAGAATCTTCCATCGTTGCAGGCGCGGCACCTTCCGACTTTGCTGCCGCGTGGTCTTCCCCGTTGCGCGCGACGGATTCAACGCTAGGCGCGACCACGGGTTCCGCCGCCGCGGCGCCGGCCTCCTCTGAGGCCTGGCCCGCCCCTGTGTCGACGGCGGATGAAGGGCTCACGGCGGCTGATTGCGCCGGCTCAGCGGGTGCACCGGCGGCCACAGCTTCCGCCGCCTTCTTGCGCTCCGCCAGCAGAGCCTGACGTTCCAAGTCACGCATTTCTTCTTCGAACGCCGTCTTGAAATCCATCGATGCTTTGCGGAATTCCGCCATTAGCTTGCCCAGACCGCGGGCCAGCTCCGGCAGCTTCTGCGGCCCGAAAACCACCAGGACCACGACAAACACCACGATCATGTGAGGAATGCTCAGCATTGCCTTTTGCAGCCGTCTAATGGCCCTTTGGCATCATAGAAAGGGTGTTCCGCCGGTGTCAAACCGGAGTTTGCGCTGTGCTATACTTTTAGCTGGAGCCTTTCGCGAGGTCAGGATGAAATCAGAGCGTCGGGGAATCTTCATTGCCATCGCAGTTCTGCTGTTATCCGCCGTCCTGGGGGGCATCTATGGTCCCAACGTGCGAGTCACGGCGGCCGCGGCGGACGACTATCAAAGCGCCGTCCGGGATTTTACCAGCGTCCTGAGCGTGGTACAGAGCAATTACGCCGACCCCTTGGATGTAGACAAAGCTGTGTATCAGGGCGCCATTCCGGGCATGTTGCGCATGCTCGATCCGCACTCCAATTTCTTTGATGCCAAGCAGTATTCCCTGTTGCGGGAGGATCAGCGCGGGAAGTACTACGGTGTGGGAATGATCGTAGCGCCCCGCGAGAATCACACCGTTGTGATGGCGCCGTACGCGGGTGCCCCGGCCTACAACGCGGGGCTTCGGCCGGGCGATGTGATTACCAAGGTGGATGACAAATCCACCGAAGGCCTGACCACCCCCGAAGTGGCGGATATGCTCAAGGGCCCCAAGGGCACGGTAGTAAAAATCACCGTTTCCCGCGAAGGCTACCCCGACCCGCTGGTGTTCACTGTCACGCGGGATGAAATCCCGCGGCATTCCGTCGACATCGCGTTCTTACTGAAGCCGGGGATAGGATACATCCGGCTGTCGGGATTCAACGAAACCACCGATCGCGAGATTGCCGACGCCTTGAGGAAACTGGACGCACCGACACTCGACGGCCTGATCCTGGACATGCGCGGAAATCCGGGCGGCTTGCTGAACGAAGCTGTTGCGGTCGGCGACATGTTCTTGGACAAGAACCAGTTAATCGTCTCACACCACGGGAGAACTTCGCCGGAGCGCCGCTACTACGCCGTGCGCGGCAACCAGGGAATGACTACTCCTCTGGTGATTGTGGTGAATAACAATTCGGCTTCGGCCACGGAAATTGTTGCCGGCGCCGTACAGGATCACGATCGCGGCCTGATCGTTGGTGAAACCACCTTCGGCAAAGGACTAGTACAAACCGTTGCGCCCCTTGCTGAAGGTACGGGCTTGGCCTTGACCACCGCGCGCTATTACACGCCCAGCGGCCGGCTGATTCAGCGGGACTACAAATCGGTTTCCCTTTACGAATATCATTACGAACGCAAAGTGCCGGATCATCCAACGGAAGTGCGCTTGACCGACAGCGGCCGGCAAGTTACCGGCGGCGGCGGCATTACCCCGGACATCGAAGTGGCGGCGCCCAAACTGACCAAGTTTCAGCAATTGCTCTTTCGCGATGACGTGCTCTTTCCCGCGGAGACCGGCGTCGGCGGATTTACGCGCTATTTTCTGGGAACCAAGCCCGCCATCACCAGGGAGTTTGAGGTCGATGACAACGTGATGCGTATGTTTCGCAGCTATTTGACCAGCCACTCCGTCCGATTCACCGAACCTGACATGGCCGACAATCAGGACTGGGTCAGGCGCAAGATCAAGCAGGAAGTCTTCATGTCCGTATTCAGCGTGCAGGATGGCTTCAAAGTGTTGTTGGAAGCCGACCCGCAAGTGCAGAAAGCCGTCGAAGCCGTCCCCCAGGCCCGCGCTCTCTACCAGAACGCCAGGAAAATCGTCGCCCAGCGCATGGGCGGCTCCATGGATCAGCCGTAGCCGAGGCGCAGCACAGCTCCGCGCATTCTCGGAACCATTCAGCACCGGCTCCTCGGACAGCGTGTTGGAAACTCCGTGCGCCTTTGTTAAACTTTCTTTTGCTGCTCGTGGGCGAGTAGCTCAGCTGGGAGAGCGCCTCGTTCGCAACGAGGAGGCCGGGGGTTCGAATCCCCTCTCGTCCACCAGATTTCCCGACCTTGGGATTCAGGGAGTTATCCGCTTAAAAACAGTGAAACTCAAAATGATCGAACCTCAGAAAGTCGAATGTTCGCGAACCGCCCAGCGGCCCTTTGGCTGTATGGAGCTGTGGGCCGGCAATGAGCGCGCGCATCGTTCTCTGGAGCTTGCCGGTCTCCAAAGCGACGTCATAGCTCTGCCCTCGGGTGGCGACCAAGGAGGCGATCTCTCCGCGGTTTTTTCCTGCAGTGACGATGTCGCACGCGTCGTCTTGGCTGACTGCGTTGGCCATGGCTACACGGCCAGTGGCGTGGCACGGCACGTGCACCATCTTCTACATAAGTTCCAGGATATCCGGGACACTGCTGGTTTGCTCACTGCACTTAATGACGCCTTCACACTTTCCAACAATGATTCAGATGGCCCCTTACGGTTGACGACGGTTGTCACTGGCACTTTCGATGGAACCACCGGAGAATTCAATTTTGCCTACGCCGCGCATCCTCGCATGCTGCTTTGGCGCGCGCAACAGATGCAGTTCTTCGAGCTTGGAGAAGGGTTGGAAGGTTTTCCGCTGGGGTATATCACGGGAGAATCGTATAGCCAACAAAGTGTACGGCTTCACGGAGGAGACATGATTCTGGCATTCTCGGATGGGGCAACAGAAGTTTTCTCCCCGTCACAAGAGCAACTCACGGCAAAAGGCTTTCTGAAACTAGCGGGAAATACTCTGAAAAGGCTGCCCCAACCAGTCTCGCTCCATGATTTCTCGGAGGCATTGGTCGAGGACGTGCAAGCTTTTCGCGGCAGGGCCGGAGAACTGGAGGACGACCTCACGCTGTTGACCTTGCGTAGGGTCGTCACCTGAAGCTTGCGTTCTATGGTCTAGGGTAGCGAGGGCGCTCGCAATTCCTGGCCTACTTTACGGGATGCGCGCTAAAGTAGCCTTGCAGGCTTGCCAGCACTTCACGGATTCCATTTTGCACGTTCCGGTCCAGCGCCGTGGCAACCGCGGATACATCTTTTCCGCTTACCGGCTCGTCATGCGAGTAATAGTGTGTCCAGACTGTGGCCCCGGACTTCAGGTCACGCATTTCCAGTTCAAAAGTCACCTTCGCAACAAGGGAGCCGCCCGAAACCTCTTTGAAGTCATAGAGCCGCCCGCGAATCAAGAAGTCAGCGCTCATGGTACTGCGCTGCATGTAGACAGCCTTGTAACGGCCGGAGCCTCGCAGTTGCCGCAGTAAGACCTCTTGCACCATTTCGGTTGGCGGCTCCGCCCACCGCTGGTATTCATACGTCCCCATCTGCGGCCCTTCGCTGCCGTAGACGATGCGGTCTTCGCGATACAGGTGCGAAGCCATCAATGGTCCGAGCAGAATTGTGGCGGGAACTGGGTCCGCTCCCTTTGCCGTGCCTTCTTGGTCTGGAACGGTTAGCTCGTAATACTTGATGGGACGCGCGGCCCCGCAGCCGGCCAGAGATGCTGCGGCTAAGAGGGCCGTCATGAGGCCAAGCCCCGAGACGCCTGCAAATCCAGTGGCCCGGCCTGTCCGCGTTCTTCCGCTGGACGCCGGCCTTGTGTGCCTATTCACTACCCATCTCATCAGTGATCTCCCGTTTTGTGCTCGGGGGGACTGCTCGCACGGATTAAGGTATAAGGCCGCCGCTTGATGGTCTCGGTGAATTCTCTCAGGTTCTCCGACACGTGGCGTAGGTTTTCCAGCAACTCGTCGATGTTCTCGGCATTCACATCCAGGACTTGGTCCAGCTTTCCCGTAAGGTCCGTCACCGTGGTCAGAGAGCGGCGCAGTTCGACGATGGCCTTGCGCAGGTCCTCCCGGTTTTCTCCAATCAGAGAGTCGATGTGGTTCAGCGCCTCATTGGCCTGCGCCGATGTTTTTCTCAGGTCCTCGATCAACGGCGTGAACTTCTCGCTGGCAGTGTTAAGGTTCTGGAGCGTAGATTTCACGGTGCCGCGGTTTTCCGTGATCATCCCGCGCGTTTCCGACAGAGTGCTGGCAATATTCGCCCGGTTGCGGTCGTTTAGCAGGTCGTTTACGCGGTTCACTGTCACCTTCACTTCCGCCGCGCGGTCATTGAGCGTTTCCAAAAGCTCCTGCGCATGCGGCGCAAGGTCATTGAGCTTTGCCGTCAGTGCATTGAAGTCCACATAAGGATCGGAGGGCAGAATCGCTCCCGAAGCGGCCACCTTGGCGGCTGCAGTTCCCGGAATAAGTTCCAGGTGATTGTCTCCGAGCGGACTCAGGCTCATGATTCTTGCCCGAGTGTCAGTCTTCACCGGCAGATCCGATTTGACGCTGAAAGTAATCTCTATGCGTGTGGGGTCTTTAGGATCAAGTTGCAGCCTTTCCACGCGCCCCACCTTTGGTCCGCCCGCGTAGCGCACCGTCGACCCGGGTTCCAGGCCACCCGCAAAAGCGAAATAGGCGCGGAAAGTGGAAGCCGATCCTCCAATAGCGCCGCTAAGAGCAAAAACGGTGGCGACCAGCACGGCGGCGGCGACGAGCACAAACGCTCCTACAAACACTTGCTCTTTTTTTGATTGCATCATGCACCTCTCTTCGTGGCTGTCGCTTTGCCTGCGCGGCGATGATCTTCGGTCAGCATTTCCAGGTAATCCGCCTCTTCCAGGATCTCCGGCTCGGGCATGCGGTCGAGGAATTGCCTCACGCGCGGGTGCGTGCTCGAGCGCATTTCTTCTTTCGACCCCATAGCCACGATATTCCCTTTGTCCATCAAGACCATGCGGTCGGCGATAAGAAAGGCGCTGGCCAGCTCGTGGGTCACCACCACGATAGTCATGTGGAAGGCTTTCTTCAGCTCGAGAATCAATTCGTCCACGCCGGCCGCAATAATGGGATCGAGTCCGGCCGAAGGCTCGTCAAAGAAAAGAATCTCCGGGTCCATGGCCAGGGCGCGCGCCACCGCCGCGCGCTTCTTCATCCCCCCGCTGAGTTGCGCCGGCACATAATTCTCAAAACCGGCCAACCCCACTTGGTCAAGCTTCAACCGCACCATAATTTCGATGGTCGGCTCTTCCAGTTTTGTGTGTTCGCGCAGCGGCAGAGCCACATTCTCTCCCACGGTCATGGAACCGAACAGAGCGCCGCCCTGAAAGGACATTCCAATTCCCTTTCGGATTTCGTTCATCTCCGCATCGGAAATCTCAGTCACGTTTCTGCCGTGGAGCCAGATCTCCCCTGAGCTTGGCCGCTCCAACCCGACAAGCGTGCGCAGAAGTGTGCTCTTGCCGGAGCCCGAGCCGCCCAGAATCACCAGCGTTTCACCGCGCAGCACATCGAAGCTGAGGCCGTGCAAAATCTCCCGCTCGCCATACTTCACGTGCAGGTCGCGCACCGAGATCACCGCTTCCTGTTGCTGTACTGGTTGCTCCCCGGGTCCCATTTCGAGTTTCTCCCTAGCGTTCGCCCATGAAAAAGAACAAGGTGGTAAAAACCAGGTCCACCAGAATGACAAGAAATATTGAAACGACCACGGCGCGTGTCGTCGAACGGCCAACTTCTTCCGCCCCCGCTCCCGTAGACAGCCCTTCATGGCATCCCACCGCGGTGATGGTCATCCCGAAGACTACGCTCTTGACCAGCCCCGTAACGATGTCGCGCAAGAATAGCGCATCGAGCGAAGCATGAATGTACCGGCCGAAGAAAAATCCCGCCTGGGTGACTCCAAAGAGCGCCCCGCCCAGAATTCCCATCGAGTTCGCCCAGATGGTCAGGCAAGGCAGCATGATGATCATGGCCAGAAATTTCGGCGTGACCAGGAAATCCACGGGATGAATCGCCATGGTCTCGAGTGCGTCAATCTCCTCCGTAACCTTCATCGTGGCAATCTCCGCGGCGAAAGCCGACCCCGAGCGGCCAATCACCACAATCGCCGTAATCAACGGCCCGAGTTCACGGGTCATGGAAATCGCTACGGCGCTAGCGACAAAAGTGATGGCGCCCAACTTGCGCAACTCGTAGGCGCTTTGCAGCGCAAGGATCAACCCGATGAAAAAGGTTATCAGCGAGAGGATGGGCAGCGCGCGCACGCCCACCTGCATGGCCTGCGACACCGCCTGGCGCAGTCGCAGCGGCCTTCCACGCAACGGGGCGACAAACGTAAAATACGCCGCGCGGCCGCCTAGCCCGGCCAGCGCACCGAGATAGGCCAGCCCATCGGTAACCGATCCGCCGATTTGTTCCGCAAGTTCCACGTTGTTCCCAAGTTGGGGACCGCACGGAAGCTAGCCCCGCTCTCAGGGCGATACAGCTTGCTCCTCGTTTTCGCAGATCTCGAAGATCTTAACCAGCTTGGAAAGCTGCAAAACTTCTCGCACGGTGGTATTCAGGCCGAAGAGTATTAGGCGCGCTCCCAGGTCCCGCGACACCTTCAGGCCTTCCACGAGCGAGGCCACTCCGGAGCTGTCGATGTAGCGCACGGCCTGGAGGTTGAGGACCACCCGCGGCATGCGCGCTTCGCGCAATTCGCGCAAGAGCGCTTTGCGCAGCTCGGGAGAAGTTGCGAGGTCGATGTCCCCGCTGACGTCAAAAATCGTAGCTTTGTCCAAGTGGCGTTCAGCTATCTTCACGAGTTTTTCTCCTCAAGCGCCCTTCTCCATTTTCTCGAGACTCAAAAGTTTTACCAGGCGAAGCTGGTTCTTGCCTCTCGCACGGCGGAATTCTACCGTATCCATGCACTCCTGAATGAAGTGCAGCCCCAGGCCGCCGGGCCGCACCTCCTCTAGGGACCGCCCGCACAATTTCGCTTGATCAACTCTTTTGCCACAATCCTCCAGCACAATTTCCAGAGCCTTTCTTTGCTCGCCGTCCCGCCGGACTTCAATCCGGCTGAACAACGCTTGAATGGGGCGCTCCCCCTCTCCGTCATAAGCGTGGCGGATGATGTTGGTGAGCGCTTCATCCACGGCCAAGACCACCGCCCGGCATTCGGGGCCTGAGAATCCCAAGGTCTCGGCCAGTTGCCCCAAGGCATGGCGCACCACCCTGAGCATCTCCGGGTTGCTCTGCAATTCCAGTTTCAGCAAGAGTCTGCTTCGGTTCATCTAACCGCTCTCGCCTCGCTGCTCATCTTGGTGTCTCCGAAAACCTGGTTTGCAGTGGTCTTGATTTCTTCCGGTCGGAAGATGATACACGCAATCCTGGCGCGCCTCTACGAAAATAAAGCGAAGAGATGGGCCGCGCATGGGCTTCGTTTGGCCTTGGAGCTCCCTACCGAATTCACCGCATCACGGAACGCAACGCGTGCGAATGCGGATCGTAAAGCGCCGTAATGCAACCTCCCGTGTACGCAACGGCGTTACACAGGAGGCGCGTAGATTTTCCCGCTGCTTAACTCTGCCTAAAATGCTATAAGTTGCGCGTCTCAAAAACTGGCAGTCGAACACCTCCGGAGTGTGACCTTGACCACGGTCAGAGAAGCCACTTACCAGGTTCTGCGAGACCTGGAGATGACAAAAATCTTCGGCAATCCCGGCTCGACGGAGTTGCCCTTTCTCCGCGACATGCCTTCCGATTTCAGCTATGTCCTTGCGCTTCACGAGCGCAGCGCCATCGGTATGGGCCTTGGCTACGCGCTGGCTCGGGGGAAAGCCGCGTTCGTGAATGTGCATTCGGTGGCCAGCGTAGGCAACGGGCTCTCCGCGCTGGTCGATGCCCTTTACTTGCATACCCCCTTAGTGGTCACCACCGGGCAACAGGACCGCCGGCACATACTGGCTGAGCCTTTTCTCGTCAGCCGCGCCGCGGAAGTGGCCAAGCCTTACGTGAAGTGGTCGTACGAGCCGCTTCGTTCCGAAGATGTGCCTGCCGTTATCGCGCGCGGCTATCACCTGGCCATGCAGCCGCCCAGGGGGCCCGTTTTCATTTCCATCCCGATGGACGACTGGACCCACGAATGCCGGCCCGTCGACGCGCGCCACGTCCATCCAACCGTATTGCCAGACCCCGTGGCGCTGGATGCGGTGGTTGGCGCGCTCAATTCCAGTAAGAACCCTGCACTTATCGCCGGCGCGCAGGTTGAAGAAGACGGTGGATGGGAAGAGGCCGTGGCCCTCGCGGAACATCTTCAGGCCGATGTTTACCAGCCGCCGCTGGCTCCCCGTTGGGCATTTCCGCGAGCGCATCCGCTTTTTCGCGGCAGCTTGCTCCCAGCGCAGCAGCCGCTCGCCGATCAGCTTGCCAGCTACGACACGGTGGTGATTCTGGGCGCGCCGATTTTTCTGTATTACGCCTACGTGCCCGGCACGGCCATCAAGCCGGGAACCAAGCTTTTCCAAATCACTAATTCACCCCAAGATGCTTCCGCCGCGCTCGCAGGAAGTGCCATCGTTGGCAACGTGGCCGCCGCCGCTCGCTACCTCCGCGCCCACGCCGCCGCGAAAAAACGCGCCACCTCTCTTCCGCGAAAGGAGCCTCCTTCCCCGGCACAAGAGCATCCTATTACGCCAAATTATTTGTTCAGCGTCCTCAATCGCGTGATGCCGCGAAACGCGGTGATCGCGGAGGAATGTCCGTCATCGAAGGGTGACCTCGACCGGCATGTGCTCTCGGACGAGCCCCGATCCTTCTACTCCGTGCCGAACGGAATCCTGGGATTCGGATTGCCGGCAGCCGTTGGGCTGCAACTTGGGAATGCCAATCGCAGAGTCGTTTGTCCCGTGGGCGACGGTTCGATCCAGTATTCGATTCAGGCGCTGTGGACCGCGGTGCAGTATCAAGCTGAGGTGATTTTTATTGTTTTGCGCAATGGCGATTATTCGGCGTTGAAGTCGTTTTGCGATTTCACCCGCGTGGGCCGCAATGTTCCGGGCATGGAATTACCCGGGATTGACATCGTGAAGATCGCCCAGGGCTACGGAATGCCTGCGCAAGAAGTGGACCGCCCGGAAGAACTCGAAGCAGTTCTGAAACATGCATTCGCATCGCCCGGCCCGCGCCTGATTAGCGTCCAGGTTGCCAAGGGCGGACAAACCTGCATGGGCATGGATCAATCCGTCAATCCGCCGAATTACGGCTGATATTAGCAAAGAAAAACGGCAGCGAACAAATTCCCCGTCTGCCCGACGCCGCTTTCCTCGAAATCGCCTAGAACGAGTACTTCAGCGAAATCTGGAACTGCCGCGGGTTGAACATCGTCCGCGGCGCCCCGAAGATCGGATTGGGAATCGGCGGCCCCGCCGCCGGGCAATTGGCCACTTGCAGATGCTGGATGGCAATGGAGGTCGTATCTTTGTAACGAACAGGAACTTCTCCATTGCAGAAGTTATAGGTGCCGTACACCGAGGTAACTTCGTTCACATTGGGCCGGTTAAACAGATCGAAGGTGTCCAGTGCTACGTCGAACCTCTGCTTCTCACCGAACTTGAACGCTTGCGAAAGGCGGATGTCGACGGTATCGAACTTGTCGCCCCAGTAGGTATTCCGGGCCGCATTTCCCACGCGGTCGGTGACGGGGTTGGTATCGCCATTCGCATCAAAGCCCACAAACTCCGTGAACGGGCGGGCGCCCTGAAGCGTAATAATCCCGCTGAGTTCAGTATTGCGCAGGAAGGTTTGCTTTGGACCGTCCGCGGTAAAGTTGGCCACAAAGCGATTGCGAATGTCCTGGTTGGAGTTAGCGCGCTCGGCGGCCCGCTCGTAGAGGTTCTGCGGCGTGCTGACAAAAGTAGTGAATGTGCCGTCGTCCAGAGTCTTAGAGAAGGTGTAGTTTGCACTCAGGCGAAAATACTCCCCCGCCCGCTGCGTGACCGAGATATTCCCGCCATGGTACACGCTGTTCCCGCTGTTGTCCGTGTAATAGATCAATCCGACGGGAAGAAGAACGCCGCTGAAGTTGGCTTTGCCGGCTGCCCATCCCGGCGGAGGCGCCCCCGCTGCTGCACAGCCAATTCCTCCAGCCCGAGGGTCGCCGCCTGGTATCCCCGCCGTCGGGCAAACGTTCAGGTTTTCTGCCCGAACTTGATGGTGTGCAGAAACGAAAAGATAGCCTACGTCGACTACGAGCCCGTGTCCAATCTCGCGGTCAATCTCGAGGCTGGCTTGCTCCGAATAGGGAATCTTGCTATTGGTTTCGATGGTTCCATCACCCACGGGAGAAACTGTAGATGCAGGGCCAAGAAAGACGTTGGTGATCATCTGAACCGGTTGATACATGCCATTCAAAATCAAGTTCTTGGCAGCATCCGAGGGCTCGAGGCCAAAGGGGCTAGGTGCCGGAATAAAGGGCAACTGGTTCAAAGAGTAGGTAGCATTCAATCCCCCCTGTCGAATGCCGGGGAATGGAAAGGTCTGGGAACACGAAGCGTTTTCGCAAAAGGTGACCGCGCGCTGTGGGTGGGTCACAAAAAAGAAAGAAAGATTGTAGCGATCATCAAAAAGGCCGAAGCCGGCGCGGATCACCGTATGCTTGTCTGGAGAATAGGCCAACCCGACTCTGGGCTGCACGCCGTTATACCTGGTGTTGATCTCTTGTTCCAATCCCTTTTCAAAATCCCAGCGCAGCCCATAGTTGAGGGTGAACTTGGGGGTGACCCGCCATTGATCCTGCCCGAAAAACCCATAATAGCTGTGAGAGATGTCCGAGAAATAGTCCGGCGTTGCACTCGCGGGGTAGGCGGATTGCCAGTTGGTATTAACGGCCGGGGGAATCGTGCCATCCACGACGGAATTGTTCGCCGAGCCAAGGGGATCCGGCCAGAACGCGACGGGGACGCCATGTTCGGCAGGATTGAGCGGGCAAATGTTACCTGGATTGGGCGAATCCGCCAATGTGCCTCCGGAAACGAAATTCGCAAAATCTACCAGGCAGTTGATACCGGGCAACACGATGCGCATGGGCGAGAATCCCGGCCAAATGATGTGATCGTTGACATGGTTGTAGTCCACGCCAAACTTGACCAGGTGCGCTCCCTTCACCCAGTAAACTGAGTCGGCAAACTGGCCGCGGCTTTCAAAAGTAGCGTCAAACACCCCAAAGTTGTGCCCCATCAACAGTTCATTGGGCAGATCCAGATTGGGCTGCCCTGTAGAGCCGGGGAAAAAGGAATGCCGCCTGCCCCACTGTCCCAGCGCGGTGTTCACAAGGTCTGGCTTCAGCTGCGAGGATACCGTCCCCACGAGAGACTGATCTCGCAGGTAGTTGTTGTGGGCACTGCTCGGCGCTCCGATTCCGCCGCCATCCAGGGTGTCACCCATGAGCACGTTCAAGCTTCGGCCGTCTTCGATGTTGTACCGGACCATCAGGCGATTGTCCTTGTTGATCTGATGGTCGAGCTTGATCAACCCCTTGTCGAAATCCTGCGTCTTCAAAGCGGAGTTGAGATAGCTGGACAGTGGATTGGTGCACTGCGCCAGCGGCAGATTGCACCCTTCTGGCGGCAGGTTCAGCTCCGCGCGTGCGGCATCGATCAACGCAAGGTTGTCCTCCAAAACAGGTGACTGCACCGGCGCTTCCGCCCTTCGTTGGCCTTCATAATTTATAAAGAAGAACGTCCGGTCCTTCTGGATCGGGCCGCCCATGGTAGCCCCGAACTGCCCTTGCCTCAGGACGTTCGGCAGCGGTGCGGGCTGCAATAAGCTGCGCGCATTCAACGCGCTGTTCTCAAAATATCCGTACGCCGAACCGTGCATATCGTTCGTGCCCGATTTGGTGATGATGTTGACGATCCCGCCCATGGCGCGGCCCTGTTCCGCTCCAAAGCTATTGTTGACTACGCGGAATTCACTCACTGCTTCTTGCGATGGGGTGCTGCGCTGCGAACCGGTGGCTGTGTTGATGGTGTCCGCCCCGTCGACGGTGACCAAATTGCTCAAATCGCGCATGCCGCCAAACGAGATTCGCGTAACCACCGCTT
>Ga0307479_10002254_pt1 | contig 17523 bp, 18 predicted proteins | sample atmos_gasesECM4C_FD_203743 | JGI IMG/M metagenome (GOLD analysis project Ga0307479, IMG submission 203743) | Hardwood forest soil microbial communities from Morgan-Monroe State Forest, Indiana, United States - atmos_gasesECM4C_515 | ecosystem: Environmental > Terrestrial > Soil > Temperate... | reverse complement strand
TGTGTTCCCGTACTGAGCGCAGCGCGGGCCGGGTATTTTTGGACTGCGCGTCCCTCAGCCGCGAGCAGCGTCTGTTCCCGAAAAAATGATTCCGAGAGCGAGGGAAAACCACGTGCTGGAGAACGTGTAGAGATCTGGGGAATGTGTATGGAGCGATGATGACGTGTCGCTATTACTGCCGGTACGCTTATGTCTCTCGAATGGGAGTTCTTGGCTCACTCCTGTTTGTGGCGGCGCTTTCTTACGCGCAGGGAGTGCCGGAGAACCGAATCCGCACGGCGATCAGCGATTCGGACGTGAGGCAAGTTCAGGGTAACGTGCATCCGCTGGCGCGCCCTGAATTCGATCGCGGCAAAATTGCCGATTCCACCTTATTGCCGCGCGTCACGATTTTCTTCAAGCCTTCGCCGAGCCAGCAGGGGGCGCTCAGCCGGCTCTTATCCGAACAGCAGGATCGTTCGTCGCCGAATTATCACCGCTGGATTACGCCGCAGGAATTTGGCGCGAGCTTCGGACTAAGCCAGAACGATCTCGCCCAAGTTACGTCATGGCTCGAGACCCGCGGTTTTGTCGTGCACGATATTCCGGCGAGCCGCAACGCGGTGAGCTTCTCGGGCTCAGCGGCACAAGTGGCCGCGGCGTTCGGGACATCGATTCACCGGTACTCGCGGGACGCTGAAGAGCACTACGCGAATTTGACGGAACCTTCGATTCCCGCTGCGCTGGCGGGCGTCATTTCCGGTCTTGCCGGGCTGAATGATTTTCGGCCGCAGCCGCGGATTATCCGGGGGAACCTGGCCGGCGCGAAGCCGGATTTCACAGACGGCACCACGTTTCATTTTCTGGCGCCCGCCGATTTCAGCCTGATTTATGACGTTCAGCCGCTCTACAACCGGGGCATCAGCGGGACCGGGCAGAAGATCGCCATCGTGGGACAGACCGACATCCAGATTAGCGATATCCGCGAATTCCGCATTCTCATGACATTGCCTGCAAGCGATCCGCAAGTCGTGCGTGTGCCCGGATCGGCCGATCCCGGAATGCTGGATGGTGATTTGCAGGAAGCCGATCTGGATCTCGAGTGGGCGGGGGCGATCGCAAAAAATGCAACACTGATTTACGTCAATGCGAAAAGTGCGTGGGATTCGTTGCAGTACGCAATTACGAGCGACCTCGCGCCGGTGATCAGCGTCAGCTACAGCGCTTGCGAGGCGCAGTTCAGTCCAACGGACGTGCAGTCGTTTATGCTTCTCGGTCAGCAGGCGAATGCGCAAGGACAGACTATTGTCGCGGCCTCGGGAGATAGCGGGGCGGCCGGCTGCGATCCTCTCTTTGCGACGCAAGCTACGAAAGGGTTGGCCGTAAGCATCCCCGCGAGCATGCCCTACGTTACGGCGGTGGGAGGAACGGAATTCAACGAGGGCTCCGGGACCTATTGGAACACGACCAACAACGGCAATAACGGTTCTGTGCTTTCGTATATCCCCGAAATGAGCTGGGATGAGAGCACAGTGGGCCTCGGAATCGAGGCAACGGGCGGCGGGGCGAGCACGCTTTTCACCAAGCCATCATGGCAATCGGGGCTTGGCGTGCCGAATGACGGCGTGCGCGATGTGCCCGACGTTTCCTTCAGCGCTTCGGCGGATCACGATGGCTACGTGCTTTGCGACGAAACCTACAATGCAAGCATCAAGGCGTTTACGCCTGCGTGCCCAAACGGCCCTTTCGGCGGATTTGATGTCATGGGCGGGACATCGGCGGGTACGCCGGCGTTGGCTGGGATTGTGGCGCTGCTGAACCAAGCCATGAATTCACCGCAAGGGAACATCAACGCGGTCCTTTATCGACTCGCGAGCCTTTCGGCGAGTCCGCTTCATGACATTACCGGCGGGAGCAACGTGGTTCCCTGCCAGACGAATCCGCCCAGTCCCGGCTGCCCGACGAGCGGCAGCGGCGCCGGTACCATGGGCTACAGCGCGGGACCGGGATACGACATGGCCACGGGGCTCGGTTCCCTTGATGCGAATGCCCTGGTTAGCGCATGGTCTTCTATCGTGTTGCCACCTGACTTCGACATCAGCGTTTCGCCGGCAAATATCACGTTGAGACGCGGCAGCACGAGCTCGGCGCATATCGCGGTTAGCCATGTGGGAGGCTTGACCGGTGCGCCTTCTCTTTCCTGCAACATTCCTGCGATTTTCCTGGATGTAACTTGTTCGATTGCCTCAGCCGGCCCAAACATCTTCACGCTCACGCTCGCAAGTTCGAATAGCACCTCAGAGCTCCCAGCCGCCAATACTCAGACGGGCGCCCGACTTGCCGAACGCTTTGGCAAGCCTGGCGCCCAGCCACCCTCGGCGCGGATTTTTGCGTACGAGAATGACGGCCGGTCTTATCCGCTCGCGGCGTGGCTGCTCTTCGGCAGCATGGCGATTTTCTGGTGCACTTGCCGGCCCGCAAGCGGCCGGGCAAAGCTGGCGTCTCTCGTCGGCGTCGTTTGCGTTGCTGCAGCGCTTCTTGGCTGTGCGGGTGGAACCTACGGCGGGTTGCAAAATGCGCAGAACGCAATTCAGCTAACGCCGCAAAGCGTCGCTCTCGGGCAGAACGATCAGCAGCAGTTCACGGCGTTGCTGCCGAATTCCACGAACGGATCATTCACATGGACCGTGAGCCCGAGCGTGGGAAGCAGCAATGTTGTGAGTTCCAATTCGGCGGTAGCCGTTTACACCGCCCCCTCCGTGATCAGCAGCAGCCAAACTGTTACCGTGACCGCGACCAGCGTCGCCGATCCCACCAAGCAGGCCTCAGCGCGGATTGAGCTCCTCCCGCCCGAAGCAGGCGCGATTCAGGTGACCGGGAGCCTGAACGGAATGAGCCACACAGTAGGGATTTCGCTGAGCGTCAACTAGCGGCAGTTTTCCCCGAGCGAGATGAATCTTCGGGCGGCGCTGGGTCAAAACGGGTTCAGCGCACGCGAGGAGAAAACAAACGCGATGGCGACGTTGCTTGGCACGGGCTTGCCCTCGCGCAAGGCGGGCTGGAATTTCCAGTGCTTGGCGGCGTCGATTGCGAGCGGCCCGAAGCCACCCGAGAGTTTGCGAACTAAGCTGACTTCACCGGTCGAGCCATCGGGCCTGATCCTGGTCTGCACAATTACGGCACCCATGCCGATGGTGCTGGCGGGATATCCTGCATAGGAAGCGGAGAGAATCCCGGGTGGAATGAACCCTTGGCGCGCTTCATCGGAATCTTTCTTGGGAATTATCGGCTTGAATGGCGGCTCATTGGCAATGTACACCGCATGCCGAAACACAAATGCGACGGGCATCTCCGAATCTTCAGGTCTGCCATTCTCCGAGGCGGGGGCGAACTTCCAACTCCGCAGCGATTGCTTCGCCGGGGCGGTGAACGGCGAGAGGTCCTGCAGCACGCTGATGTTCTTGATCGCGCCTTGGGCGTCCAGGGATACATCGAAGACGACAATGCCGTCAGCGGCGGTTTGGAAGGGGAAGTTTACGTCGGCGGCGGAGACAACCTTCGCGGGCTTATAGACATTGCGTGTCTCGTTTTGATCCGGGGTTCCGGCCGCGGGAATTTCCCGGGGGCGGTTCGTTTGGTCTGCGTTCGGCGGTGCAGGCGCGGTGTTGCCAGCCGGGTACTGTTGCGCCAGCGACGATCCCGCGGCAAGCGTTCGCGAAGGTTTGACGAACGAAAGCGAGACGCCCGCAGCGAGGAATAAAGTTGCCGCCGCGATCACGCGCATACGTTTCGCGCTCATAAGAGGCCGCCTCCAAGCGGGCACCTGCCAAAGCGATCAGCCACGGGCAGGCTGTGCCGACAGATCTGAATGATACTGATATTTAGATGCGGGGCTGAGCCTATGATAACGCGATTTCGCCGGAGCCGTTAACGGTCATATAACAGGGCAGTGAGTCAGTTTGAACCTTTGAGCCTTTAGGCCAGTTTCCGGACATGCCGTTTATCCGAACTCGGGATCAAATGAGAATCCCCGACGGGGCGTCGTGGTGGACACGCCCCGGCGGGTTGCGCCATGTTTCACGAACTTGTGGGCGGGAGACTAAGGCTGCGTTGCCAGCGCCCCAACGAAGCGGTCGGCGCGCGGTGAGCCGAAGCCCGTCGTCAGATCTTAACCGGGTGTCGCGAAATACGGCGGGGCCGAGTCGACCCATTGGTTGTTGTCCAGAGTGAACGTCGCTCCATCAGGCCCAGTAAAGGTCTGGGGCACGATATCGCGGAAGAAGCTCGTTCCCTTCCCGCCGAAGCTCGCGTCCGGCGCCGAAGCATCGGCGTCGCCGAGCGCGTAGATGTGCGGGCCGAGAAGGCCGAGCGGCGCCTTGCCCGCGGCCGCGCGAGCCTGGTTGGCGAGGGCGATGATCCCCGCCATGTGCGGGCTCGCTGCGCTCGTCCCGCCCAGGATGTGCCAACCCTGGCGCAGAAACATCGGGAACTGAGTCGTGTAAATCAGCACGCCGCCGTTGACGGCTGCGTTCCACGAGAGGTCGGGAATCGAACGCATGCCGCTGTTGACCGAGGCCCGGCTGGCCTGCCAAGACGGGGCACTGAAGAAGCTGCTCGTCCCGCCGCCGGTCACGCACTTACCGCCGCCGAAGATGAAGCATTCGTTCCACAGTGCTTCAGTGTTGGTGGCTGAGGCGACGAAGTTCAGTGGGTTCGTGCTCGTCGGCGCCAATCTCCAGCCCAGCATCAGCTGCGTGCCGCCCACCGCCGTGACCAAAGGGCTAACCGCTGGGAAGCCGACTGCAGTTGTCGACTGCACGGCGCTTTCCTTGTGTTGCTTGGCCGCGCCACCGTTGCCCTGATCACCAGACGAGGCGAGGAACGTGTCCCCCTTGTGGTTCAGAACTATTGGTGTCAAAGCGCTCTTAAAATGTCTCATCGAAACGCAGGCACCATTGTGGCCCGATGGTTGACGCCCGGGGAGGGGCAGTTCCATCGAAGAGAAGCTGGAAGGTTTCGAAACTGTTCGATATTGTCTACGGAACAGGGTTCAGGAAGACTTCGGAGACGGACAAATCGCCTGCGCAATGATGACCATGGTCTTCCCCTCAGGGGCATCGGATTTGTGGCGAGGAGGCAATTAATCAAGAAACCGGCCTTTTTGGTTATTTTGGCGGTGGCTGCGCTCTGTGGCTGCCGCCGGAACGAATTTGTCTGGTCGTTTGCGACGCCGCGGCCTTGGGTTCTCGCGGGAGATTCGCAGGCGCTCACGCCGGTTATCGAAGGCGGCGTAGTCTTTTTTTGCGGCGGCTACGCAGAAAAGGAGCGCTCGCAGATTTACGCGCTCGATGTGCAGACCGGAAAGCCGAAATGGCAGTACAACGTAGGAGGTTGCGGCTCAGCGCCGGTGATCTCCGCCGGAACGTTGATCGGTTTCAGCTTTGCGGGTCATGGCGACCGCATTGTTGTCTATGGTCTCGATAAGGATTCCGGCGGGCAAAAGTGGAAAGTGGAGCTTCCTGGGAATCCATCTCCACCAGCGCCCGTCGCAATGGGCGACTACATTTTCTTCGCGCCGGGATCGCGAAGCGTTTTACGCATCGACGCACGCGATGGCTCCGTGCAGACTTTTAACATCGACGCCGAACTGACCGTGGCCGCCGACAATTTGTGGGTGGCCGGCTCGCCGAGTGCGGCGTTTTTTGGTTACGGCAAAAATTATTGGCGATCAGGCGCTAATAGCGAGAAGTTCGAACCGGGCCCTGCGCTCAGCGAGCCGGCTGGCCGCCCTTTGGGCCTGGCAACGGATGGGCGCATTCTTCTGATTGCCGACGATGAAGGAACTCTGCGCGCATTCGACCTCGGGAAGGGAGGCGTGATCTGGCGGCATCATTGGAGCAAACTTTTGAGCGCGCCTTTGCTCGCCGACGGCAAGGTTTTTGTGAACGTCTACCATGAAAGACCTGTACTCGTGGCGCTGGGGCTCAGTTCCGGCGGAGAGATATGGGAAGCCCAGGCGGGCAGCATTTATGCTCCGTACTGGCGGGTTGGACGGCTTTATGCCGCAAGCGGGGTTGGCGCGGTGGTGCTCGATGGCGCCACCGGCAAGGTGGAATCGCGATTTGAAGCGCCGACTGAGGTCACCACGACGCCGGTGCCGGCCGGGGATTTGATTCTATTCGGGACCGCTCGCGGGGCGCTATACGCGGTGCGCGCGCGCTAGGTTTGGGATTGAGAACGATTAGAAACACAGCTGGATAAAAGTAGATCCCTCGCTCGTGTTACTCGCTCGGGATGACCATCGTGGCCGGGTGGTCAATGTGCCGTGGCACGCTTAGCGATCTCGCTCGCGCCAAGAACATCTGCCGCGGCCTGTGCCTGGATTGCCCGAGAAGAGCGTACGTCGATGGGGATAAGCGCCTTGACCTTCGTGCCTCGGCCTGTCGAAAGAACTTCCAGTTCGCCGCCCCAATCGCTGATGCGCTCGCGCATTCCACGCAGGCCAACGCCCAGCGTTTCGCCTGAAGCGATAGCGGAAAGCTCGTCGGCATTCATGCCCCGGCCCTGGTCTTCGACTTCCATGATGAACTGCCGCTCGGTTTGAGAAAGCCGAATGGAGGCAACCGCACTGCCGGAGTGGCGGTGGATATTGATCAGGCACTCCTGCACGACGCGAAAAAGCATCGTTTCCATCTCCGGGGCCTGACGTTCGGTAATGTCGAGCTCCAGGTTAATGGCGATCCCGCAACGTTTCTCGAATCCGTCCACATACCAGCGCAGCGCCGACCCCAGGCCGAGCTCATCTAGCAAAGGAGGATGAAGGAGATAGGAGATGGTGCGCAACTCATCGGAAATCTGCCGGGCGTCTCCAATGCAGGAGGCCAGCCGCAGCGCGAGTTGTGGGTTTCGAGAGGCCAGTTCGCGCTCGATACCGGCAAGCTCAAGTTTCAGTGCCGTGAGGGCCTGTCCCGTGCTGTCGTGGAGGTCGCGCGCGATGCGCCGGCGTTCATCATCCTGTACGCGCAGCAGCCGCACGGAAAGATCGCGTAAATCTCTATTGCCTTGCTGGAGTTGTGCCGTCTTTTGACGTACGCGGAACTTCAACTGCGTGCGTGAGCGCAACAGCGTTTCATGCGCGCGCCCAAGCCGCAGCAACGCCCTGCGGCCGCTCTCTCCCACGGCGATAATTGCCGCGCAAATCACCAGAAAAAGCAGTTCGCCGGCCACATCTTGTTCGGTGATGGGTCCAAGCAGCCGATACGGAGGGACAAACAGAAGATTCGCGGCGAGCATTCCTATTATTGTCGATAGGACCGCAGGACCCAACCCACAATACCAGGCCGCAAAAACCGTGGCGGCGGAGATACAGATGAAATGCCCAGTGAGACCAAGGATGGGTTGAAAAAACGATTGCAGAGCCAGCGCCGCGCTCACCGCCAGAAGCGCCACCGCATAGCGCTTGAGCTTGCTTCCTTCCAGAGAATCCAGGGTAAATGCCCGCGTGACTGACTGCCGGTCAAACATGCTTTCCCTGCGAAGATATTGGATGGGCTCGCGAATCGTACCACAGTTAAAGCACGGGGGCACAGTTAAACGGCCAAAGGACGCGAGAGAGTAGCTTGGCGCTTGCAAGGGGCAAGGGCCTATAGTGGCGGCCAGGCCATTATTTACAGCGGAAGAATCAAATCAACGCCTTGGCCGCTTTTTGTTGACATCGGGTCAGGCTTCGTCAAAATCAAAGAAGTGCGCTTCAACCAGGTCAGCATGCGCCATCACCATATCCATCGCTTGTTCGAGGTTGGCGTAACCCTGAAGGCGTTGCATGCGGTGTTTGAATTGTCCTTGGGCGCGGCAATCCTCGCGGTAAGCCCCGTGGCGGTGTCAGGTTACTTCGTGCGTCTCGCGCTGCAGCTGCAGTCCGGGGGTTCGGCGACCTTCGTCGTTAATTTTCTGCTGGACCTTGCACGCGCCGTCCAGAGTGGCGGTCAGCATTTCGCGGGAATTTATCTGATAGTGGTCGGTCTAATTAATGTGGTGCTGGCGATTGGGTTATTGACGGGTGCACTGTGGTCTTATCCCGCGGCGCTCGCGGCACTCGCCCTGCTTATGAGTTATCAGATATATCGCTACACCCATACTCATGCAGTTGCCTTGATTGCGCTGACACTTTTCGACGCTATCGTATGGTTTCTCATTTGGCAGGAATATCGCGTGGTGCGTTCGGGGTCCTTATTGGAACGCGGATCAGCCTTTGGTCATCGGTCCTAATGGGAAATCGTGCTCTGGCCGTAAGGCGGGCTCAGCCGTGTGAGGAAACGCTAGTGCCGTGCTTCGTCGCGAAAGTGCAAGAGATTCCGGGCGGAGTCTAAGAGGCTGGTAGCGAGCGGTTTGGGCTTGTCTTCTTTTGGCTTGGCGCTTACTGCTGGCCGTATGGGGTGGGGATGCTCGCTGCGGCGCAGCCGATTCTTCATTGGGACCACCTTACGTCGCGGCGCCCCTTCCGCATTACCGCGTGCATTCTCGAACATTGCGCCGCTGAGCCATTCTTCGATAATCGTCCGATCCTCTGGCTCGATGGTGAGAAATTCGATTTCCATGCCTTCCGGGGTTGTATTCCCGGTCACGCTGCCGATCGCGGCGAAGTCTGACCCTGAATACGTAATCCTGATTCGGACTTCGGTGCCTGCAGGAAAAGGAAACCTGGTTTTTACAAAGCAGCCGGCCAAACTCAGATCGCGCGTGACGACGATCACGTCTTCCCGCGAATTCAAATCGACCACTTCGGCGATGGCGCCGAAGTCATAGCGCGTCATTTGGTGGCGTTCGATCAAGAGAGATCCCTGCTGCAGGCTCCAACTTTCCAGAGACAGTTTTAGACTTTGATCCGGTATGCGGAATGGTACTTGTCTTATAAATAATGCCTAAAAGGTACTAGGAAGGAACGCGTGGAAAGTACCATAGGAAACCGGCTGCATTCCAGATCAAGCGACGCTTAAGCGTGTTTCTCGGGCATCACGCAGAATGCGCCTTCCGAGAATCCCGAAGAGCGCACTCCGAAAACGCGGTTGAAGCGAGCCTGGTAGTTCTCCCAGGCAATGGTGGCAGCCAGCTCGACGAGCTGTGCTTCGTCCAGGTCTTTGCGCAGGCGCTGGGTGAGTTCGCTGGGGATGTCGTCGGCGTCCTGGCCATCGCCACGGCGAGATCAGCGCCGCGCGTTCGAGATCGTCGAACGCGTCGCTGGTCTGGTATTGGCCTAGCTCCAGGAGTTGCCGCTCCGTGACGCCCATCTCTCTGCCTACGGCAAAGCCGATATCCAATAAAAATGGGCACCCGATCAGGGCGCTGGTTTTGATTCGCGCCAGTGCCTTCAGGCGGGCCGGCACGCGGTCGCAAGCTATCAGAGCCGTCTCAAAGGAGTTTACGCCGAGCAGCAATGCCGGACGCTGCCGTAAGAGCGGTATGGCGTCCATGGGCCGCTTTTTGCGGCGCATCACGCGCAGGAAGGCGTTTAGCCTCGCCATGAATCCCATTTCGTTCTCCGGATATAAGACGAATGAATGAGGTTGTTACGGACAATTATCTGACGATTTGGCGCGCAAGAAGAAAGCATAAGCGGCCCCAGCCGCGGGGATGAGAGAATTCGGCACCAGTTGGAATCAGGACGCGCCGCCGCCCTGAACCGCCGTCTGGTAGCTCACCACCTCTACCCATTTGCCATCGCGCTTTACGAAGACGCGTGTAACCTCCAGCGGCTTCGCCTGATTGGCCACGTGATGGGACCTCAAAACCGCGGCATCGCCAAAGACAAACAACCTCCCGGACACCAGCGGGGTGGGTGCCAGCCCGGCCATGTTAGCGCGCTTGAGTTCGCCCAAGCGCGTGGGTTTATCGAGCAGGCGGTCGCTATAGGAACTCGCGGCGATGAACTCTTCGCCCGTATGCGCATCCCAATCGGCGGCATTATGGGTCATCGCGGATGTTTCGAGTCCCTCGTAAGCTGTAATGATGGCGCGCTCGGTTTCGGTTTTCGGCGTGTACCCCACGCTCTTGCACGGATTCTTGCAGTCCTGGCTGGCACTCGGGGTGGTCTTCGGCGGCGCATCGAGCGATTGCACTTCCTGGTAGACGAGCGCGCGCCAGCCCGCCGGCCGCTTGACCCATACGCGCAGAACGTGCATCTTGCCGTTGTCGGTCTGCACGACCGTCACTTGGCGGTAGTCGAAGTCGTGCCGGTTCTCAGGCGCCTGCCTATTGATGATTAGTTTCGGCACGCTGCCCAGCACCTGCGCGCGGTTGACTTTCTTCCCGCTCACATCGATCCACACGAAATCCGTGTCCAGCAGTTTGCCCAGTGCGGCCGTGTCGGATTTTGCTGCGGATTGTGTGAAATCGCGGTCGGCGGCGAGCACAGCGGGATTGGGACCAACTGCGTCCGCCGTCCCGGCTTGCAACGTGGCAGACCCCGCGACCGAAAAGATCAGGCCAGCCGACAGCGTTGCCACCGCCAGCATATTCCTGTGAAGAGCTATCATCGCACACCTCCCGGCACCCTCATTTTTACCGTGCTATTTCTATCACGTTTTTGGGCCGACGAACGCCTGCTTCGTGAATTCTGCCCGGCCGAGCGGGTAGTGTAGAATGCCCGTCTGCGAGACTAACGCTAGGGAGGCGAATCATGGCTGCCGAGTATCTGCTCAAAACCGAGCCTTCCGAATATTCGTTCGAGAATCTGCAACGCGACAAAATCACTATCTGGGACGGCGTGTCGAATCCCGTGGCCCTGAGGAATCTGGGGCAAATGAAGGCAGGCGTGCGCCTCGTCATTTACGAGACGGGCGACCACAAGAGCGCTGTCGGGACGGCATCGGTCGTCTCGGTTGATCTCTCCAATCCCAAGAATCCCGCCGTGGAGATCGAGGCAGGGAAGTCCCTTGCCAAGCCCATCACACTTGCGGAGATCAAGGCCAACAAGCTCTTTGCGGATTCGCCCCTGGTTCGTCAAGGACGACTCTCGGTCGTGCCGCTCACACCCGAGCAGTACAAATTCCTCACTCGCGCCTAATTCATTGCCGAACATCTCGGCTGAGCTCCACGGGTTGTAACGCCGAGGCGCGTAGTGGCGCCGGCTTTTCGTCACAGCAGCTGTTTTCCTTTGGCTGCCTGCCCTCTCAGTAGAAATGTTTTGGGAAATCGGCCCTCGCCGCACAGCTTGAAAGAGCCAAAATCTTTGTACCAAAGACCTTCCGGAGCTTCTGGTTCGGACTCACGCCACAGCTTGAGCTTATACAGGTCCTCGGCCGTGATTTGTCGCTGTGCCAATCGATCGAAGAGGTGGTCGCGCAGCGCTGGGGGCAAGCTGGTCCACTGAATCTTCGGCATTATTCGCCGAAAGTCATACGGGCCAATTCCTCTTTGAGTTTTTCTTTCTCCCGAGGATCATCCGAATCGCCTAGCCGGCCGGCGAGCTCAAAGAATCGGGCCTTTTCGGTCTCCTTCGATTCCAACCCGGTCTCGATCAAATCCACGAGCACACGGTTTGCGCTTTTCCTTTGCGCCTTTGCCAAACCGCGCACGCGCTGCGCGATTCGCTCGGGAATGGAGACGCTCTGGCGCACAACTTTTTCGGTATTAGCCATAATTTGCTAGATTACACCATTTTGCACCGATCCGCACCCAGAATGAGATCACATCCAGATCACAGGTAACGTACGCCCACCAGATTTTCTGTGCTTCCTGCTAGCAGCGGGCTGTGCCGCCGACGTTCCCATCTGCAAGCCCCGCGTATTCCGTTGTTCCGATCTGAAAACTTCGTGCCAAAGCGGGAATTTCGATGCATCCGGCTGTACCGGTATGACACTGATGTAAAGGCACATAGCTAATATCCCTAGTGGCCATGCCCCTGCATTACTTAGAGCCGAGGATAAACCAAATACTCATCGAATGCATTCTGATCAGCTCTTTGTTCTGCCACGCAGAGAAAGCCAAGCCGGCCAAGCCGGTGCTGGGGAGAAAGCAGAACGCCATCGTCGCGGTACTGAAGGACCGGCTGGTAATGACGCTGATGGCCGTCGACCTAGCCGCTAAGACGATGGATTATCGCCAGACCGAACGCGATTTCCTGCTGGGCGGATTTCGGGAGCACGACGTGATGCTGCGGCCGATATTGGGCCACCCCGCAGCGATTATGCCTATGGCGCGGCCTATGCGATGGGCGCGGCCTGGTTAGGGCACAAGATGCGTACGTCACGCTTTGGCGTCATGCGCAAACTCTGGTGGTTGCCGCAGACCTACAGCATTGAGCAAAATATATGGCAACGTTTACACGCGGGCTCACTACACTCGCTGAGATCCGCCGCCACGTCGATGTCCAGAGCCCCTGACAAGACTTACAGTAAGGAGACGGCCACTACCGAGCGCCGTGACGCCCAGCGCTACGCTTTTGTCTGCCCTGTCGAGGTGATGGACGTCGCCGGCACCGCCGCGATTTCCGCGCGCATTTCCGACCTGAGCTTGCACGGCTGTTACATCGACACAATGAATCCGTTACCGGTGGGCACTCGGGTCCGTTTGCAAATGAACAAAAACAACCAGCGGCTCGAATTGAGAGCCGAGGTGACCTCGTGCCATCCAGGCGGAATGGGCGTGGTCTTCGAACGGCTCAGCCCCGTACAGCAGGGCACGGTCGTGCGCTGGTTGGAGAGCACTTTCGCTCCTGCGGAAGTCCCCTTTCAAGCGGCACGTTCCACTGCCCCAGTGGCGGACGATCCGAAAAAGAAAACGCACTTCGCCGTCAGGCTTGTGCAGATTCTCGAGCGCAAAGGAGTCCTTACGCACTCCGAAGCCGCCGAACTGCTCCAAGATCTGAACCCCTGACGTCAATCGGTCTCATTCGTTTGGACAGTTGTTCCCAAGTAAGCTCAACGGCCGCGGTTACGAATCTCTAAACCCTCGGTGATGAATCTCGAATGAGGAAAGGAAGAAGATATGACTCACACGCGCAGGACCTTGAATGTCGTACTTAGAAGATATTGGGGGCTCTGGACACTGGCGGTCGCCGCTATTTTAGCGTTGCATGTGGGCGGCAATGCTGCCTGGGCGCAAGAGGGGTCTGCCGATCGGGGGGCCGTCAGGCTGCTCGAAACGGTTCCGATCCCAGGGACCGCAGTAAATACTACCGGAGGCAAGATGTACGTCTTCGACATAAGCTGGGTCGATCAGGGGAGCGAAACGTACTATCTCGCAGACCGTTCCAATGCAGTGATCGACGTCGTCGACGCCAAGACAGACACTCTCCTGTCGCAGCTAAGTGGCGGGTTCAAAGGGTTCACTGGGAACAACGGCACCTCCGGCCCGGACGGTGTTACCACCGGAGGGCACTGCCTGTTTGTGACCGATGCGCCGAGCCGCGTGGTCTCGTTCGACACGTCGATCTTCCCACCGGCGATGGTCAGCGCGGTTTCGACCGCATCCGGCGATCTCAACCGGTCCGACGAGTTGGCGTACGATCCAATCGATGTCCTGATCCTGGCGATCAACAACGCCGACACGCCACCCTTCGGCACGTTCATCAAAGTCAACGCATCGACTTGCGCGCTGACCCAACCAACGGCGCCGCCGCCGGGAGTCACAGCTCCTGACCGGCTCCTCTTCAACACCGCAGCGGGCGTCGACGCGACCAACGGCGCCGAGCAACCGGCATGGGATCCGGGCACCGGACGGTTCTACCTGTCGATCCCGCAAATCGGACCGAACCCTTCGAGCGGCGGCGTGGTGCGAATCAACCCGACCACCCACAAGATTGAGCAGACCTTCCCGATCTCGTTCTGCTCGCCAGCCGGCCTAAGCAAGGGGCGGAAACAGGATTTCCTGGTGGGATGCAACACCGTGTTTGACACCGCAGGCGGGTTATGGACCCAAACGGACCCCAACACAGCGGCACCGATCCAGGTGATTTTGGACGCGCACACGGGCGACATTGATCAAATCGCCGGCGTCGGCGTCGGCGATGAAGTCTGGTTCAATTCGGGGGACGGCAACTACTACACGGCTTCTTCTACGAGCCCGCTGCGACCTCTCGACCTCAGCGGTCCCGCTGACGCACAAGGAGCGGCAATCCTGGGCGTCATCGACGCGGAAGACGAAAACCTGCTTCAGTTAGTACCAACGTTCAACGTGCCCGCGGTCACCGGTACCGGGGCGCATCCCTCGAGCGCGGCGCATTCGGTCGCCGCGAACGCGCGTAACAACCACATCTTCGTCCCGCTGGGGGCGAATAACGTCTATCCCGGCTGCTTAACCGGCTGTATCGCGGTGTACTTCAGGCCGAAAAAGACGGAATGATCGGGAGTTCCGGCCGGCCCAGGCGCTCGCCGGTAATGTCGGCGGCGCGTACGCGATGAGTCGCAAAACTGTTATCGGCGGGCGCGGGTCGACGGTAGAATGACCGCACTGGCAGCCGAGCCCCGATATTCGGGGCTTTGAATCGCGGCATAGGGCACCGCTCCGTATGCGGCGCTCCCGTGTGTTCCTGCCCGAGATCGTGCCACCCGTGCCTCCCTTTGGTCGGCACAACACTCCGAGGTGTTTTTCTTTGGCGCAGGAGAAACATTCCTGACGCGCCTCGATCTATGGCTTGTGTTATTCATATCCGTGGCAGGCTGGTCTTGGCGGGCGAGTGGGGAAGGAGCTTCGGCATGCTTACACAGAGAATTTCGCGCTTATTTTGCTTATGGCTAGTTTGTTTATCGCCGGCGATCATTTGCGCGGGAGTTCGAGCCGCTCGCCCCGAAGCCAAAGCCACTGAACGGGACGCGCAGGCCGCCGCAACGGTTGCATTTCCACAGAATCAGCAGCCAGGAGAAGTGCGGTTTTCCGCCGACAACGAACAGGAGCGCGACTCCGGCGTTTGGATCGACGGCAAATATTTTGGTTACGTCAAGGAACTAAAGGGCGACAAGAAAGTATCGCTTCCGCCGGGCGAACACGAAATCTCCATTCGTTCGGATGGCTACAAGGATTTGGTGAAGAAAATCGTCGTCGAGCCGGGCCAGCCGCAAACCATCGACGTCGTGATGGAGGAAAATCCCAAGGCCATCTATCCCGGCGACGATGCCGCGGAACTTCGTTTAGACATTCAGCCTAAGCGCGCAGCAGTTTTTATCGATGACGCTTACGTCGGTCATGGCGGCGACTTTGGAGGTAGATTTCATTCGATGCTGGTCGGCCCGGGAAAACACCGGCTGAAAGTTACACTCTCTGGCTATCGCGAGTACGCAACCGAAATCAATCCAGTGGCCAACGAAAAATCGCGCATGAAGATCGTCTTGGAAAAGGAAACCGATTCGACAGGTAAGCGGTAGTTCAGATTTTCAGTTCAACAACCTTTTGAGTGCAGGCACCGGAACGTGAAAGAAGACCGCACCCTTGGAACCGAAGCGTGCGGCACCCAAAACCCGAAACTGAGAAAAATCGCACCCGTAAAACCGACCCTTCGCAGCTTCCTTCGATTCTCAGGGCAAGCAGGGCAAGCCCTTCGAGGCTCAGGGTAAAAGGGTGCGGCACTCACACGACAACCATGGCGGAAAGACTCAGGCGGCGCCAGCTTCCTCGCGAAGAATGCGGCTGATTGCAGGGACGAGGTCTTTACCCATATCCGATTTCGCCACGAAATTGCCGTCCCCGAATACCCGTGCCAAGGAGGCAGCTTCTTCCGGCGTGTAGTGGCTGCTCATGAGAATGATCTTCGTATCAGGAACGAGCCGGCGCACTTCGTAAGCGGCCTCAATTCCGCTCATCCGGGGCATGACAATATCCAGAATAGCCACGTCTGGTTTCAGGCGCCGGATCTTGTCTACGGCTTCCTGGCCGTCGGAGGCCTCGTAGATTTTCCAGTGCCGCTGCTCCGCCAGCAGAGAGCGCAAAGTGCGACGCACGAGTGCGTGATCGTCTACGATGAGGATTTTGGCCGGAACGGGCACGGCATCTCCGGGCAGGGCGAGGCCCTTCAGGGTTGGGCGAGCCAACGCCGCAATGGACGTTATCGAACCAGTACATGTATGCACAATACAGCGCTCACCTGAACGGAAGCGAAGCTGAAGCGAATGACCGAGGAGGTCTGATCTCTACGTGTACAAGAGAAAAACCGCACCCTTAGAACCGAAGGGTGCGGCACCCAGGGATAGGTGAGTACAAAAACGCTCGGAGAGATCCTTCGCTCACGGTGTTCGCTCAGGATGACAATGCTGTCGGCGCAAAGGCTTCGGATAACCCACACGTAGAGAGAAGTTGCGGCGCCCAAACCTCCAAACCCAGAAAAACCACAGCCTTGATAGCGACCCTTCGCAGCTCAGTGCAAGCCCTTCGAGGCTCAGGATAAAAGGGTGCGGCACCCGATCCCAACCGTCAGCGGCCAAAAGCTATAACAAACTCACGGGAGCCGACGCCGACGCGGGCCGCACGGCTCGGTACATCTGCAGTCCCACCGCGCCGATGCCCATGATCAGCGCGACAAAGACAATCAGGCCGCCCAAGAAGGGAATCAGGCCCAGCAACACGATGATAAAAATCCCGCAAATTGCCGCGACAATTCGCCAACCAGCCGTTTCGGCCGTCTTGTGCCGCAGCCATTTCAGGAGCAAATCACCTACGGCTGCAGCGGCCGCAATGTAGCCCACCAGAAGAAGCGCGAAATACGCCGCGATGGCCAATAATGCCAGCGGTGCGCCGATCAACGTGATCAATAAGATCAGAGATGCGATGGGAATGCACACGAGCAAGGCAAATCCAAACAAGGCGCTCGCGCCGGGGCGAGTTTCCAGAGTGCCGATCACGTTCGTGAAGCCGGGAAGCAGAAATAAAATGGCGACGAGCACCATCAACCCGAAGGTCCAGAACCAGAACAGCACCAGGCCGAGCCCGCGCGCGACAGCCGGAGCGCTGTGCACCCGGAAAGGAAGCTGTTCGATGCCGCCCAGCACCTGCGCTCCAGGATCCTGCTTCAGCACCGCGTTGCTGCGATAGCGAAGCTTCCCGTTGATGCGCGCGTCGGGTCCCAGCTCGATTTGTCGCGCGCTGGCGTTCACGTCTCCACCGACGGAGCCATTCAGGTAGAGGCTTCCTCCCGCGGCTTGCAAGTAGCTGCCGATCGCACCGTTCACCCGCGCCTGGCCGGCCGCGATGCTGGCGCCGCCTTCGATTCGCGAGGAGGGCGCCATCTCCACGTTGCCGCCAGCCAAGCGGGCATTGCGAGCAATCGTGCCGTTAACGTAGACGCGGCCGCCCGCCGCGTATGCGTTATCGGAGAAGCTTCCGTTCAGGCGCACGGTGCCTCCGGCGGCCACCGCATCGCCGCCAACTTTTTCATTCAAGATGATCTCGCTGCCCGCTGCCAGAACGTCTCCCGCGACGGAATTCGTCACCGTAATATCCTGACCTGCGGCGAAGCGGTCTTTTCCAAGATCGATGGTCACCAGGCCTCTTTCCTCACCTGCCTGAGCGCGAAGCTGTCCCTGAACCGTCAGGCTCGCGAGACCAATGAGAAAAGCT
>Ga0307479_10002253_pt1 | contig 17526 bp, 12 predicted proteins | sample atmos_gasesECM4C_FD_203743 | JGI IMG/M metagenome (GOLD analysis project Ga0307479, IMG submission 203743) | Hardwood forest soil microbial communities from Morgan-Monroe State Forest, Indiana, United States - atmos_gasesECM4C_515 | ecosystem: Environmental > Terrestrial > Soil > Temperate... | reverse complement strand
CCGTCCAAGCTGCCCGTCCCGGGACTGCCGAATCCGCCGATAGTGGTCAATGGAACCAATGCGCTGCCGCTAGTTACCAACCTTGCCGCCGGCACACCGACCAGCGGCTTTGGCTTTATCCACCGGTCGCCAAATTTTGCCATCGACTTCTTTATAACCGCCGCAGAAGCCAAGGGGGTCGGCAAACTTCTTTCGAAGCCCAAAGTCATAACGCAAAACAACGAAAAAGCGACGGTCAAGCAGGGTACCAAGATCCCGATTCAGACGACGATCAATAACACGATCTCGGTGCAGTTCATCGACGCGGTGCTGAAACTGGAAGTTACGCCGCAAATCACCGCCGAAGGCACGGTGTTCATGGACGTGCTGGTGGAGAATACGCAGATCGATACTGGTATTCCCCGCGTGCAAGGCGTGCCGGCCCTAGATACCGAGTCGGCGGAAACCAAAGTGACGGTGGCCGACGGCGGTACCGTGGTCATCGGCGGCATCATCATCTCTTCTCAGCGCACGGACATCCAGCAGGTTCCGCTGGTGGGCAGCTTGCCGCTGATCGGACATCTTTTCAAGCGGACCAGCGTTTCGACCACATCGCAGGAACTGATGTTCTTCCTGACTCCGCGAATTATCCCGGGGTAATACAGGAAATACGCTTCTAAATCAGATCAGAAACGAGGAGACTATGGTCTCCTCGTTCTATTTATGAAGACTCGATTGCAGCTCCGGCGCCAAGGCTTGACCGCAAGCTTTTCTGAAGCGAAAATCGATGCGTTGCTGCTAACCAGCCCGGCGAACTGGTTTTATTTGACGGGTTTCACGGGGGAGTCCGGCGCCCTGGTGGTGTCGCGGAAGGGCACCGTCCTGATCACGGACGGCCGATTCATGGTACAAGGCCGTGCCGAGACGTCTGGAGTCCGCATCCTCCAGCAGAAGGGATCGCTGGTTGAATCCGCCGGCCAATTCTTAAAAGATTCGCGGTTTCGCCGGGTAGGGTTCGATCCCACGCAGGTCACGGTGGGGCAAATGCAGAGTCTGCGCAGGGCGGCTGGCGCAAGAGTGCGGTGGGTCCCAACTCCCGGCAAGGCTGAAAGGCTCCGGATGCGCAAAGATGCGGCAGAGCTTGCACAAATGCGAAGGGCGGCCATCCTGGCGGGTGAAGTGGTGCAATCCGCCATCGGTCTGCTGAAACCGGGGATTCGGGAATTTGAAGTGGGAGCTGAGATCGAGTATCAGATGAGAAAGAGAGGCGCGTCTGGCCCAGCGTTTGAAACGATTGTGGCCTTCGGAGAGAGAGCCGCGCTGCCGCACGCCCGGCCCACTGGCAAACGACTGAGGAAAAATGAGTTGGTCGTGCTAGACCTGGGTGTTATACTCGGCCACTATTGCAGCGACATAACCCGCACAGTGTACATGGGGCGGGCCCCAAGACGCATTCGGATGTGGTACCAGGCGGTCTTGGAGGCCCAGACGGCGGCGATCGCGGCAGCAAAGAGCGGCGCGGCCTGCGGGGATGTTGATGGGGCGGCCAGGCATGTCCTGGCCGGGTATCGGCTAGACCATCTTTTTGTTCACAGCACGGGCCATGGACTTGGACTCGAAGTGCATGAGGATCCCAGGGTGGCGCGAGGGCAGAAGAAGCGCCTGGAGCCGGGAAACGTAATCACCATTGAACCTGGAGTGTATGCGGCGGGCATCGGGGGAATTCGCATTGAAGATGATGTCGCCGTGCACGCCGACCGTACGGAAGTACTGACCCGCGCACCGCGGGATCTCATCGAGATTTAGAGCAGGCATGAAACGCAAAAAACCCAGCAAATCCAGTCCGTCGTTTGCCAATCCGGAAATTCAGCAGATCGAACAGCTCCTTCACTTCATGACCGAGCACAATCTTGAGGAATTTGAATACTCGAGGGGGGATCTGCGGATTCGGCTGCGCAAACCCTCGGCCGGGGTGATGATTGCAGCTCCAAGAGTCATGACTGCCCCAGAGATTATCGTTCCCGGGTCGGTGGAAGCTCCCCAGGGGTCGTCGAGCGGCGGTGCGGCACCCGAAGCGCGATCCACGGAAGATCTACACTTGGTCAAGTCCCCCATCGTGGGGACGTTTTATGAGTCTCCCAGCCCCGGGACGGAGGCATTTGTGAAAATAGGCACGTACGTGGAGACGGGGAAAACCCTGTGCATCGTGGAAGCGATGAAATTGATGAACGAAATTGAATCCGACGTCACCGGCGAGGTCGTCCGGATTTTCGTCGAAAACGGACAGCCGGTGGAATACGGGCAGCCTCTCTTTGGCATCCGTCCGAGCCGGAAGAAGTAGCCGGCACGCCAGACCATGTTCCAGAAAATCCTAGTCGCCAATCGTGGGGAAATCGCCCTGCGGGTCATCTGCGCCTGCAAGGAATTGGGGATATCCACGGTGGCGGTCTATTCCGAGGCGGACCGCAACTCCCTCCACGTGCGGTTTGCGGATGAGGCGGTCTGCATCGGGCCGGCGCGGAGCAGCGAGAGCTATCTGAATATCCCTCAGGTGATTAGCGCGGCCGAAATCACGAACGTGGATGCCATTCACCCGGGTTACGGGTTCCTCTCGGAAAACGCCAATTTCGCCAAGGTCTGCGAAGCATCGGAAATCACGTTTATCGGCCCCAAGCCTGAAATCATAGAAATGATGGGCGAAAAGGATCGCGCGCGCCGGGAAGTAAGGACTGCCGGTCTTCCCACCATCCCGGGGAGCGAAGGCGTGGTTGAAGGGGAAGAGCAACTCGCTAAAGAGGCGGCGCGTATCGGGTACCCGCTGATTCTCAAGGCCTCCGCGGGCGGCGGTGGGCGTGGTATGCGTGTGGTGCGCAAGCAGGATGAACTTCTGACCGCTTACCAGACGGCCCGGAGCGAAGCGCAGCAAGCCTTTGGCACGCCGGACGTTTACGCGGAAAAATTCCTGGAGCATCCCCGCCACATCGAGTTTCAGGTGCTGGGGGACCAGCATGGGAAAGTGATCCATCTCGGTGAGCGCGAATGCAGCATCCAGCGGCGGCACCAGAAATTAGTGGAGGAATCGCCTTCGCCGGTGATGGATGCCAGGCGGCGGAAGGATCTTGGCGCGAAAGTGGTGAAGGCGCTGGAAGAAATCGGGTACACCAACGCGGGGACGGTCGAGTTCCTGATGGATGAGGATGGCGCGATGTACTTTATCGAGATGAATACGCGCATTCAGGTCGAGCATCCTGTAACGGAACTTGTCACGGGAGTGGACTTGATCAAGGCGCAGATCCGCATCGCCGCCGGAGAAAAAATGGACGATGCCACAGGAGCGATAATCCCCTCTGGCCACGCTATTGAGTGCCGGATCAATGCCGAGGATCCGGAGACCTTTGTGCCGTCCGCAGGGCGCATAACGACGTTCCAGGCGCCGGGAGGCACGGGCGTGCGCGTGGATTCCGCCGCGTATGCCGACGCGGTCATTCCTCCGTACTACGATTCGATGATTGCCAAGTTGATCGTCAAGGGCCGTGACCGCGCGGAGGCCATCGGCCGCATGAAGCGGGCCCTCGAGATGTTCGTCATCGAAGGCATTAAGACTTCGATCCCGCTGCACCGGCGGATTCTCGCCGATGCGGATTTTGCCGCGGGGAAGTTCGATACTCACTTCATCGAAAGATTGCTCGGAACGAACGGAAAATAAACATTGAAGCACCTTGTTCTACCGCGGCTGTATGTGATATTAGACGCAGCATTGCTTACCGTTCCCGAAACAGAGTGCGCTCAAGAACTTGCCGATGCGGGTGTCCGGCTGCTCCAATACCGGAACAAGAGGGCGAGCGTGCGCGAATTGTTCGAAAGCTCGAAGCGGCTTTCTTCCTTGTTGATTCCGCGGGGTGTCACATTTCTGGTGAATGACCGCGCCGATGTCGCGTCGGCAGCGGAAGCAAGCGGCGTTCATGTCGGACAAGAGGATTTGCGTGCGGAAGCTGCGCGTTCGGTGATCGGGGCGGGGAAACTGCTCGGAGTATCAACCCACAACTTGGATCAATTCAGAGAGGCTGTTGACACGTCCGCTGATTATGTCGCGGTAGGACCTGTGTTTTCCACGACCACGAAAGCCAACCCTGATGCGGTGGTTGGAATCGAATTTATCCGCAGGGTTCGGGGACTTACGGAGAAGCCGATTGTGGCCATCGGAGGCATCACGCCGGAGCGCGCCGTTGAAGTCGTGCGGGCGGGCGCCGATTCCGTCGCGGTCATCAGCGATATCCTCCTCGCGCCCGATCCAGGGCAGCGGGCGCGGCAATATATCGAACTACTGGAAGCCGCGAAACCTGCGGCTGCGGTCTGAGGCGCCCCTGCATGGCCGACACCACGCACGCCATCCCACAAACAAACGCGAAGAACGAGCCGGGTTTTGTGCGCGCCATTGGATTGTTCGATGGCACGATGATCGTCGTGGGCTCGATGATCGGGTCGGGCATTTTCATCGTGGCCGCGGATATTTCGCGGCAAACAGGATCGGCTGGTGGTTTGCTTCTTACCTGGATTCTTACGGGACTGCTGACGATCTCCGCCGCGCTCTCTTATGGAGAACTGGCCGCGCTGTTTCCGCAAGCGGGCGGGCAATACGTTTATTTGCGTGAAGCTTATTCACCGCTCTGGGGATTTCTTTATGGCTGGACGCTCTTCCTGGTGATCCAGACGGGGACGATCGCGGCGGTGGCGGTGGGTTTCGCGCGCTACCTTGGCGTTTTGCTGCCATCGATTTCTCCCAACGTGTGGATCGTTCATCCCGTCGCCCTGGGTTCAAAATACGCGATCAGCCTTTCGATTCAGCAGTTGGTGGGCGTGCTGATGATCGTGTTCCTGACGTTCCTCAATACGCTCGGTGTGCGGCTCGGGAAGCTGATTCAAAACGTGTTCACGAGCGCGAAGACACTGTCCCTTCTTGGATTGATTTTCCTGGGTATTTTTGTGGGGAGAAATGCCGGGGCCATTACCGAGAATTTCAGCCATTTCTGGGCCATTCGCAACGCGCAGCCCATCGAGCCCGGCGCGAATTTTCTCCGAAGTTTTGTGCCGGTTGTTAGCGCCGCGAGCGGCGCCTTTGGGCTGTTTGTGGCGTATGGCGTTGCGCAGGTCGGTTCGCTCTTCTCGGCGGACGCTTGGAACAATATCGGCTTCACTGCCGCGGAAGTGAAAAACCCGAAGCGCGACGTGGCGCTCTCGATGGCTTTCGGCACCATCATCGTAATAACGCTGTATTGCTTGGCGAATCTGGCGTACCTCTGCACGCTGCCGCTGGTGCAAATTCAGACTGCTCCCGATGATCGCGTGGCCAGCGCGGCGCTTAACGCCGTCTTCGGACCCACGGGCGCGATGATCATGGCAGTAGCGATCATCATTTCCACGTTTGGTTGCAATAACGGGTTGATCCTGGCTGGCGCTCGCGTTTCTTATGCCATGGCGAGAGACGGCCTTTTTTTTGAATCTACTGGGACGCTTAACAATAAGGGTGTTCCCGGCTCGGCGTTGCTGTACCAAGGAGTTTGGATCACCATCCTGATTCTGCTGCGCACGCGGCACGTGGATGCGGCCGGTGGGGTGAGCTACGGCAATCTTTACAGCGACCTGCTCAATTACGTCGTGTTTGCCGCGTTGCTCTTCTATGTGCTGACGATCATGGGGATTTTTGTGCTGCGAGCAAAACGGCCGGAGGCCGAGCGGCCCTATCGCGCCTTCGGTTACCCGTTTGTGCCTGCGCTCTATATCGTGGCGGCGGTGGCGATCATGTTGGTGCTGCTGCTCTACCAGACGCAAACGGCGGGGAAGGGGCTGGAGATCGTGTTGATTGGGGTTCCGGTGTATCTGCTGTGGTCGTGGTGGTCGCGGCGGAATGCCAGGACCGGTTCCACACAATAATGGAATTTAGTCGTAGGGGCGCAGCATGCTGCGCCCCTACAATGTTCAAGGCCAAATTGGCCCCCGATTTCAGGAAACCGGGGCCGAACCCCAAAGGAGGAGTTGCATGGGCAACCCCTTGTTCGCGACGAAGTCGCTCGACACGTTGATGAAGGAAGCGGGCGACACCGGCGAGCGCAGTCTGAAGCGCGCGCTGGGACCGGTGAACCTGATCACCCTGGGAATCGGGGCGGTCATCGGCGCAGGCATCTTCGTGCTGACTGGTTCGGCGGCGGCCCTCTATGCCGGCCCGGCGATCATGCTCTCCTATGTGCTCGCAGGGACTGGCTGCGTGTTCGCGGGTCTCTGTTATGCCGAATTCGCTTCGATGATTCCCATCGCCGGCTCTGCCTATACGTACGGCTACGCAACGCTCGGCGAACTGGTTGCCTGGATCATCGGGTGGGATTTGATCCTGGAATACGCATTTGGCGCGGCGACCGTGGCCAGCGGCTGGAGCAGCACGCTGGTTGCTTTCTTGCAAGACTATGGCATCAGATTGCCACCGCAGATTTGCGACGTGCCGGGAGCCCTTTGGGTCATGGTCGATGGCCGGTGGGGACCAGCGGCCACCTTCAATTTGCCTGCCGAGCAGTTGGCGACGTTGCCGCACGCCACGGCCAGTTTCAACTTGATTGCGTTCCTGGCCATCCTTGGAGTTACCACCATTTTGATCATAGGAATTAAGGAATCGGCAAATTTCAACACGGGGATCGTTTTCGTGAAGCTTTTCGCGGTGCTGACCTTCATCGCCGTGGCGCTTCCCTTCGTCCTGAAGCACCCTGACATCGCGCACGCGAACTGGAAGGTGTTTCTGCCGCCCAATACAGGTACCTTCGGGGCCTACGGCTGGTCTGGCGTCTTGCGAGGTGCCGCAGTTGTTTTCTTTGCGTACATCGGTTTCGACGCAGTTTCGACGGCAGCTCAGGAGGCGCGCAACCCGCAAAAGGACATGCCCATTGGCATCCTTGGTTCGCTGGTGATCTGCACCTTCCTCTATATCGCGGTGTCCGGGCTGCTGACTGCTACGGTTCACTACTCGCGCCTCAACATCGGGGCGCCGGTGTCGCTGGCCATTCGCGAAACGGGCGTCAAATGGGGCAGTTACGTGGTGAACGCGGGAGCGCTGGCAGGGTTAAGCACCGTGATGCTGGTGATGTTGCTGGGGCAATCTCGAGTGTTTTATTCGATGGCAAACGACGGCTTGCTCTGGAAATGGGCAGGCCATATCCACGCGCGTTTTCGCACCCCATGGAAGTCCACGGCGATTACCGGATTGGGCGCCGCCATCTTCGGCTCGCTTGTCCCCATTGGCAGCCTTGGGCAGATGGTGAGCATCGGTACGCTCCTGGCTTTTGTCATTGTTTGCGCGGCGGTGATGATTCTGCGCGTTCGCCGGCCGGACCTGCAGCGGCCCTTCCGGACACCGTGGGTTCCCTTTGTGCCCATCATGGGAATTATTGTCTCGCTGGGGCTAATGGCTAGTCTGAATAGAGTTACGTGGGTGCGTCTGATTATTTGGCTCATCATTGGGCTGGTCATTTACTTCACCTATGGCGTGAAACACAGCAAGGTTCGCAACGGTTTGAAGTAACTCTTGGGGTCCGGCCCCGGCGATGCCTTGCTCCTCTTGCTCTAACCCCATGCTTCCGCTGCTTTCGCCGCGCCGATTCAGGTAAAGTATTGTTTTCCGCGATGGCACGATGACATCTTTCCGCGCTAACCTCAAAGAAATTTGGAGCCGCCTCACGTGGCCCGATCTGGTTTCCGCGGCCGTGGCGGTGGGCGGGTTGCTGGCCGGCATCCTTAGCTTTACCGGCGGCTTCTTCAATTTCTTGAAATACCTGGCGGTTCTTGCGGGCATTTATCTCTTGTTCCGGCTGATTGGCTGGTGGAGAAACCGCCTGCTGTGGAGTCTGCGCAACCGCCTGATCGTCGCCTATCTGTTTATCGCGGCTGTGCCGATTCTATCCATCGTGACGCTGGCAGTGCTTGCCGCTCGCATTCTGTACTCCCAGTTGGGCGCCTACCTGCTTTACGAAGATATTCACCAGCGCATCACCATGCTCGCGGATATTTCCGAGCACATCGCCATCGCGCATCAAACGCTTCCGCCCAGTGTCAAGGACGAAGACTCCGAGCGCATCCTGGCGGCGCAGTCCCATGCGGTTCACGATCGTGAACTCCCCGGCTTGACCATCGATTTTTCGAATGACCAGAGGCTTTCTCGAAAAGTGATTCCGGCGGGGAAGAGAGCCTTAGCGGGGTTGTTGCAGGAAGGCGATAAGCTCGCAATCGTCGGCATGAGGATCATTCCGGATCGCAAGGGAGAACGCGTCGTGACGCTTCGCGTACCCGTGACACCCGATTTCTTGAGCACGGTCGCTCCCGACCTCGGGGCCGTCCAGTTGAACCTCATGGAGCGCGACACGGGTGGCTCCCGGTCGGGGCTCAAATATACGTCAGGAGACACGCAGTATGTAGTGGCGAAGCCTATCGTGGCGACTAATCGAACGCTGCAGAAGGCGATGTTTTGGATCGATGGCTCCGTGGACGTGGTTTCCAGGCTCGACTCGGTGTATGTCGGGCCCGATGGCAAGGTGGAACTAGTGCGTCCCGTGTTTGCCGTTTCCAATGCGCGTCCATCGCGATTGAATGGGCGGATTTTTACTTCGCTCGGGGAACTGCGCGGCTCTTATTTTATTTTTTTCATACTGCTGTTCATCGTATTCGTGTTTGTCGAAATAGCGGCGTTCGCCACCGGAATCGTACTTACGCGGAGGATCACCAGGGCCGTCGCGGATCTATACCGGGGCACGCAGTATGTGCAGGCCATGGATTTTTCGCATCGCGTGCAGATTGAGCGGCGCGACCAACTGGGCGAGCTGGCCGAATCGTTCAACAGAATGACCGGGTCGATCAGTCAGCTCATCGAAGAGGAAAACAAGCGCCGCCGCCTGGAAAATGAGATTTCCATCGCCCGCGAAGTTCAGAACCAGCTTTTCCCGAGTACTCTGCCATCGGTGCCGGGAGTCGAGATTGAAGCTATCTGCAAGGCCGCGCGTTCTGTCAGCGGCGACTACTACGACTTCATTCAACTTAGCCCTACCCATATAGCCATCGCGATTGCCGATATTTCGGGGAAGGGAATTTCCGCGGCGCTGCTGATGGCCAGTTTGCAGGCGGCGCTGCGCAGCCAGATGCTCAATGAAGGCAGCGAACACTTGGGCATGGCGGAGCTGGTTTCGCGGTTGAACAAGCATCTGGTGCGCAACACCGGGGACGACCGGTTCGCGACCTTCTTCATTGCCATTTACGACAGCGCCTCGCGAACGCTGCGTTATACGAATGCGGGCCACCTGCCCGCGTTTCTGATCTGCAACGGCGCTTCGCGGCAATTGGATAAAGGTGGCATGGTTCTAGGCGTCATGGAAGATTACATCTATGAAGAAGGATCGATGACGGTGGGGTCCGACTCGCTGCTGATCGGGTATAGTGACGGCCTGATCGAGCCGGAAAACGTGTATGGCGAAGAATTCGGAATCCGCCGTTTGCAGGAGGCCGCGGTTCGCTTGCAGGGCGCCGCGCCGCTTATGGTTGCGGAGTCGCTGATGGCTGCGGCTGAGGAATGGGCTGGGACTCCCGAACAGGCCGATGACATGACGGTGATCGTCGCGCGGCTCCGGTAGTACCTCCGTTGCGGCTAGGCTATACTGAAAATCTTTCCAAGAGATTTTACCGGGGAGCAGCATGTCGCTTCGCAATCGAGTGGCGCTGGTAACAGGCGGGAGCAGGGGCATTGGCCGGGGGCTTGCCCTGCGGCTGGCGCAGGATGGCGCGCGAATGGCCATTGCCTATCGCTCCAATAAAGTTGCGGCGCAGCAGACTTTGCGCCAGTTGCAAGCCAGTGGAGTGGATTGCGTCGCCGTCGAGACGGACATTACCGATGCCGGGCGCTGCGATCAATTGATCAAAACGGTCGCGGACCGCTTCGGACGGCTCGATATCATCGTCAACAATGTGGGAGATTTTCGCTGGGGCACGCTGGCGGAATCGTCTCTGCAAGACTGGCAAAGCATCTTCACCTCGAATCTGCTCACCGTCTTGTACATGTCCCGCGCCGCTCTGCCGCACATGCGGAAATTGCGCTGGGGCCGGATCATCAATTTGGGCGCCGTCGGCGCGGAGCGCGCGTTCGGCCAGGCGAAAATCTCGGCCTATGCGGCGGCCAAGGCCGCGGTCGTGGCGTTGTCCCGCTCCTTGGCGCTTGAGGAAGCCAAGAACGGGATTACCGTGAACGTCGTAAACCCATCTAGCATCGACGAAAATGAGCTGACCCTGGAAGAGGCCCGCAAGATTCGCGACGCGCGCTTTCCGATCGGTCGTCCGCCGACGGTGGAAGACGTCGCCGCGACGGTGGCATTTTTCGCCTCCGAAGAAGCCGAGTACGTTACGGGACAAGTCGTCAATGTCAGCGGCGGCTGGATGCTGTGATTTCCCTCGTAAACCTTCCATGAAAGCCCTCACCGCTGCCGAAATGCGCGAAGTCGATCGACTCACCACGGAGCGACTTGGCATCCCCAGCCTGCAATTGATGGAATCCGCCGGAAGGCACGTTGCGGACGCCGTCGTGCGCGAGTTATCTCCCAGACTCTCCCAGCGCGTCACGGTGCTCTGCGGCAAAGGAAATAATGGCGGAGACGGCTTAGTCGCCGCCAGATACCTGAGAGCCGCAAGGATGAATCCTCGCGTGTGCCTCTTCGCTGATCCGCGGGAGATGCGCGGTGATGCGGGTGCGAACCTCGCCCGTTATCTCGAAGCAGGAAATACCATCCTCGCCATCGAAGATGAATCTGCATGGGAGAACGCTTGGCCTACGGTTGCTGATTCTGAAGTCATCGTAGATGCTCTCTTGGGAACCGGCCTGCGCGGCGCGGCAACCGGACTGATTGCGCAAGCCATCGAATTTATCAACCGTCTCTCGGCTCATGCGACGGCGGCGCGTCCAGCGTTGATTCTTGCAGTGGATACTCCTTCTGGTCTGCCTTCCGACGGGCAGCCTGCCGAAGGCCCCGTTCTTCGCGCACACCGAACCGTCACGTTTACGGCGCCCAAGGTCAGCCAGCTCCTTTCCCGTGATGCCGACGCCGTTGGGGCATTGGAAGTTTGCGCCATCGGCTCACCTGCCGCGCTGGTTGAAGAGATCGGGCGAGGAACGCTTCGCTGGGCGGGCCCTGACGAATTTGCTGGCTTGCCGCTGGTTCGCTCCGTTAAATCCCACAAAGGCACCTTCGGCCATGTCCTGCTGGTCGCAGGTTCGCTCGGCAAGAGCGGTGCCGCTATTCTCTCAGGCCGGGGCGCGCTGCGGACTGGCACAGGTCTCGTCACGATAGCTACACCCGACATTGTGCTGCCCTACGTTGCCGCAGGCCAGCCAGAATACATGTCTGAGAGTCTAGAGTCGACTGACGAAGGCACGATTGCCTTCAGCAGCCTCGAAAGAAATAGCTTCGAAGAACTCTTGAAGGGCAAGACCGTTCTTGGCATTGGCCCGGGTCTTGGCACGCACCCCGAAACGCAGAAATTCATTCGCACCGTCGTTCGCGAGACACCCCTGCCCACGATTTTGGATGCAGATGGTTTGAACGCCTTTGCCGGCAACGGCGACCTTTTTCGCGACCGCCAATCGAAATTTCTAGCTGTTACACCTCATCCCGGTGAAATGGGTAGGCTTCTCGGAATCGCAACTCTGGCCATTCAGGCAGACCGCCTCGCAATGGCGCTCGATGCGGCACGACGCTGGAACGCGCACTTTGTCCTCAAGGGGTATCACACCATCGTGGCTTCCCCCGACGGGCAAACCTTTGTCAGTACAACCGGCAATGCCGGCTTGGCGAAGGGCGGCACGGGCGACGTCCTTACTGGAATCCTCGCGGCTCTCATTGCCCAATTCGGCGTGAACGACGGCGCCCGCGTGCTGAGCCTCGGCGTCTACCTTCACGGCCTGGCCGCCGAGATCGCATCGCGCGGCGCGGATCTGTCCGGCCTCCTCGCCGGCGAGGTTGCGGATGCCGTGCCCCGCGCCCGGCTGAAACTCCTTGAGGAGCTACTCAAGGGTGCCTGAAGAAATCATCACTCATAGCGCCGAAGAAACCACCCACTGGGGCAGGGAATTCTCGAAGCGCCTCAAGCCTCCCGTGCTAATCCTCCTCACCGGCGACCTCGGCACGGGAAAGACCACGTTAACCAAGGGCATCGTTTCCGGCTTGGGCGCCGCCAACGAAAACGACGTAACCAGCCCAACCTTCACCCTCGTCCACGTCTACGGCAAACCCGCCAAGGTCTACCACGCCGATTTATACCGCGTCGAAAATTTCCACGATTTTGAGACTCTCGGCATGGAGGATATGTTTTCCACTCCCGCGGTGGCCATTCTCGAGTGGTCCGAGCGCTTCCCCCTCCAATCTCCTTGGCCGCAGATCCGCGTGCGCCTGGAGCATCTGGGTGGCGACGCCCGCCGGATTACCGTCCTCTAGCCAATAAGAGCCCAAAGAAGTTGACAGAAAGTCTAAAATTTTTCTTGACAAATCCATAATTCGTGGTACACTGTATGCTGTAGATAATTGCATATATGGAGTTCGGGAGCTTGCTCCCGGTTTTCCTTCCTCTCGGCTGGACTATTTCATCCCACCTCTTGCACCTGCTAAAAACGATCTCTTGTAGAATCAAGCACTTATAAAATGCAAATTTTGTAAGCCGTTTCTTTTGATATTCATGCGAAATGCCCGGGTACACCCCATCGGCTGTGCTGGTGCTCACGCGCTGCTGGTGGCAAGTCCTGTTTAAACAATCACGGCGCTCGATGTGACCTGCCCTTACTCTCTGGCTACCGACCCATCTGGATTTGTTGCCGCGTCCCCCTGCGGCTGCTAACGTGAAATTAGCCATTTTCGGCTAATTTGATGCTCAACGAACTCCTAGCGCCCAGCGCAAGCGATGAAACCCAGACCGAACTGAAGAGCTACAACGCCACGATCCCCATGGGGTCTTTGGCCATCGGCGTGGACAACATCCACCACGACGTATTCTTGAGTCCGAAGTTTGTCCAGGCGGCCCGCGAATACCTGTTCGACCTGATCCGCCAGTACACCAGTAGCACCTATCTTCCTGGGATCGAGTTGCGCGCCTCGCGAGGACTGGACAGCGCGGCGTTCCGGAAGCTGCTCTCCGAACTGCTGCAAAGTTCTCTGACGCAGGCCAAGTATCACAAAAATATTGAGATCGACCTGCTCTTCCGGCTGAGCTTGCTGAAGTTCCTGACCTTCGAAATCGGCAATCAATTCGCCAACCTGATCCTCGAAGGCAAGGAATGGATTCGCAAGCGCGGCGAGCATTTCGAGCGCGGCCAGCAGGCGCACGTCCTCAAAGCACGCTTGTCGGAGCTGCAGTCCAGCCGGAGGGGCGTCATCCGCCGCGTGGGACAACAGGTGGCGCAGATGGTCGTCGACGTGGAAGACAACGTCATCGCCAAGGCCCGCCGCGCCCTGTTTGGCGAAGATTTCGCTTCCTACTACGAGCTTTGCAAGAACCGCATGATTTTCCTCGACGGCGGGAAAGACGACGTTTTCTTTCTGGAGCATTACGTTCTCCTGGGCAATTATGCTCGTGACCCCGACCGCTTTGAAGCCATGGATGCCCTCTTCCAGGAATTCCTCCGCGAGGCTGGCGTTACGCTCAGCCGTGACCCCGCGCACACCGAAGCCATCCAGGCGCATACGGTGCTTTTGGAAACAGTGCAGGCCATTCGTGCGGAAATCGCCAACCTCGAGGAACAGCGCGAGTCCACCCGCAAGCGTGTTGACCGGGGCGACGGTTTCTTTACGAAGTTTCTCAATTCCGGCGCCCCGGCCGACCTGAAAGCATCCTTGACTGACTTCGAGCTCCGGCTCAAGCATCAGGAATACAAGCTGGAGGAGATGGAGCCGCAGATTGACGCGGCCAAACAAAAGCTCGATTTCTTCGTGAAGGATCATGCCGGGCGGCTCGGCGAATATCTGAACGAGCCGGAAAACGCCAAGCGGCTGTTCGATGCGAGTTCCGCCGGAGAGGCGGAGGCGCCCACGCGCGCCCGCTTGCTTGCACGGCTTCACGACCGTCTCGAACAGCACGAAATTCTCTATCACGTCCTGGCAAGCTATGAAATCCGGCCCATCGCTTCTGATTACTGCCCGCCGCTGCACTTGCAGCAACTCCGCAAAGCTCTCGTCTCGAAAGACGAGATGAAACAAGTCGAGCAGGTCATCAAACAGGTCCCCGCGAAAAAATTGTCGCTTAAAGCCATTGAGGAGCTTTCCAAAAAGATACACCGTTATTCCCGCGAGGAGATGCACGCTTTCGTGCTGCGATTTGCCAGCGACTTCCTCCGCCTGAGAAGGGACCTCCGCGACGCCGAACACCTGACTGCCTGCATGGAGCGCGTCAACCTGGTAACCACCGAAACGGCGCGCGAACTGTCGCGCTTGAACAACCGCCTGTACGAATGCGTGCTTCCGGAGGAAGCCCGGCCGGAGCAGGACCACGTAGTCTCGCACGTGATCATCAAATCCGACGTGCGCGGTTCCACGCGTATGACCCAGGACTTGCTCTCGCGCGGACTGAACCCCGCCTCCCATTTCAGTTTGAATCTGCACGAGCCTGTCAAAAAACTTCTGGACCGCTATTCGGCGAAGAAAGTATTCATCGAAGGCGATGCCATCATTCTTGCGATTTTCGAAACGGAATCGACCGTCGCTTTTGCCCGGCCCGTGGCCAAGGCTTGCATTCTTTCGCGCCAGATTCTGGCCGTTTGCAACTCCTACAACGAGCGCGCGTCCTCCAGCGATCTCCCCGCGCTGGAACTGGGCCTGGGAGTTGCTTTTCAAGGCTCCGCCCCTACTTACTGGACCGATGGCGATTCGCGCATCATGATTTCCAAGGCGTTGAATCTTTCCGACCGTCTTTCCGGCTGCGCCAAGTTGGCGAAACGCATGCTGGCCGGACAGAAAACTCACTTTTCGGTTTTTCAGTTCCTGAACACCATGGAAGGCGCGTCTGCCGAAGAATTGGACGAATTCCTGGTGCGTTACAACCACAACGGCATCGAGCTCAACGAAGAGGGCTTTCAAAAACTTTCCGAAGAAATTTCGCTCGACTCCATTGAAACCAGGCTCGATATGCCCTGGGGCAAACAAAACGTCGCTCTTCATTACGGGGAAGTGCCCCTCGGCGAATCCGTGGAACTACTTGTTCTGCGGAAAGCCTTCGCGCGCCAATTGCTTCCCGACGGGAAAATCGGTGGAGCGACGTCGCATCCCTATTACGAAGTCTGCACCAGTCCCGCGCTTTATGACCTCGTCGCTGCTTTGATCCGCACCCAGCAAGCCGCGGCCATGGCCTCCCAGCACTCCTGATCACTCTGCGATTTCGCACCCCCGATTCAGAGCTAATAAGCGAGCGCCGTGCCCTATTACTGGTCGAGTGTTTTTACCAGTCACGAGTCACCAGTCAGGAGTCACTAATCCCACGCTATACTGTTCCCGGAGGCGAAAAGAGTCCGGTGACTTTCCCGGCCTTCAAAGCCGGTGATTCGGTCCTTCGCGGGTCGAATGGTGGGTTCGACTCCCACACGCTTCCGCCACATCTGTCTGGCACGAAGGAGTTTGCAAAAAGCGAGGCGGAAAAGGCGGCAACAAGGGCAAGGTTCCGGTTTCTCGAGCCTCTTTTGCAGCGGCGCAAATGACGCTCCTTGAAGTTGGCTGCGGCCGGGGAGAACTCCTGAAGCTTCGCATAAACTGACGGGAACGGCTTGCTGGTATCTAGCGGAATCTGGCCATGCACTTCACAGAAGCGGCCAGATCAAGCAGTCGCAGCCCTGCTCTTTACGCGTACATCCGACCCCTCTCTGAAATTCCAGCGCTTGTGATTGAGGTTTACCGAGACCACGTCTTCAGGCGAAAAAGGAATTTCCTTATACCCACGGACCTCGATGATGCAGCCTTCACTGGTGACGACCTGATCGAAAGTTCGTCCGTCCTTGAGTTCCACCGAGACAACCTGATAACCGATGCCTGTTTCTTCTGCTTGTTTCAGGATGTCGACACATCCACTAGAAATTGGAACTATACGTTTCATTTCATACCTCAGGGATTGAAGTTCAGCGAAGGACTACATACTACGCCGCCAGGGGTGGGATGTCCATGTTTTGGTAAAGGCGGCAGAGACTCACAATGTGCGAGCCCTGTGCGACGTTCCGAGGAGAGGAACCGCGCCCTCGATAGTGACATCGTTCGCGCCTTGATTGGTCAAAGAGCATCGATTCGTACCGATTTCAGGGCCTGCGGATTTCCCCGCGCGTTAACCGGGAATTTATCTTCGGGAATGTAACATTTCCCGCGCATGAAGACGTCTAATCGCTGGGGTGAGTTATTGGTGTGCAGAGTCAAGCGTGCATTCGTGGAACGAATGCGTCCGGGCGCCGCTACCGGTCGGGCAATTAAGGCCTTCGCCATGAGTATCTGGATACGGCTCCTGCGTCGAAACCGCTGGCTCACGTCAGTGGCCTGCCTGATTTTGAGCTGCCTTTGCTCGACATGGGCTCAGCCGTCACCAGCCCAATCTGCGCCTCAGTCCGTTGTCCAAACTCCTCCAGCCGCGCGGCCTGTCGGAACCATCAAGTCGATTTCCGGGAATACATTGATTTTGACCACGGATGCGGGAAGCGACGTGACCGTTCAACTCCAGGACGCCACGAAACTCGTCCGAATCGCGCCCGGGCAAAAGGACTTAAAAGACGCCACGCCCATTCAGTTGATTGACGTACAGCCCGGCGACCGTATCCTTGTGCGCGGTAAGCTGGCCGACGATGGAAAATCCGTGCTGGCCGTGTCCGTGATCGCCATGAAGAAGGCGGACATCGCGGAAAAACAATCCCGCGAGCGCGAAGAGTGGCAGAAACACGGTTTCGGAGGACTGGTAAACAACGTTGATACTGCCAATGGCACGATCAGTGTTGCTCTTCCGTCCCCGGGCGAAAAGAGCGTCGCCGTTCATCTTTCCAAGGACACCATCTTGCGCAGGTATGCTCTGGATTCCGTGAAATTTGATGATGCGAAGCCTGCCCCGCTCGATCAGATCAAGCCGGGTGACCAGCTTCGCGCTCGCGGCATTGGCAGCGCCGACGGCGCCGAATTCGCCGCCGATGAAATCGTCTCCGGCACGTTTCGAAATATCGCCGGAACAATCTCCGCGCTCGATGCAACCGCCGGCACCATCACCATCCAGGATCTGGTTTCGAAGAAACCCACCATCGTGAAAATCATCGGGGAATCTCAGTTGCGTAAGCTCCCTCCGCCCATGGCCCAGCGGATCGCCGCGCGCCTGAAAGGGAGTTCACCGGAAGCACAGTCGTCCGCGCCAGCTCCGAATGCTGCTGGCTCCACAGCGAAAGCGGAACAAACAACAAAACCAAGTACTGCGCCATCCGGCGGCTCAGGGTCTGGTGGAATGGCGAGGCCCGGCGGCGGAGGCGCTGCCGATCTG
>Ga0307479_10002252_pt1 | contig 17528 bp, 13 predicted proteins | sample atmos_gasesECM4C_FD_203743 | JGI IMG/M metagenome (GOLD analysis project Ga0307479, IMG submission 203743) | Hardwood forest soil microbial communities from Morgan-Monroe State Forest, Indiana, United States - atmos_gasesECM4C_515 | ecosystem: Environmental > Terrestrial > Soil > Temperate... | reverse complement strand
GGAAATCGAAGAGCGACGCCGTCAGCGAGAATTCGCCCGTGCCCATGGCGACGGCAAGCACCGCGAAGGTCAGGATCGCGCCGGTGGCATCGTTGAACGCGGACTCGCTCATCACGGTCTGCGCCACGCGGTCGCGGATCTTGACCTGCCGGAAGATCGGCACGAGCGTCGCCGGGTCCGTCGAGGCGATCGTGGAGCCCAGGAGCAGCGCCGTCGTTAAGGGGATGCCGAGCACGAAATAAGCGGCGATTCCGGTGACCGCCGCCGTGATCACCACGCCGACCGTCGCCAGCAAGACAATCGTGATCCAAACCTGCCTCAGGACGCTCAACCGCAGCGACGCACCGCCGTCGAACAGCACGTAGCTGGCGCCGAACAGAAGCACGATCTGATTGAGTGCCGAATCCGCTCTGATGTCGATCAGACCCAGCGCCTGCGGCCCGATCGATACGCCGACGATCAGAAATAATGCAACGTCGGGAACTCTGATTTTCTGGGCGAGCAGGCCGGTGAGGGTGCCGATGGCGAGAAGCAGCCCGCCGGCCATCAAGGTATGTTTGGCGATCTCAACGGACGCCGGCACCTCCAACTTTCTTCCCTTTCGCGCTCATAGCGATTGCCGCGCTTCGGCCTAAGACATTGCGAAGATGCTGCCGGACGGGTCGAAAGATGGCAAGGTCAGCGACCTGAGCTGGCTGACCTCCGGGCCACGCGGGTGCGCATCAGAGGCCGCCGGAGGACGCTGCGCCGGGATCAGACGTAGTAGTCGGCAGGACGCGTCTCATCGTTCCGCGCCCTGGATCCGATGGCATTGCAAACCAGGGTCAGCACAGCCGCCAACGCGAGATTCAGGACCAGCGTGTAGAATGCCGCGTAGCCCGGCATGCCGAAGCCCGCGATGTTCAGGGGATAGGTGGGTGCGGGCGGATTGACCGAGAAGAACATCCATGTCCCCAAGAGCGTGCCGGCGGCCCAGCCGACGAGCAACGCCCAGGAGTTGAACCAGCGCGTGAAGAGGCCAAGGATCACCGCCGGCAGCGTCTGGATCATCCAGATGCCCCCGAGCAACTGAAGCCAGATCGCGTATTGCAGCGGAATGAGTACGACGAACACCAGCGCACCCGCCTTGACGACCAGCGAGACCCACTTCGCCATCTGCGACTCCTCGCTCGTCGTGCAATTGGGGCTTATGAACTCCTTGTAGATGTTGCGCGTGAACAGGTTTGCCGCCGCGATCGACATAATGGCCGCGGGTACCAGCGCACCGATTCCGATGGCGGCGAAGGCGATGCCGACAAACCACGCGGGGAAGAAGTGGAGGTAGACCGCGGGCACCGCAAAATTGTTGCCGAATTGCTTGAAGCCGGCGGCGAACTCCGGGAGCTTGTCGGCACCGATGGCGATCGCCATGAAGCCGAGCAGCGCCAGCAGTCCCAGCATCAGCGAATAGCCCGGCAACAGCGCGGCGTTGCGGCGGATCGAATTCCGACTGCTGGCCGCCAGGACGCCGGTCATGGAATGCGGATAGAGGAAGAGCGCTAAGGCCGAGCCGAGCGCCAGCGTGGCGTAGGCCCCGTAAGCACCCCAACTGCCGGGCGGAGGCATCGCGAGTATCAGCTTTTGCGGCGGCACCGCCGAGAATACCTTGCCATAGCCCCCCATCGCGACCGGCACCGCGATGATCGCCGCAAAGACCGCGATATAGATCAAGATGTCCTTCACGATCGCGATCGCCGCGGGTGCGCGCAGTCCGCTCGTATAGGTGAAAGCCGCGAGAATCACGAACGCGATGACCAGCGGCAGATCACCCAGCAATCCCGCGCCCCCGACGCCCATCGCGCCGATCACGACCTGAAGCCCGACCAGCTGGAGCGCGATATAGGGCATGGTCGCAACGATGCCCGTGATGGTCATCGCGAGCGCCAGCCAGCGGTTGTCGAATCGCCCTTTCACGAAATCCGCCGCGGTCACGTAGCCATGCTTGTGTGCTACGGACCACAGGCGCGGGAACACCAAAAAGACGATGGGATAGACGATGATCGTATAAGGAACGGCGAAGAACGCGACGGCGCCCGCGCCGAAGGCGAGTGCGGGCACCGCGATGAAGGTGTAGGCGGTATAGAGATCGCCCCCGAGCAGGAACCAGGTGATGACCGTGCCGAAGCGCCGGCCGCCAAGGCCCCACTCATTGATCAGGCTCAGATCGCCCCTGCGCCAATTGGCCGCGACAAAGCCGAGCCAGGTGATCAGGCCGAAGATTACGACGAAAATGACCAGCGCGGTCCAATTGATGCCTTCCACGATATCCCCCTCCCGGTGAGCGTGCGGTCGATTTCAGGTGCCGCGTTTCTGCCAGGCCCGCCCTAGTGGTCCGTCGCGAAGTAGACGATCGCGTTCAGGACAGCGCCAATCAGGATCCAGAGGAGCTGATACCAGTAGAAGAAGGGTACGCCGGCCCAGGTCGGCTCGACCGAGTTGTAGAACGGCACCCAGAGCACCGCCACGAACTGCACGGCGAACAAAAGGTACCACCAGTGGCTGCCGCGACTCTCCCGATCCGACTCGTCCATCGAGGCATTCTCCCCTGTAGCGGGACCGTTGAACCCGCCGAGACAGGCCCCGTTCCCTCAGTTTTCCGCAGGTTGCAGTATAACAAAGTTGCAACAATCGACCAGTGGCCATGAAGGCTCAACAGCACCGGCAGCACGCAAGATGACGCCCTGGACGGAAATCGCATCGGTGGTCGCGCTCGGCATCGGCGCGAACACGGAGAACCTGCCGGTGGGCCTGGCCTACGGGTTGCGAAGACGGCGGATCGGGCTTGCCAGGAACCTGTTCATCGCGGCCGCGACGACAGCGGCCACTCTGGTGCCCCTGACGATCGGCCAGGGCCTGCACGGCTACATCCCCGCGGGGGCCTCCGACGCCATCGCTGGATTGCTCCTGGCTGGTCTGGGACTCTACAACGTGTGGGCGGAGAGACGCGGACCCCGCAAGCGCGTCGAGACGCCCGTCACAGCGGAAGGCACAGCCGCGCCGATCGGCCTGCGGGAGACGCTCGCGCTCGCGGGCGCATTGTCGATCAACAACATTGGCCTGGGTTTCGCGGGCGGCGTCGCCGGCCTGGGTCAGGCCCCGGTCGGCCTGTCGGTCGCCGGCTTCAGCATCGTGCTGCTGTGGCTCGGAGAGTGGCTGAGCCGACGCATCGCATCCGGACTCGCCAACACATCCCGCCGGCTGCAACTCGATGGAAATTTTCTGCTCGTCGCAGTCGGCGGCCTGATGATTCTGGGCCTCTAAGGGCGCTCAGGCAGCGATCGCCTGATCCGGAGCCAGGTATTCGAGCCCGAGGTCGCGGGCGACGGCGGCATGGGTGATCCTGCCGGCATGCACGTTGAGCCCGTTGCGCAGATGCGCGTCCTCGGCGAGCGCCTTGCGCCAGCCTTTCTCCGCCAGCGCCACGCAGAACGGCAGCGTCGCGTTGTTGAGCGCGAAGGTCGAGGTGCGCGCGACGGCGCCGGGCATGTTGGTGACGCAGTAGTGGATGACGCCGTCGATGACATAGGTGGGATCGGCATGGGTGGTGGGCTTGCTGGTCTCGAAGCAGCCGCCCTGATCGATCGAGATGTCGACCAGCACCGAGCCGGGCTTCATCCTGCGCACCATCTCGCGGGTGACCAGCTTGGGCGCCGCGGCACCCGGCACCAGCACGGCACCCACCACCAGATCCGCCGACAGGACCTCGCGCTCGATGTTGTCGAGCGTGGCGAAGAGCGTGTGCAGCTGCGAGCCGAACTGCATGTCCAGCTCGTTGAGCCGGTGCAGCGACTTGTCGATCACGGTGACATAGGCCTCGAGCCCCATCGCCATGCGCGCGGCATTGGTGCCGGAGACGCCGCCGCCGAGGATCACCACCTTGGCGGCGGCCACGCCCGGCACGCCGCCCAGCAGCATGCCCATGCCGCCCTGCTCCTTCTCCAGGCAGTGCGCGCCGACCTGGATCGACATGCGTCCCGCGACTTCGCTCATGGGCGCCAGCAGCGGCAGGCCGCCGCGCGTATCCGTCACGGTCTCGTAGGCGATCGCGGTGACGCCTTGGCGCGCCAGGCCCTGCGCCTGCGCCTTGTCGGCGGCGAGGTGCAGATAGGTGAAGAGCACCTGGCCTTTGCGCAGCAGCGCGATCTCCTGCGGCTGCGGCTCCTTTACCTTGATCACGAGTTCGGCCTCGCCGAAGACCGCCGCCGCGCTCGGCAGCACCTTCGCGCCGATCGCCTGGTAGGCGTCGTCGGGAAAGCCGATGCCGGCGCCGGCGCCGGTCTCCACCATCACCTCGTGGCCGCGATGGATCAGCTCGCGCGCGCTCCCGGGCACCAACCCGACGCGATATTCGTGTGTCTTGATCTCCTTGGGCACGCCGATGCGCATGGGGCAGGTCCTCCCGCAATCTCTGGTTTGCATGAGCCTATCACGCGGACCGACGCCGGCGAAATCGCGCTTGGGCAGGTCTCACGCATGTCAGATTTGCGCACCGGAAATTTTCCAATCGCGGGGATCGCGGGCTGATACCTTGGCGCGGCATGCTCCGCCGCTCGCTCCTGGCCGCCCTGCTCTCGTCCCTCGCCGCCCCCGGCGCGCGCGCCCACTCTTATATTCTGGGCTCGGTCGAGATCGGCCATCCCTGGGCGCGTCCGACGAGCGCGCAATTGGGCGGCGCCTACTGTGTGCTCGCGATCAAGGGCGATGGCAGCGACAGGCTCCTTGGCGCCGAGACTCCCATCGCCGAGCGGGTTGAGCTCCGCAATGCCGCGGGCGAAGCGGTGCCCGCGATCGAGATCTCGGCCGGCCGGCCGGTGGTGCTGCGGCCCGGCAAGCCTTACCTGGCGCTGATGGGACTGAAGCGGCCGCTGAAGCTGGGCGAGAGCTTTCCGCTGACGCTGCGCTTCGACCTCGCCGGCGAGATCGCCGTGACGGCGATGGTCGAGACCGTCCCTGGCGAATGAGCGGCGCTACTGACGATAGCTCGGGTCCTTGGCGTCGAGCAGGCGCAGGAGCGCCGGCCACTCGCGCTCGCCGTGGGTGGCGAAGCCTTCGCATTGCTGAGCGGTGTACTCGGAGACCTCGTGCGAGAGCACGTTGATGCTGCCGCGCGAGGCCATCAGGTCCATCTGCACGCGGCAGGACTGCTCGAGGTAGTACATCAGCTGGAAAGCCTCGGAGACGCTGCGTCCCGCGGTCAGCAGCCCGTGATTGCGCAGCACCAGCACGCGCTTGTCTGCGAGGTCGCGCACCAGGCGCTGGCGCTCGTCGAGGTTGGTCGCGACCCCCTCGTAGTCGTGATAGCCGACCCGGTTGTAATAGGGCGCCGAGAATTGGTTCAGCGACATCAGGCCTTCCTTGAGGCAGGAGACCGCCACGCCCGCCCGCGTGTGCGTGTGCAGGACGCAGTTCACGTCCGGCCGCGCGGCGTGGATGGCGCTGTGGATCACGAAGCCCGCGTAATTCACGGGATTCTGCGTGGGCTCGACCGTCCGGCCCTCGTAGTCGATCTTCACGAGGCTCGAGGCGGTGATCTCGTGGAACATCATCCCATAGGGATTGATCAGGAAATGCCCGGGCGATTCCGGCACGCGCGCGGAGATGTGGGTGTAGATGAGATCGTCCATGCCGAAATGCGCGATGAGGCGATAGCAGGCGGCAAGCCGGACCCGCGCTTCGCGCTCGGTGACCTCGTTGGATTTCAGGGCAACCACAGCCGACATGACGATATCTCCACGAGAGCCTGGACTGGAACGAGTCTAGCGCCCCGCGGCGGCGGCGGCCAGGGGCGCCGATGTCGCGCCCCCGAGGAGCCGCCGCACCCGCTCGGCGATGGGGAGCGAGGCCGTGAGCCCCGGCGATTCGATGCCATAGAGATTAACCAAGCCGGGTATGCCGTGCACCTCTGGCCCTTGGATCACGAAATCCGCCGCCGGCTCCTTGGGCCCGCTGATCTTCGGGCGGATGCCGGCATACCCCGGGTGCAGCGCGCCATCCGGCAGCCCCGGCCAATAGGTGCGGATAGCGGCATAGAACCGATCGCCGCGGCGGGGATCGACGTTGTAGTCGACGCTGTCGATCCATTCGATGTCCGGCCCGAAGCGGGCCTGGCCCGCCATGTCGAGCGTGAGATGCACGCCGAGGCCCGCAGTCTCGGGCGCGGGATAGATCAGGTGCTTGAAGGGCGAGCGGCCCGTCAGGCTGAAATAGACGCCGCGGCAGAAATAGGCGGGCGGGATCGTGGCAGGAGGTATGCCCTCGATGGCGCGGGCGAGTGCCGGCGCATAGAGCCCCGCGCTGTTCACCAGCAGGCTCGCGCGGAGCACCATGGGCTCCTCGCCGCCGACCTCGAGCAGGAAGCCGCGCTCATCGACGCGGCCGCGCAGCACCGGCGCCCGATGCGCCACCACCGCGCCCGCGGACTCGGCATCGCCCTCGTAGGCCAGCATGAGCGCGTGGCTGTCGATGATGCCCGTCGAGGGCGAAAGGAACGCCTTGATACAGGCGAGGTCGGGCTCGAGCGCGCGGGCCTGGTTGCCGCCGAGCCATTCGAGATCGTCGACGCCGTTCGCCTGCGCTCGGGCCCACACCCGTTCGATCGACGGCAGATCCTCCTCGCGCGAGGCGACCAGGAGCTTGCCGATCCGCTTGTGCGGCACGCCGTGCTCTCCGCAGTACTCATAGAGCGCGCGCCGGCCCTCGAGGCAGAGCATGGCTTTGAGGCTGCCCTGAGGGTAATAGAGCCCGGCGTGGATCACCTCGCTGTTGCGCGAGGAGGTCTCGGAGCCGATCCAGCGCTCCTTCTCCAGCACCAGCACCTCGCGCCCGGCCTGCGCGAGCGCGCGCGCGACCGCCAGGCCCACGACGCCCGCGCCCACCACCACGCACTCGATCTGCGACTCGCTCACCACGCCTCCGCTTGGATGCGCGGCATCCTCTTCGATCGGATGTTCCGAGACAAGCCGGCTGGTGCATAGCGGGGCTGCGGGCCCGGCGCTTGTGCCGAGGCTTCGCCAACTCTACGGTCGGCGGGCTCAAAGCCGCGGGAATCCGCGTGTTTTCCAGGGAGCGAAATGACCGCGGGACAGCAACGGCGCACGGCCTTCCTGCTGGCGATCTGCCAGGCCTGCTACCTCTCGGCCTCCTCCATCGGCGTCGCCTCGAGCGGGCTCGTCGGCACCGAGCTGGCGCCGAGCCTGTTGCTGGCAACGCTGCCCTACTCGCTGATCGCGACCACCAACGCGGCCGTCACCGTGCCGGCCTCGTTCCTGATGGCGCGGCTCGGCCGGCGCGCGGGTTTCGTGCTGGGCGCGCTCATCGGCGGTCTCGGCGGCGTGGTCTCGGCCTGGGCGATCTTCGAGCGAGACTTTCTCCTGTTCTGCCTCGGCAACGCGCTCTGGGGTGCCTTCCAGGCGACCGCGCAGTATTACCGCTTCGCCGCCGCGGACGCCGCGGCGCCCGCCTTCCGCAGCCGCGCCGTCTCCTATGTGCTGGCGGGCGGGGTCGCCGCCGCCCTGATCGGTCCGGAGATCGCCACGCGCTCCAAGGACCTGTTCGCGCCGGTGCTGTTCGCGGGCTCGTTCCTGGCGATCTCGGTGTTGGCGATCTGCACGATCCTCACGCTGGCGTTCCTCGATATTCCAGTACCCAGCCGGGCCGAGCGCGCCCAGGCCGGCGGCCGGCCCTTCGGCGAGATCGCCCGCCAGCCCATCTTCATCGCGGCGGTCGCGAACGGCGTCATCGGCTACGCCATCATGAGCTTCGTCATGACGGCGTCGCCGATCGCCGCGGTCGGCTGCGGCCTCACTTCCGGCGACGCCGCGGGCATCATCCGGTTCCACCTGATCGGCATGTACGTGCCGGCGTTTTTCACGGGCGCGCTGATCGCGCGCTACGGCACCACTCGGATCGCGCTCACCGGCACGGTCCTGCTCCTGCTCTGCGGAATCGTGGCGCTCTCGGGCACCAGCAAGCCGCACTTCTGGCTGGCGCTCGCGCTCCTGGGCTTCGGCTGGAATTTCATGTTCGTGGCGGGGACCACGATGCTGACGCAGTCCTATCGCCCCGAGGAGCGCGCCAAGGTGCAGGGACTGAACGAGTTCCTGATCGCGGGCTCCTCCGCCCTCGGCTCCCTCGCCTCCGCGGGCGTCTACGGCGGATTCGGCTGGGACGGCCTCAACCTCGCCGTCATGCCCTTCCTGCTGCTCTGCGCGGCGATCACGCTCTGGTACGCGCTCACCCAACGCGCCGCAGCGCGCGCCCCGGCATGAGCGCACTTAAAATCCATGCGTCCTTCGACGCGCGCCCCAATGGGGCGCTTGCTCGGGATGAAGGAATTTCGTTGTGCGCGAACAATTCCCCTCATCCTGAGCAAGGGTCCTGAGCTTGTCGAAGGACCCGCGTCGAAGGACGCACCAAACTATCCCCCGATGAGCTGCAGCCACTCCTGCTCGGTGAGCGCGGTGACGCCCAAGCCCTTGGCCTTGTCGGCCTTGGAGCCCGCGTCCTCGCCGATCACGACGTAGTCGGTCTTCTTGGAGACGCTGCCGGCGACGTTGGCGCCGAGCGCCTCGGCGCGGCCCTTGGCCTCCGAGCGGGTCATGGTGGTGAGCGAGCCCGTGAACACCACGGTCTTGCCGGCGATCTTGGAGCCGCTCGCCTTCGGTCCCTCGAAATCGAGCACCTCGATCTCCTTGAGGAGATCGTCGACCGGCTTGCGGTTATGCGGCTCGGCGAAGAAGCCCACGATGTCCGTCGCCATGTCCTCGCCGATGCCGCCGATATCGTTGAGCGTCTGCCAGGCCTCGCTCTCTTGGTCCTTGGCCGCGATCATGTCGTGCCGCCAACGGTCGAGCGTCTTGTAGTGGCGCGCGAGCAGGCGAGCCGTGGTGTGGCCGACCTGCGGAATCCCGAGCGCGTAGATGAACCGGTCGAGCGGTATCTGGCGCCGCGCCTCGATCGCGTCGATCAGCTTCTTGGCGCTGATGCGACCCCAGCCCTCGCGCTCCGCGAGCCCCGATTCGTGCCGGTGCAGCCGGAAGATGTCGGCGGGCGTCTTGATGAGCTTGTCGGTCCAGAGCTCGTCGATGCGCTGGGCGCCGAGCCCGTCGATGTCGAAGGCGTCGCGCGAGGCGAAGTGACGGAGCCGCTCCACCGCCTGCGCGGCGCAGATCAGGCCGCCCGTGCAGCGCCGCACCGCCTCGCCGGGCTCGCGCACGGCGAGGCTGTGGCAGACCGGGCATTTCTGCGGGAAGACGAAGGGCTTCGCCCCGCGCGGGCGCTTCTCCGGGACGATCCCCACGACCTGCGGGATCACGTCGCCCGCGCGCTGCACGATCACGGTGTCGCCGACCCGGATGTCCTTGCGCGCGATCTCGTCCTCGTTGTGAAGCGTGGCGCGCTGCACCACGACGCCCCCCACGGTGATCGGCTCCAGCATCGCGATCGGCGTGAGCGAGCCCTGGCGGCCCACGCTGATCACGATCTCCTTGAGCACCGTGCGCGCCTGCTCGGCCGGGAACTTGTGCGCGATCGCCCAGCGCGGCGCGCGCGTCGCCATGCCGAGCCGCTCCTGCAGGTCGATGTCGTCGACCTTGTAGACGACGCCGTCGATGTCGTAGGGCAGCTCGGCGCGCTCGTTGGCGAGGTCACGATGAAACGCGAGCAGCTCGTCGACCCCGTGGCAGAGCCTCGATTTCGGATTGACCGGGAAACCCCACTCCTTGAGGCGCTTCAAGATCTCCGAATGGCTCTTGGCGAAGCGCTCGCTCACCTCGCCGAGCGCGTAGCCGAAGAATTTGAGCGGCCGTTGCGCCGTGATCCGCGCATCGAGCTGGCGCAACGCCCCCGCCGCCGCGTTTCGCGGATTGACGAAGGTCGGCTCACCCGCCTTCTCGCGCTCCGCGTTGAGCGCGAAGAAGCCCTTGTGCTCGTAATAGATCTCGCCGCGCACTTCCAACACATCGGGCCAGCCGCGGCCCTCGAGTTTCTTCGGCACGCTTGCGATGGTCTTGATGTTCTCGGTGACGTTCTCGCCGGTGACGCCATCGCCGCGCGTCGCGCCCAGCACCAGCCGGCCCTGCTCGTAGCGCAAAGTCGAGGAGAGCCCGTCGATCTTTGGCTCCGCCATCACCGCGATCTTGTCCTCGGCCACGCGCTCGAGGTCCTGCGGGCGCTTGAAGAAATTCCGGATGCCCTTGAAGAAGTCGCGGACATCCTGCTCGTCGAAGGCGTTCTCGAGCGAGAGCATGGGGAGCGCGTGCCTGACCTTGGCGAAGCCGCCCGCCGGCGCCGCGCCGACCCGCTGGCTCGGGCTGTCGGAGCGCACGAGGTGCGGGAAGCGCCGCTCGATCGCCTGGTTGCGCCGACGGAGCGCGTCGTAGTCGGCGTCGGAGATCTCCGGCGCGTCCTGCTGGTGGTAGAGGCGATCGTGATGCGCGATCTCCGTGGCGAGGCGCTTCAGCTCAGCCGCGGCTTCCTCCTCGGTGAGGGACTCGACCGACGGCGCCACGGACTCCTTGTCCTTCCGCTTCGCGCTCATGGCCGGAGCCCGCCCATCAGGCTCGCCGCGGCGGCGCGCGCCTCGGCGGTGATGACGCTGCCGGAGAGCATGCGGGCGATCTCTTCCTGCCGCTCGGCGGCGCTGAGCTCCGCCACCGTGGTGAGCGTGTTGCTCGCGGCCTGCCGCTTGGCGACCCGCCAATGATGCGTGCCCTTGGCAGCCACCTGCGGCGAATGGGTCACCACCAGCACCTGCAGCTTCTCGCCGAGCCGGTGCAACCGCTCGCCCACCGCCGCCGCGACAGCACCGCCGATGCCGCTGTCGACCTCGTCGAACACCAGCGTGAGCGCGGGCAAGCTGCGTGCCAGCACCACCTTGAGCGCCAGCAGGAACCGCGCGAGCTCGCCGCCGGATGCGATCTTGGCGAGCGGCCCCGGCGGCGCACCGGGATTGGTCTGCACCTCGAAGTGCACGCGCTCGGCGCCCCACTCCGCCCACTCGGTCTCCGACAGCACCGTCAGCACCGTGGCGAATTGCGCCTTGTCGAGCTTCAGGGGCTTGAGCTCCTTGGCGACCGCCGCGTCGAGCGCCTTGGCGGCGCTCCGCCGCCGCTCGCCCATGCGGCTCGCGATCGCGACAAAGTCGTTGCGCGCCTCGGCCTCGCGCCGCTGCAGCGCCTTGACCTCGCTGCCGCCGTCCTCGAGCGCCTCGACCTTGCCGGCGACCTCCATGCGCAGATCGGCGAGCGCATCGACGGCGACGCCGTGCTTGCGGCCGAGAGCGCGCAGCGCGAACAGACGCTCCTCCTGCTGCTCGAGGCTCTGGCCGGCCGGTCCCAGTTCCCGGAGCGCCGCTTCCACCTGCGCGATCGCCTCGCGCAGCTCGCTCGCGGCGCGCTCGAGCGCCGCCACCGCGGGGTCCAGGCGCTCGCCCAGCTTCTCGCGCATGCGCTCGAGCGGGCGGAGCGCGGTGCTGAGGGCGCGCTCGGCGCCGCGATCGCCCGCCAGCTCCAAGAGCGCCGCCTCCAGCGCCTCGCCGAGCTTCTCGCGCTGTTGCAGGAAGGCGCGGGATTCCGCCAGCCGCTGCTCCTCGCCGCGCTCCGGCTTCAAGGCGTCGAGCTCGCCCAGGACGTGGCGGAGGTACTCTTCCTCCGCGCGCGCCTTCGCGAGCCCCTGCGCCGCGGCCTCGCGGGCCTGCCGCGCTTCGCGCCAGGAGCGCCAGGCGCCCTGCATCTTCTGAAGCTCGGCACCATGGCCGCCGAAGGCATCCAGCGCCTCGCGGTGGGTCGCCGCGTCGAGCAGGCCGCGCTGAGCGAATTGGCCCTCGATCTCCACCAGCATCTCGCCGAGCTCGCGCAGCAGCCCGACGCTCGCGGGCTCGTCATTGACGAAGGCGCGGCTCCGGCCGTCGGCGGTCAGCACCCGGCGCAGCACGAGGACGCCGTCGCCCTCGCCCTCGAGCCCGTGCTCCGCGACGCGCGCCCGCGCCGGGTGTCCCGCCGGCAGCGCGAAGACCGCGGTCACCACCGCCTGCTCCGCGCCATTGCGCACCAAGCCGCTCTCCGCGCGCACGCCGAGCGCAAGGCCAAGCGCGTCCAGCAGGATCGACTTGCCGGCCCCGGTCTCGCCGGTCAGCACGCAGAGCCCCGGGCGGAATCCGAGCTCGAGCCGGTCGATCAGCACCACGTCGCGAATGGTGAGGCTTTGCAGCATGGGCGCGGATGATAGCCACGCCGCCCCCGCCCGGCCAGAGCCGGTCCGCACATTGGCCAAGCTCAGATGGAGCCCTAACTGGCCCCTCTCCGCACGCAGTGGGGAGAGGGAGGGACCCGGCGCGTCAGCGCTGGGAGGGTGAGCTGTGTCACGCTCTCCCCCCGCAAGCGCGGGGCGGAGAGGGTTTTCATTCCGCCTTCAACAGAAGTGAGGCGACCCTAGAAAATCGAATCCACCACCTGCGCGAACCAGCCTTTTTGAGCGCGCAGGTCCGGCGGCAGGTCTTTGGAGTTGGTCACCAGCGCATAGCTGTCGCGGTACCACTCGCTGCCGGGATAGTTATAGCCGAGCACCGAGGCGGTCCGCGTCGCCTCGTCGTTGAGCCCGAGCGCCAGGTAGCACTCGATCAGCCGGTGCAGCGCCTCCGGCACGTGGGTGGTGGTCTGAAACTTGTCCACCACTATGCGGAAGCGGTTGATCGCCGCGAGGTACTCCTTTTGGTTCTCGTAGTACCGGCCGATCTCCATCTCCTTGCCCGCGAGATGGTCGCGCGTCAAATCCATCTTGAGCCGGGCATCGCGCGCGTAGCGGGTTTCCGGAAAGCGCCGCACCACTTCCTGCAGCGTCTTGAGCGCGTCCTCGGTGAGGCGCTGGTCGCGGCCTACGTCAGTGATCTGTACGTAATAATCGAGCGCCTTCATGTAATAGGCGTAAGCGACGTCGGGATGGCCGGGATGCAGCTGGATGAAGCGGTCGAGCGCCAGAATGGATTCGTCGTAGCTGCCGGCCTGGTAGAGCGCGTAGGCCGCCATCAACTGTGCCTTGGTGGCCCATATCGAATAAGGATGCTGACGCTCGGTTTCCTCGAAGGCCTTGGAGGCCTTGGTGTAGCTCTCGGACACCATCTCGTCCATGGCGGTGTTGTAGAGCGCCTCGACGGGACGCTCGACATAGGCGTCCTTGTCTTTGGCGGCGCAAGCCGCGAGCGCGAGCGCGCCCGTAATGGCGAGAAAACGCAGCGACACCCCAATACGCATGACACCGGCCCCAACCCATGACCCCACCGGTGGAGGCGCCACAGGCGCCGCCCCCGCGCCCTTTATAACATGGACGGCGAGCCGCAAAACTCCCGAAAAAGCGTGATCGGCGTCCGGATTAAGCGCGGGCTACGCGCGCGCCGGAGGCCCAATTGACGGCCTCGGCGAGCTCCGCCGTGCCGAGCGTGGTGCGGCACCATGCCGTGCGGTCGGCAAACAGCGTCTCGAGCAGCCGCCGGTTCATGGCATGGCCCGAGCGCACGCCGTGGAAATGGCCCACGATCGGCCCGCCCGCGAGATAAAGATCGCCCACGGCGTCCAGCACCTTGTGCCGGACGAACTCGTCGGCGTAGCGCAACCCGCCGACGTTGAGCACCTTGCCGTCGCCCACAACCACGGCGTTGTCGAGCGAGCCGCCGCGCGCGAGGCCGGCGGCGCGCAGGCGTTCCACTTCCTCCAGGAAGCCGAAGGTGCGCGCCCGCGCGAGATCGGCCTTGAAGCTCTCGGCATCGATCGAGAGCGTGATGTCCTGGCGCCGCACCAGCTGGTCGGAGAAATCGATCTCGAAGCTGACGCTGAATCCGACGTCCGGCTCGAGCGCCGCCGCGGAGTCCTCGTCGGCGACGCGCACCGGCTTCAAGACCTTGATGGCGCGGCGCGGCGCGTCTTGCTCGACGATACCGGCGCGCTCGATCAGAAAAAGAAACGGCTCGGCGCTGCCGTCCATCACCGGGACTTCGGGGCCGTCGAGCTCGACGACGGCGTTGTCGATCTCGGCGCCGGCAAAGGCTGCGAGCAGATGCTCGACGGTCGCGACCGAGATGCCTTCCCCGTTGGTGAGCGTGGTGCAGAGCGGCGATTCCTGGACATTGCGCCAGTGGGCGGCGACGCTGGCACCACCGCGATCGCTGCGGCGGAACACGATGCCGCTGTCGCTCGGCGCGGGATGCAAAACCATGGCGACGCGGGCGCCGGAATGCACACCGACACCGCGGCATGGCATCGCCGCCTTTATGGTCTTTTGCGGTACAACCCCCAGATCCACGTCTAATCCCCCGATTTCAAAGCGCGATTGGCCCCTCGCGCCAGATAGAGTTAACAGGCGAGCAACATCAACGCCAAATCACAGTTTATGAACGATTGTAACACGGATTGCTTATCTTTTTCAGCAAGTTAGAGCCAATTAACCAGGCTCTTTAACTATCGTGTTAGGTAGCCGCGGCCTCCGGCCGGACGGCGACTCGATGCTGTCGCCGTCCGGCCAGAAGGGGTGGGACTCAGTTCGCCTGCCGGCGCAGGAAGGCGGGAATCTCGAGGAGGTCTTCCTCGCCCTTGCTCACCGTGACGCGGTCGGCGGGATCGAGCGGCCCGAGCCGCTGCTGTTGCGGCTGCGGGGCCGCCGGCTGCGGGGGAGCCACCGGCCCCGCCGTGATCGGTGGCGGCGCCGCCGGAGCGGCACGGCCACGCCCGACGCCAGTCACCCGCTCGAACAGGCTCGGCCCGCGCATCTTGTAAGCGGGCTGCCCGCGCCCGCCATTCGCCATCGCGGCGGCCGCGAACGGATCGGGCGATCCGACCGGAGCCGTGACGATGGGCGGACGAACCTGCGGCTCGACCGGCTTCGGCGGGATGAAGGCATCGTCCCGCACGATCGCGCGCTCGATCCTCTCGGCTTCCGGCAGCGCGGGCGCCAAGAGCGGCGGCTTGGGCACCACTGGCTGAGCCTGCGGCAAAGGCTGAGCCGCTGCTTGAGGCTGTGACTGCTGCTGCAGCTGCGCCATCGCGAGCGCGCTGGTGCCGGAGATGGCCGGCTGCGGCGTTGCCGCCATGGCGGCAGCGGCAGCCGCGATGGGCGGCATCACAAAGGCCGCCGCGGGTTGCGGCGGCAGTAGCGTTGCGGCAAGCGCCGCCTCGGGCCGCGAGCGGTCGCTGACCAGGCTGATCACCGGACGCGGCTGCGCCATGGCGGCGGCATCGATGCCGGTCGCCACCACGGAGATCCGGATCCGGCCCTCGAGGGACTCGTCGAAGGTCGAGCCGAAGATGATGTTCGCCTCGGGATCGACTTCCTCGCGGATGCGGTTGGCGGCCTCGTCGACCTCGAACAAGGTCATGTCCGGCCCGCCCGTGATGTTGATCAGCACGCCCTTGGCGCCCTTCATCGAGACGTCGTCGAGCAGCGGGTTCGAGATCGCCGCTTCCGCCGCGTCGATCGAGCGCCGATCGCCCTCGGCCTCGCCGGTGCCCATCATCGCCTTGCCCATCTCGGCCATGATCGCGCGGATGTCCGCGAAATCCAGGTTGATCAGGCCCGGCATCACCATGAGGTCGGTGACGCCACGCACGCCCGAATAGAGCACGTCGTCCGCCATCTTGAAGGCGTCCGCGAAGGTCGTCTTCTCGTTGGCGACCCGAAACAGGTTCTGGTTCGGGATGATGATGAGCGTATCAACGTATTTCTGCAGCTCCTGGATGCCAGCTTCGGCGGTCCGCATGCGCTGCGCGCCCTCGAACTGGAAGGGCTTGGTGACGACGCCGAGCGTGAGGATGCCCGCCTCGCGCGCCGCTCGCGCGATCACGGGGCCGGCGCCGGTGCCGGTGCCGCCGCCCATGCCGGCGGTGATGAAGACCATGTTGGCGCCGCCAAGGGTCTCCATGATCTCCTCGAGCGCCTCCTCGGCCGCGATGCGCCCGACGTCGGGGCGCGATCCCGCGCCCAGGCCCCGGGTCACGCCGATGCCGAGCTGGATGCGGCGCTCGCAGATCGACTGCTTCATCGCCTGCGCGTCGGTGTTGCAGATGACGAAGTCGCAGCCGACGAGATTGGAGCGGATCATGTTGTTGACCGCGTTACCACCGGCGCCGCCCACGCCGATCACGGTGATACGTGGCTTCAGCTCATGCTGTTCTTGAGGTACCGAAATGTTGATGGTCATCCTGTCCTCCGCGTAACTCCGTGGTTTCAGCCGGTTCGACCGGCAGAGTGGTCCCGGCCCCCGCGGCAAGGGGGCCGGGTGTCAAATGTGCTCACGGATCCAAACACCGAATCGGCCGAAGAGGCCGCTCGGCTCCTCCGCGAGCGCGGGACCCTGCCGCAGGGTCTCGGCCCGTTCCGAAAGTGCGAACTGAACGAGGCCGGCGCTCGTGGCGAACGCCGGCCCACCCGTTGCCTCGGCGAGCCCCGAAATGCGCAAGGGCTTGCCGACGCGAACCTGCTTATCGAGGATCAGTCCCGCGAGCTCGCGCATGCCGGGGAGCTGAGCCGCTCCGCCCGTGAGCACGACGCGGCGGCCCGCGACTTTGTCGAAGCCGCTGGCCTCGAGGGAGTTGCGCACGAGCTCGAAGGTCTCCTCGATCCGGGGCGCGATGATCCCGACCAGGAGAGACTTCGGCACGTGCGTGACCTCGCCGTCTTCCTCTTCGCCGACCTGGGGCACGGTGATCGTCTCGCGCTCGTCGGCGGGCGAGGCGATGGCGCTGCCGTGCAGCGTCTTCATGCGCTCGGCATGGACCACCGGCGTCGAGAGGCCGCGTGCGATGTCGTTGGTGACGTGAATGCCGCCGACCGGCACGCTGTCGGTGAACACGAGGTTGCCCTCGAAGAAAACCGCGATCCCCGTGGTGCCGCCGCCCATGTCGATGACGGTGACGCCGAGCCCGGTCTCGTCGGGCACCAGCGCCGAGAGGCCCGAGGCGTAGGGGCTCACCACCAGCGCCGCGATTTCCAGACGCGAGCGCGCGATGCAGGTGGCGAGGTTGCGCACCGCGCCCGACATGCCCGCCACGATATTCATGTTGACGCCGAGCCGCTGGCCGAACATGCCGCGGGGATCGCGGATGCCGCGGCTGTCGTCGATCGAGAACCCGACGGGGATCGAGTGGATCACCTCGCGCTCGGCGGGCTCCTTCAGGAGATAGCCCTGGTTCAGCACGCGGCGCATGTCGGAGTTGGTGATCTCGCGGCCGTTGATGGGTATCTCGGCCTTGACGATGCGCGAGGCCGCGAAGCCGCCGGAGAGGTTCACCACCACTTCCGAGATGGTCTCGCCCGCCATCTCCTCGGCGGCGTGCACGGTGCTCAGGATCGCCTGGCTCGCGGCCTCGAGATCCACGACGAGCCCGTTGCGCACGCCGCGCGAGACCTGGTGGCCGATGCCGATGATGCGCGGCCCGTCGTCTTCCACGCGCGCGAGGAAGCAACAGAGCTTGCTGCTGCCGATATCGAGCACGGCGATCAGGCTG
>Ga0307479_10002251_pt1 | contig 17528 bp, 16 predicted proteins | sample atmos_gasesECM4C_FD_203743 | JGI IMG/M metagenome (GOLD analysis project Ga0307479, IMG submission 203743) | Hardwood forest soil microbial communities from Morgan-Monroe State Forest, Indiana, United States - atmos_gasesECM4C_515 | ecosystem: Environmental > Terrestrial > Soil > Temperate... | reverse complement strand
AGCGACGAGATGAAAACAAGACTACTGGTGGTCGATGACGAACAGAGCATCCGCCGCCTGTGCATGACGATCGGAAGCACGCTGGGATATGTCTGCGCGGAGGCGGAAAGCGCGGAGGCCGCACTGGCGCGACTGGATTCCGATACCCCGGACCTGCTCCTCACCGACCTGAAACTGCCGAATATGTCCGGCGTCGAATTGCTGAAGCAGACAAAGCAGCTGCTCCCTCACACGGAAGTCGCCATCATGACGGGCCACGGCTCGATTGAATCCGCGGTGGATGCGATGAAGCTGGGGGCGTACGACTACATCGAAAAGCCGTTTCGCGTGGAAAAGATGCGGTTGCTGCTGCAGCGCATGGCCGAAAAGGTTCGTTTAGTCACGGAAAATGAGTTCTTGCGCGAGCGGGTTACAACGGAAGAAAACCTGGACGGCATCATCGGCAGTTCCGCGAATATCCAGGACGTCCTGCGGATGATTTCCCGGCTGAAGGACACGCGGACGCCGGTGCTGATCTCCGGCGAGAGCGGCACGGGAAAGGAGCTCGCCGCTAGAGCGATTCACTTCCGTGGGTCCATGGCAAAAACCCCTTTCGTGGCAGTCGATTGCGGCTCGCTGGTGCCGACGCTGATGGAGAGCGAGCTCTTCGGATACGAGAAGGGCGCATTTACCGGCGCAACGAAATCGAAGGCCGGGCTGTTCCAGACAGCGGATGGCGGGACGATTTTCCTGGATGAGATCGGAGAGCTGCCCCAGGAAATGCAGGCGAAATTACTCCGCGTATTGCAGGAAAAGGAGGTGCGGCCAGTAGGCAGCAACGCCAAGGTAAACGTGGACGTTCGCGTGATCGCGGCCACGAATCGCGATCTGGAGGCCGCCTATCGCGGCGGAACCTTTCGAAAGGACCTGTACTTTCGGTTGAATGTGGTGACAGTACACCTCCCTCCCCTGCGGGAGCGCCGGTCGGACATTCCGGTTCTGGTTCATCATTTCCTGGATCGCTATGCCAAGGGTTCAAACATTCAGGTCACCGCGGCAGCGATGAAGAGCCTGCTGCACTACGACTGGCCGGGGAACGTCCGCGAGCTGGAGAATTGCATCGCGCGCGCAGTGACGCTGGGTGACGGGAAAACCATCGACGTTGCGGATCTGCCGCCGGCGATTCGAAGCGAGCAGGCCGATTCGGGTACTGTAATGTCGCAAGACGCCACGTCAATGTCCACCACGGCTTTGGCGGAGATGGAACGAATGACGATTCTGCGGGTATTTGAACAGGCCAACGGCGACAAGGCCCTGGCAGGAAAGATGCTGGGGATCAGCCGTGCAACGCTGTATCGAAAATTGAAACGCTACAATATTGCCATAAGGGGGGGGTCGACAGGTGGTGAAGCTGACCCGCAAGTAGCACCTCAGTAGCACGAAAAACGTCTCAGGACAAATACTGCGGGGAGCCGTGATTGGCCACGCAGTGAGACGGAATCGTTTCACGGTGAGACGGGTGAGCCAGCAAGCCGCGCCGAGAAAATCTTAAGCCTCATCATTTGTGCAAGTTGCAACAGCCGCGCGTTTCACACCCTTTGGTGTCCAGCGTGCATCTCTGACCTCGGAAGTCTGCGTCTTTTACGGTGAGTGGTGTGTCTCGCCGCGAGAGATCGGATGGATCCAGACCGGCAGGGCGAGGGGCGACGTGGGAAGAACTGGCGGCCTGACACTGACAGCGAAAGAGCAAGACTGCGCTGAGCAGTTGTCGCGATTTTTTCCGCAGGTAAGACGCGTTCGAATTCCGGTGCAAGTGACCGCGTTGCGCGGAGGCAGCACCATTCTTCGCGAGGCGGCGGTTGTGGAATACGGCGGCCCAGAGCACGCCATTTTCCTTTCGACCTTGCCGCTGGAGTTCGACGACCGAGTGCGGATCGAGGCAATCGGAGAAGGACGGCCGGCGGAGGCAAGCGTCGTCGGTGTGCAGTATCACGAAGGACGCAAAGCGGTGGCCGTCCGATTCTTGCAGGGCCCCTGCGACTGGGTGGTGACATAGCCGTGAACAAGACGACTACGACGCTGAATATGCCCGCTCCAGCTCGATCGGAAAGCCCGCGGCAGGCGGAATGGAAAGAAGCGCGCTCAGTGTTCCCCATCTATCTGGCGCTCGCGAAACAGCTGGAAATCGAAATCCCCTTCGCCCAAGCCAAACGCAACCTGCCGGAGAAACCGGATCTGGAGATTTTCAGCGAAGTGCACGAATGGCTGGATTCGATGGATCAGCGCGTCCTGGTGCATCAACTCCGTCATTTGCTGCAGATGACCACGCTCAATGACAGCGAGAGCGGACTGCGCTCTTTAATCGCGCGGCACTTGCGCAAATCCAAAAAGACCAACGTGGACCGCGACAAAATCGATTTCATGCTGGCGCAGTATTTTGCCCTGGAAGTGCCCCCGAAGATCTATCACAAACAGATCGAGCTTTCGGACGTCGCGCAGGTCATGCAGCCGGTGCTTGGAGATGTAGATCCGGACCCGCTGGCCTGGTGCGCGCCACTGGAACAGATGATCGAGGCGCTGCGCGGCTTCCGCGGCCTCCGGGAAATCCTCAAGACAAATTTCATCGAACAAGGCCGCAAGGTGAAGGAAACGGCCGGCGGAATGTTCTACGATCCCGCGGCGCTGGTAGCGTTCATCCGGTTTAATTTTCTCCTACGCCGGACGCTAATCGAGCTGATGCACGCAGACTTGATCGCCATCCGAGCCGGACTCGGCCAGTTGCAGGCCGCCGGTGCGCGCATCATCGACTGCCACCACCTTGGACTCTCGGCGACTGAACCACTCACGAAGATTTGCGCGCTGGCGGATGAGTGGAAACAACCATTCCAGAAGGACTACACGGAACGGTCGGTCAGCCAGGCCTTCGACAAATTACTCGGGCTGCGGACGGACGTTGAGCAAGCACTCGAGAAGGCGCTCGCCAAATCGGGCGAAGGGGTCAGTCAACCGGCCGGAACACAGGCGGCAAAATCTCTCCCGGCGGCGAAGAAGCTCGCGACGGAATCGACGGTTTCCCATGGCAAAGCGAAAGCGAAGGAACGTCCTGCGACACCTGCCGCGGGGACGCCGGATTCCGCTGTGGTGCTGGATTTTGAAAACTGCATGGAACAAATCTGGGAACAACTAATTGCTACGCCGCCTTCGCGTGGAAGGTCGATGACAAACGTGAAGATCGGCGGAGCGCGAATTCTGATGTCGTCGTGGGAAGTAACGGCATTCGTAAGCGAAGACGGGCCGGCGGCGGAGGACTTGCGGCGGGCCGTTGTGGCCCGCGTGCTGGTCACCGCGGCGATGGAATCCGCGAAGGAAACGGGGAATGCTACGTCGCTCGAACGGGCGATGAACATGGCGCGCGCGGAAGTCACGCGATTGCAGGAGCGCGTGGATGTGGCCAAGCAAGCGAAGGATACGGAAGCGGCGGTAAACCTCGGGATCAGCACGAAACGTCTGCTTTCGGCACTGGACGAAGCAGAAAAGCTGTAGCCGATAACGGACTTGTCCGGCGACCCCGGACGGAATCATCAGGGAGCGGGCTTTCCTTGCGACACGCCAACGTAGTCATTCTGACCGACGAAGCCGAATTTGCCCGGTTGCTGACGGCTTGCTGGCAGGCCGAACGCCAGGCCCCGAATATTACTGTCCTCAATAGCGATTCGTGGGGGGAAAAGGATGCGCCGGCTCACGACCTGGTGGTCGTGGGACCGGTGCGCGATGGAAGAATCACCAGCGTGCTGCGGTCGCTGGAGCCGGCAACCGCGGTCATTCTGTGTGTGCCTGCAGATTCCAAGGAATTCGGGCAGTTGCGCAGCAAGTATCCCCGGCTGGTGCACATTCCGCTTCGGGAAGATTGGGCGCAAACGCTTTTGCTGGTCGCAGGAGAATCGTTGCGGCGAGCGAAAGCTCTGCAGATCGCGCGGCAAGCGGAGCGAAACGCCGCCAAGAACGAGAACCACGCGACACTCGGGCGCTATATGCTGGACATGAAGCACAGCGTGAACAATGCGCTGACCTGCATGCTAGGGAATGCCGAATTACTGCTGCTGGAGCCCGGGCAACTTTCCGCGCAGTCGCTGGCGCAGATCAAAACGATGCACAGCATGGCGCTGCGAATCAACGAGGTGATGCAGCGTTTCTCATCACTTGCGAGCGAGATGCAGGAAGCTGAGAATGCATCTCAAGCTGAGACAGAAGAGACCGCCGCGCCAACCTCTCGACGCCGCTGAGGGCCTCCCGGCACCGCTGCAACCCGCTCATTTATAGGCATTTAACCTAAAACGACACAAGGGCGCGCGGAACGCAAAAGCTGGCTGCTGACGTGCACCTCTGCTCCGTGGACAACTATGGAGAAAGCACGTCTGTGCACAAAAAAGTCCTGATCATTGACGACTCGCCCGCTGAGATCAAGCTGATGCAAGGCTTGTTGGAAAAGGAAGGCTATTGGCCGGTTGGGTTGAACGACCCGAGGCGGGCCGAGGAAACCATAACGAACGAGCGGCCCAGCGTGATCCTGCTCGATGTGGTGATGCCGGATCGCAACGGATTTCAAGTTTGCCGCGACCTGAAGGGGAACGCGGAGTTCAGCATGATTCCGGTGATCCTGGTGACCTCGAAGGATACGGCGAGCGACAAGTACTGGGGCCAGCAGCAAGGTGCGGACGGATACGTGACGAAGCCCTTCACACGAGAAGATCTGCTGCGCGCGGTGCGGCGGTTCGCATGAGAGTTTCCGAGCAAGAGAACAGGCGATGAGCGAAGATTTCCATCTTGAGCCCCTTCCTGCAGACGCCGATACCGGCGATCTGCTCGAAGCTCTTGGGCCGATCGAAGAGCGGCCGCCGGAATCGCAGTATTGCGTCTTCCGGAGCGGACGCGAGCGATTCTGCCTTCCGGTCCTGGATGTCGAGGAAGTGTTGGATTGGCCGTTGCTGACAAAGCTGCCGCTCGCCCCGGCGTACTTGATCGGAATATTTAATTTGCGCGGCGCCATCGTGCCGCTGATCGACATTGCGATTACGGAAGGCCGCCGGCCGGGATTGCTGCCCAAGCATGTGGTGGTCGCTTCCCTGCGCGCCGAGAACCATCACGAGGACCTTCGTATCGGCATCGCGTCCGATGAGGTCATCGGAACCTATTCGGTGAACACCGAGGACTTGCTCGAGCAAGCACCGGAAAACGTGCCTCATTGCATCGGAATGTTGCGGCATGACGACCGCCTGGCGCTGGTGATCGATTTGCGCCGGCTGCTGGAGGTTTTTCCGGGGCCCAGCATTTGAGATTTGCGGAGACCACGCCTTTAGATGGGGCGGCCTCCGCGGAAGAGATTTGGAGGGTGGCATGAAATCGCGATTGAGTTCCACAATCTGGACGCTGGTCCTGCTGAACGGAGTGGTCGGCTTCGTTGTTCTCGGACTGGCCTTCACCGCCGGGAAGAAGGCCGGTGAAGCGTCCCTGTTCGACTTCGGCTCGCCAGCCGGAGGAACGGTGCTCATCGCCATCGTACTTGCGCTGGCGACGGCGGTGATACTCGCGTGGCGGTTCGGCGCGTTGCTGGGGCCAGTACAGGCCCTCGCGGAATTTTCCGAACGGCTGGCCGCGGGCGATCCGCGGGCACGCGCGGAGGTCAATTCGAATGACGAGCTCGGCTACATCGCGGAGAACCTGAATCGCGCGGTGGCCAAGGTGTCCAAGGCCACGAGCAATCAGGACGCCAACGACGCGCTGCAACGCAGCATCACGGAATTGCTGAGCGTCATCAACCAGGTGGCGCGCGGTGATTTGTCGCAGCGCGGCAAGGTGACCAACGACGCGCTTGGAAACGTAACGGATTCGATCAACTACATGCTCGACAACTTCACCAAGGTTCTCGAGCGCGTCCGCAAAGCGGCCATGGAAGTGACCGCTTGCTCCAACAACATTTTGGTGGCCGCCGATGAAATGCAGGCAGGCGCCACGCAGCAAGACCAGGAAATTACGAACACGTCGAGCGCCGTCGAGGAACTGACGGTTTCCATGAAACAGGTTTCGAACAACGCCGAAGCGAGCGCCGAAGCGGCACGCCGAGCGCTGGATGCCGCCGAACAGGGCAACCGTGCGGTCCGCGACACGCTCGAAGGCATGCAGCGCATCCGCGCCTCAGTGCAGGCGACCGCCAAGAAAATCAAATCTCTCGGCGACCGCTCCTTGGAAATTTCGGAAATCATCAACGTCATCAACGACATCACGGAGCAAACCAACCTGCTGGCGTTAAACGCGGCCATCGAGGCGGCGCGTGCGGGTGAGGCGGGGCGAGGCTTTGCCGTGGTCGCTGACGAAGTCCGCAAGCTCGCTGAGCACAGCCGCAGCGCGACGAAAGATATCGCGGCGCTCATTAAGGCGATTCAAGCGGAGACGAACGAAGCGGTGGTCGTCATGGAAGAAGGCACCAAGGAAGTGGAGAGCGGCGCAACCCTCGCCGATCAGGCCGGCCGCGCGCTGGACGCTATTTCCAACGTGGTGCGCCAGTCGGCGGAACTGGTGCAGGAAATCTCGCTGGCGTCGAAACAGCAGGTGCGCGGGACAGAAGGCGTAGCGCACGCCATGCAGATCATTTCGAGCATTACGCGGCAAACATCGCAAGGAACGCGCGGGACAGTGGCAACGGTAAGCCAGCTCGTCAAGTTATCGGATCAATTGAACGAAGCGCTGGCGCAATTCCGCGCGTCATCCAAGGCGGCGGCGAATGAACATTCCGAGCGGCCCGTCCCGGCAGGGGCTCTTCGCTAAGAAGTGACGCTCTTGATCGCCCGGCGGCGGAGGCAAGAGCGAGGCCCAGTAAACGGGAGCACGATGAGCGAACGCCAGGGACACGGGCAGGAGCTGAGCGAACACGAGCTGAGCGAAATTCGCATGTTGATCGAAGAGCGGACGGGAATTTGCTTCGATGAATCGCGCGAGCGCTTCTTCTCTACGCGTGTGCGGGAACACCTGCGCGCAAAAGGAATGGACCGCGGCACGGAACTGTTGCGCGTGATGCGCAAATCCAATGTTGAATATGAAGGGCTGCTCGAGAGGCTGCTGACGCAGGAGACGAGCTTCTTCCGGTATCCGGGCGTGTATGAAGCATTCGAGAAGCGCGTGCTGCCGGAGCTGCACACGAAGAAGTTCTGGAAAAATCCCCGGACGCTGAGGATTTGGAGCGCGGGCTGTTCGACGGGCGAAGAGCCCTATTCGATCGGGATCACCATCGCGGATTCGCTTTCGTTCGCGGATGCCTGGAACGTGGAAATACTTGCAACCGATGTGGGACGGCATGCATTGAAGCACGCGGAGCGCGGGATCTACAAAGGGCGCAGCATTGCCAGCGTGAGCGAGAAGCAGTTGACGAATCATTTTACCGAGGTCAGCGGTGGGCACCTGGTGAAACCGCGGCTGCGCAAGATGGTTTCGTTTGCGCAGATGAACCTGGCTTCGGCGGTGTACGTCGGCCGCATGGACATGATTTTTTGCATGAACGTGATGATCTACTTCACGGAAGAACGACGGCTCGCGCTGGTGCAAAGGTTTTATGACACGCTGGAACCTGGGGGTTATCTGTTCCTCGGGCACTCGGAATCGATCTCCAAAATGCCAGTGAAGTTTCAAGCCATCGTGCTGAATGATTGCATTCTTTACCGGAAGCCCGCCGCGGATGAATCGCTGAAACCGGAACTCGTGACGGAGGGGCGAGCGTGAGCACCCTGGACCGCGAAGCCGTCGAGATATTCCTCCAGGAAGCCTCGGAGAACCTGCAGTATTTGCGGGAATACGTGAGCGTGCTTCAAGACGTGGAACCGCGCCGAGAGGACCTGGAACGGCTTTATATCTCGGCCCACACGCTGAGCGGCACGTCGGCGAGCTATGGATTCCCGCGATTTTCTGAAATTGCCGGAAAACTCGCGCACGTCTTTCAATATGCGCTGAACGCGCCTCTGGGCGAAGATCTGCATGGGCCCTTGACGGAATTTCTCTCGGATGGAATTTCGCTGCTGGAAACGGATCTTCTTGAAATCAGCGACACGGGCAAAGAGAGCGTCGATGATATTGCCGTTTTCAAGGAGCGCTATCGCTTTGCGTTTCCCACGGAACCGCCGCCGCTGAACCTTTCCCAGCCGGAACCACGCGAACGGTTCGCTGCGCAGGATCTCCACGAGCCCGTTGTCGCCGCGGCCACAGGCTCCTACTTTGACGCGCTGCCGACGGACGACGAGGTGCCGGGCGAGATCCTTGAGTTCTTCCAGCCGGAGGCTGAAGAACATCTTCAAGTCGTCAGCGATTGCCTTATTTCCCTGGAAGGCAACAACAATCCGGAGGAGATCAATAGGCTGTTTCGCGCCATTCACACGGTAAAAGGTTCCGCGGCGCAGGTCGGGCTGAAGAGACTGGGAGCGATCGCTCACCGCATCGAGGATTTGATCGGCCGTTTGCGCGATGGGGAGATCGAACCGTCGCCAGCGGTGGTGGATCTGTGTCTTGAGTCTGTGGACGTTCTAAAGAAAACGCTGCATCGGCAGTGGGCCGACGAAGTCGACATGCGGACTGGCGTCGATTCCCTGCTTGGGCGCGTCGCAGAGTTTGCTCCGCTTGACCCTGAAGAGGCGGAGTCTTCGGCCGAAGCAGCCGGGACGGCGGAACTTCGGCAGACGAGCGACATACAGGCCGCAGCCAAAGCCACCGCACCCGCGAAGAAAGCCAAACAACCTGTAGGCGGCACGTCGGCGGTTAAGTCGGTGCGAATTGCGCTCGCTCGGCTCGATCGCATGATGAATACGGTCGGAGAACTGGTCATCAACCGCACGCGGATGGTGGGCCGTGTGGCGGAACTTGAAAAGCTCGTCGATACGCTGAGCTTTTCGAAAGAGCGGCTGCAGGGCAAGGTCGCGGAATTCCAGGAAAAGTACGAATTTAACCGCATCAGTAACAACCGGGCCGCCCAGGGGCCCTGGAATCCCGAGCCAACGCCTCAGATGCTAACGAGCGCGGCCGCGGGTGACACATCGTTCTGGTCCGAATTCAGCGAGCTCGAGATGGACCGCTACGACGATTTCAATATTTTGTCGCGGTCAATGGCCGAAATTTCGGCGGACGTCAATGAGGTGCTTTCGCAGCTGGAAGGGTTCATCGGGCGCGTCGAAGGCGATATTGACGAATTCACGAAGCTGGCGCATCACTTGCAAGACGAGATTACGGCCGCGCGAATGGTTCCAATTGGCACGCTCTACTCGCGGCTGTCGCGGGCCGTTCGCGATGCGGCGAACTCGACCGGCAAGTATGTCCAGATGGATCTTTCCGGCAGTGAAACTGAACTCGACAACAATATCATTCAGCAGATCTCCGATCCGCTCGTGCACCTGGTGCGCAACTCGGTGGCGCACGGCATCGAGCAAAGCAGCGAGCGTACCGCCGCGGGCAAATCGCCCGCCGGGAATATCATGCTGCGCGCCTACCATCGCGGCAACCACATTTACATCGAAGTCGAAGACGACGGCAGTGGAATCAATTACGAGCGCGTGAAGCAAAGCGCGATCGAACGTGGTCTTGTTTCCGGGGAGACCGCCGACCGGCTTACGGAGCGCGATCTTCGTGAGATGCTTTTCCATCCGGGTTTCTCAACGGCTCCTGTGAAAACGGAACTGGCTGGGCGGGGAGTCGGGCTCGATGTCGTGAAGGCCAACGTGAACGCACTCAACGGCGAAATCGAAATTCAGAGCATGAGCGGCAAGGGTACGAAATTTACGCTCAAGGTGCCCCTCACTCTGATCATTTCTCCGGCCCTGTTTGTGCGCTGCGGCACGACAAATTTCGCGCTGCCGCTGGCGGTCGTCGAGGAAATCCGCCGCCTGCGCGCCGATGAAATTGAGGATGTCGGCGGAAAACTGCTGACCAAGGTACGCGACGTGGTTACCGAGGTCGTGCGTTTGGATACCTATTTGGGGCTGCCGCCCCTCGAGCCCATCAATGGGTACTTCCGGATGGTCGTGGCAAATGCCGGAAACCGGAAGATCGGTCTCGTCGTCGAAGAAGTTCTCGGCAAGGACGAAATCGTTATCAAGAACCTGGGCGAATATCTGCGCCGTGTAAAACTCTTCCCGGGCACGACGATCGCGCCCGACGGCAGCCTCATTCTGCTAATCGACCTGAACCGCGTGGTGGCGACAGAGCCGAGCGAGCGCCGGCCGATTCAGGCCAGTGCCAGCGCCGCGCGAATTTTTGCCCCGGGCTCGACCGCGATTGCTCGCGGAAACATTCCTTCCGAGGCCATCGACCGCGTCGAGCAAGAGCGCGTAATCGTTGTGGCGGACGACTCCATCAGCGTGCGTAAATTCGTCGGCCGGATGCTGGAGAAGAACGGCTACCGCGTGAAGCTGGCGGCCGATGGACTGGAAGCCGCCGAACTGGTGACGCAGCACGGCTGCCATCTGGTCATTACCGACCTCGAAATGCCGCGCATGACAGGTTACGAATTGATGGTGCAATTGCGCCAAAGCCCGTCAACGCGGCGAATTCCGGTGATGGTCGTTACTTCCCGCGCGGGGGCAAAGCATCGCGATCGTGCGATGAAGGAAGGCGCGACCGCGTTTCTGACCAAGCCGGTGCAAGAGGAGCAATTGATCGCCGCGGTCGAACAACTTATTGGAACGGAGTCGCCGCGCCCCGTCGCGCCGGTAGCGTAAACGAACAATGGCGACCATCAACAAAAAGTTTCGCGTGCTCGTCGTGGAAGATTCAGCATTCATGCGGAAGGTCCTTGAGGGCATCTTCAACGCGGACGAGCAACTGCAGGTCGTGGGCAACGCCAAGGATGGCCGCGAGGCCGTGGCGATGGCGGAATCTCTGAAACCTGATGTCATCACCATGGACATCAATATGCCTCACGTGGACGGGCTTCAGGCCACCGCGGAAATCATGACCACGAATCCGCGGCCGATCGTCATCGTCAGCTCGGAATCGCGCGAAGGCGCCGCCAGCACTCTTCGCGCGCTGGAACTCGGCGCGATCGAATTTGTAGGCAAGCCATCAGGCGCCATCGATCTCGATATGCAGAGCGTGAAGGAAGAACTCCTGCGCAAAGTGCGGATGGCGGCCAAAGTGCGCGTGGTGCGCACGGCGTCACGCCTGGCTTTGACAATTCAGAATGCCAGCGGATCGAAGATTCCGCCGCCCGCGCCTGTAAGCGTCCGCCCTGCGCCTACGTCCGGACTCGATCAGCGCTTCCCGGTAGTCGTACTCGCGGCCTCGACAGGCGGGCCGGCTACCGTCATGCGCATCGCACCAGGTTTCACGGGCGACTTCCCTGCCGCTGTGATCTTGGTGCAGCACATGCCCGCGGCATTCACGACACAATACGCCGCGCAACTCGCGGATTTCACGGGAATCCGCGTGAAGGAAGCGGAAGCCAATGAATCGCTTCAGCCGGGCACACTTTACATTTGTCCCGGGGGCCAGCATCTTCGCGTGACGCCGACGGGGCGAATCCAGCTTGACGGGACCAGCGGCCGCATCAACGGCTATCTGCCGAATATTGACGTCACTATGGAATCCGTTGCGGCTTTCGCCGGGCCGCTGAGCATCGCGGGCGTGCTCACAGGCATGGGCAACGATGGAGCGAATGGAGCCAAGGCCATTAAAGCCGCCGGCGGCCTTGTATTGGCACAGGATGAGGCAACGTGCGTGATTTTCGGCATGCCTGCGGAGGCCATCAAAGCCGGAGCCGTCGATCAGGTGCTCGGAATCGACGATATTTATGCCGCCATCGAAAAGCGCGTCCTGGGAATTTGCCGCACGGCACCCGCGGGGGTTCCCTGATGCGTTTGGCGTCCCCAGTGAAGCCGAGTTCGGCGAAGACGGAACAGATCATTCTCTTTCGCGTCAGCGGCCAATTGTTCGCTGTCTCTTCCGCTTCGGTACAGGAAGTGCGCAGCGCGGATAGCATGTCAGGCGCTGCAACCCAAATCAGCGCTCCGGGGCTTCGAAAGGTACGGCACGTGGTACGGCGTGGGGATCGATCTCTTTTCATCGTCAACGGCGCCATGCATTTTGGGTTGCATGCCGCGGAGGGAGCGCTGCTATTCGTGTTGCGCAAGACGCGCACGGCCCTCTTGATCGATGGCATCGAGAAGATGACGGCCATGACGCGGCTGCAGGCGCTTCCCCTGTCCTTCTGTCACGAAGAGCGCCAATGGTACCGGGGGTTGACGGCACTGGAGCAGACCGTCGTACCAGTGGTGCGACCGGAGGGGTTTTTGTCGCCCGAAGAACTTGCCTTGCTCGATGCAGCCCTTTCGCAATCGGACAAGACCGCGAGCGAAGACCTAGAGGAGACAAACTCCGCGCAATGACGGTATCGACCGAACTCGAGTTGCAGTCTTTCGTCTTGCTGCGCCTGGGCGAGCGGCGGTTTGCCATTTCGGCGAACCAGATTGCCGAGCTCGTGGCCCCGAGCAGGATTTTTCGCTTTCCACACCGCACACCCAAGTTGGAAGGCGTGATTCTGCGGCGAGGCCGGATTGTTCCCGTATGCGACATTTCGGAAATGCTGCTCGGGAAGCGTCTGACTTCGCGCCGTTTTTACCTGATCGCCGTGCGCAGCTACGGAACACAGAAAGAATGGATAGCGGTTCCGGTAACGGGTGAATGCGAATTGATCAAGTCGGAGATGATGGCGGCGGCGGAATCTGACGCGCCGCACGTCGCCGGATGGCTGTCGCATGGCGGTGACGTGATTGAAGTTTTGAATCTCGACACGCTCACGCCCGGCGCGGAGCATGCACTTGCTGAAGCTGCGCCGCCGCGAAGAGCCGAGGCGCTGCCGTGATTTCCGCCGGACGTCCCGCCAAGATTCTTCTGATCGACAGCAACGTCTATTTTGCAAAGCGCCTCGGCGATGCCTTGAAACGCGAGGGCTTTGAAGTCGTGTCCAGCACGCAAGCGGCTTTCGCGCTCACCACGCTCGAATACGACGCGCCATCCGCAATTCTTTGCGCGACGAATATGCGCGAGATGGGCGCCCTGGATATTGCAAGAATCATTCACGCCGACCCAAAAAACGCCAATCTGCCCATTATCGCGCTTGGGGACGGAAGCCAGCGCGCATTGATGGAAGCCTTTCAGGCCGGCTGCGACGATTACATCGACCGCAACGGGCAACCTGCGGTCATCGCCGCCCACGTGAAACAAGTCATCGTCAGCAAAGCGGAGGGGTTTCAACCCACGCAGATGCTGGACCAGTCCGACACCAGCCTCAGCGGCAACTTGACGCATCACGACCTGACGGGCGTGATGCAGATGCTGGGCCACGCGCATCAGACGGGCGCGTTGCACATCAACGCCGGCCAGACGGACGGCGTGCTGTTTTACGACGCTGGAGCGATCGCGCACGCGGAGTGCGGCAATTTGTTCGGCGATGAAGCCGTCATTCACATTTTGAAGAGTCTGGGAAACAGCAACGAAGGCGTCTACAAATTTACCTACGGGACAACGTCGACGCAGCGCACCGTGCTGCGCTCGGCCACCGATCTCATGCTGGATGCCATGCGCGAATTCGACGAAGGAACGCGTGACATGGCGGACAAGGAAGCGTTATGAGCGAAGCGATGACCATTCCACCGCTGGGTGAAGCTCCAGCCAAGCGCACACCCACCGTCTACTTCATCGACGACAGCGCCACAATGCGCGAAGTCATCAAGATTGCTTTTCGCCGTGAAAATATAAACGTGATTACGTGTGCCGACGCGGCCTCGGCGCTGGCACAGTTCGAGCAAAACCGCCCCGACGTGGTGATCACCGACGTGATCATGCCCGATCAAGACGGCTACTCCGTCTGCAGCCAGATCAAACAGCATCCGGATTTCAGTTCAACACCGGTCGTACTAATGTCCGGCGTGGTCAATAAGAGCGTCGCCGACAAAGCAGTTGCAGTAAAAGCGGATGAACTGATTCGCAAACCTTTTCAGCCACAGGAATTGATTGGGCGGGTGAAAAGCCTCCTGGAGCCAAAGAGTGCCACGCCAGGGCCGGTGGCTGAGCGCTCAACACCTTCGAACGCTTTGAGCAATCTTTTTTCGCCGCCTCCGCCTCCGCCAGAGCCTCGCAATGTTGCTCCTCCACCGCCATCTCCTCCGACAGCCGAATCTGCCTGGCCGCGAGCACTCGCCGAAGCGTTCATTCCGCGCCAATCTTCACAGCCAAATCATGATCCCCAGCAATCGAATGCCGCCCCGGTTAGACCCGTTCCCACAGCGGCTGACGTCCAGAAACTACGCGCGGAGATTGCCCACTTGGACCTGCTCGTCAAGAAGTTACAAACGGAACTTCAGATCGAGCGCCAGTACAATCAAGCTCTGGAAACGCAGATTCGCTCGCTCACGGAAGTAAGCTAGCTGCGTGATAGCGCCCCGCTATTCACTCTAATCCTTCTACCAGAGGCGCGGAGGCGCACCGCTTTGTGGGTAGAGTTAGCTCCGAGACTTTGTGCGCCACGACTGTCAAGCGTACAATACGGGCGGATTCAATAGAATAAAACAAGGGTCTCGAATTAATGCTGCCGGTCAGAGCTGACTCCACGGTGAAACGTTGCTTCCTGTCTCTGATAGTGCTTCACTCCGTGGTTCCCTTGGCAGCAGTTGGGCAAAGCAACACCACAAAGTCCGCATCGTGGTCCGGCATCCTGGTCTCCAGCAGTTGCAACGCCGACGAAGCCTTTGCGGAATCGCCCGAGTGCACCAAGAACGTGCCGGGCGCGAAGCTGGCGCTGTATGACGATACCAACAGGGTCATCTACGGCCTTGAGCCGCAGGAAAAGGTGGCCGCTCACCTGGGGGACACGGTAACCGTCGGAGGAACGCTCGATGACGATACGATTCAGGTGGTTTCCGTCGAGCAGCTGTCGATCGGCCTAACGGTCGGTCAAAGGGCGCCCGCTTTTTCGGTTCACGACCAGCTTGGCCGGGCGCAAACTCTCGATACCTTGAAAGGAACGAACGGCACCGTTCTTCTCTTTTTCCGCTCGGCGGACTGGTGACCGTTCTGCAAGGGGCAGCTGGTCCAGCTGCAGAGCGCCATACCGCGGTTCGAGAAGCAGGGCGTCAAGCTGGCAGCCATCAGCTATGACAGCCAAGAAATCCTGAAATATTTTGCGGACCGGCACAAGATCGAATACCCGCTTCTCGCGGACCCTGACTCACAGACCATCAAGGCTTACGGCGTCTTCAATCCGGAAGCCACGGGGATGCAGAAGGGCTTTGCTCGCCCGGGATTCTTTTTTATCGATCCCAGTGGCATCATTCGAGAAAAATTCTTCGAGGCGAAATACCGGGAGCGGCTTACGGGGAATAGCATTATTTCCAAACTTTTCCCGGAACTAGGGCAGGAAGTAACAGAAACGGTCGAAGCCCCGCATCTTCAACTGGTGCTCGAACAATCCGATCCCATCGGCGTTCCCGGTACTCGCATCACCCTCGTTGCCGAAGTGCGGCTGCCCCCGGATGTGCATGTGTATGCGCCCGGCACCCAGGGTTATAAGCCTATCAAGCTTGCGATTGACACTATCCCACAGCTGGAACTCAAGCCGGCAGTTTACCCGCAGCCCAAAACTCTCTATATGCCCGCGATCAAGGAGAAGGTGCCCGTCTTCGATGGGACATTCCGCATCAGCCAGGACGTGAAAGTGGCCTCTTCCTCAGAGTTCTGGGGCTCACTTGGAAAAGATGGGAAAATCTTCACGATTACGGGAAAGCTTGACTATCAGGCTTGCGACAAAGCCATCTGCTACCTGCCGACGTCTGTCCCGGTCAAATGGCAATTGCAAGTGTTTCCCCTGGATCGGGCCCGAGCCCCGGTGGACATTCGACACAAATAGCAGGCGATTTGGAAATTCGGTTGGGTCGGCCGCAGTTTTGGCACACCATCAGCCCTCATTCAATCACAATTTGCGGCTCCGACGGACTTGGAATCTCTTCTTCAACACTTATCTAATAGCGGTCGCCAGCCTCTGCTTCCTGTTGACGGTCGAAGACGGATTCAGTAGCCTCACTCTGCGCCCTTCACTTATTACTTTGCGCTTCTTGTCCTAATCAGGGGGCCCGCGATGAACAACAAAATCGATTCGGCCATTTCTCGCCGTGAATTCGCGCGCCGTGCAGCGTTTGCCTCCGCAGCTGCATCGCTGGCGCCGTCAAGTCTTCTGACTCCTGAGTCTATCGCCGCGCCGTCGCTGCCGCAGCAGCCCGCCAACGCGCCGAAGCTATCGCCGGAAAGCCAAGCCGAGGTCGAATCACGAGTTCAGTCGATCTTCGCCCAATACGGAAAGCGCCTTTCTGACGCTCAGAAAGCCGATATTCGGCGGCTAGCCACAGAGGCGCAGCCGCCGCTCGATCGTTTGCGTGCGTTTGCAACGAATAACGGAGATGGGCCTGGGCTTTACCTGAAACCATTGATGGAGCGGGAAAAAAAGCCCTCACCGGCGCCGGCGAGACCTAAGCCGGCAATCACGCCGACGAATTCCTGAGGAGCACCTCGAATGCCTGGCGAAGAGATTTTCTACCTTTCTGTAAGCGAACTCGCGAAACGCGTCGAAGCCAAGAAACTCTCGCCCGTCGATCTGACGCAGGCGTATCTCGACCGCAGCCAAAAGCTCGGGCCGCGCTTTAACGCCTACGCCCTCTTAACGCCGGAGATTGCCCTCGAACAAGCCAAGGCAGCCGAGAAAGAGATCCAGCGCGGCCATTACCGTGGCCCGCTGCACGGGATTCCTTACGCCGCAAAAGATCTGCTGGCGGTGAAAGGGCTTCCGACCACTTGGGGCGCGAAGCCCTATGCAAACCAGGTATTCGATTACAACGCCACGGTGATCGACCATCTGAAAGGCGTGGGCGCGGTGATGATTGGTAAAGCATCCATGATCGAACTCGCCGGCGGAATGGGCTACCGCTTCGCTTCCGCATCCTTGCAGGACGAGGCCAAGAATCCCTGGGACACCACGTGCTGGACTTGCGGCTCGTCCTCCGGCTCAGGCGCGATCGTGGCTGCCGGCCTGGCGGCGTTTGCCATCGGCACGGAAACATGGGGTTCGATAATCTGCCCCTCGGCCTTCTGCGGAGTGACCGGTCTGCGGCCGACTTACGGCCGCGTCAGCCGTTATGGCGCGATGGCCCTCGCGCCTTCGATGGATAAGATCGGCCCGATGGCACGGAGCGCGGAGGACTGCGCGCGCATCTTTGCCGCCATCGCAGGTCATGATCCGAAGGACCGCGGAACAGTGCCCATCGATAAGGGCGCCTTCACCTATTCGCCGTCCATGGAATTGCATTCGCGGCCGCTCAAAATCGGGTGGCTAACCAATGCCTGGAAAGCGCTCGAACCAGGCGTTGCCAAGCCCATCGAAGCCGCCACCAGAATCCTCAAGAAATATTTTTCGAGCTTGAAGGATGTCGCCTTGCCTGTTGGTCCATGGGAAGACGCGGGCAATATCATCGTAG
>Ga0307479_10002250_pt1 | contig 17534 bp, 8 predicted proteins | sample atmos_gasesECM4C_FD_203743 | JGI IMG/M metagenome (GOLD analysis project Ga0307479, IMG submission 203743) | Hardwood forest soil microbial communities from Morgan-Monroe State Forest, Indiana, United States - atmos_gasesECM4C_515 | ecosystem: Environmental > Terrestrial > Soil > Temperate... | reverse complement strand
AGCTGGTTTAGTGGAGGCGGGCTTCATTTTTTGTCCTTACGTTGAGGATGGGGGTACAACCTCTTGAAAGATCACAGGTACCCCACCCCGGGTGTTTTTGACGAACGAGTTCCGAAAGTGTTGAAAACAAAGGACGGCGTGCGCGAAAAGTGGTAAAGAGTTCGGAAACTATTGAAATTACTGGGCTTGGAGATTCGAGGCAGAGAGTTCGAGTGGAGAGGGTAGGGACTTCAGGTTCTAGTCGAAAAGCGGCCGAGGACGGCGATTTGCGGGAGGCGGCCTGTTGGTGTTGTGCGGCGACGATCATGGTGTATTTTACTGTTTAGATATAGTAGAGACTAATAATAAAAGGACAGGTGGTGGGACTGTACTGCCGGGCAGGACCTGGGAGGTGCAATCAAGGAAGAATGTGGGAACTCAATGGCGAGGAACGCACCCTTTGAAAATCACAAAGGGTGCGGCACCCTCTCTCGGGGTTTAAGTCTGGGAAATTCCGGCGGTCGGTGGAAGTTCTTGATCTGTTGACAATCAACAGGAAGATGGCATAGCTTACTCCTGTTGATGGTCTAATGGAGGGCGGCTTGAGTCCATTTCATGGCCAGGGCCATGGCGAGGTTCTACAGGGCACGCTGGATTTGATGGTGTTGAAGACGCTGGAGGCCATGGGGCCGCTGCACGGATACGGAATTGCCCAGCGCATCCAGCAAGCTTCCAAAGATCTCCTGAAGCTGAATCAAGGGACCCTTTATCCGGCATTGCTGCGACTGGAGCAACGTGGATGGGTGCGTTCGAAGTGGGGCATGTCGGAGAATAATCGCAAAGCCAGATATTACTCGTTGACGGCTGCGGGCCGGCGGCAACTTGTGACGGAAGCAGCTCGCTGGGAACGCATGGCGGCGGTCATCACGGGAATGCTTGCCGGTACGGAAGGGGCTTGAGATGGAGCGATTGCGCGTGTTTTTCTCGCGAGCGTGGGGATTTCTTCACAAGAGGCGTCTCGATGAACAACTGCGCGAGGAGCTACAGGCCCACCTCGATGCCCTCATCGAAGAAAATATTCGCAGTGGCATGACCGCGGAGGAGGCTCGCGCAGCGGCCCTTCGCGAATTCGGCGGCGTGGAACAAACCAAAGAAATATATCGCCGGCAGCGGGGATTACCATTCCTGGACGTTGCGCTGCAAGATTTGCGATTCGCATTGCGTGGCTTGGTTAGAAGACCGGGGTTCGCCATTGCGTCCGTGTTGACTTTAATGCTCGGGATTGGCGCGACGACCGCAGTTTTCAGCGTGGTGGACAGGATTCTTTTTCGCAGCCTGCCGTACCCGCACGACGATCGGCTGGTTTCCTTCGGGTTGCTCGCCCCCATCGAGCGCGATGAGTTCACGTTGGGAGCGGGTTATATAGACTTCAGAAAGGAGCCAGGCCCGTTTGAAGCGATCACCTCGATGGCGCCGGGCACCACAGATTGCGACATCACCGAGCAGGACCCGGTGCGTTTGAACTGCGCGCAGGTGGAACAAACATTTCTCCCCACGTTTGGCACTGAGCCTCTACTGGGGCGCAATTTTACGGTGGAGGAAGACCGCAAAGATGCTCTGCGGGCAGCCATCCTGTCGTACGGATTATGGAAAAGCCGTTTCGGTGGAAATCCTGACGTTTTGCGTAAGACGATTTCTTTGGACGGCAAGACCGCACAAATCATTGGGGTGCTGCCTGCACGTTTTGAAATGCCCACGCTAAGAGCAGCGGATATTTTGGTACCGCAAGCGCTGGATGAGACGGAGCAGCGCCAGTCCGCTCCCGGCGTGGTGCTGCGAACCTTTGCGCGAATGAAACCGGGAGTGGACGTCAGACAAGCGACCGCCGCGCTACAGCCGTGGTTTGAGTTAACGGTGAGCGGAGCGCCACCGGAATTTCGCAAAGAAATTCATTTGTCGGTGCGCACCCTGCGCGAGCGGCAAACTTCCGATGCGCGGCTGGCGTCCTGGATTTTGTTGGGCTCCGTTTTCGCCGTGCTATTGGTGGCATGCACGAATGTGGCGAATTTATTGCTGGCTCGCGCGACGGTACGCGAAAGGGAACTGGCGGTACGCGCGGCGTTGGGTGCCAGCCGCGCGCGGCTTGCTCGACAGTCGCTAACAGAAAGTTTGTTGCTGGGTCTTCTGGGAGGCGTGGCGGGTTGCGGGCTCGCGGCAATTTTGATTCGCGTGTTTGTGTCTATCGCGCCCGAGGGCATCCCGCGTTTACAACAAGCTGGCCTGGACCTTCGCGTCGGCGTGTTTACGCTGGTGGTGGCATTGGCATCCGCGCTGATTTTTGGCGTGGCACCGGCGCTCTACAGACCATCGGCAGAAATAATGATGGGAAAAGAACAAATTTCCGCGCGGCGCGGCGGATCTTTGCGGCAGATCCTGGTTGTGGCGGAGATTGCCATTTCCATTGTGCTGCTGGCGAGCGCGGGACCTCTACTGCGCAGTTTGTGGAAGCTGCAAAACGCTCCGACCGGAATGGAAACCGAAAATGTTTTGATCGAGCAAATCTCGCTGGGCAGCCATAATTATAAAGAAGCAGCTCAACAGTTTGCCTTTTTCACGGACCTTGAAGCGCGATTGAAACGCTTTCCCGGCATTACGTCGGTAGCTTTAAGTGACTCCATTCCGCCGGCGGGGCAAATGCGGTCGACGATCCTGGCAGCGGTCGAAGTAGCTGGCAGGTCGGCCCTCGCGGAAGGCACCGGCGGCCCCGTCGGGTGGCGCGCGGTTACGCCGGATTATTTCTCTGCGCTGGCAATTCCGATTCTGGAAGGCCGAGGATTCCGTCAGGAAGACCGTCTGCCCACGGAAAATCCAATCATTCTGGACGAGACGCTGGCGCGACGAATTTTCCCCGGCAAGAGTGCGGTGGGCAAACAGTTGCGATTATTCAAGACGCCGGACGGTCCGTGGCGAACCGTTGTGGGAGTGGCGGCGAATGTAAAGAATGATGGCTTGCAGACTGATGGCGATCCGGAGTTTTATCTTCCGTGGAAAAACGATCCGCTCATTAACCTGCATGCGGGTTACGTCATTGTGCGCACGCGGATGAATCCCGCGTCCGTCGCGTCGTGGATGCGCAGCGAAACAGGGAGCCTGGATGCCACTCTTCCGGTGAACATTGAGACCATGAGCCAACGTGTTGGCAAGTTGGCGGAGCGGCCACGGTTTAACGCCATGCTGCTGTGCTTATTTGCGGGGATTGCGGTGTTGCTTGCTGCCGTGGGCATTTACGGTGTCATCGGGTTCCTGGTAGTGGAGCGCACGAGAGAAATTGGAGTTCGCCTGGCGCTCGGCGCGACGCCACAGAGTATTTTGAAAATGGTGCTGTCCGGCGTGGTGCTCTGCACGATAGGCGGTGCGATGCTGGGCTTGCTGGGGGCGTGGTTCTGCACGCGCTTGCTGGAATCGTTGTTATTCGAAGCTCGCGCGCATGACCCGGTGGTATTTGCGTTGGCGATTTTCGCGCTGGTTGCGGTAGCTCTTGTCGCTGCGTGGGTTCCCGCGCGACGCGCGATGCGTGTTGATCCGATGATGGCATTGCGCTACGAATAGGAATTTTCCGGCGAGTGCTATTCCGGCAGACCCTAGGCCGGGCACTCGCACGAATCACCAGTAGAGTTTCAAAGCAAATTGAAACTGGCGCGCGTCGTAGGCGGCGGTGGATTGACCGGCGGCGCAGGTGGATCCGGCGGTCGGATCGCAGAGTTGATTCACGGCTGCGACGTTAGTGCGATTGAAAAGGTTGAAGGCGTCGGCGATAACTTCGAGGCTGAAGCGTTCGCCAAAGGGAATGCGCTTGGACACGCGCATGTCCCACTCGAAAAATCCGGGAGTGGTGAAGCGGTTGCGGCCGAGATTGCCGTCGCAGCCTAACGGCGGGCTGATGCCCGGGACGCTGAAGGTCGTAAAGGAGTTGGTGAGACACACACTCGCGGGAGAAAAGGAAAAGCCCGTGATGAATGGCGAGGTGGTGCCGCCGCCGACGGAAGGACGTGCTTGCGAGGCGCCTAAATCGAGGCGGGTGTCCTCCCCGGTAATAATGTTGTAGGGGCGGCCGGAAGAAAGCTCGACGATGGGCGCGATGGTGATGCCGCCGACGATATGATGCGCGAAATTGTCTCCGCTGTGTGGAGCGGCGGTCTGAAAAACGGCGCTGGTGACCCAGCGATGACGTTGATCGTTGTCAGAGTTGGCGCGCTCAAGGAAAGGGAAGCGGCTGTCCTGCGGCTCAAGCGGGGATTGCAGGTCGGTGGAGTCGTCGATGGAATGCGACCAGGTGTAGCTGGAAAGAAGTTCGAGTGAGTGCGAGAAGCGCTTGGTAAGATTGATGGTGAGGCCGTTGTAGGTGGAATTGCCGGTGGACTCTTGCGCGTCCACGCTGTTAAACGGGACGGGAACTCCAAAACCTGTTGGGTAGCCGGCGGCTCTTGCGAGCGCCACTTGAGTGGCATAACCCACGGTAGCGTTGCCGCCACCAGTGGCGGCTGCGAAGGAAGGATTGGGGCCCGAGCGGCGGAAGAAATTAAAAAACGCCGGGGTGCCAACAAAGTTGCCGTTAAGCGCGGCGACCCGGCAACCGAACAGCACACCGAGCGCTTGCGGGGCGATGACTTGCACGCCGCAGGTGTTGGGTCCATGCGTTCCGGGTGCAAAAGTTGCGGAAGGGGCAACGACAGTGACGGGATTCGTGAATCCCAAGCCGGCAGCGTCGGCGAATTCGAGATTGGTAGCGAGCAATCGCGGGTCGGTGGAGTTTATGTCTATGGGGCGATTCAAATGTATCCCGCGCGTGTATTGATAGCCGACGCTGATTTTCCAGGTGCCGGCTATTTCGCGCTCAATCGTCAGATTGCCTTGTTCGGCGTAAGCGAATTTGAAATTTTTTGTGACCGGAAGAGTGAATGGCAGGATGGGAAGCGGAAATCCCGCGGCCAGATAATTCTGATTAGCGAAGAGCGAATTTTGCAGCAAGGGATCGAAGCGCTGCTGGTTGGGCAAATAACCCATGTTGGGGAGAGCATTGAGGACGCCCTGGAAAATCGAAGAACCATTCAAATTGTTGGGCGTATCGAGGCCGTTACCGCAAGCAGGAGTGACGAGTCCGCATGCCGAGGGAGTTCCTCCGGCAGACAATAATTGGACAGAGCGGCCGCCTTCAGCGGTGACGGAGTCAAAAGCAACCGCGAGCAGCGGGTGATCATAAAAAAGTCCGTAGCCGGCGCGGATTACCGTTTTGCCGTCGCCTCGCGGATCCCAGGCGATACCCAGGCGCGGCGCGACATTTTTGTAATCGCGCGGAATTCCTTCTTGGACGCCTAGCGCGTTTTCGGCAGCGGCGTTTACAGCGGTGGCGGGGCCGAATAACGGCGTGCTCTCGAAGTCGTAGCGCAAGCCATAATTTACGGCGAAATGTTTGTTAGCGCGCCAACTGTCCTGAATGAAAAATGAGTAAATCAAATTGTCAAAGGGTTCGTTGGACGTGCCGATGCCCTGAATGTACGTGGTGGGGATTCCCAAACCGTAGGATTGCAAGCCGGTGGTGCCGGGGAGAGCGATAGATTGACCGTTGCCAAGTGGCACGGAGTCGGGGAATCCAAAAGTGTCCGCAGCGAGGCCTCCGAAGTTCACAACGCCGCCAAAATCAAGTGTGAAAATTTGGGACTGGGAGGAACGCAATTGGATGAGGTTGAAGTCTCCGCCCATTTTGAAAGTATGGTTGCCGCGAATGAGCGTGAGGTGATCGGTCAATTCAGTGCGGCGCTCGATGCGATCGACGGTGGAATAGGGCTCGCGGCCGAAATACGCGTAGCCCGGAATGTTGACGCCGATGTTGGAGCCGCCGGGCAGCTGCGAAAAACCGAAGTGCAGGCCGCGGCGCGCAAACTGGACGCGAAATTCATTGAAAGCGGTGTCGCTGACGATGGTGTCGTGCTGTCCGACGATGGAGAAATCGCGATATTGATTTACACCCGCGCGGGTTCCAGCGTTTTGTCCGAAGACCTGATTTTGCGAGGTGGATTGCACGCCGGTAACCAGCGAGGGCGAGACGCCGAGGCGCAGGAAGGAAGTGTTGTTATTGCTCCAGCGCTGATCGAGACGCGCGGACCACAGACTGGTTTTTTCGGTGACGGGGAAATTCCCGCGAATGGAGTTCAGGCCCACGAAGGATGCGGGTAGTGGCGCGATGCCTTCGCCAATGACCGAGCAATTGACGCCGTCGACAGTTTGTCCTTGCGGGCAACTCACGGGCACCGGAAACTGTGCCCCGGGGCCGGGATTTAAAAATCCGCCGGTCAGTCCCGCGGAGACTGCGCCAAAATCCAGGCGGTTGAGCGCCACGCTGGATGCCGAGCCGTACAGCACGCCGTATTTCACCGCCAATCCCTGCAGCTGAGGATTTCCCGTCGCCAACAAAGAATTTACCGCGGTGGCTTGCGGGCCGGTCAGTTGCACCGACAGCGGACCGCTTGGAGTGGGCAGGGTTACCGGTTGTAAGCCAAAGTTATCGATGCCGATGCTGGAAAATCCGGTTTCTTCACGCAGGGTGTCTTCGTAAGAGAAAAAATAAAACGTTTTATCTTTTCTAAGTGCGCCGCCAAGCGTTGCCCCCGCTTGCACGCGTGTGTAGCCCTGTTTCACTGGGTCAAGAGCGCCGGTTGTAGGATTGATCTGACCAGAAAATGCGTTGCGGGCCTGGAAGGCTTTGTTGCGCAAGAATCCGAAAGCGTCACCGTGAATATCGTTGCCGCCGCTCTTGGTGACGATATTGATGACGCCGCCGGTGGCGCGGCCGTACTCGGCGTTGTAGTTGCTGAGGATCAACTGAAATTCCTGGACAGCTTCCTGGGACACCGTAGAGCGAATGCCGTTGACGGAATTGTCGACAGCGTCGGCGCCGTCAACACTGACCATGTTGGATCGCGCGCGCGCGCCGTCGATGTTGAGGCCGCTATTGGGAGCCGGGCCGATGGTGGGGGAAACGTCGCGGGTAGTTTGAGAATTGATCAGCGTGAAATTGATGTAGTTGCGGCCGTTGATGGGCAAATTGTTGATGCGGCGCTGCTCGATGGTCTGCGAGACTTCCGTCTTGGTGGGCTCAATATCCGCAGTTTCGGTGGATACCGTAACTGTTTGGGATATGCCGCTCAGGCTTAACTGCGGATCGAGCGTGGCGTTTTCGCCGACGGTCAATGGAAAGGAAGGATTTTCGTACCTGCCGAAGCCCGCGCCCTCGACGGTGACGCGATAACTTCCCGGCGGCAGCCCCACAATGTTGTAACGTCCATAGTCGTCGGCTTCGGCAGTTCGTTGCGCGCCGTCCGCGGAATTTTCCAGCGTTATCTTGGCGCCCTTCACTCCCATTCCTTGCGGGTCGAGAATCGTGCCAGTAAGAGTGGCGGTGTTGACCTGCGCCGCGGCGGAACTCGCGAAGCAAAGCATCATGGCGCACAGTACGAAGCACATGCGCTTAAGGATTCTGCCATTCATGAGTCCCCCGGATTGATCACCGAAGCTCCGCTACCCCTAGCAGATCAACGGTGAGAGTTTGTTGGAGCGGCACAAGACGCACGGCGACCGTTTCGGAAATGGCGGCGATGCGAACTTGTGATTGGTGTGTCTTCGCCAAACCATATGCCCGCGGCCATGGAGTGTCAAGCAAGTAGTCTGAAGAGTGGGACGTAACAATACTGAAAAAGCAGCAATCGCGAACGGGTACTTACGGCTGAAGGAATGGGAGATAGCAAAACCGCCAGACGAGAGAAGCCGGAGAACAAACACTCAGCGTTTGCCTCCGGCCTTTATCTCGATTCGTCGCGATTTAAAACGTTAAATGCAGGGCCAGCTGCAGGAAGCGCGGGCTCCCCAGAGTGTGCTGGATTATTCCCAAGGACTGCGTCGGAGGGCAGGAATAAGCACCCTGTAACCCGATGCCAGTCGTTTCCGTGAAACAAGGATTGTGATTTGTGCCGACGTAATCGGGCGGATTGCCGAAAAATGGATTAAACCGCACGTTGTTATTCGGCGTGTCAAAACTGGGGTGATTGAAGAGGTTGAATGCCTGCATATCGAAACGCAGTCTGAACCGTTCCGTAATTTGGAAATTTTTGAAAACGGTCATGTCCACGCGCGATTGAAATGGACCCCGGAAAATATTTCGGCCCGTGGCTCCGAAACCAGTTTCGTAAATATCGCAAGCGCCAGTTGTCGGATCACACGGCGGCACGCCGCTTTGTCCTGGCGCCAGGAGCGGGACGCCAAAAGCGTTTTTGTCGAGCACGGGTTGGCCCGGATTAACTCCGAGGGTGCCCTGCAATCGAGGATTCGTTGTGGTCGCTCCGACGCCGCCTATAGGGATGATGGGATTGGTGATCTGATCCTGCCCACCGCCGTAGAAAAGACTGGCCGCTCCTCCGGAGAAGTCGATCACGCTATATGGCTGGCCGCTTTGTGCCACGATCAGTCCGCCAAGGCCCCAACCGTTGATGGCATAGTCAGCCACACCATGGAGGTCGTCCCACTTCGGCAATTCATATTGGTAGCTGACGGTAAAAACATGAGGACGATCGAAGTCAGAATTTCCGTAGCCTGTCGCCGGATTGAGCGGATCGTTTCCATTGTAGAAAAGCTGCGCGCCGCTTTCCTCGTCAAGACTGTGAGACCAGGTGTAGGAAGCGAACAGTGAAAGACCGCGACTTACGCGCTTGGTGGCGTTCAACTGCAATGCGTTGTAATGCGATTTTCCTTCGGCCTCGTTGAATTGTGAATTCGGATCGTAGCCGATGAACGGCACGCGCAGGGAAGCATTTCCGGTGGGGAATCCCGCCGTGAGAGTTTGCACATTTTCCGCCGCTACGCCGGAAACGCCGTATCCATAGGAATAGATTTCGCCGTTGATGGGATTCGAGGGCGTGGCTACGCGTGCCTGATTAAATGGAATGGGAAGCACCTCGTGTAATCCGTGGTTTCCGACATAGGCGATTCGCAATACCAGGCTGTTTGTGGCTTGCCATTGGAGATCCACCAGCCAGTTCTCGGTGTATGGCAGTTTATTGGTGGGGTCATAGCCGCCGAAAAAAAGCGGACCGCAAAAGGTTTGATTATTGGCTATGCAAAAAGGCGTGGTTTCATTTTTCAATTGGGCGATATTCGGCACCAGAGAAATTAGCCCATTGAGATTTTTTGGCGGCGGTGGCGGCGGAGTCGTGCCGAACGGCACCGCGAAGGTGGAGTTGGCGTTGCCCAGGACCGGCACAACGAAGGGTTGTTCGGTGGTCACTCCGAACGGTCCGCTGATTCCGCCGCCGGAACTTGGCGAAAGCCAAGTGAAATATTCGCCGCGGTCGTAATACATGCCAAACCCGGCGCGCACCACAACATTTTTCAGGAAGGAGGGAGTCCACGCTGCACCGATGCGCGGGCCAAAACCCCATTGACGGCCAGTGAGGGTGGAGGGGCTCACACCTTTTGTACCAAAAGTAGCGTTGTTGCCGGCAACCACCAGGCCGATGTTGGTGACGCTATCGGTTGCGGAATCGTAGTGATAATTTTGCGGGTAAAAATTCGTGAGCATGCCGTTCTTCTCATATAGCGGACCATCCCAATCCCAGCGGAGTCCGACGTTGACGGTGAGGTTGGACCTCAAACGAATGGTGTCCTGCGCGTAAGTACCGACTTGATTGGAGCGGAAGTAACGGTTGGTCTCGCCGTTTAATATTTCCGTGTTCGCGGAAAAACAGCCGCTGTCCGGCGTGCACAAATTACCCTGCACAAAACTATAGAAGTCCGCGAATCCCAGCACGGCCTGCTGGTTATTCTGGTTAATGATATTGAGCTGTGCGCGGTCGTACTGAAAGCCAAATGACAAGGTGTGGCGGCCGAGGATCCACGATAAGTTCGTCGAACCTTCAAATGTGTTTTGAAACATTCCAGCATTCGCGAAATTCGAAGCAGCTCCCAAAAAGAATGAATTGCCCAGGTTGGAGTCACCACTATTGATGTTGATGCCCGGCAGTCGATTGCTGCCAAACAAACTGATTCCGAAATCACTGTTGGCGAATTGCTGCTGCGTGTTTGCAAAAGCCACCAGGCGGACGAAGCCAAATCTTTGCGTCCAGGTCATTTTCGGCGAGAGCACCGTCGTATTTTCTATGGACAGCACCTGCGAACCGGCCTTCAACGTTTGCGGAAAGCCGAGCGTCTGGCTAACACCAAAAGGAGAAACGGTGGGATCGCGCTGATAATAATATTTGGTGGCGATGCGGTCTTTATCGCTAAAAACATAGTCGACGTTTCCATTCACCTGATCGGCGGTGAATTTTGTGGTTGGTCCCTGGACCAAAGCGTCGTAGCCCTGGGCAGTGGCGAGATTGGGGTCGGTGATGGTCGCCGAAGGGAACAAGAATCCACCGCCGGCCACCTTGGTGTTCAGGATTTTCAAGGCAATAGGGTCAATGTTTGCCGCGGTAATGCAAGGCGGGGTCTTGGGCTGTCCGCAAGAAACGTCTGCGTTGGCAGCAGCCGCTATACCGGCTGCGCTGCGATCGTCGGTTAGACCGAGCGGCACATCCGCGCGCGACACGGAGCTGTCCAAATCGCGAGCTCTTTGCCCCTGATACGAGGCAAAGAAGAATAGTTTGTCTTTAATGATCGGGCCCCCAATCGTTCCGCCGAAAGTGTTGCGCTTCAGGGTTGGCACTTTTTGATCGGCGGGAATGGTAGGGTCAGAATTGCGAAAGAAGGGAGCGGCGTTCCAGGCATCGGTCTGGTGATATTCGTAGAGCGCGCCGTGATAATTGTTGGTGCCACTCTTGGTCTGGGAAGAAATGTGCGCGCCGCTATAGGAACCTTCCGTAGCGTCGTACATGGAAGTGTCGACGCGCAACTCCTCGATGGTTTCCTGCGGCGGCGTGGGCAAGGCCTGGCCGATGGCGCTGTAGACCGAGGTGCTGGTCTGAATTTCGCCGCCCGCGCTGAAATTTTCTCCGGTATTCAGAACAAAGCGATTGGCGCTGACGGAACTGGAAGACTTTCCGTTGAAGAGGTTATTGGTGAGCACACCATTCAGATCGAAGCTGTTGCTGCTGTCGCGCTGGCCATTGGCAAAAATATTTTGATTTCCCAATCCCGCGTTTGTTCCCGAGCCGCTAAGAAAATCCGCGTTGACCCCCGGACTGAGAATGGCCAGTTGCGTAAAGCTCCCGGTACCGAGCGGCGCGCCTTCAATCAAGTCGGCATTCAAGGTATACCCGTTGGTGGTATCGGATTCATCGAGTAGCGGTGTGGCGGATACGGTTACTTGCAGGGAGATTTCGCCGGGCTCGAGGCGGGTGTTGACGGTTGCGGTGCGGCTGCCTTGCACCACGATCTGGGAGAACACCTCGGTTTTGAATCCCTCGCGCGAAATGGTCACCTCGTACGTGCCGATAGGTAAATCAGAAATTGCGAAGGAACCATCAGACTTGGTAGTGGCGTTCTGCTCTAGATTTGTGGCCAAACTGCGGGCCTTGACGGACGCACCGGAAACCACGCCTCCGCTGGAATCTTTCACGGTTCCGTTTATGGAACCGAGAGTTTCTTGAGCTTGTGCGCCTGAAGCCAGCAAGAAAAACAAACCGACCAGCGCAACTATCACGGCAGAAATTTTCCGCATGTAACGACACCCCTCCCATCGCATTAACAAAAATTTAGGAACCGGCCTTCGAGAACCGGATAACTTCGAGAGCAAGGATATTGCTCGAACTGTTACAGGAAAGTGAACAAAATTCTTAAATGAACAAAATTATGTCTCCAGGATGTAAAAAATAGATAAGCCGGATTCGTAGAACCGCTTTTTTATTGATCGGGGGACAAATAGTACGGGGCAGAAAGAGAAAATACCCGTTTGTTGCCGTGAACAAGAAGAAGTAATTCCAACAAGCGGCCGCGCTGGTTGTGAAGAAAATATTCGTACCAGCGTTTCTCCACCAACTCCGGAATTACCACCACGATGCGCCGTTCAGGGTTTTTCGCGGACAATTCCAGCACAAATCTTATCAGCGGAACAACCACAAACCGGTACGGAGACGGAAGAATCGTCAGGCTTGGCGGCGTTAGCCCGGCTTCGCGGAAGGGCGCTTCGATGTACTGGTGAAAATTCTCGGCCATCACGCACTCGCGCTCGCCGTCTTCCACGTGCGCGACGACTATTTCCGACGAAATCCTGGAGGCGAACTCGATCGCCTGTTTGGAAATACAGTTCCACTCGTCCATGGGAACGACGGTAAGGGGAGGTTCTTTGTAGCGCGCCGGCTCGGCGGGTTCCTTGCTTTCGGTAGCGCGCTCCACGGCCTGGTAGTGGCGATTGACGCGGTGGAAAAAGAAAATCAACAGTGGAATAAATATGACGGTGATCCATGCGCCTTCAATGAATTTTGCGACCAGCACTATGACTACGGTGAGCCCGGTCACAAAAGCTCCCAGTCCATTGATGAAAGCGCTCTTTCGCCAATGTTCACCGCGTTTTTTGTACCAGTGAAGCACCATGCCGGATTGCGAAAGCGTGAAGGCCAGAAATGCGCCAACGGCGTACAGCGGAATGAGCCTGTCGGTCACGCCGCGAAAGAGCACCAGCAGCACGAAGGTGAGTACCGCAAGCAGCACGATGCCATAGCTATAAACGAGACGACGGCCGCGATAACCGAAAACGTGGGGCAGGTAATTGTCTTGAGAAATGGCGCGGCACAGCCTGGGGAAGTCCGCGAAAGCAGTATTGGCTGAGAGCGACAGCACCGCCAAAATTCCGGCGATGGTGACGTAATAGAAAAGTCCCCGGCCAAAAATTGCAGTGAGTAACATGGAGAGGAGGCTCTGATAACCCGGTTGACCCGCGTCGGTTGCCGCGATGCCGTAGGCCTTCACCAGGTAGGAAATTCCCGCAAGCAAAATCGCCAGGATAAAGATGATCACGGTGAGGGTACGCTGCGCATTTTTCACGGCGGGTTCGCGGAAGGCTTTCACGCCGTTGCTTACGGCTTCGACGCCGGTGATCGCCGTGCAACCACTGGCGAATACTTTTAGCAGCAGCCACAAACTCACCGCTGTAGTAATCGGAGGAGGCGGTGGTGGAATCGGTGCGACGGGCACGGGGTGCCCGCCACTGGCCACTGCACGGAAAACTCCCACAAGAATCATGATCAGCAGAGTCCCTACGAAAAGATAAGTGGGAACCATGAAGGCTACGCCCGCCTCACGCACCCCGCGAAGGTTGAGAACGGTGATGAGTATGAGGATAGTGAGGCACAAGGCCACGGTGTGACGTTGCAGAGAGGGAATTGCGGAAACCAAGGCGCCCACGCCTGCGGAAATACCCACCGCTGCTGTGAGGATGTAATCGGTGAGTAACGCGGCTGCGGCTAATAGGCCCGGACCCGCACCGAGATTTGCGCGGGCAACGGTGTAAGAGCCGCCACCGGAGGGGTAGGCCTCGATCGTTTGCACGTAAGAAAAATAAACAATGATGAGCAGCGTGATAATGGCCGCGCTTATGGGGACGATGTACTGAACTCCGAGAATGCCCAGCGGAATAAGCAAGCTGAGAGCGGCTTCCGGGCCGTACGCGGCGGAGCTCAAGGCGTCCAGACCGAATATGGGGATTCCAGCGGCAGGGCCAATTTGTTCGCCGCGTTCATCGCTGGTTTGCAGCGGCTTGCCGAGGATCAGATCAGAAATATTCATAGTAAAGGGCGTCTGAATCTAACAGGCGCGGCGAAACGCGTCTGTGACAGCGATTGTTGGATGGCTGGCTGGTCGAATGCGGTGCACTGGTTTTGAACTTAACACGTTGCGATCGGGTTTCCTGATGAAATGGGCAATGGGGGCTTGCTATGATAGTTGATATGGTTTGGAAATGCCTCGCGGAGATGCGCGTAGTCGGCATGCTATTGCTGCTGGTGTTCGCGTCGATTATTGCCGTCGGCCTGGAAAAAGTGGCCCCGGCGCGAAACGGCGCAGCCCATCAAGCTGGAACGCACGAGGCTGAGATTGTGCCGCAATTTGCCATTGAGGATTTTGACGGGGATAACAGGCCTGACATCGCCATCGTGGTGGAAGGCCGAAGCGGAGCAGCAGACAATCATTACCGGATCAGATTCCAACTTAGCAGTGGCGGATCACAGAATATTGATCTTACTGCTCCGGTGGGCGGCTTGGATCTCAGCTCGCGCGACGTAAATGGCGATGATTTTTTGGACGTGGTAGTCACGACGGCGGGAACCAACCGGCCCGTCGCGGTTTTGTTGAACGACGGCGCGGGAACCTTTACCGCATCGGACCCCTCGGCGTTTCCGGGAGCTTTTCGCAAGTCGAATAAGTTTTGGGGTCGGTTAACGGAAGAATTGCGGGAGGCGTCGCCGGCGTTTTTGGCGCGCCTTTACTCGAGCGATCTTGAGGGTCGCAACGGGACGTTTTCACTCCCCTTCGAAACAGGAGTTTTGGCCAAACGGACTAACCGTTTGGAAACGCGCAATGCTGAAGTTTTCTACCTGGGCCGGGCCCCACCGCGCCTTTCCTGAAACACACCTGGTAAGCCACGATAATAGGCAATGCCCGCCTGCGCTAGAGAGCGGCGGGATTAAGTTTCTTCATCATATAGTGACCTATTGGTAGGTAGGCTTCACGCTTACGCCGGTCGACGTTTAGGGTCTACCGGACCACTTCGGCGTCTTTGCTCCGGAGTTGTGGAGGTGTCATGAAGTGTTTTTTGCTGCGTGTATTTTTTATGCTGCTTGCCGCCGCGGTTTTTTCCACGGGAGTTTTCGCGCAACAAGCGCTGACCTGGCAGGAGGTTCGAGACCGATTCGAATCTGCGAATCCTTCTTTACGCGCTGGCCGAATCGGCGTCGATGAGTCGCGGGCGCAGGAGATTTCTGCGTACCTCCGACCCAATCCAAATCTCGCTCTGGCAACGGATGGTACGCAAATCGCTCCGTATAAGGGCGTCTGGCAGCCGCTCACCGGCACGATGGTTTCCACCAACTTTAGTTATCTGCATGAACGTCAACGTAAGCGGGAATTGCGCCTGGAGAGCGCGCAGGATGCCACGAAGATTGCCGTGTCGGGCCAGTCCGACCTGGAACGAACGCTGATTTTCGACTTGCGAATGGCTTTCATCCAAACGCTCCAGCAGAAGGCCGTTCTCGGCCTCGCCAAAGAGAACCTGACCTACTACGACCACCTCTTAGATGTGAATCGCGAGCGCTACAAAGCCGGAGCGATTTCCCGGGTGGATTTAGACAGGCTGGAGCTGCAGCACGTGCAATATGAATCCGATGTTCAAACGGCGGAGGTGAATCTGCGCACATCCAAGATTCAGCTTCTGGCCCTTCTAAACGATCACAGTCCGGTTGAGCAGTTCGATGTTAACGGGCCGTTCGATTTCCCCGCCCAGGTCGTGCGGCTAGAGGATATCCGGCAAGCAGCCCTGGATGCGCGTCCGGACCTGCGGGCTGCGTTGCAATTGGTCGACAAGGCTAGGGCTGATCATCGACTGGCGGTTGCCAACGGGTCTACCGATCCGATACTCGCCGCCTGGTGGTCGTACAACCCATCCTTCAACAATCCCTTTGACCATCAGACGCTCGGCGTCAGCGTCACCTTCCCGCTTCGCATCTTCGATCGCAATCAAGGCGAGAAACTGCGTACGCAACTGGAGGTTGAACGCACCGAGAAGCTCGCGGACGCATCGCGCACACAGGTCTTCAGCGATGTGGATTCCGCCCATGCAACCCTTGCGAGCACGCTGACGCTCCTTCAGCCATACAAGGATCGGTATCTTCAGCAGGCGCTAAGAATCAGAGACACGATTGCGTTTTCTTATGAACACGGTGCCGCGTCTCTTCTCGATTTCCTCAATGCTCAGGCTGACTACCGCTCCGTTCAGCTCAACTATCTCAATTTAGTCGCTTCCTACTTGAGTGCGGCGAACCAAGTAAATCTTGCCGTGGGAGGCGAGGTCATTCCATGAGGAAACGGATGCTCTGCGAGACTGCGGCTTTGGCGCTTTTTTGTGGATTATTTTTCTCCGGTTGCAAGGACGAAAAGGCAGACCCAAGGGCGGAAGCGCCCGCGCCGGTGAAAGTGGAACACGAGCAGGACGCCAACGTCGTGCAGGTCGACCATCCGGAGCAGTTCCCGCTGGCTACGGCGGTGGAGCATGTGTCGACATCGCAACTGGTGGTCACCGGCGTTGTGAGCCCGGACATTTCACGGACCGTGCCGGTGATTTCGCTGGCGGTCGGACGCGTCGTAGAGATTAAGGCGCGCCTTGGCGACACGGTAAAAAAGGGTCAAGTGCTGCTGCGCGTGCAGAGCGCGGATATGTCTGGAGCGTTTTCAGATTATCGGAAAGCGCTGGCGGACGAACAACTTTCACGCACGCAGCTGGAGCGATCAAAACTTCTCTACGATAAAGGGGCGATTTCGCTGAACGATCTGCAGATTGCGCAGGACACCGAAGACAAAGCTAAAACAGATGTGGAAAACACGACCGCCAAGATACATGTGCTTGGTGGTGACCCAGCTCACGCCGATACCATTGTCGATATTCACGCGCCGATTTCCGGGGTGATCACTGATCAGCAAGTCACTAATGCAGCGGGCGTGCAGGGATTGGCCTCGCCTAATCCATTCACGATATCGGATCTTTCGAACGTGTGGATTCTTTGCGACGTGTATGAAAACGATTTGATCAACGTGCACATCGGGGATAACGCTGAAATTCGTTTGAATGCCTATCCGGACAAGACCTTCACGGGCCGCATCAGCAACGTTGGCCCGATTCTTGATCCGAGTTTACGGACTGCCAAGGTGCGTATCGAGGTAAAGAATCCTGGAGTAATAAAAGTAGGAATGTTCGTATCGGCTACTTTGCGTGGGTTGAAGAAAGAGGCGCACGCGGCGGTCAAGGCTTCCGCAATTCTCCACATTCACGATCGCGACTGGGTGTATGTGCCGGTGGGGGACAAGAGATTTCGTCGCACGGAAGTTGTCACCGGCAACGCCTTGCCTGATGGCATGCAAGAAATCCTGTCCGGCCTGAAACCAGGCCAACAGGTTGTAACCGATGCCTTGGTGATGCAGAACACGGTAGAGCAATAGTGATGACGGCCTGCAGAAACGCACGGGTCAATACACGGATCAATATACGGATCAACCCATGATCCACAATCTGATCAAATACGCGCTCAATAACCGCTTCATGATTCTGGCGCTGGCGATGCTGTTACTGGTGTGGGGCGCAATTTCGTTTCACAACCTCCCGGTAGAGGCGTACCCGGACGTGGCTAACAATTATGTGCAGATCATCACGCAATGGCCTGGGCGCGCGGCGGAAGAGGTGGAGCAACAGGTCACCATCCCCATTGAAATTCAGGTGAACGGAATACCCCATCTGCAACATTTGCGTTCGGCGTCTTTGTTCGGGCTCTCGAGCGTGATGCTTATCTTTGATGACGATTCCGAAA
>Ga0307479_10002248_pt1 | contig 17537 bp, 18 predicted proteins | sample atmos_gasesECM4C_FD_203743 | JGI IMG/M metagenome (GOLD analysis project Ga0307479, IMG submission 203743) | Hardwood forest soil microbial communities from Morgan-Monroe State Forest, Indiana, United States - atmos_gasesECM4C_515 | ecosystem: Environmental > Terrestrial > Soil > Temperate... | reverse complement strand
GCTGACGACGATGGCTATCGCTGTTCCGACTGGCATTAAGATCTTCAACTGGCTTGGCACCATGTGGGGAGGGCGGATCATCCTTAAGACGCCAATGCTCTTCTGCATTGGATTCTTGTTTAATTTTCTAATCGCCGGTCTCACCGGCATCATGCTGGGCAGCGCGGCTTTTAACTGGCAGCTTACTGGTTCGTATTTTGTCGTGGCACACTTTCACTATACCCTCTCGGGATCATTTCTGTTTGGAATCTTCGCGGCGTTTTATTACTGGTACCCAAAAATCACGGGAAGAATGCTGAGCGAGCGCTTAGGCAAACTTCACTTCTGGCTCTTCTTCATCGGGTTTCACCTGTGTTTTGATCTCATGCACATTCCCGGAATACTCGGCATGCCGCGCCGCATCTACACCTACGAGCCCGGCCGCGGTTGGGATACTTTGAATCTGCTCGTCAGCATTGGCGCGTATATACAGGGTATTGCCACGCTGATCTTTGTAGCCAACCTCATTATTTCTTACTTCAAAGGGGCGAAGGCCGGAAACGATCCCTGGGACGCGTGGACCCTCGAATGGTCGGTTAGTTCGCCGCCACCGGCCTACAACTTCGCGTCCATCCCCACAGTCGCCAGCCGTAGGCCATTGTGGGATTTGAAACACCCGGAAGACCCGGATAGCCGCTATGAGTAAAGGGAGCAATCGATGAGCGCAATAACGACTCCCATCACGCAGACGCCTGGAGCCTGGAGTCTCCCGTATCGCGGCAAGGTCGGGATGGCCTGCCTCATCATCGCCGAGTCGGCCATCTTCACCATTTTCGTCGTGGCCTATCTTTTCTACGTAGGGAAAAGCCTAACCGGGCCGACTCCCCGCGAAGTGCTCGAGGCACCCATCTTCTACACGATTTGTTTGTTGTCGAGCAGCCTCACGATCCACTTCGCGTCAAGGTTTCTCGAACGCGGCAAGAAAGCCGCCTTCCTTGGTTTGTGGTTTCTCACGATTGTGCTTGGCGGTCTCTTTTTGTTCGGCACCGGCCAGGAATGGCACCGGCTGATTTACGAACGCGGGCTGACGATCTCCACAAACCTTTTTGGAACGACATACTACTCGCTCGTCGGTCTGCACGCCACTCACGTCACGGCAGGTCTACTCATGCTTATCATCGTGCTGCTCTTTGGCCTGGCTGGGCGTGTCGGCCCGGAGCAGTCCGCCCGCGTAGATGTGCTTTCTATGTACTGGCATTTCGTGGATGCCGTGTGGGTGGTTGTTTTCACGGTAGTTTACATACTCGGGCGCTAAGGAGAGGCAAATGGCAAGGCTGTTATCGGCTGAACAAATGGAGCAAAGCCCTCGGGCACCCGACGAGATCGAATCGCCTGCGCCAACTGCATGGCCTATTGTCCTGGCTTTTGGATTTACCCTGCTGTTCGCTGGGCTTCTGACCAGCGCGTCAGTGAGCGTCCTGGGCGCCGTGCTTGCCTTGGCCGGCGGTGTCGGCTGGTTCCGCGAAGTCTTGCCTCACGAGCACGAAGAGGTTGTGCCGGTCGTCCCTGAGGAAGTGTCGATTACCACGGAGCGCCACGTCGTCGAACGGTTACCCGTCGCGGCGGAACTTGTGCGCGCGTGGCTTCCCGTTGAAACTTATCCGATTTCCGCCGGTGTGAAGGGAGGCCTAGCCGGAAGCGTAGCCATGGCCGCGCTGGCCTGCCTCTATGGTCTGCTCAAAACTGGAAGCATCTGGTATCCCATCAATCTTCTTGCCGCAGTAGTGTATGCGCCGTCGGAGGTGCCTTCGATATCGCAATTCAACTCCTTTCATCCTGGCCTCTTTTTCCTTGCTGCGGTTTTACATCTCGCCACCTCGATACTTGTGGGATTGCTCTATGGTGCGATGCTTCCGATGTTCGCACGGCGGCCGATCGTACTCGGAGGGCTGATCGCCCCGGTGCTGTGGTCGGGGCTGCTCTACTCGATCCTCGGCCTTCTGAATCCCTTGCTCGAGAGCCACATCGACTGGGTTTGGTTCATGGCTTCGCAGTTTGCTTTCGGCATCGTCGCGGGCTTTGTTGTCATGCGGCAGTCGCGCGTGCCGACGCGCGAGAACCTGCCCTTCGCTTTGCGCGCAGGCATTGAAGCTCCCGGAACGATTCCGCCACGAGGAAGCGGAGAGAAACGGCCGTGAACCCATTTCGATATCTATGCGCATCCGCGGCGCTGGGCGCGATGTTGCTCTCGGGCTGCGCTTCGCCGCACGGCCAGCCCCGCAAAGGTTCCGAGACGCTGGCGCCAAATGAGGTTTTAGAATTTGGCACTCTGTACGCGGAAAACTGCGCGGGTTGCCACGGCGCGGAAGGGCGGGGAGGAGCGGCCATCGCGCTCGCCGATCCGGTTTATCTGGCCATCGCGGACGACGCGGCGATGCGCAAAGCCATCGCCAAAGGCGTGCGCGGAACTGCGATGCCGGCCTTCGCCGAGAGCGCCGGCGGAATGCTGACGGACAAGCAGATTGATGTGATTGCGAGCGAAATCCGATCGCGCTGGAGTCGGCGCGGAATTCTCGACGCAGCCAGTCCGCCTTCCTATGCGGCCAAATCCACGGGCGACGCTCCGCGAGGCAAACTTGCCTACAAAACATACTGCGAATCCTGCCACGGCCCGGGCGGCCACGGAGGACCAAAGGGCAGCGCCATCACAGATGATTCCTTTCTGGCGCTGGTCAGCGACCAGGGGCTGCGCACCATTGTCATCGCCGGTCGTCCCGAACTGGGAGCGCCAGACTGGCGCGGCAACGTGCCCGGCAAGCCCATGTCCGACCAGGAAGTCACCGACGTAGTTGCCTGGCTTGCCTCGCGGCGGGCTCAGAATCCGGGCCAACCTTATTCCATTTCGAATTACACGCAGCACTAGGAGTCTGATGATGTCGAACGAAAATATGCTCTCCCGCCGCGGGCTGTTTATGAAGATGGGAATTTTGTTCAACGGCCTGGTGGCGACGGCCCTTGCGGTACCGATCGTGCGATTTCTTCTGGCCTCGGTTACGCGCGGGCGCGCGAACGCTTACCTTTCCTGGGTGCCTCTCGGGCCTGTTGGTCAATTCCCAGAAGGCGAGACCCGGCTGGCTACCTTCCGGAATCCTTATGTGACTCCAACAGACGGCAAGACAGTGGACACGGCATGTTGGGTACGGCGTATCGAAGGAGATCAATTCCAGGTTTTCGCTGTCAACTGCGCCCATCTCGGTTGTCCGGTTCGATGGTTTCAGCAATCCGGTTTGTTCATGTGCCCATGCCACGGCGGAGCGTACTACCGCGACGGCTCGCGTGCCTCGGGCCCGCCGGAGCGCGGGCTCTTTGAATATCCGAATAAAGTGCAGGACGGCCTTGTCACCATCCAGGCGGGTGAATTGCCAACGCCGGGATCTCCGACCGCCTTTCTCTTTGGAAAGAAGCCACCGTGCGCCGCCTGATTACTCAGGTCGGGGAATGGTTTGACCGGCGATTGCAGCTGGCGGCTCCGATTCGTGAGGTTTCCGAGCATGCCGTGCCGCGGAGCACGGCGAGTTGGTGGTACGTGTTCGGCAGCGCCGCGCTGGTCGTGTTCCTTCTGCAACTCGTCACCGGAATTTTACTCGCGCTCATCTACGTTCCCTCGGCCAGCGAGGCGTGGAACAGTTTGCAGTCCCTGAACCACGACGTGGCTCTCGGTTGGTTCATCCGAGCGTTGCACGGATGGGGCTCGAACTTCATGGTGGCGATCGTTCTCATCCACATGGTGCAGGTCTTCCTTTTCGGAGCCTATAAGTTTCCAAGGGAGCTCACGTGGATCGTCGGCGTATTTCTTCTGCTGATAACTTTGGGCATGGCGTTCAGCGGGCAAGTGCTGCGCTTTGATCAAGACGCGTATTGGGGGCTTGGGATCGGGGCGTCGATAGCAAGCCGCGTCCCGATTTTAGGTCCCGCGATCGTAAAGTTGATGCTGGGCGGGCCGATCATCGCCGGAGCGACCCTAACTCGATTCTTCGCGCTGCATGTCTTCGTGATTCCCGGGATGCTGATCGGGTTTGTGTGCCTTCACCTCTTGATGGTGCTGAAGCTTGGAATCAACGAGTGGCCGATGCCGGGACGCGTTGTGAGACGGGCGACCTACGCGAATGAATACCATGAATTGACGAAGAAGGATGGCGCTCCGTTCGTCCCCTACGCGGTCTGGAAAGACTTGTTCTTCGCCGCGTTCATCCTCTTGGCCGTTGCCGCATGCGCTGTGTACTTTGGTCCCTTCGGTCCAACCGGCCGTCCGGACCCAACGATCATTCAGACGGTGCCGAAACCGGATTACTTCTTCCTGTGGCTCTATGCCCTGCTCTCGCTCTTGCCTCCTTCAATGGAGACGCCCGCGCTTCTCATCGGCCCGGTAATCGCGATCACTGCTCTGGTTCTTCTTCCATTCTTATCGGGTGAAGGAGAAAAGAGCTGGCGCCGGCGGCCGATCGCCGTTTTAACCGTGCTGCTGATCGCGGTAACGCTGGGAACATTTACGCATCTCTCTGGATTCACTCCCTGGAGCCCGCACATGAACGCTTGGAGCGGTGATCCAGTGCCGAAGAGATTTCTGCATGGCACAACCGCGCTGCAGCGGCAAGGTGCTCTCGTTTTCCAGAGCAAGCAGTGCCGCAACTGCCATTCCCTTGGGGAGAGTGGCGGGCAGAGAGGTCCGGCTCTGGACAGTGTTGCCGTGCGGCTGACGCAGGACCAGCTTATCCGCCAGGTGATCCAGGGAGGCGGCAACATGCCGGCGTATGGGAAGAATTTGAGTCCCGCGGAGACGACGGCGCTCGTCGCATTTCTCGAGACGTTGCATCCGACAGAGCAAGCTCCCGCGCGCGACGCGGCGCTCGAGGAAAGCTCAGAGAGACACGCTTCCCCGCAACCATAGGGCGATCCATGCCACCTCCCGTTCAATACGCATTGGAATCCTGGGTGTGGCCCATTCCGCTTACCTTAGCCATCGTTTTCGCCGCATTCCTGTACTTGCGCGGATGGCTTCATCTTCGCTCGGCTTCTGTAAACATCATTCCTGGTTGGCGCGCGGGCAGTTTTCTCCTCGGGCTGTTCTTAATCTGGGTGGCGTTGGGCTCACCTCTCGCGGCATTCGATGAGGAATTGCTGACGGTCCACATGGTCCAGCATCTGCTGCTCATGACAATCGCTCCTCCTTTGATCTTGGTGGCTGCGCCCGTGATGCCGTTGTTGCACGGTTTGCCACGCCAATTCGTGCAAACCGTTGTCGGTCCACTGTTCCGCTGGCCGCCGGTGCAGCGGGTTGGACGGGTGCTTTCGCAACCTGCGTTTTGCTGGCTTGCCGCTGCCGCGGCGTTAGTGGGATGGCACGTTCCGTCGGCGTTTGCGCTGGGGTTGCAATCCGAAGGGTGGCATGTGGTCGAACACGCATGCTTCCTGATGGCTGGATTTCTTTTCTGGTGGCCCGTTGTCCAGCCGTGGCCGAGTGTTCCAACGTGGGAGCGATGGTCGATCCTCCTGTACCTTTTTCTCGCTACCTTGCCGTGCGACATCCTTTCCGCATTTCTTGCCTTTTGCGACCGTGTTGTTTACCCGGCTTACCTCTCCACACCGCGGCCGTTCGGCATTTCCGCTCTCGAAGACCAGCAATGCGCCGGTGCGTTAATGTGGACTTGTGTTACGTTTGTCTACCTGGTACCCGCAGCGATTCTGACCACGCGGCTGCTCTCGGGACGGAGTTCCCAGGAGGATGAGTTGGTGCGAGCAGAATTACATGGCATCGCAGCTCGGCAAAGTGATTCGCATAGCGTTGAGGTTGCCTGAAGATGACAAGTGAGCCTCTGGCTGTGGTAGTTGACGTTTCCCATGTTCTGGTAAACCGCATCGGTACCGATCGTATTGGGGTACGGGGACCGCGTTCCGTTGACAATCGTCCCGTCGGGCCGCGAATACACAAGGTTCTCGCCGAAAGGACCGCAGGTGAGAGTTCCCGGCGCCACGCCTCGCCGTTGGCTAAGACTGAGGCACAGTGCCGGGTTTCCGGGGCTTACGCTGTGAACGGCCAGCAGATGGCGGCTTAGGGAGCCGTTGTAACGGAAGCTTTTAGGTTGGACCTAAATTGACGAAATCGTAGGGAAGCCGGAATTAGTAAGTGATTGAATTTGCAGGTAGATGGTTGGTGGACGTGAGGGGATTTGAACCCCTGACCCCCTGCTTGCAAAGCAGGTGCTCTCCCAGCTGAGCTACACGCCCACAGTGGGAACCTACCCACATTCTAAATCATTTCCGCCCATTCCAAAATCCATTGCTTTGCCTTTCCATCGTCTGGGATGAACCCCTGGAGCGAGACAAGTTCTGTATTGTACAGTTTGCGGGAATGAGCTGCCCCGCATTTTGAGACTGCAGCGAAGTTGAAACAGCCGTACACCATAGGCCCTTGTTTTGGCGTCGGTTAGCTACCAAGCTATCTCCTCTAGTTGTCCCCCTGTTGTGCCCCGTCAGTTTTGAACAATCGAGTTGAAGGAAGCGAAAAAGGCATTGTCCGCAACTAATTGAACAAAAATGGTTTAGCTACGTAAAAGCACTATATACTTGCACTTGCACGGCACAATTAACTTGTAATAAAACAGCACAATATACTTGTATACGCGCAGCGCAATTGACTTGTAATCACGCAGCACCATATACTTGTATTCACGTGCCAGGATAAACTTATAATGACCTATGAAGGATGGGAGGCTTCATGCCCTCGCCAAACGAAAAGCTGGCTGAATCCCTCGACGAGCTCAAGGCACTCCAGCAAGGCAACCGACGTGTGTTCCGTTCCGACGACCTGAGCCGGGTTCACCGCGAACGCCTGGTCGAGAACGGCTTCCTGCAAGAAGTCATGAAGGGTTGGCTGATCTCTTCAAGCCCAGACTCACAGGCCGGCGAGAGCACCCCGTGGCACGCGTCGTTCTGGGAATTCTGCGCACGCTACTGCGACGAGCGCTTTGGCGAACAATGGCACCTGTCGCCGGAGCAGTCCATTTTCTTGCATGGCGAGAGAACGGTCATTCCGGATCAACTGGTTGTGCACAGTCCGAAAGCGACGAATAACGATATCAAGCTTCTGTTCGGCACAACGCTTTACGATCTGAAAGTTGCGGAGATGCCCGCGACCGCGGCTCTCACGCTGAGGGACGGACTGCGTCTGTTTTCGCCGGCGGCGGCGTTGGTGCGCGTGCCGGAATCATTTTTTCAGCTGTATCCCATCGAGGCGCAAGTGGTGATGGCGAGCCTTTCTGACGCCTCGGACCTGCTTCGGCTTCTCCTGAACGGCGGCCATTCCGCGAAAGCCGGTTATCTTGCCAAAGCCTTCCGCCAAACCGGGCGCGGCGATTTCGCGGACGAGATTGTCCGCGCGATGAAGGGCGCCGGATACGATGTGCGAGAGAGCAGTCCATTTGAAGCCGGACACATATTCGCCAGGTCGCGCCGTCCCGCCGCCCCGATCGTGGGTCGCATTGAGATGCTTTGGGAATCGATGCGTGGCAAAGTCCACGCGGTGTTCCCCAAAACGCCGGGACTTCCGACAGATAAAGAAGAGTATCTTCGCTTCGTCGACGAAATCTATCGGACCGATGCTTACCACTCTTTGTCTATTGAAGGCTACTCCGTCAACCCTGCCCTGGTTGAGAGAGTGCGGCATGGGGACTGGGACCCCCAGCATGACGCCGGCGATCGGGGAAATCGCGACGCCCTCGCAGCGCGGGGATACTGGCAAGCGTTCCAGCTCGTGAAAAAAGAAGTAGAGAAAGTGATCGCCGGTGAGAACCCCGCCGCGCTCGTGCGCGCTGCGCACAACGACTGGTATCGCGAATTGTTCCAGCCCTCCGTCACAGCCGGCTTGATCGAACCGGGGTCATTGGCCGGATACAGGAACATACCCGTGTATCTGCGCGGGTCGCGCTACGTTCCGCCGAAGTGGGAGGCGGTGCGCGACGCCATGCCGGCGTTCCTCGATGTTCTGGAAAAGGAACCTGAGCCTTCGGTGCGCGCGGTGCTAGGACACTGGCTTTTCGGTTATGTCCACCCGTACCCGGATGGGAACGGCCGCATGGCGCGCTTCCTCATGAATGTGATGCTGGCTTCGGGCGGCTATCCCTGGACAGTGATTCGCATCGTGGATCGCAAGTCTTATCTGAGCGCGCTGGACCGCGCCAGCATCGAGATGGACATCCATCCGTTCACAACCTTTATCGTCCACCGCGTGCAATGGCGCCTGGAGCAGCACGACGTGACATTTCCTGCGCCCAACGAGAGTTTGGTCTTCGGGCGCGACATGGTCCTTTTCTACGGCCAAGATGGCGAAGCGGTCGTGCGGTGCCACATCACCGGGGAAGCCCTGGACGGTCACTTCCATGGAGACGGCAAGGACAGGCTCAAAGTATTCAGAGCAAACCGCGAGCCTATCGAGCAGGAGATACGGCGGAGATATCTTGCTGGCGACACCGAAGTGGATGGGTCCATTCTCATTCGCTCGGGCGATCTACCTGAGTGACGACTCGCGGGTCTGAGACGGGAGTTGTCCCCACCAATAACTCCGTTCTTGTTGCGCCGTTCATGGTTTAGGCATGCGCGCTCTTGGGTCAGGATAAACTGTCGAATCGCGTTCGGAGAGACTCCACGACGCACACACGCTGCAAAAGCAGGTACGCTGAAACGGTGAAAATCAGTGAAAACCACGTTCTTTTACCGTACAAAAACCCTATGTGGTTGAGTCGTCGGGGCTTACTTCGAGCGAGAAGCAGATTCCCCGAAATTGTTGGAAACATTAAAAACGCGGAGCAAAGGACCCCTCGCAAACGGAGCTACACGCCCATCTCGCCTGCACCCCGAACCTCTGCTCGCTTGGGCGCTTCGATGCGCGCAAACTGGCGTTAAGCCGCCAGATCGCTCTGATTCCACGGTTTGGCGCCGCGGGCGTATCATGAATAAGTGCCTACCTCGGGACGAGCGGATTTGGCGCGGAGAATTCCAATGAAGAGAGCGATCGCGATTTGCGCGGCATTCTTGCTGGCGGTGATCACGGCCGCGGCGCAGCAAAAACCATCGGCACAAGAAACGCCCCACATGCACCAGGGCATGGAACATGGCGGCTTCATGCAGGGCGGCATGCATCACGCGGTGGCGAAAGGCATGAAACTGGAAGAAAAAATGGACGCAGCAGCACACACGATCACGCTGCGCGTTGGACCGATGACGCTTCCGGCGCATACGGGCCACATGAAAATGCCGCAGCCACCCGATCTTTTCTGGACAGTTCCGGTGGACGCCTGGCTGCTCGCATACACGCCGAGGCTGGTGGATTCCAACCCAAGCGAAGTGCCAGGGCGGGTGCTGCACCACGTGGCCTTCTGGAACGAAAACCGCTCCGATTTTCTCTGTCCAAATAAAGAAGAACACATTTTCGGCGCGGGCAGCGAAATGACGCACTGGGCCGAGATTCCCGGCTTCGGGTACCGCGTGCAGAAGGGCGACAAGATTCGCATTGAGACGATGGTCCACAATCCATGGGACACGCCTTATGACACGGTTTATCTTGAAGTGAAAATTCAGTTCGTCCCGGCGGTGGCCAGCGGTGCTGGTCTCGGCGCCCAGTTGGGAGCGCCGCCCGCCGTCCAAAGCGTCTACCCCGCATGGATGGACGTGGAATCGTGTGGAAATTCGGGCTACGACCTGAAGCCGGGAAAGAATGTAGCCACCGGGACGGTGCCAGTGAAATACGATGGGGTTCTTCTCGGGGTCGGCGGACACATGCACGACTACGCAAAGGAAATTGTTCTCGAAAACGCCACGCGCAAGGAGACAGTCGCGACGCTGGATGCGACGGTCGACCAACACGGGCAATTACTGAGCATGCCGGTCGTGACGTTTTTCGACAAAGGCGGCTACAAATTCACCGCCGGTGATACGCTGAAAATTACGGCCACCTACGAAAATCCAACGGGCAAATTGCTTCGCGATGGCGCCATGGGTATTGTGGTCGGGTATTTCGCACCAGCGGACGATGCGCAGATGGCCTCGCTCCGCCACAAAGCCGCGCCGCCGCATGAAATGGCCGGCATGACGCACGACCACTAGCCCGCGCGTCCGAGTCATAACCAGCCCTGCTCTCCTATTCCGCACTCGCGACGAAGCCCTGACTGCCAATTTCTCCCGGGGCAATCTCGTCCGCATAACACCAAACCCAGTTTTCGCCGGGCTCGATCGAACGTATGAGCGGATGACGACTGCGACGAAAATGCTTGGTCGCGTGCTTGTTCTTGGAGGAATCGCAACAGCCTACGTGGCCGCACTCCAGGCAGAGGCGCAGGTGCACCCAGGTGTCCCCGATCTTGATGCAATCCTCACAAACGTGTTTGTCGGTGCTGGTGAATTTAATCTGGTTGAGATGGCTGCAAGTTTCCGGCATGGGTTCCTTCTTTCTGCCCGGCTCTCTGCGCGACGCGAGACTTTTCATCAGGCGGCGTTGGCCGATGACTGGGAAACTTTTTCGAGCGATTGGCGATCCCAGTTCGCGAGCTTCGCACCCGCTTCATAGGTGCTCTGACAAAATTCCAGCAGCGCCGTGCTGGGAGACGCCGCCGCGCGCACATCGTCATACATCAGAAGAAATTCGCCGAGCTGTTGGTGGTAAAAAGCCGTATCCGGCCGGACGCGAGATTCACTGAAACCCTGCGGCGCGGGAGCCATGTAGGAATAAAACGCCGGCCCTTTGATATCGCCGCCGCCGGGCCAAAAGCCGACGCTGCTGACTTCGTGCGAATAGGCTTCCCGGGTGATGACATCGGCGCCGCTGCGTTCCGGGGCGCGGCGGCCGGAAAAGCGCGTCACCGCCAGGTCGAAGCTCCCCCAGAAAAAGTGCACCGGGCTGCACTTGCCGATGAAGCGCGACCTGAACTCGTTGAACACACGATCCGCCGACACGAGGATTTGCCAGAACCTGCGCGCGTATTCCGGATCGTACGAAGCGTGGACGCGGTCCTGGTCGAAGGGAATTGGCGCGGGAATTTCCGCCGGCATCTTCCGGATGTTCACTTGGATGCCAGCGGAGTGCAGTAGTGCCATGAATTCCTGGTAGAAATCCGCCACGGAGCGCGGCACCAGCGGGAGGGTTTTGTTCAGGCCGTCATTCGCCTGGAGCACGAGCGCGTGTTCCAGAAAATCGAAGTGTACCTCGAAGACCCGGCCGGCGTAGGGGATCGCCGACGTGGTCAGCCCGCGGGCGCCGACATACAGCGGCACATTCCACCAATGATTCACCAGTGGCGTGAGCGCCAGGCGAACCTTGCCTACGATTTGCGTCCACATGTGAAGCGTGGCGCAAGTGTCCTTCCAAGCTTCCAGCGGCAGAGGCGGCCAGCACTCTGGAAGGTCGCAGATAATGGTCTTGTGCGTTTCTGTCATTTCAGCCCTCCCTCGTGCTTGCTCGGCCTAAAGAGCCCGCGAGCGGAAAGACGGGCAAGGGCATAGGGTAGCGCAAACGGGGTATCCCCGAAACTGTCGGATGCTGCGAGCCGGTGGAGGCGAAGAGTTCTACAATTGAAAGAACTGCGATACACCCGGCTGTTTTAAAAAAGAGTGCGGAACGTTCTGATTTCAAAGACTTTCCCAAACACTCTTTGCTCAAAGAGCGACAAGAGCGAATGAAGAGAGCGCCTGAACGTGGGAACGTCGCGACGTCCGAGCGTCCTAACGTCTGGACCTCGAATTCAGGAGAGAGCTGATTAATCATAACCCCCCATGTTTCTCATAAGTGTTGATTCTATAGGGAGTTAAAGTCATTTGTTTTGATACACTTTTGCAAGTGTTCATTCTAAACAGGTTAGCGGAGGGGCGGTTCTGCCACCCGTAGGTCGCAGATCGAGGCTCCCCTCGAAGCTCGGGGTAAACACAGTGTAAACAAACATGTGGGAGGATAGCATGGCAGTACGGATAGGTTAAGTAATAAGCAGGGAACGGGGAGAATTGAGGGGTGAACGGCAATAGGGCGCAATGAACGGTGCGGGTGGCAGCAAGATGGGCAAGAAAAAAGCAAAGTCTCCAGGTGCCCAAACTGCATGGTTTCGGCAGGATTAAGGAAGCCGACTCCCACCTTGACTCACACCAAATCCTTTTTCCACCCCCAAATATGAACACGGTTGCCCCTTGATCGTTCAAATTGTCCGAGCAGCTATCCGCAGTTGTTCGCGAAACCATGCGTGGGCCGGTTCGGTAGTGAGCCGCGGATGCCAGGCCATGAAATATGGAAAGGTTTTGATCTCGCGAGGCGGTTCGACGACGCGTACACCAGCCACCGCAGCGGTGATCCGCGCCAACCTGCGGGGCACAGTGAGGATCAAATCGGTTTGAGCGATGGCAAATATCGCTGGCACAAAGAACGGAAGACTGAGCGCGACACGCCGCTTCGCGCCAAGCTGCGCCAGAGGGCGATCCACCAACGTTTGTTGGCCCTCCAACGTTTCGACCAGCGCATGAGGTAACTGCAGGTATTGTTTTAGCGAAAAACGACGGGTGCGAACCCGCAGGGCGGAACCCACGAGACAAACAAAATCCAGGTTGAAGAGCACCTCGGTTTCCAAGGCGGGGGGCGCTTCCTCTGCACTGAGAGCCGTGTCGATTCTGCCGGCCGCGACGTCCTCATAGGCTTGCGCTCGCCACGCGGACACTTCCAGCTTTACGTGAGCCGCTGCCCTCCTCACACGCGCAACGAGCGACGGCATCAGAATCATGGATGCGTGGTCAGTCATGGCGACGCGAAATCGTTCCTGGCTTCGGGCTGGATCGAACTGCTCTCCTCGCACCATAGCCTCAAGCCGAGGCATGAGCGCCTCCAACTCCCGCAGCACACGCTCTCCACGAACCGTGCGCTCATAGGCGCGTCCACTACGAACGAGAAGGGGATCTCCGAACATCTCACGCAGCCGTTCCAGCGCCCGGCTCATGGCGGGCTGACTCAAGAAACAGCGTTTTCCGGCGCGGGTTACATGCCGTTCCTCCAACAGCGCATGGAGCGCGTGCAAGAGATTCAAGTCAACGTTTCTTAAATACACTTCGCGCATGATACGTATGCTAACAATGCATGGGCCGAATTATAAGCACAATGTATCTCATGAAGAGCAACGGGCAGAGCCCTCACATGAAAGATGGCCTGCCCTGGAAAGGAAGGAGAGCGAACAATGACAAACACACCAACGAGGAGCGCCGTCGTCACGGGCGCCTCCGGCGGGCTCGGAAGCGCGACGGCAAAAAGGCTGGCAAGAGACGGCTTTGCGGTTGTAGTGCACTACGCCGGCAAACCAGCCCCGGCGCAAGCAGTAGTAGCCGAACTCAAGGCCGCGGGCGGACAAGCGATCGCCGTGCAAGCGGATGTGGCAAACGCTCCTGACGTGGAGCGCCTCTTCAAGGAATCGGTTGACGCTTTCGGCAAGCCAGACGTGGTCGTCCACTGTGCAGGAATCATGCCCCTGCTTCTGATCTCCGGAGGCGATGTGGAGACTTTCGACAAAGTGATCGCGACCAACTTGCGCGGAACCTTCCTGGTGCTTGCGCAGGCGGCCAAGCACGTTCCGGAAGGCGGCCGCATCATCGCTTTCTCAAGCAGTGTCATCGCCAAGTCCTTCCCGACCTATGGCCCCTATATCGCTTCCAAGGCGGGTGTTGAGGGCCTAGTCCACGTACTTGCCAACGAACTGCGCGGCCGAAACATAACCGTAAACGCAGTAGCGCCGGGTCCAGTGGGAACGGAGCTGTTCCTCAAGGGCAAGAGTGAGGCACAGATCAACGAGTTCAAAAAACTTCCTCCGCTCGAACGCCTGGGCCTGCCGGAGGACATTGCCAACGTCGTGTCATTCCTTGCTGGCCCCAACGGTGGGTGGGTCAACGCCCAAGTACTGCGGGCCAATGGAGGCTTTGCCTGAAAGTTTTAAGTTCACCGCGCAGGAGTCTCGTCAAGAGAATCCATCAGGATAAATTTTGATTTCGCTACACCACAAATTCGATCGAAAAGGAGAATGAATCGTGAAAAGCATCATTGCCATCACCGGCGCATCGAGTGGTTTCGGCGCCTTAACCGCACGCGCTTTGGCGCGGGCAGGTCACACCGTTTATGCGAGCATGCGCGAGACCAAGAGCCGCAATGCTCCACAGGTCAAAGAAGTGGAAAAGTACGCCGCCGAACACAGTGTGGACCTGCGTCCCATCGAACTGGACGTTTCGTCGCAGGAATCCTGTAACGCAGCCATCCAGGAAATTGTTGCAAAGAACGGTCGCCTCGATGTGGTGATTCACAACGCCGGACACATGGTTTTTGGTCCGGCCGAAGCCTTCACGCCCGAACAACTCGCGGAACTCTACGACGTAAATGTGCTGAGCACGCAGCGCGTGAACCGCGCGGCCCTGCCTCAGTTGCGCAGACAAAGAAGGGGTCTTGTGGTTTGGGTGTCGAGCAGCAGTTGCGCGGGCGGAACGCCGCCCTATCTGGCGCCGTACTTCGCGGCGAAGGCCGGGATGGATGCCCTGGCCGTAGTCTACGCCCGCGAATTGACGCGTTGGGGTATCGAGACTTCGATCATCGTTCCGGGTGCCTTCACCGGTGGCACGAATCATTTCGCGCATGCCGGGTCGCCCGCGGATAAGGCACGAGCCGCTGAATACGAAGCAGGGCCCTATGCAGGATTTGCGGACCAGGTGCTCAAGGGCTTCAGCTCCATCGTGCCGGCCGATGCGGATGTCTCTGCGGTCGCGGACGCTATCGTGAAGGTGGTCGACGCGCCCTTTGGCAAGAGACCTTTCCGCGTGCACATTGACCCGACGCAGGACGGCGCGGAGGTAGTCAATGCAGTTTCGGACCGTGTCCGGGCTGAGCTTCTTCGCAGGATTGGCCTGGGCGACCTGCTGACACCGCGGGACGTCCCAGTCCAGTCGCATAGCGCGGCGTGATCAGAGTCGCCGCGCGCATCCCGGTTTGAGCCTGAGTCCGTAGTGCTCTGGCCGTCGAAATTCATCTGCTGGAAGAAGCTGAAGTTACATTTCAGAATATGAGCAAAGCACAATTCCGTGCAATGCTCACGATCTGGAGGATTTCTGAATGCATACACTGAAAGTTGTGTTTGGGGGCTTCCTGCTTCTAGCAGTGTGCCTGCTTCTCGGGCGCTGGATTGGCGGCGCAGCGGCGACTGTGGTCGCCACCACGATCAAATGTTTTCTGGCGCTCTGGCTAGCAGCCACGCTGCTCAATATGTGGGTCGGCGTCAACAAGGCCGGCTACTCCGTCAAGGATGAGGCTCCAGTTGCTCTGCTCGTCTTTGCAGTCCCGGCGATCGTTGCGATTGTCAGTTGGTGGAGATCCTCTTCGACAGGGCAGCCATAACGGTGCCGGTGACTCTCGCGGGCGAGCCATCAGCCGGTTAGATACCCCGCCGGACGTGCTTTGAAGGGAGGACTAGGGTTTTTCTCTCGGAGGCTTGGACTGATTTTGGTGCGGTGGCTCCTGGCGGTTCTGCAACTTCTGCTGCTGCTGGGTGTGTCTTTGCTCCAATTGCTGCGTCTGTTGCTGGTGCTGGTGTTCTACCCGCTGTAATCTCGCGTCATCGGCCTTCTGTTGTGCCAGCCGCTGGTGGTCCCGGTCTTGCCTCTGTTGGAGTTTCTGTCGGTCCTGGTCCTGCTTCGCCCATAGCTTGTCCTGCTGTTGCTGGTACTTCTGGTCTACCTTCGCATTCCCTGTGTTTCGAACAGCGGGGCGTGCGCTGGGCGGACGGTCGTTAGGATGGACTGCGGTCCTGGGGCGAGCAGCAGCGCTGGTCTCTGAGCGCGCAGCCGAGTTATAAGTCGCTCCTGCCTCTCTGGCCGGTACGACTCCGCGCTCTTTAAATGCTCCAGGCCTGGGAGTAGCAGCGACTGGCGGCTTGCCATGGTTCACTGAAGCCCGTAGCTCGCGGTCACCACGCGCAGAATGCATATGTTGAGTTTGCATGGCTACCGGCGCGATATGTCTCTCACGTGCGGCCGCCTCTTCCTCACGCCCCGGACGCGCGTTTATCCCGCCGTCGCCGCCGTTGTAGCTGACGCGGTTAACCGTGGTGTTGTTGATCACCGTTGTGTTGTAAACATTGTGGATGTTCGTGACGTTCACGTTGGTCACCGAACGGTTGTAGTAAAACCGTCCGCCGTCCCATCGTCCGCCTTCATAACCGCGACCGAAGTAACCGTAGCCATAGCTGATCCCGCCATAGAAACCTACATGTGGACCCCAGTACCCGTCATAGAAAATAAAGCTGTTGCCACCCCAACCCCAATAGCCTGGCGTCCAAAGCAGACCGACTTCCGGAGCCATCACCCACGTGCCCGGCACCCAGTAGTAATCATCATCTGCGTAAGCCCAGTACCCCGGTGTCCAGAGATAACCTTCGCCGGGGCAAACAGGCTGCTCGTAGACGGGTAGCGCAGGCGGGCCGATGGTAATCAATACGCCGATTTGCGCGAACGATGCCGCCGACATGGCCAGCATTACAAGTGCGAACAACAGCGAACGAAGGAAAAGTGGAATACGCATTGTGCTTCCTTGTGCCCGATCATCATCCTTGGCTTACCCGCAGTTGCTTTGCTGCTGCGGGCTGCGTGGATTGAGAGCGCGATTTTCCGGACGAAACGTGCTGCCGAACATTCTCCTGCACGGGTCCGCATTTTATTCTATGACTTTGCCAGAGTGCTTTCCGTCCGGTTATAAATATTGGAACTAAAAGGTAACGCCTATGCCGAGATGATTGACCTTTTAGCCTTCGCAGGATTTACCGAGCCGAGAGTTCATATCCCTGCGCCAAGAAAGCTGCGCTGCCGGCGCGGAGCCAACTCATGCTAACTCGTTTTGACACCTATGTGGGACGCAACGGATTCTTCAAGATCATTCAGGGAATCGCGTATCTTCGAAAACACGCTTCCGCGCGCCGGTTCGCTGAGAAGCTTCGCGACCCGGAGCAGATTGTGGCTAGCTTTGATCTTCACGCGAAGGTCATTCACGAGATTAAGAACGTGAGGCTTGCTCGAGAATGACATCTGATCCGGAGTTGCAAGTAAACTATCGACAATCTTGTCCAAGTTTTTTATGCGATTCTCCAGCTCGTTGTCTAATGCACATTCAACTCTTTGCTGAAATTTACTTTGGACCCCCAATTCGGTCTGCGGATTCCCAGCAGCAGCGTGGTTTAAACCCATAAGCATCCTCCTCGGCCAGCATTCCCCTTCAGCTAGGGTTTGTCCTACCTCCGAGTGATACAGGGAACTTCTGTAATCGCAACAACAGTGCCAATCTGAGGTGTTTTCTGGAAGATTATGAGGAAAAGCGACTTATCAAGTGCTTCATGGAGCGATCTACGCAGCACGGAGCGTACTAGAACTAGAAAATTGTTCATTCTAGGGATGCGAATTTCACTTGTCGATAAGCGCGTTTATCGTCCAAGTGGTTTAGTTACGAGTCCATCGGA
>Ga0307479_10002247_pt1 | contig 17548 bp, 11 predicted proteins | sample atmos_gasesECM4C_FD_203743 | JGI IMG/M metagenome (GOLD analysis project Ga0307479, IMG submission 203743) | Hardwood forest soil microbial communities from Morgan-Monroe State Forest, Indiana, United States - atmos_gasesECM4C_515 | ecosystem: Environmental > Terrestrial > Soil > Temperate... | reverse complement strand
CTCCAGCCCTTCGCTATCTATTCTGGCGCTCCGCAAAACATCTTCGTTTTGGTCTCCCTTCTCGTCTGTTTGATACCCACGACGATTGGAGGTTTGCTCTCCGCGATCGGCATCGCTGGGATGGACCGGCTGATTCAGCGAAACGTCATCGCTATGTCGGGGCGCGCCGTCGAAGCATCCGGAGACGTGGATGTACTGCTGCTCGACAAAACCGGAACGATCACTCTAGGCAACCGCGCCGCCACACAATTCTTTCCTGCGCCGGGCATCGAAGAGTCCTATCTCGCTGATGCCGCGCAGCTATCGTCCCTAGCCGACGAAACTCCCGAAGGTCGCTCGATCGTAGTGCTGGCAAAGGAGCGCTACAACCTCCGCGGTCGCGACCTTTCCACCCACGCAGCCAATTTCATCCCATTCTCCGCGCAAACCAGAATGTCCGGAGTGGACCTCGACGGTCGAGAAATTCGCAAAGGCGCTCTGGAGGCAATCAGCCGCTTGACTAGTAATAATGGCAATGGCATTCCAGCCGAACTACAGGTCTGTGTCCGAGAAATTTCCAATGCCGGTGGAACACCGCTGCTGGTGGCCGAGAGCGGCCGCGTGCTGGGCGCCATTGCTCTTACAGACATCGTCAAGGGCGGCATGAAGGAGCGCTTCGACCACCTCCGCGCCATGGGAATTCGCACCATGATGATTACCGGCGACAATCCGCTGACCGCCGCGGCCATCGCCCGCCAAGCGGGAGTCGACGACTTCCTTGCCGAAGCCAAGCCAGAAGACAAGATGGCGCTCATCAAGAAGGAGCAGGCGAGAGGAAAGCTGGTGGCCATGACCGGCGACGGTACGAACGACGCTCCAGCACTTGCTCAAGCGGACGTCGGTGTGGCCATGAACACCGGCACGCAAGCCGCTAAGGAAGCCGGCAATATGGTTGACCTCGACTCCAACCCCACGAAGCTCATCGAAATCGTCGAAATTGGCAAGCAACTGCTGATTACTCGCGGCGCGCTAACTACCTTTTCCGTTGCGAACGACGTAGCTAAATACTTCGCGATCATCCCTGCGATGTTCGCCGGAGCTTTTCCCGTGCTGGGTGACCTCAACGTGATGCATCTTCACACGCCAGAGTCCGCCATCCTTTCCGCGGTAATCTTCAATGCGCTGATCATCATCGCCCTGATCCCCCTCGCTCTGCGCGGCGTGCGCTATCGGCCGCTTGGCGCGGCGGCTCTCTTGCAGCGGAACCTCCTGATCTATGGCGTAGGCGGAATTGTCGCACCATTCATCGGAATCAAGTTTATCGACGTACTGTTGACGTATCTTCGGGTTCTTTGAGGACGTTATGAAAAAGAATTTCCTGATCGCGCTATGGTTCACCTTGGTTACGACGGTGATATTCGGCCTGCTGTACCCCCTGGCAATTACTGGTTTGGCTCAGGTGTTGTTTCCCGGCCGTGCCAACGGCCAATTAATTGAAAGAAACGGCAAGATTGTAGGCTCGCGGATCATCGGACAGTCCTTCACGGCGCCGGGTTATTTCCATTCCAGGCCGTCCGCCGCAGGATCCGGGTACGATCCTACTTCCAGCGGCGGATCGAATTTGGGTCCGACAAACAAGGTTCTGATCGAACGCGTCAGGAGTGACGTGCAAAAGCTCCAGCCAGACAATCCCAATGCGCCAATCCCTGTTGACTTAGTAACGGCCTCGGGCTCCGGCCTGGATCCGGATATTTCCCCTGCTGCTGCGGAATTCCAGATTCCGCGCGTCGCTCATTCACTCGGACTGAAAGAAGAGGACGTTCGCACTCTTGTCCGGAAACATACAAAGGATCGCGACCTGGGATTTCTGGGTGAACCCCGGGTCAATGTCTTGGAACTCAATCTGGCGCTCGATGCCCTTCGGACTGCGAGATAGTCTCACGCATAAGCCGCTTCCTTGCCGAGAGAGATGAGAGTGCGCAGAAGGTCTACTTATTTCAGAGCCAGATGAGGCCTCGGCCTACAGCGTCTGCTATTGCCAACAAAGTGTAGTCAGCACCGTTAGCAGCCTCTTCCGTGATTTAGCTAATTTCCACACGAACTGTGACAATGATGGGGCAAATAGGGGGTGGAGCAAATGCCGGAGTCCATTGACTGGCCGCGGATGCGTTCGCCGTGGCGTCGCCGTCGCTTCTTTCTCCTCATGATCGCTTTCGTCGCCGTCGCTTTCGGGGGTCGGACCGTGCTGTCCTATTACGTGGACCTCCTCTGGTTTGAGTCCCTCGGCTACGCGGACGTATTCTGGAAAACGCTGGGCCTCCAGTGGGAAATGTTCACGGCTTTTGCGGCCGCCACATTTCTCATTCTGTTCGGATCGTTTCTAGCTCTGAAGCGAGCGCATCTTCCCGATCTGCCGAGCGGTCACACCATTCTCGTCGGCGGGCAGCCGCTGAAGCTGCCGGTAGAGTCTGCCCTGCGCCTCATCGCGCTTGGCCTTTCGCTCGCCGTAGCCGTTGCGACCGGCGCAAGCATGATGCTGGAGTGGCCGACGATCGCGCTTTTCTGGAATGCATCCCGTGCCGCTGGGGGTTTCGCAGACCCGGTCTTTGGCAAGCCGCTGAGCTTCTACCTCTTCAACCTGCCTGGATGGCAACTCGTCGTCGGATGGCTGCTGACGCTGTCCGTGATCACCTGCGCTCTCGCGGTTTTTTTCATCCTCATTACACGCGGAACTCGTGGCTTCGCCGGGCGTTCGAGGACCTATGTCACATTGCCTTGGCGTGGTCTCTCCATCACGTTTGCGTTCCTGTTACTGCTCCTTGCCATCCGTCTGTACCTCGGTCGATTCGAGCGATTGCTGGATAGTCATACGATCTTCGCCGGTGTGACCTACTCTGACGCCCACGTCATGCTTCCAGGGACGCTGGTGGTCTGTGCCGCGCTCGTTCTAGGCGCGATGATCGCGGGCATCAACGCCGCACGGGAGCCACGCGGACGCTGGATTGCGGCGGCGATTCTGCCGGCGGCGCTGTGTTATTTCGCCCTTCAGGCCGTCGGCTGGTACGTCAGCAGCTTTATCGTGAAGCCGAACGAACTGGTTCGCGAGCAGCCCTATATTGCCAACAATATCGCACTGACCCGGCAAGCCTACGGGCTGGACCGAGTTTCGGAACGCGAGTTTCCCGCTGAGACAGACGTCGCCGCGGCTGACCCCGCTAATAATCAGGCTACGCTTCAGAACATCCGGCTATGGGACTGGCGCGCTCTCCAGGACACGCTCCGTCAGATTCAGGAAATTCGCACCTACTACGATTTTCCAGACATCGACATCGATCGCTATCAAATCGACGGCGTGACTCGCCAGGTGATGCTAGCCGCCCGCGAGCTGAACGTGGACAAGCTGCCGGAAAGCAGCCGCAACTGGATTAACGAGAAGCTGATCTACACCCATGGCTACGGCATCACCATGAACCCGGTTAATGGATTTACGCCGGAAGGATTGCCGACGCTGATCCTGAGCAACATGCCTGTCCAAAGTACGTTGCGTGGTCTCGCCGTGACGCGTCCGGAGATTTATTTCGGCGAGCTGACCAACACCGACGTCTACGTGAAGACGCGCCAGAAAGAGTTCAACTACCCGCAAGGCCAAGCCAACAACCTGACTTCTTACGAGGGTAATGGCGGCATCGTCCTCGGCGGTTTTCTCCGCCGCATCGTCATCGCGCTGGACCGCGGCGACCTCAGTAAACTGCCGTTCAGCGATGACGTGAACCCGGATAGCCAACTGTTGATGCGTCGCAACGTGCGCGATCGCGTTTCGACCCTGGCGCCCTTCCTCACCTACGATCCGGATCCTTATGTCGTGCTCGGCGACGACGGCCGACTGTCCTGGGTCATGGATGCCTTCACGGTTTCCGACAGCTACCCATACGCCAGCCATTACCGTATCGACCGCGATCCCATTAACTATATGCGGAACAGCGTAAAGGTCGTGATCGACGCCTACACCGGTGCGACAACATTTTATGTATTTGACCCGCAAGACCCCATTATCGCGGCCTACCGCCGCATCTTTCCGAGTCTATTCAAGGACTCGGCTACCATGCCGCCTGGCCTCCGTAAGCACATGCGCTACCCGGAGTTGTCGCTCAACCTCCAAGCCGAAGTGTACGGCTTGTATCACATGACGGACGCAGGAGCGTTCTACAACCGCGAAGATCTGTGGACTGTCGCCAGCGAAGTCACGATGAGCGAAGGGGGCCAGCAGGTGACACAGACGATGCCGCCCAACTTCGTGCTGATGAAACTGCCGGGCGAAACCGGCGTGGAGTTCGTGGAAATTCTGCCATTCACGCCGGCCAACCGCAATAATCTGATCGGCTGGATTGCCGGGCGCAGCGACGGCCCACAATATGGCGCCTCCGTCGTCTATAACTTCCCCAAAACCAAACTTGTCGACGGCCCCCTGCAAATCGAGGCGCGCATCGATCAGAACGCGCAGCTTTCCGGACAATTGACGCTGTGGAACCAGCAAGGCTCGCACGTGCGCCGCGGGGCGTTGTTGGTCATTCCGTCCGGGCGCGCGTTGTTGTACGCGGAACCGATTTACCTGCAGGCCGAGCGGAGCCCAATGCCTGAGCTTCGTCTCGTTGTACTCGCCGTACAAGATCGGCTCGCCTACGGGCCAACTTTCGAGTCCGCGATGGCCGCCCTATTTGGAGGAGCGGCCTCGTCTCTGAACGCCGCACCCGTTTCCACAGAACCGGCGCGAAACGCTCCGCCATCCGCCCCATCGCCCCGTCCCCCAGCCGACCTCAACGCCCTCATTGCGGAAGCCGCCAGAGATCTCGCCGACTACCAGCGTCTGACTGCGGAAGGCAAGCTTGGCGAAGCGGGGCAGAAGCTTGAAGAGCTGAAGCGCGCACTCGAACGCCTGACCGCACATCAAAGATAATCCCGCGATATCCGTGCCGCCAGACCCTATTGCTGCCAACCGCCTCCCAAGGATTCATAGAGCTGAACCAGGGCCAGCAACTCATTGAACTGAGCCTGCACAAGTCCGAGTTCGGCAGAGAAAGCGTTCGTTTCGTTGGTCAACACTTCCAGGTAACCCGTGACACCGCCGCTATACCGCATGTGCGAAAGGCGAGCCGCGTCCTGCGCGGACCCAAATAGGAGCTCCTGCTGCTCGCGAAACTCTCTCGTCTTACGGTATGCAATCAGCGCGTCGGACACGCTGCGAAACGCACCCTGAATGGTTTGCTGGTAAAAAAGCAGAGTGGCTTGCTGCTGGGCTTCTGCCAGCCGCACGTTCGAACGGAGTCTTCCCGCGGTGAAGATCGGTTGCGCCAGCGACGCTCCGAAGTTCCACGTCCCTGCGGGTCCGCTGAAAAGATTGGTGAGCGCCGCGCTCTGAAATCCGGCCGTCCCACTCAGTGAGATCTGCGGAAAATAGGCAGCTTTGGCCACGCCTATTTGAGCGTTGGCGGCGATCAACTCCTGTTCGGCTTCGCGAATGTCGGGCCGCCGCTCCAGCAGTGAAGACGGAAGTCCTGCCGGAACAGAAGGTGGACGCACCTGCTCGGTCAGCGCCTGCCCGCGCGCGACAGTGTCCGGATTTTTCCCCAGGAGAATGCTGATCAGGTTCTCTTCCTGCTCAATCTGCTGTTCGAGCGATGGAATTTCCGCAGCCGCCGTGAACACTAATTGCTCCGCTTGGCGTACGTCCAGCAGCGACGTAGACCCGCGGTCCGAGAGAATGGACGTAAGTCGCAGGGATTCCTTGCGCGAAGCCAGCGTGCGCCTGGAAATTTCCAGCTCAAGGTCCAGCGCGCGAAGCTGAAAATATGCGCCAGAAACATTAGCCACCAATGTCAGTATGACTTCCTGACGCGCCGATTCACTGGCCAGAAGATTGGCGCGCGCCGCTTCCGTCGCGCGCCGGAACTTGCCCCAAAAATCCAGCTCCCAACCCGCGGACACGTTCACGTTTCCAGTGCTCCCTTCGAAAGCCGGGAAGAATTTACCCCTGGCACTGCGCTGATCGCTGATGCCCGCACCTGCGCTGACACTCGGGAACTGATCGGCGCGCGTTATTCCCAGTTGCGCCTGCGCCTGCAGGATGCGCGCCCCCGCGATCCGCACGTCATAGTTCTGCTGCAGAGCTGTCCGGATGAGCGATTGCAGTTGCTGGTCCTGAAAAACCTCCCACCATTTTTGATCGCCAAGTGAGGCGGCTTCGGACCCTCCGGTTTCTTCGGCTGCCAAACCGCGATAAGTGCCTGGGACACTTACCGTGGGCTTCTTGTAATCGGGACCAACTGTGCAGCCTGTGGCCAAGAATGCAACGCATAGGAGGCCAAAGAATCTCTTCATCTCAATTGCCCTCAGCGGGAGTCGGTCTCGGCTGAAGCACCGGTCGCCCTTCTTTCCCAGCGCCAGACCACTTTTCGACCACGTAGAAAATCACCGGGATGAAGAAAACTCCGATCAAGCTGGCGGCCAGCATGCCTCCAATAACCGTCGTGCCCATGATCTGACGCGCAACGGATCCTGCTCCCGTTGCCGTCCACAGCGGCACGGTCCCCAGAATGAACGCGAACGAGGTCATCAGGATTGGCCGCAGGCGCAACTTGGCACCCTCCAGAGCAGCGTCGACAAGAGGCTTGCCTTTCTCGTATTCATCCTTGGCAAACTCCACGATCAGAATCGCGTTCTTCGCCGCCAACCCGATCAGCATCACCAAACCGATTTGTGAATAGACGTCGCCTTCGATTTGCACCATATAGCTCGGAAGCAAGGCCGACAGCACGGTACGTCGCAACCATAGAATTGCAAACGCGCCGAAGACCGCGATCGGCGTGCTCAGCAGCACGCTAAAAGGAAGCGACCAGCTTTCATAAAGCGCAGCCAAGATCAGAAAGACGAACAGCAGCGAGAACCCAAAGACCACTGCCGGGGGAACGCCCTCTTGCGCCTTCTTTTCCTGAAAAGACATTCCCAGATAGTCGTAGCCCATCTCGCGGGGCATGGTTTGATCGAAAACTTCTTCGAGTGCCGCCGTCGCTTGCCCTGCGCTATAACCTGGAGCGGCCGCGCCGTTGATTTGCGCGGCGCGATACTCATTGAACCGCATGGTAAACTCCGGCCCCGGACGCGGTTCAAATCGCGTGAGCGCGGAAAGTGGCACCATCTCATTCTTGTTGTTGCGAACAAAAAATTGACCGACATTCTCGGCCCTGGTACGGTAGTCGCCTTCAGCCTCGATGTAGACCTGCCACTGACGCCCGAAGCGATTGAAGTAATTAATGAAAAGGCCCCCCATGAAGGCCTGAATGGTCCTGTAAACGTCGCTGACCGGCACACCTTGCTTGATAACTTTGTCGCGGTCTACATCGATGAATTGCTGGGGCACGCTCGGCAAGAATGTCGTGCTCAAACCCGCGATCTCCGGGCGCTTCCTCGCTGCGTTTAGAAATGTCTGCAAATTGGACGCGAGGAATTGCACGTCATTGCCGGCCCGGTCTTCGAGCGCGAACGTAAATCCCCCAGAGGTGCCGACTCCAGGAATGGCCGGCGGCGAAAAAGAAAACGCGATGCCTTCCGGGATCTGCGAAAGTCTTCGATTGATCTGCTGCTTGATCTCCTGAAACTGTTGATCGCGAGATTTGCGGTCATCCCAGGGCTTCAATGTCACGAAGAAGAATGCGTTGTAACTCGTGCGCACAAAGCTCAGCAGGCTAAATCCGATAACGCTGGTCGTGTATTCCACTCCAGGCGTACTCGCCAGAGCAGTCTCGATCTCTCTCGCGACCGCGTCGGTGCGTTGCAGCGACGCGGCATTCGGCAGTTGCAGATTAATGTAGAGATAGCCCTGGTCTTCGTCGGGCAGAAAACTCGACGGAATCTTGCTGCCAAAGAAGCCTGCGGCCGCGCCGAACACGACAAGCAGAATGAGCGCGATCGCGCTCTTGCGAATCAGGACCCCGCAAAACCGGACGTAAGCATTCGTGACATTGGCAAAACCTTGATTAAACACGCCGAAAGCTCTCTTGAGAAGCCCACGGCTCGCCGTCCTCGGCCGCAGCAGCAGCGCGGAAAGCGCCGGGCTCAGCGTAAGCGCGTTGAACGCCGACAGGATCACGGAGATCGCGATGGTCACCGCAAATTGCTGATAGAGGCGCCCGGTGATACCGGGAATAAAAGCCGTCGGAATGAAAACCGCCGAAAGCACCAGTGCGATGCCAACCACCGGTCCAGAAATTTCCTCCATGGCCTTCAGTGCTGCTTCTTTAGGTGTAAGCCCTTCCTCAATGTGGCGCTCCACAGCCTCGACCACGACGATGGCGTCGTCCACCACAAGTCCAATAGCGAGCACCAATCCAAACAAAGAGAGTGTATTGACCGAGAAACCAAATGCCGGAAAGAAAATAAATGTGCCCACCAACGACACCGGCACAGCCAGAAGCGGTATCAGTGTGGCGCGCCATCCTTGCAGGAAGATGTACACGACAATGATCACCAGAACAATGGCAATCACCAGCGTAATGATGATTTCCTTCATTCCTTGCGTCACCGCGCGCGTCGTATCCAGCGAAGTCACATAGTCCACATCATGCGGGAAGCGCTTCTTCGCCTCGACCATCATTTTATTGACCGCTTCGGCGGCCTGCACCGCGTTGGATCCCGGCAATTGGTACACCGCGATGATCGCTCCCGGCTTGCCATTCAACCGCCCGACCACGCTGTAGTTCTGCGCGCCAAGCTCGATGCGGGCCACGTCCTTCAGACGCACAACCGCTCCCCCAGTGGATTCCCGGACAACGATTTGCCCGAACTCCTCGGGAGAAGTGAGCCGGCCCTGGGCTCGCACCGAGTAGGTGTACTCCTGCCCTCGGGGCACAGGTTCACTCCCCACCTGCCCCGCGGGATTTACCGTATTCTGCGCCTGGATCGCATTAACTATTTCCGGAACCGTGATCGCCAGTTTCGCCAGCTGGTCCGGCTTGACCCACAGTCGCATCGCATACTGGCCAGCTCCAAAGATTTGTACGCTTCCAATTCCATAGAGCCGCGTGAGTTGGTCTGAAAGATTGATATACGCGTAGTTGGAAAGGAACTGCGCATCGTACGTGCCATTCTGCGAATACAGCGTCAGCAGCATGAGCGGAGCCGTCACAGTCTTCTGCACAGTGACGCCGAAATTCGTGACGTCGATCGGAAGCTGAGATGCGGCCTGCGTTTCGCGCACCTGGGTCAAGATAAGGTCCGTGTTCGGTTCCGTTTTCACGTCGTAATCGACAATCAGCCTCATCACACCGTCAGCGGTCGAGTTCAGTGAGTACATGTAATTCATGTTGTCGACACCGCTCATCTGCTGCTCGATCGGCGTTGCCACAGATTGCTCGATCGTCTGCGCGTCAGCGCCCACATACGTGGCGACTACTTGCACCTCGGGCGGAACGATGTTCGGAAATTGCGCCACTGGCAGGCTCGTGATCGTGACCGCGCCGATGATCACCATCAGAATCGCAATGACCATGGCCACAATGGGCCGGTTGATGAAAAATTTGGACATGGATCAGTCGCCTTTCGCCGCGGAAGCGCTTTGCTTGACCTTCACTGTGGCGCCGTCTCGAACCTTTTGCAGCCCTTCGACAACAACCAGGTCTCCCGGTTTGACGCCGCTTTCGATAATCCACATCGCGCCGACACGCTCGCCGACTTTAACCGGTAGGAGCGCCACCTTGTCGCCTTGTACTACCGCGACCTGATATGTTCCTTGAAGTTCCGTAACCGCCCTTTGTGGCACAAGCAGGGCGCCTGTTCTGGTTTCTCCAGCCGCGCGTACCCTTCCGAACTGGCCCGGACGCAGAATGTTGTTCGGATTGGGGAATGCGCAAACCAGTTGAATGCTTCCCGTCGTTACGTCTACCTGCCGATTCGTTAAAAGCAGTCTGCCTTTCTGCGGATAGACCGTTCCGTCAGCCAGGACCAGGTCAAAGGGCGGAGCATCGGATGGCACTTCCTGCTGATTGTGAGCGTTTATTCTGGCCGCATAGTGCATGTACTCCTGCTCACTGATCGGGAAGTACGCCTTGATTGGATTCACCTGTGACACCGAGGTCAAAATAGTCGTTGGACTCACTAAATTGCCGATCTGCACCGTCGCGATTCCCGCGATGCCGTCCACCAGGGATGTGACGTGCGTGAAGTCCAGGTTCAATTGCGCTTGCTCTACTTGCGCCTCCGCGGCCTTTACCGATGCTTTGGCGGCGAGATTTGCCTGGATGTCATTGTCCAATTGGCTCTGCGCGATGGCCCGCTCCTTCGCCAAAGGCGTGTCACGATCGACGTCGAGTTGCGTTTTGCCTGACTGCGCCTCGGCTTGCGCCAGTTGTGCCTTAGCTTGATCGAGCAGCGCCTGAAAAGGACGCATATCGATCTGGAAAAGGATTTGCCCCTTTCGGACGAACGATCCTTCTTTATAGGTCTGGTTGACAATGTATCCCGTCACCTGCGGCTGGATCTGCGCGTTGACGTACCCATCCAACGTCGCCACCCATTCCCCATAGATCGGCACATCTTTTTGTTCGACTTTGACGACTTGGACCTCAGCTGGTGGCGGCGGGCCGGCCGCTTTTTGGCTCTGGCAACCCAGCAACGCGAATGACGCGAACCCGGCCAGAAGTGCGAGAAAGCTGCTGCCAGTTATGCGTGAACTCCGAACCTGGAATGTTCTTAGGGTGTACATGGTATACGTTCCTTGCAAAGCGAAGTCGACGTTAACTTACCTTATGTTGGATGTCTTATCCAATTGCTGATTGTCACCAACGGCGCTGTGCCGGTTTATGGAAGAAATTAGATGCACGATTCGCATTTTTGTAAGATCGCCCAAAATGCGACCGAAGATCTCGCGCCGCGCGCCTCCCTAGCCTTGGGCGGCTACCTTACACCCAAAGGCCTTATTGGGGATATCATTCACTGGCAATACGTCAGAAGTATAGGACTAAGAAATGGACAACCACCCAGTTCCACGACGGAGCGCACTGAAATATTTGGGTTTGCTGGCGGCCACCGCCGCGGGTCGCCAATTCCTGGCTTCCTGGCTTCCTACTCCCGCTGCCAGCGCGGACGGAAACAATTCTCTGGCTACCATTCACGGCATGAATCATTCCCAAGCTAAAACGGATGCCACCTCCCCGTACACGCCCAAATTCTTCAAGCCAGAACAATTCCTCACCGTCAAACTCCTGGCCGAAATGATCTTGCCGGCCGACGATGACCCCGGCGCCAACGACGCCAAAGTGGGAGACTACATCGATTTTGTCGTTTTTTCGGCGCAAGAGTTCGAACCATCGCTTCAGCGGGAATGGATTGACGGACTGGCCTACCTGGACGGCGAGAGCCACAAACAATTTGGCAAGCCGTTCCACCTGGCCTCGGACGCTGATCGAACAAAATTGCTCTCGGAAATCAGTCTCCCAGAGCGCGATCCTAATGCACATCACCCCGGCTACCAGTTCTTTCAGTTGATCAAGGATATGACGGTGGAGGGGTTTTATACGTCGAAGATTGGCTTGATCGATGTGTTGAACTATCAGGGCATGAATTACATGGCCGAGTTCCCGGGCTGCACGCACCCGGAGCACCAGAGTTAGCGGCTCGCGACTTCTGGATCGACGGCACGCAACGACACGATGAGAGAGCCTCAAGGAAACGTGAGTGAGCGCGAAGACCATCTATGACGTAATTGTTGTCGGCTCCGGAGCCTCGGGAGGCGTCGCGGCATACGCGCTCGCCGCTCGCGGGCTAAAAGTGCTGTGCCTCGAAGCTGGACCGATGGTGGAGCCGCATCGCGATTTTCATAATCACAAACTCCCCTACAAATGGCCCTACCGCGGCAAAGGTAAACCCGGAAAATACGGCTCGTTGCCGCAAGGCATGGAATGGAAAATCAACGAGTGGACCGAGAATCTCTACACCGTCCCTCAGAATGATCCCTACGCCTTAGCTCCGGGAGCGAAATTCACCTGGACGCGATTGCGCGCGGTGGGCGGGCGAACCTTGCTGTGGGGCCGCGAATCAGGGCGCTTTGGACCCCTCGACTTCAAGCCCAAGAGCCTGCAAGACGGCTTTGGCGAAGATTGGCCGATCACTTATGAAGATTTGGCCCCCTACTACGACAAAGTGGAGACTCTCATCGGCGTCGCCGGCGGATCCGAAGAAGTTTACAACTCGCCCGCCAGCAAAAATCTTATGCCGGCGTTTCGTCCCCGCTGTGGCGAATACCTCATCAAAAAAGGCGCGGCAAAATTAGGCATCAAGACGGTCTCGTTCCCTTTGGCCGTGCTCAGCAAGCCCTACGACAATCGCCTTGCGTGCCACTACTGCGGCGCCTGCAACTTTGGATGCGATACCGCCTCGCGTTTCAGCACCCTGGAAGTGATTTTCCCCAAGCTGCAAAAGATGCAAAACTTCTCGCTGCGCCCGAACGCCGCGGTCCACAAAGTGTTGCTCGATACTTCGACGGGAAAGGCCCGCGGAGTTTCGTTCATCGATACAACCAACCGGCAAGAGTACGAGGTCTACGGGAAGGCCGTGGTTCTCGGCGCATCCATGGTCGAATCGATACGCATTCTTTTCAATTCCCGCACAACCGACTTCCCCCAAGGTCTCGCGAATTCCAGCGGAGTGCTCGGCCGCTACCTCATGGAACATGTCGCTTTCAACGCGCTCGAAGGATTTTTTCCGCAGCTCGCCGGCCGGCCCACTACAAACGACGATGGCCCCGGCGCGAACAGTCTGTACATCCCTCGCTACAATTACGGCAGAAAGAGCAGCAACTTCCTGCGCGGCTATCGATTTACTTTCGAAACCGGCTGCGGAATGGGCCCTGGACCGGGCGCAAACCTGCCGGGCTTTGGCTCTGTATACAAGAAGAGGATCAAGGAATTATATCCCGCGGCAGTGTCGATCGACGGCTACGGAGAAGGACTTCCCTTCCCTTGGAACTACGTGGAAATTGATCCCGACGGTTTGACCGACAAGCACGGAATTCCCCAAGTGCGCTTTCACACTAATTCCGAGTACGACCACGCCTTTGCCATCCGCGATGAAATGTACGGGCAGATGGAGGAAATCCTCAAAGCTTCCGGCGCGGAAATCCTTCCTTACGAGAAGCGCAGCCCGTATCCGCTGGGAAGTGTGACCCATGAAGCAGGCGGCGCGCGCATGGGCGACGATCCCAAGACGTCTGTCCTCGATCAATGGAATCGTTGCCACGACATAAAAAATCTGCTCGTCGTCGACGCCGCATGCTTTACCTCACATCCCGAAAAGTCCGTCACGCTGACCATAATGGCTCTGGCCCAACGCGCGAGCGAACACTTAGCCGAGGAAATTCGGCTAGGCAATGTCTGAACCCCACTACTTATTCACAAACTCCAAAATCCCAAACCGCGTCGGCACGTGAAATGTTCTTCCCTCCGGAATGGTGCTCCACGCAAGAAATTGGCGATGCTCATCGGCGCCTTGTCCGGCCGCGCGAAAGAAATTCGCCCGCCACTTGTCCCCCGCGTGTATTGCGCTGACGTTCAAAGCCGAAACCGGTATGCGCATCTCCGTCGTCCAGAGGTGGCTCTTGCCATCCACACGGGTGGCGTGCGCAAAACCCGAGTCCCACGATTCCTTATTCGACGAATCTTTCGACTTATCAATCTCAAGATCCACCCACTGATTATTCGGTGCCACCTCAAATTCAAAGTATTGCAGCACTCGCTCCGGCTGTGGATTCAGGAAGACCTCCACAACGTCGCGCTCCCAAAGCCGCCATCGCTCCGTCGCCGGGTCTTCCCCTTCATAGAAATTCAGCGAATCATAGCGCGCCCAAAACGCGAAGTAGATGTTGCTTTCGGTCCACAGAGATGCGACGCGAGTGGAAACTTCGGGATGGTGAAGCTGGCCGAAAGCGTCATGATCAAATTCCACAGACGCCGCTGCCTTCCAGGAAGCCTTCGAAAGATCGCCGTCGGGCGCGAAATTCCCAGGGCTCCGTGTTATCGCCATTCGCACATCGCTGGCGTATGGCTCTTGCGAAGCGTCTCTCGCGTGGCTGGCCAGGGACAGCTGAATAAAAGCGATAACCATTCCGCAAGCGCCAAGCAAAACCACGATTTTGCCGAGCACCAGTTGCAGTCTCATATCCTCTGCACCAACCCGTGATCCGTCGCCCGCGTATTGCGCACCAACATCAGCACCAAAATCATCCCAACAAACGGAATGAGCCCCGCCGCAACCACGATAGGGTCAAACGAATGCGCAACCGACGCCTGCCGCGCATCGGAAAAATGCCCGATTAATTCGAACGCGATGATGGTCCCGATTCCCGCGCCAGTGCCGCTCAGACCGCTCACCGTAGCCACCGAACTGCTCCGAAAAAGGTCGGTAGGCAAAACGTTCGCAATGGTCGAAAACGCAGCATAGGAAAAAGTGGCCAACCCGAACAGCAACGTGATCAAGTACAAATTCCGGGTGAAAATCGTCGGGATCAGCAGCATCACTCCGACTCCCCCAAACACCACCAAAGCTTTGCGCGCCGCACCCAGCGGCCATCCCCGCCGAATCAGATACCCGGACATTCCGCCGCCAAAGAAATTCCCCAGATCCGCGGCCAGGAACGGGATCCATACGGCGACCAAGCCACTCTTCAAAGGAATGCCTTTAGCAACCAGATAAATAGGAAACCAGTCGGTCACAAAAAACCACACGGGGTCCGTCAACGCCTTCGAAATAATAGTTCCCCAAGTTTGCGGCAATTTCAAAAGCTCGCTCCACCGCAGTGGCGCCTTCTCGCCCGCCTCGCCATTCTGAGTCTCAGCGAGAATCATCTGACGCTCAGCGTCGCTGATGCGCGGATGCTCCTGCGGTCGGTAGTACAGCCATCGCCACACCAGCAGCCACAAAAATCCCAGCAGCCCCGGAATCACAAACGCTATCCGCCATCCAAACCGAAAGTACACCGGCAAAATGACAAACGGTGCGATAGCTCCCCCGACCGACGAGCCGCTGTCGTAAAATGCCGCCGCCAGCCCGCGCTCCCGCTTCGGAAACCACTCGGAAACGGCCTTGCTCGCCCCCGGCCAATTCGCGGATTCTCCCGCTCCCAGCAGAAAGCGAAAAATCGCAAAGCTCGTAAAACCATTCGCCAGCGAAGTCAAAAGCGAAACAATGGAGTACCAGGTGACGCTGATGCTTAAGCCGCGCCGCGTGCCAACGCGATCCATCAGCCGCCCACAAAGTGTCTGTCCGATCGAGTAAGCCACCCGAAACGCGATCGCGATATTCGCGTAATCGACGTTGCTCCAGTGGTAGTCCTCCTTCAGGTAGGGCGCCAGGATCGACAGCGTTTGCCGGTCCACGTAATTGATCACTGTGGACGCAAACAAAATTCCGCCGATCCACCACCGCAAGGAGCGGATGACACCGAGGCGGCCCGACCCTCCTTCGGCGGCTACAGCCACAAATACCCCGCGGCAATCCTTGCGCTGTGCATTGCGAATGCAAGCATACGTTGATGGCTTATGCGGTAGCGGTGAGTGCGCTGATCGTTCGCGGACTCAGCAAACTGGCCGACTCTCGGTCCAGATAAATCGTCGCCGCCGGGTGCGTCCGCAAAATCGAAGCGGGCGCCATCGGGCTGATCTCTCCGTCAAAACACAACTTGACCGCCGGAGCTTTTCGCGCATCGGGCACGATGCCAATAATTTCCTTCGCTTTCAAAACCTGTTTCACTGACATGGAGATCGCTCGCTTGGGAACTTCGGAAAGATTCGCGAACCATCCCTCGCCTACCTGCTGCCGGCGGCACGCTTCATCCAGCTCGACCACGATATAGGGTTCCTCCGTCTCAAAATCCGCCGGCGGATCATTAAACGCCAGGTGCCCGTTTTCCCCAATCCCGACAAACGCAATATCAATCCGTGCCGACCGCAGCGCCTCGCCAACCTGTCGAGCGGTCTCCTTCGCATCGACGGTTCCATCCAACAAGTGGTAGCGCGTAATCCCGACCTTGTTGATCAGCTGGTCCAAAAGGTATTTTTGGAAGCTCGCCGGATGCGTCATCGGCAATCCCACATACTCATCCAGATGAAACATTTCCACTCTCTTCCAGTCGATTCCCTCTGCGCTCGTCAGCCCAGCCAGAAAGTCCAGTTGAGCGTTTCCTGTCGCCGCGATGATCCGCGCATCGCCTCGATCACTCTGTGCGCGGCGAATGGTTCGCCCAGCTTGCTCAGCCGCGGCGCGGCCCAGCAATTTCTTGTCATCGAAAACTCTCACAATCACTTGATCCCTCCGCACCGAAGCCGCCGCTGCTCCGATTTCAGCAAGCTAGTCCTTATATCACAGCCTCCAATGACCTATCTCCTTTGAGCATGAAGTCCCCGGTATCTGGCGCGACTTGCCCGCTAGGAGAGTCTGTAATAGCCTGTGCGCCTTTTTTGCTTTAGGCTCTGGATGCTTATCCAGGAGATGCGCCGAAGATCGGAAGCAAACCACCATCAGTCCAAGACGCGACGGAGAACTCTTGCAGCCCATCATAGATATCCACATCCACATCATGCCCTACCACATGGTCAAGCCATCCGCGCTCGAACTCATCAAACGCGGCCGCAAGGATTATCCTGACGTGGAACGCTACTCAGCCGATCCCAAAGCATTCCTCGCGTTGTTGGACGCGCTCGGCATCGAGCGCGCCGGCCTGATCAACTACGTCGCTCCAGAAATCATTGGATTCACTCCGGAAGTGAACGATTGGAGCGCCAACTATTGCAAAGCCGCGCCCGATCGACTCATCGCCTTCGGCGGCGTTCTCCCTGGAACGGTTCCCGACCCCGGCGCCGAAGTGGATCGCCTCGCCAAAATCGGCATTCGCGCCATCAAGATGCATCCTTCGCATCAAGTGCTATCGCCCAATGACTATATCGACGGCAACCGCGGCCTGGCCGCCGTGTACGAACGAGCCCAGGCCAACGGTCTACCCGTAATGATTCACACCGGGACTTCCATTTTCCCCGGCGCAAGAAACCTGCACGCCCAGCCGATGCTCTGTGATGATGTGGGGATCGACTATCCCAACCTCGTCGTGATTCTCGCCCACGGCGGAAGGCCCTTGTGGATGAACGAAGCCTTTTTCCTCGTTCGCCGCCACAAGAATATGTATATGGATATCTCCGGTATCCCGCCGCAGAAGCTTCTGGAGTATTTTCCGCGCATCGAAGACATAGCGGACAAAGTATTGTGGGGAACCGACTGGCCCGGCCCCGGTGTGCCGGCCATAAAAGGAAATATCGAGAAATTCAACGCGCTGCCGATCGCCGCTGAAGCCAAGCGCAAAATCTTGTACGACAATGCGTCGCGTCTGTTTCCACGCTGAAAACCGAACCGCCCTAGGCCCTCACTCCGAGCGCAGCGCCTGTATCACATCCACCCGCGCCGCCCGCGCCGCCGGCACTGCAGAGGCGATCACCGCAGCGGCAAGCAACACAAATGCGGACACGATCACCGGCAA
>Ga0307479_10002246_pt1 | contig 17553 bp, 18 predicted proteins | sample atmos_gasesECM4C_FD_203743 | JGI IMG/M metagenome (GOLD analysis project Ga0307479, IMG submission 203743) | Hardwood forest soil microbial communities from Morgan-Monroe State Forest, Indiana, United States - atmos_gasesECM4C_515 | ecosystem: Environmental > Terrestrial > Soil > Temperate... | reverse complement strand
TGCTGATGGTGAGCCGGTTTCGCGAAGCATTGGCCGAGGGATATGATCCCGGCCACGCTGCCGATATTGCTGCCGGGCAAGCGGGGCGGACGCTGATAATCTCGGCCACGACAGTTGCAATCGGATTTTCAGCGCTGCTGACTGTGCCCATCAGCGAACTGCGCTCCATCGGGATAGCTGGCCTGCTGGTAACCGTTTTGAGTGTCATGCTGTGTACATTCATTGTGCCTTGGGTGCTTGGTCTGCTAGGGCATCGCATCAATGCCGCCAGAGTGCGTCTTCCAGCCAGATTATTCAAACCACGGGACACCCTATGCGCGGCGAGTGAGCGGTGGGTGCGGTGGGGCAGCATCATAACCCGCCGGCCCTGGACAGCTCTGCTTGTCGCCGGGATTCCACTACTGATCCTTGCATTCCAGGCGCGGAGAATCTCTCCCGGGATTCCTGACCATGGCTCGCTCCCGGCCGCAGCCGAGTCGGTGCAAGCACTGCACACGCTTCAAGGCATGGGGCGGTCGGGTATTGTGCAGTCCCTCCGAGTGGTCCTGGAGTTGCCGCCGCAGTCTCCGCCGCTCTCGCCGGCGGGCTGGCTTGCCGTCAGTCGCTTGACGAAGCGCTGCCAGAGCGATCCTAGAGCGGAAGAGGTTTTATCTCTTCCGACCCTCACGGGAATGTCCGACACTGCGGATGCGGTCGACGATTTGCCAGAGTCAATCCGCAAGAGTTTTCTTCGCAGCGATGGCCAAGCAACCTTGATTGAGTTGCTGCCCACCGCCACTCTTTCGCCCAACGAACAGATACGATGGGTACGAGAGGTGCGTTCCTCCGATGTCGCGGCGATAACCGGCGTGCCCGGCGCTGTGCTGCGCGTCGGCGGCGTTTCCGCACTCGACGCAGATTATGACTCGGTAGTAAAAGAGCGGTTGCCGAGGGTGGTCTTTGGCGTCATATTGGGGAGCTTGCTGGCGCTCCTGATCGGGTTGCGTTCTCTATTTGCGGCCCTCAAAGCAATTCTGCTTAATCTGCTCTCCGTTGGCGCTTCATTCGGTGCGTTAGTTGTCGTTTTTCAGGAAGGCCACGGTAGCAAACTCTTTGGGCTCGACGGACCGACCGGCACCGTATTCCCGATCGTGCCGATTCTCTCGTTTGCCATCGTCTTCGGACTGAGCATGGACTATGAGGTCTTCCTGGTCGCCCGAGTCCTCGAAGAACGGCGGCGCGGTCTATCCGAGAGATCAGCGGTGATCGAGGGCTTGGCCCGCACGGCCGGGCTCATCACGAGCGCCGCGGCAATTATGATCGCCGTCTTCACCGCATTCACCGTGGGAAGCTTTCTGGTCGTCCAAATGCTGGGCTTTACGCTCGCCGTAGCGGTGTTTATTGATGCTACAGCGGTGCGGATGGTTGTCGGGCCGGCACTATTGCAACTTGCCGGCGACTGGAATTGGTGGCCCTTTGGCTTATATGGGGCCCCGGCGGCGCCTGAAAAGGAGCTTATCCCATGACGGCGAACACCATGGATGCCCAGTGACAGCACAGGGCCTGGCAACAGCCTAATTAAGCGCAGCGATTTATTTCACTTTCTCTCCTTGAGCGTTGGACTGGTTGATATCAAAGTCCTTGCGTCCAAGATTTGCCTTTCCCGAGCCCCTTTCGATTACAAGAATCGAGGAGCCGGGCTTGCCTTCCAACTTTGCCTCCACTTGCGTCGCGGACCAGAGGCCGCCGATCTGCCGCAGCCCATAGTAAATGAATTCCTTCTGCTGTCCCGTCCCGCGAGGCGTCTTCACCACATGCACAGGGTACAAAATGCCGCGGTCAATCCACGATGTTACCGAATCATAGTAAGTCCGGTCCTGAGAGCCGGACATGCTCTTAAGGACAAAGCAATCCCGTGCGCCGTATTTCTCCGGCGCCAGGAGTTCCTGATGCTTCCAGAAGAACTGGTTCTCTACCATGTCTTCATAGGAGAAGTCTGTTCCCACTAGGGGGTCGTTCCAACGTTCGAATGGCAACACGCTGGCGGCCTTCTCGCCAGGAAGTACCGCCTCGATGGTCACGTGCCCACTCACGCTCATGTGCAGAAGAAGGCTCGTCTTCTCTGAGCCAGGCCCCGAGATCTCGCATAGCAGACGCAGACCATCGGGAAACCAGTGCGCCTTGGCGACAAACTTGTAGCTCGTGCGCTTGCCATTGTCTTCCACCCGTGTGAGTCGACCGGTCACGCGGTAGTCCAATTTCTCAATACGCTGGCGCGAGCCAGTCAGCACTGTCTCCAGGTCAGGATTCGCCGCGAAAGCCCGCGATGGATGCACCAGCGACAACAGCACTAGCAAAGCGATGGACGCTTGAACCCTCCCAAAGGCGCAATTCGCCCATCTGGCCTCTGGATACCGGCCAAACTTGCGGCTGCGAGAGAGCTTTACGACGCGGCGCGGGAAGGTCATAGCTATGTATACAGCCAAAGTCCGTATAGCGCCCATCCAGGGCGACGGGTAGTGATTCTCAAGCCATGGTATGCAGCCCATTTCAGAACCCACATTTTAGGTGACAGGCTTCCGAACTCTCTCGGCGTCTTGTTTCCATTGGGATACAACCATGTTATGGCAAGCCTTCTGGGATGGAAAGTGCGGATTCTATTGCTTGCTGAGTTTCAAAAGGGTCAACCGACGCGACGGATTTTAGCAGCCTTTATGAAAGCAGACCCACAGTATTTCGTTCGTTGACGATTCAAGCAAGAAATCCCTATAATTAGAGTTTGCCTTTAGCTCTTGGAGGTTAGATGTACGCCGTCATTCAGACCGGAGGAAAGCAGTATCGCGTCGCGCCGGGCGACACCATCCGCATCGAGCGGGTTGCGGGCGAGGTCGGTGAGAAGGTGACTTTTGGCTCGGTCCTTGCCGTCCACACCGACGAAAAAAAGGTTCTCACGGGCGCGGATGCTTCCAAAGCGACTGTAACCGGAAAAATCATAGCCCAGGATCGCGGCAAGAAGCTCACCGTGCTCAAGTTCAAGAAGACCAACCAATACAAGATTCAGCGGGGCCACCGGCAGAACTACACTGCCGTCGAGGTCAGCGACATCAAGCTTTAAGTCATTGTAGCCGCGGTCTTCAAACCGCGGGTTCTTACAAAAGGAATTGTCATGGCACATAAAAAAGGCGGCGGCTCCTCGGTAAACGGCCGCGATTCTCACGGTCAAAGGCTGGGCGTGAAGCGCTTCGGCGGGCAGCTCGTGAACGCGGGCACCATCCTCATTCGCCAGCGCGGCACGAAGCACAAGCCCGGCGTCAATGTCGGCCAGGGGAAGGACGACACGCTCTATGCTCTTGTCACCGGCTTCGTGAAGTTTAAAGACAAGGGCCGCGGCGGACGCTTCATCAGCATTCTGCCTGCGGAGCAGGCCAAGTCCGCTGCGAACTGACTCTCCTTTTCCGCGTTCCTATTGGCCGGAAACACAGCTCTGCGGTCCGCGAGGGAAAAATTTCAGATAGGCGCTGCGCCCGTGGGCAGGAATAATGGCCAGCTCCGGCACTTTCTTGTGCAGCTCGTTCAACCGGGCGACAATCTCGTTGGCGCGCGCCGCATCATTATCGCTGTCCTGCAGGATCAGCGATTTGCCCACGCGCTCTTCGAATCCGCGTTCGTCATCCACCGCGTCGCCCACGTAAAACAGGCGCCGCCCCGGAGCCAGGTTCACGAAAATGCCCGCGCTTCCGGGCGTATGCCCGCGCAGAGGGACGACGACCACGGATCCATCACCGTAGAGGTCGGCGCTTTCGTCGAAGATTTCGTAGGGTCGTGGCGCGAACCGCAGCGTCGGCGCATTTATAGGAGGAAACTTCTGCGTGTGCGCCGCGATTACGTAGCCTTTTGCTTGTACTTTGGGATCCGCGGCAAATCGCAGCTCCTCACTCGTGAGCAGCACGGGAACCGGCGGCAGATCCATCAGGCCTCCCGCGTGATCCAAATGAGCGTGCGAAAGTATCGCCCAGCGCACCCCTGCGGGGTCTTCACCTGCGCGCCGCAAAAGCTCCGGCAGCGGGACTTTCGGAGTGAGTTGTCCGGCGAGCGATCTGAGCGCTAGCCATATGCTGAACGGATAAGTTCGAATCTCCTCGTCGAAGTGGCTCGAATTGCCCGTATCAATCAGCAGGTCGCCTGCGGGATGCCGGATCAGGATGCTGCCAGCGGTGGAGGCGAAGTAAAAGTTGCCAAAGGTTTCTCCCGTTTCGATCCAGCATGCGCCGAGCCCGGGTAACTGCGAAATCGCAGGCGCAATCCTTGCGTGAGGTGGCACTTCCGGCAGGGGGCTTCTCCGGAAGTACAAGACGTACAAAGCGGCGCTGAACACCGCGACAATCAAAAGCATTGCGCCTGCGGTGCGTTGGATCCATCGGAGAGTATGAGACATCGGCAAGCAGCCTCCCGTGCGGAATAACGGCTTCTATTGTTTGCTTATGTTATCGTTTTTCTTGGAGATTTATTTCCTTGTTCGTTGATGAAGCAAAAATTTTCGTGAAGGCCGGCAACGGCGGCAACGGCTGCGTCGCATTCCGCCGCGAAAAATTCGTTCCTCGCGGAGGCCCCTCCGGCGGCGACGGAGGCAGCGGCGGCAGCATCTATCTCGAAGCCAATCGGAACGACAACACGCTCCTGCGCTACCGCTACAACCGGGAATTCAAGGCCGAGCGGGGCCGGCATGGAGAAGGCTCAAACTGCACCGGCCATTCTGGCGTGGACATGATCTTGCAGGTTCCTGTCGGCACTCTTGTCTTCGACGAACAAACCGGAGAAACCATCGCTGACCTCGCCGAGCCCGGCCAGCGCGTTCTCATCGTTCAGGGTGGCCGTGGCGGACGCGGCAACCAGCATTTTGCCAAGCCGTGGCACCAGGCTCCCCGCGAACACGAAGAAGGCCACCCCGGCGGGGAGCGTCACCTTCGCCTCGAACTCAAGCTGCTCGCCGACGTTGGCCTTGTCGGTTTCCCGAACGCGGGGAAATCCACGCTGATCTCTGTCATCTCTGCCGCACGCCCAAAGATTGCCAATTATCCCTTCACTACGCTCGAGCCCAATCTTGGCGTAGTTAATGCGGACGGAGGTACGGGCTCCCACGGTACGGAGCTCGGCCGCACCTTTGTCGTCGCTGATCTGCCCGGCCTCATCGAAGGCGCGCATGAAGGCGCCGGCCTCGGAATTCGCTTTCTACGTCACGTCGAGCGCACACGGCTGCTCGCTCATCTCATCGACACAAGCGATGGGAATGATGCCGACCCCGTGCATGCCTTTGAAATCATCTCCGGCGAGCTGCGCGCCTTTAGCGAATCTCTCGCAGAAAAACCCATGATTGTTGTGGCTACCAAGCTCGACGCTACCAGCGACCGCGCTCGTCTCGAAACGCTTCGCGATTTCTGCCGGGAACGCGGTATCAAGTTTCACGCCATCTCCGCCGCCAGCGGCGAAGGCGTTCGCGATCTTGTCCGTTCCATGGCCGACGCCTTGGAAAAAATTCCCCGCGTCCTTCCGGAAACTTTCCCGGACTCACCTTCGGCCACAGCGGAAAATGGCAAGCATCGGGCGGGGCCCGGCTCGCGACCCGCGTCTGACGACCGCTCCAAACTCGCCACTAACTTTGACCGCACCGCCGTCACCGGCGAAAAAGATTCGTGAGAGAATTGGTCCAGTCCTTCACGGCCCCAAACCGTCCGGGATGGACGGCAAGCCCCCGGGAGGCGCATTGACCACAGCGCAGGCGCACCGCACCGCCGCAAAGCATCATCCTCGTCGCATTGCACTTTTTGGCGGCTCATTCGACCCGATTCACAACGGCCATCTCGCCGTCGCCCGCGCTGCTGACCGCCGTTTTAATTTCGACGAAATCCATTTCATTCCCGCCAGCCGTCCGCCGCACAAACTCAAGCAGCACCTTGCTCCCTTCCCGCATCGCTTCGCCATGGTTTCGCTTGCCTGCAGCGAGCACCCGCACTTTATTCCCTCGCTCGCCGAAGCCGGCGAAGACTTCAGCGGCACACAGCTTCATTATTCCGTTGATACCGTGCGCTATTTTCGCCACGCCTGTCACGGTCACGGCGACCGCATCTTCTTCATCGTCGGCGCCGATGCTTTTCTCGATATTCCTATGTGGAAGGAATATGAGACGCTGCTCGGTCTCTGCGACTTCCTCATTGCCAATCGGCCCGGTATTCGCGCGGAAGCCTTGCGCCTCGTCATTCCGCCAGACTTGATCGCCCGCCCCGACGCGAAAAATGGAGCAGAAGCCGGGCATCCCTCCCAGGTTGTCGCCCATCTCCTGCGCGGCACCGTCTATCTCCTCGAAAACGTTTCCAGCGATGTCTCGGCTACTGATATTCGCCGCCGCGCCAGCCGCAGCCAGTCCATTCATGGACTTGTCTCCTTGCGCGTCGAGGAATACATTCTTAAACAAGGCCTATACCGGTGAAATTGGAATCCCTCCCAAAGAGTGTGAGGCTTGCCGTTGCTGCGGCGCAAAACAAGAAGGCTTCAGCACTTACCGTGCTTGACCTCAGCGGCCTCGGTGCCTTCACGGAATATTTCGTGATTTGCACAGGTTTTAGCACGCCGCAGGTCCAGGCAATCTGCACGGAGGTGGAAGCACAGTTTTTCAAAGAGCTGAAGCGCTCGCCCGAACACCGCGAAGGCTACCTCTCCGCCGAATGGGCCCTGCTCGATTTCGGCGGTATTGTTGTCCACGTTTTCAGCGAGCAGGCGCGCCGCTACTACGATCTCGAACGCCTCTGGCGCTCCGCGCCAAAGCTCGAAATCCCCGACGAGCTGGGTGGCGTTGCAGGGAATGCGGCTCTCGGCGAGGCACGCGCGCCAGGTGAAGCGATTTCCCAATGACCACAGATCGCTTGCAGTGGATTTCTGAAGACCCTGTCTCGCTGCACGTCTTGGAGCTTGCTCAGAAAGTCGCCGCCGCTCCCACCACGCTGCTCATCACCGGCGAGAGCGGCACGGGCAAGGATTATCTGGCGCGCCTGATTCATGAGCTTGGTCCTCGCCGCGATGCGCCCTTTCTGAAAATCGATTGCGCCAGTTTGCCTCCGCAGCTTGTCGAAAGTGAACTCTTCGGGCACGAGCGCGGAGCCTTCACCGGCGCCGTTGAACGCAAGCTCGGCCGCCTCGAACTTGGTGGCAGCGGCACCATCGTGCTTGATGAAATAGCGGCCCTATCTTCAGCAGCGCAAACCAAATTCCTGCGCGTCCTCCAGGAGCGCGCTTTCGAACGCCTGGGAGGAACGGAAACTCTTCACCTCGAGGCGCGCCTCATTGCTCTCACTAACGTGGACCTGCCCGCCGCTGTTTCCAGCGGCCGCTTTCGCGAAGATCTTTTTTTCCGCTTGAATGTTCTTACCATCACTGTACCGCCCCTGCGCGAACGCCGCGCCGACATCTTGCCTCTCGCCGAACATCTGCTGGGGGTATTTCGCTCGGTTCACGGGCGTCCCGGCGTGCACCTCAGCGATTCTGCGCGCCGCATGCTTGGCTCTTACCCTTGGCCCGGCAACATCCGCGAACTCCGCAACGCGCTTGAGCGCGCCGTGGTTTTCTGCCGCAACGACAAACTCGAACCCGCCAATTTTCCGGAAAATATTCGCGCTGAGGGAGGCGCCGTCGGCTCCACCACCGGACTCCGTTCTCTCGAAGATGTCGAGCGCGAAGTCATCGCGGCTACCCTGGAGGCCACTCATTTCCGCATCGGCCGCGCCGCGGAAATTCTTGGCATCAGCCGCAAGACGCTTCTCGAAAAGCGAAAAAAGTACGGTCTCAAGTGATCGTCCGGCCAAGATGATCATCCCGAGGAGCGGCTCGACGCGGGGGCTCTCTTCGGGTGAAACAAAACTTTCATGAAGCTCCGCCTCCTCATGCTCGGCAAAACCCGCCGCCCCGAGTTGCGCGCCGTCCTCGAAGACTATGCCAGGCGCATTAGCCGCCATGCCCCTATCGAAATCACCGAAGTTCGTGACGAATCGGCCGCCATCAAACGCCTCGAAGCTGACCGCGCCGCCAGCGTGATCCTCCTCGACGCTGCTGGGAAGACTCTCGATTCCGAGGCCTTCGCCAAGTGGCTCGCTGATCACCGCGATCGCGGCACGCGCGAGCTCGTCTTCCTCTGCGGCGACGCCGATGGCTTCCCCGATTCTCTCCGCAACCTCACTCACCAAAGAATCTCTCTAAGCTCCATGACTTTCTCCCACGAACTCGCCCGCGTCATGCTCGCCGAGCAGCTCTACCGTGCCTTCGCCATCCTCTCCGGCAGCCCCTACCCGAAATAGCCCCGCTGGTGTACAACGTTACGCATCATGTCCATCCGCATTTCGCCCGACCAGAACCAACCCTCCGCCGCCATCGAAATCTCTCTCGAAAAACCCCTCCCCGATTACGATCTGCATCAACTCGATCAGCCCACGCCTCGCGATGTCGACGTCATACTGGTCTCTCAAGGCTTCCGCGACCTAGTTGACGACGCGCGGGGCGTACTCACGGATTTGCTCAGCCAAACCGGGCTGGAAATCACGCAGCTTACAGGCGCCATTTGCCCCGGCGACGGCGATGTTTATCGTCCCGGCCTCTGGATTGTCCTCCGCGACCCTCATGCCCAGCCGAAGACGACCTTCCCCGTCGCGGCTCAGGATCGCATTGCCTCCATTGCTACCAAACTCGCCCATCGCCTCCAACTCACGTGAGGAACCCTCCGGGACACAGACCGTCGCCCCAAAATTCACTTCTTCCGGCTTGCCCCTTCCGCTGCCGCTGTATAATGTACGAATGCCAAATAGCCAGCAGAGCGCGCAGACGCACGGTACCACGGTTCTCTGCGTGCGCAAGGAAAGCAAGGTCGTCTTGATTGCCGATGGCCAGGTCACTATGGGCGATCACGTCATGAAGCACACCGCTCGCAAGACCCGCCGCCTCTACAACGACAAAGTCGTCGCGGGCTTCGCTGGGTCCACGGCCGACGCCCTCTCGCTTTTCGAACGCTTTGAAGGCAAGCTCCAGGAGTTTTCCGGCAATCTGCAGAAAGCCTCGGTCGAACTGGCCAAGGAGTGGCGCAAGGATCGCGCCCTGCGGCATCTCGAGGCTTTGTTGATCGTCGCCGACGCCAAATCCACATTTCTTCTTTCCGGCAACGGTGATGTTATCGAGCCCGACGACGGACTCTGCGCCATCGGCTCCGGAGGCAGCTACGCGCTATCCGCGGCGCGCGCGCTGCTCAAGCACTCGAAGCTGAACGCCAAGGACCTGGCCATGGAAGCCATGCGCATCGCCAGCGAGATTTGCATCTTCACCAACGCCAACTTCACGGTCGAAGAGATCTAGCGGTGGTCGTCCTTGTACAAGATCCGTCCCAGTCTTATCGTGATGTCCTCCCGACGCATCAAAGGGATAAGGCAATTGCGAGCGGGCATCGCATCATTAGGTTTTTCTGTGGCAACTGTACTGGAGGTGCGGCCTTAAGATAGAGCTGTCATCCTGAGGTTACCCGGCGAGGGTAACCGAAGGATCTCAACGTAGACTTCATCTACGATTTCAAGCGTCGCGCAGTCCGCGACAAAAGGATGTATGGCCAGCAAGTCCGATAAAGAACTGATCTATCTCCCCGGCGGCAACGGCGCCGCTCCGAGCGAAGAGCCGGAACTCCTGCCGGCGCTCGACGAAATGACGCCGCGCGAAATCGTCGCTGAACTCGACAAATATATTGTCGGCCAGGCCGCCGCGAAACGCGCCGTCGCAGTTGCCCTGCGCAACCGCGTTCGCCGGCAGAAGCTCCCGCCCGAAATCGCCGAAGACGTCCTCCCTAAAAACATTTTGATGATTGGCCCCACCGGCGTCGGCAAAACCGAAATCGCCCGGCGTCTCGCTCGCCTGGCTGGTTGCCCCTTCATCAAGGTGGAAGCCTCGAAATACACGGAAGTCGGCTACGTCGGCCGGGATGTCGAATCCATGGTCCGCGATCTTGTAGAGACTTCCATCGACATGATCCGAGAGGAAAAGCTCGATGAAGTCGCCGACCGCGCCGAACAAGCAGCCGAAGAGCGCGTCCTCGATCTTCTCCTCCCGCTGTCGCCACCGCCCGCTGTCGGCACGTCCGAAGCCGATGCTGCCGCGCAACGTGAACAGTCCCAGCGCACCCGCGAAAAACTCAGAGCACAGCTCCGCGAAGGCAAGCTCGACCAGCGCATGGTCGACCTCGAGGTCCGCGAACGCGCCATGCCCTCTTTTGAAATCATTTCCAACCAGGGCGTGGAGGAGATGGATGTCAACATCAAGGACATGCTCTCCGGCATGTTTGGCCAGCAGAAAAAGAAGCGCAAAATGTCTGTCGCCGACGCTTTCGAATACCTCATCCAGGAAGAAGAGAACAAACTGCTCGATATGGACCAGGTAACGCGCGTCGCCGTGGAGCGCGCAGAGCAGATGGGCATCATCTTCATCGACGAAATCGACAAGGTCGCCGGGCGCGAATCAGGGCATGGCCCCGACGTCTCGCGCGAAGGCGTCCAGCGCGACATTCTGCCCATCATCGAGGGCACCACCGTCAACACCCGCTACGGCATGATCCGCACTGACCACATTCTCTTCATCGCCGCCGGGGCATTTCATGTCTCCAAGCCTTCGGACCTCATCCCCGAATTGCAAGGCCGCTTGCCGATTCGCGTCGAGCTGCAATCGCTCAAGGAAGAAGACTTCATCCGCATCCTGACCGAACCCAAGAACGCGCTGCTCAAGCAGGCCGTTGCACTGCTTGAGACCGAAGGCGTGAAGCTCAACTTTACGGAGGACGCCGTAGCAGCCATCGCGCGCTTTGCCACCAGCGTCAACGAACAAACCGAAAATATCGGAGCGCGCCGCCTCCACACCATTCTGGAAAAAGTGCTCGACGAACTTTCCTTCGAGGCTCCCGACCTGAAGAAAAAAAATGTAAAAGTCGACGCAGCTTACGTGAACAAGCAACTCGCCGACATCGTCAAGAACCAGGACCTCAGCCGGTACATTCTCTGAGGCAACACAGACCGGATGCCGCAACTCTCTCCCACTGCTAGCAGGGCGCGCATTCTGGCTCCCTCGGCGCTTTCCGGCGCGCTTCTTTTCCTCATCGGTTGCGGCGCCCCCGGCGAACCCGTTCCCCCTTCCCCCCCAGTTCCCGTTGCCGTAACTGATCTCACTGCGCGCCAGGTCGGAGACGCCGTGCAACTCATCTTCGCGCTTCCCGGCAAAACCATCACTGGCGATAAACTCTCCGAGCCGCCTGCAGTAGAAATCCTTCGTGGCGCGGTGAAAGACGACGGCACGGCCGACAACAAGTCCTTTCGCATCGTATATACCATCCCCGGCGCTACTACGGACAACTACCTCGCTGAAGGCCGCGTGCATTTCACGGATTCAGTCTCCCCTGAGGAAATTCGCGCGCATCCGGGCGAATTTCTTGCCTATCGCGTGCGCACGCGCGCTTCCCGAAAGCGTTCCTCCGCCGATTCGAACACCGTTACACTTCGCGTCTACGCTGTCCCTGAGCGCATTCCTTCCGTCGAAGCTCGCGTCACGGAAACTGCCATCGAACTCACCTGGCCGGCGCCAGCGCGCACCTCAGCGGGCGATCCGCTCGCCGGCGTTTCCGGTTACCGCATTTATCGTGGCGAGCTTGACCCCTCCTCCGCCGATGCCGCATTGAAGGATCTCGCCCAGGCGAAATGGATATCGCCGCTCGTTTCACTCACCACCTCGCCAACAACCAGCTATCGCGACTCCTTTTTCGATTTTGGCAAGACCTACGTTTATGCTGTCCGCACCATCGTCCTCGTCCAGGGCAACGAGCTCGAATCCGGCGATTCCGTCCCCGCCGTTGTGACTCCGCGCGATATCTTTCCACCTGCCGCACCGCAGGGTCTCGTCGCCGCCGTCCTTCCAAGCGCTACACAAGCTTCGGTGGAAGTCGACCTCTCTTGGTCCATTAACCTGGAAACCGACTTGGCAGGCTACCGCGTCTATCGTAGTGAGGAGCCGGGCACAAGGGGACAGCTTCTGACTCCGGACTTATTGCTCACGCCGTCCTATCGTGATACGTCTGTACTGGTCGGCCACCCGTACTGGTATAGTGTCACCGCCGTCGACCGCGCCGGAAACGAAAGCCAGCCCAGCGCGCGGGCGGACACCGGCGTTGCGCAACCCTCGCCGTAGCTCCGGGTCCTACGTTGTGATGGTTGACACCGGCGCAGAAGCGGTCACAACCAGGGAATCTTGGGAGCCCACCAGCCCATGCCCGTTGCTGCACATCTGCCTGGTTACCGTTGGTTCCACGTTTTCAAGAACGTGGCAGTCCGCATGGGTGTTTACATCGGCGTTTGCCTCTCCCTTGTTTTGTCCGCCTGGACCTTTATTGCCTATCGCCTCCCGTTTCTTGAACGTTTTGCTCTCGAGCGCAATCTCGCCGGCGCCGCGCTTCTCGGCCTCCTCGCCGTCCTCCCCGTGGTCCGTTTCCTTCGCTCGCCTGGAAATCTGCTGTCTTCCAGCCTGGTTGCCTGGATGATTTTCAGCTTCACTTATTGCTTGCTCGGGGTCTTCTTTGAGCTTCTCGGGACCAAATACAGCGCGTTTCAAATCTTTATGATTGGTTTTTTTGTTTACATGATCCTCACGACCCTTTCCTGGATAGGCACGCTCATCTGGGGGGTTCGTGAACGTCATATCTCCCATCCCGACAAGCACGTGAGCTGACACAATATGAAATTCTGCCGCTTTTCGCCGCTTGATCCCTCTATCTCCACCAATCCGACGCCGCTTTACGGGATTATCGAGGGCGAGCAGATTCGCGAAATCTCGGGCGCCCCTTGGGGCCAGTGGTCGCGCGCCTCGCGCAGTTGGCCTCTTGCAAAAACGCGCCTGCTTGCTCCGGTCGAGCCCAGCAAAATCGTCTGTGTTGGCCGCAACTATGTTGATCACGTCGCCGAACTTGGCAACGTTGTCCCCAAAGAGCCGCTCCTCTTTCTCAAGGCACCTTCCTCTATCGTAGGCTCGGGGGAACCAATCGTGCTTCCCTCATATTCCCAGCGCGTCGACTACGAAGGCGAGCTCGCCGTCATAGTCGGCCGCCGCTGCGCGCATCTCGGCGATACCGATGATCCCTTGTCCTATCTCTTCGGCTACACGTGCCTCAACGACATCACTGCGCGCGACCTCCAGAAGAGTGACGTCCAGTTCGCCCGCGCCAAAGGCTTCGATACGTTTTGTCCCGTCGGCCCGCACATCGAGACGCAGCTTAATCCGTCGGATGTGCTCGTCGAAACGCATGTAAACGGCGCCCGCCGCCAGTCGGGCAGCACCTCGCTCATGATCTATCCCGTCGCTTTTCTGGTGCGTTATATTTCACGTATGATGACGCTCCTCCCGGGCGACGTGATCGCCACCGGCACGCCTGCTGGCGTCGGCCCGCTCACCGCTGGAGACGTCGTGGAAGTCAGCGTCGCCGGCATTGGCACGTTGCGCAATCCGGTGCATGGCCCGCGCGCGCAGTTGCGCGCTCCTCACTTTATTTCGGTAATATGAGCAGCAGCGGGGTCAGACCGGAATGAACTGTTCAGTCTCCTTCTTCGCTCGCGGGGCGTTCCAAGAGCATGCCTCGCACACCGGCCTGACCGCTCCGCGGGAGTCTGCTCGTTGAAATCTCAATTGGCCGATTGGAAGCTCACGCTCGCTCTCGTTGGCGCCGCAATCGCCGCGATCGCCATGATTGCCTACGCCTTCATTCATCCCGCTCCTGATGGCGAAGAGGACGAACGTAAACGCCGCTTGCACTTGAATCAGATTGGCCGCATTGCAGAAGGCCAGGTTGTAGAGCTCGTCGAGCATCCTCCCGAACCGCTCAATCCTCGCAAGAAATTTTTCGGCTCGCGCGCTCGGCCGCTTACGCCGCCATTGCCTCGCCAACTCGTTTCTTACAGCTACGCGATTTCCGGCGTCACCTATCAGACTGCTCAAGATATTACCGGCCTCGAAGGCCAGATTCGCTTCGACCGCCTCGTTGCCGGCCAGCCCGCCAGCATCAAATACGATCCTTCCAATCCCAGCGACTCCATCCTCGTCGCCGACGACTGGTCGGGCTTGCGGTGAGTTTCGAACCGTTCGCGTTGAGTCCCGAACCGCTTGCGCTAATTTTCAAACCTTTTGCGCTGACTTTGGCCTCGGCATCTTCCGCGATAGGAATGGCATTCTCTCCCTCATATTGACCCCATCCACACGCTGCACATTCTGATTTTTGCCCGATTGCGCTATCCTTTCCTTCGCGGCGTTAAAGAGGTGCCATCCCGGTCCTATGAAAATGATTCTCGCTTCCGCCTTCACCGTCATCCTCATCGTGGCCATGACCCTTGCGGCCATGTTCACCCTGGTTCGCGCGACGGTTTATGTCACCTCGCTCGAATCCCCGCTCGAGAGTGCCATTGCCATCGCCGCAGAGCTCCTCCTCGGTGTGGTTCTTCTTCTCGGCACGGTTTGGCTGGCCACCCATCTTGCCGTACGCATCTTCTCAACGAAAGAGCCGCCGTACCCTGGAGGACCGCTTGCCTGAGAAAAACTCCTCTTCGGCAGCGCCTTCAAAGCATAGCGACCGCCTCGAAGAATTGCGGCGGCGCTCCGCCGAAGCCGAAGCCGGCGGCGGCCCCGAGCGCCGCGAGCGCGAGCACAAAGCCGGCAAGCTCACGGCGCGCGAGCGCATCCATCTTCTCCTCGACGAGGGTACCTTCGAAGAGTTCGACAAATTCGTCCGTCATCATTGCGCCGACTTCGGCATGCAGGAACAGCGCCCCGCCGGCGACGGCTTTGTCACTGGCTTCGGCCGCATCGATGGACGTCTCGTCTATGTTTTCGCGCAGGATTTCACCGTCTTCGGCGGCTCGCTCTCGGAAACCAACGCGCTGAAAATCTGCAAGATCATGGACCTTGCTATGCGCGCGGGCGCTCCCGTCATCGGCCTCAATGATTCCGGCGGCGCGCGGATCCAGGAAGGCGTGATGTCTCTCGCAGGCTACGCTGACATTTTTCTCCGCAACACTCTTGCCAGCGGCGTTATCCCTCAAATCAGCGCCATCATGGGCCCTTGTGCTGGCGGCGCCGTCTATTCTCCGGCCATCACCGATTTCATCTTCATGACCCGCGAAACCTCCTACATGTTCGTCACCGGCCCCGACGTCATCAAGTCCGTCACACACGAAGAGGTCACCAAGCAGGAGCTTGGCGGCGCCCTGACCCACAACGAAAAAAGCGGTGTCGCTCACTTCATCGCCGCTGATGACGCCGATTGCCTCGCCATGATCCGTGAGCTGATGAGCTTTCTCCCCTCGAATAATCTCGACGATCCTCCGCGCAAAGCCACTTCCGACCCGCCCGCGCGCCGCGAGGAATCATTGAATTCGCTCGTCCCCGAAGATGCGCAAAAGCCCTACGACATGAAGGACGTCATTCACGCCATCGTGGATGACGGCTACTTCTTCGAAGTCCACGAACACTTTGCGAAAAATCTCGTTGTCGGCTTCGCCCGCCTCGATGGCCGTCCTGTCGGCATCGTCGCGAATCAACCCGCCTTCCTCGCCGGCGTTCTCGACATCAACGCCTCCGTGAAAGGCGCGCGTTTCGTCCGCTTCTGCGACGCCTTCAACATCCCTCTGATCACGTTAGAGGACGTCCCCGGTTTTCTTCCCGGCACACAGCAGGAATTCGGCGGCATCATCAAGCACGGCGCCAAGCTCCTCTTCGCCTTCGCCGAAGCCACCGTGCCGAAAATCACCGTCATCACCCGCAAAGCCTACGGCGGCGCTTACTGCGTCATGTCCAGCAAGCACATCCGCACCGACGCCAACTTTGCCTGGCCCATGGCCGAAATCGCCGTGATGGGTCCCGAAGGCGCGGTCAACATCGTCTACAAGCGTGACCTCGACAAGGCTACCGAATCCGAACGCGAAAAGCTCCGCCTGGAAAAAATCGCCGAATTCCGCGACCGCTTCGCCAACCCGTATGTCGCCGCCGAGCGCGGCTACATTGACGCCGTCATCGAACCCGCCGATACCCGCGCCCGCATCATCACCTCTCTCCGCGCCCTCGAAAACAAACGCGACACCAACCCCAAGAAAAAGCACGGCAACATCCCGCTCTAGCCGACACTGATAAGGCACGCGAGTCATCCGCTGGCTCAGGCCCATGGGCCTACGTGCTAGAATTCCGCTGCACAACACACCGCACATGTTCAAAAAAATCCTGATCGCCAATCGCGGTGAAATCGCCGTGCGCATTCTGCGCGCTTGCCGCGAACTCGGCATCCGTTGCGTCGCCGTCTTTAGTGAAGCCGACCGCACCAGCCTCCACGTCCGTCTCGCCGACGAAGCCTATCCCATCGGTCCCGCGCTCTCGCGCGAGAGTTATCTCCGGATTGACAAGCTTATGGACGTCGCCCGCCGCGCCGGCTGTGACGCGGTCCATCCGGGATACGGTTTTCTCGCGGAAAACGCCGCACTCCCGCGCGCCTGCACTGCGGCCGGTCTGACCTTCATCGGCCCGCCACCTGAAGCCATGGAAGCGCTCGGCTCAAAAACCTCCGGCCGTCAACTCGCGCGCCGATCCGGGGTGCCCACCGTTCCCGGCGCCGTCGATCCCATCGAAACTCTCGAGGAGGCGCAAGCCCTAGCGCAAAACATGGGCTATCCCGTTTTGCTCAAAGCCGTCGCCGGCGGCGGCGGCAAAGGCATGCGAGTGGTCGCGCGCGACGCAGAATTCGCCTCCGCGTGGCGCGACGCCTCTTCCGAAGCCGCAAACGCCTTCGATGATCCCCGCCTTTATCTTGAAAAATATCTCGAGAAGTCCCGCCACATCGAAATCCAGATCCTCGCCGACGCTCACGGCCGCGTCGTCTCTCTCGGCGAGCGCGAATGCTCCGTCCAGCGCCGCCATCAAAAGGTCATCGAAGAAGCGCCCTCGCCCATCATGACGCCCGACCTGCGCAAAAAGATGAGTGACGCCGCCGTGCTTCTCGCGCGCGCCGGCGGTTACGTCAACGCTGGAACCGTCGAATTTCTCGTCGACGCACAGAACAATTTCTATTTTCTCGAAGTCAACACCCGCCTCCAGGTCGAGCATCCCGTCACCGAACAGGTCACCGGCCTCGATCTCGTCAAGCTGCAAATCGCCATCGCCTCAGGCCATCGCCTTCCCTTTGCCTGGGAAACCATCTCGCCGCGCGGCCACGCCATCGAAGTCCGCATTTACGCCGAGGACCCTGAAAATAATTTCTTCCCCTCTCCCGGAAAAATTCTTTCCCTCCGCTCGCCCAGCGGTCCCGGCATCCGCCTCGATGAAGGCGTCTATTCCGGCTGGACCGTCCCCATGGATTACGACCCTCTCCTCTCGAAGCTGATCGCTTGGGGCAACAGTCGCGAGGAAGCCATCGCCAGACTCCGCCGGGCCCTCGAGGAATACGCCATCACGGGGATCAAGACCAACGCCGCACTCTTCCGCCGCATC
>Ga0307479_10002245_pt1 | contig 17556 bp, 15 predicted proteins | sample atmos_gasesECM4C_FD_203743 | JGI IMG/M metagenome (GOLD analysis project Ga0307479, IMG submission 203743) | Hardwood forest soil microbial communities from Morgan-Monroe State Forest, Indiana, United States - atmos_gasesECM4C_515 | ecosystem: Environmental > Terrestrial > Soil > Temperate... | reverse complement strand
CATTGTGCAGACGAAGAGCAGCCACGTCCGAAGGGGAAAACTAGTTCGGCACTTCTACACCACTGAGGATTCCGCCAAGATGGCCGGTTAGTGCAACGACCAGGACGGCGAGGGATGCGAGTGCCCAATATCCAGCAGCTAGGCTGCTGTTATCGGCCCGCTCCTGGCGTGTCCGCCACCACGCGAGCATCCAGATCAGAATTGCGGCCGAGGCACCAAAACCTAGGTGTAAGCGCAGATTCCCCCGAAGCTTCTCGCCTTCCAGTTGCAATTGCCACGCAAGCACGCCCGTGATGACGGCCGCCACGGCGGTGATGGCCGCCCCGATCAGGTTGTAGTAAGCGGCTTTGGCCAACGACCGAATGCCTGTCGCAATCGCCAGCAGATCGAATACAAAGCTGGAGATAAACAAGGCGATCGGAAAATGGACCAATACGACGTGTTGAGCATGTTTGGCCAGAAGCGCCGATTTCAAATCAAACGGATTGATCGTCATAACCGCTCACTTCACGACGATTTTGGCCGTCATCTTCGGATGGACGGAACAAAAATAGTTGTAGGTTCCAGGCTTTGTGAATGTGTAAGAGAATTTGTCGTCGGTATCCAACGCTTTTGATCTAAATACCTTGTCGTCGCTAACGACCGTGTGGGGTACATCATCGTTGTTTATCCAGGTAACGGTCGTTCCGGAAGAGACGGTCAGATTTGTTGGACCGAAAGTGAAATTATCGATTTTGATCTGAGCCGACGCCGGTCCATCGGCGGCCTTAGCCGCCAAACCTGGTTGGGTCGACACAATACCTGCGAAGGCAGTCAAAACCGTTAGTACAGCGCCTAACATCCATCTCGTGTTCTTCATTTTCATTCCTCCTTTTAACGAATCAGAATCGAATTGTCGCTGCCGCCAAAATCAAGCGAGTGTCGAATCCACGATCGCCAGACTCTGATTGCCGCGAACGAAGTTGACGTCCGTAATGCCGAGCACTTGGCGCAGCTTGTCATCAGGCACCTTCATCGGTCCTGGTGAGTCCGCTTGACCGGGTTGTGGTTGAGGAAAGGCCGTCGAACACGCAGTGTGGAAGGTGACATTCCCTTCCACCTTCTGCATGGTCTGGTGAATGTGGCCGTTCAACACGGTGACGGAGCCAAATCGCTTCATATAGGAAAGCGCCTGCTCGCTATCGTCCGTGCCCCAGCCCCATTGCGGATACACGGCCCAAAGCGGGATATGCGCATAGACGACAATGGGCGTGCTGCTCTTCAGCCCGGAGACATCCTTCTTAATCCATTCGAGCTGGTCGTTTCCAAGCGTGCCGAGCCCGCCCGGTTTCAAATTCATGACGTTGACAAGTCCGATGAAATGGATTCCGTTGCGATCAAAGCTGTGCCAACCATCACCCATGGAGTCCTTTCCAAACCGCTCTCGAAACATCCCGCCATTGTCTTCGAGGACGTCGTGTTCACCCGGTACATAGAAGATGCGTTCCGTCTTTAAGCTCTTGAGCGATTCGGCCAGCGTGTCGAACTCCTCTGGTTTCGAGAGATGGGTCAGGTCGCCGGTGTGCAAAACGAATGCAGGGGGGGTTGCCAACGCGTTCACTTTGGCAATTGCTTCGCGCAAAGTGGCAGTGACGTCCGGATTGGCCGCCTTGTTGAAGCCGATATGGCTATCGCTGATCTGAACGAAGCTGAGATCGCCCTGGAAGTCGCCGACCTTATGTTGCATTACATCGCTCAGCGCGTATGACTTCAGAACTCCGCCTTTGAGCACGCACAGTGTTCCTGTGCCTACCCACGCCATGCATTTCAGGAAGCCGCGGCGGTCGATGCCGTCCTTATTCAAATTTTCCTTGATGTAATCCGACATGATTTGATTCCTCTCTTGTGGCACGTTTGCGTGCGGAATGAGTCCGTGTGCCTTCACCATAGATGACGCGGCGCAGGCGTGAAATATTCCGCGCAGAGCGGCAAAATCATCGCCGGGAATAAAATCGCGGGGATTCGAGTCTTGGGCTAAATAGACAATAGGCAAATGCGGAATGGCTTGCTCAGTTCGAGAGACAAACGTGCCCTCGCGAGGATGGCTCGCATTGCAGATTTCAATTCAGTCCGTGGCTGGAGAAGTGTGGCTGTGAAAGAGGCCGGCTGAGTCTACGGCATAAAAAGCCGCGTAAGGTCGCGAAGTTCGGCGGTATTTAGATCCGAAACAGCGCGGAACTCAAACCCGCCTTTCTTCCACGAAACGACGTTGTATCCGTGAACCGTCTGCACGCGCATCGTGGAGCTTCCGTTATCCTGCGCTGGCCATATATAAAGGTTAATGACGTGGAGCGCCCGATGATAAATGAGCACCGCAACCTTGCGGTTCTCCAGGTAATCGAGGCGGCCTCCTGCCAGCGGGTATCCATCCGCGGCAAAGTCCTGAACCGGCGGAGCAAAATCCAGCTTGCCATCGAACCACGGTTTCACCGTGTGCTGATCGGTTGAGACTACATCCATCAGGTGATCGGCCATCAGCGAACGAACGTGACTCGTCACAATATCCTGCTCGGGCGAAGGAGCCGGGGGACGCATGATCGTGAGAGACATCAGCAGCACGGCAGTTGCGAAGGCGGCACCGCCCCCCGCCCAAATCCATCGCTGAAACCATGGCGTTCTTTCGGTTCGGCCTTGCGGCAGCAGCTTGCGGAGTTTGTTTTCGAGTTCCTCGGGGGCACGATGATACAGTTCCGGAGCCTGCATTTCCGCTCGAATGTCTTTCCAGCTTTGGACTTCCGAGGAACAGATGCGACACGACGCAAGATGCGCTTCCACTTCGAGCGTGCGCTCAAAGCCGAGTTCTCCGTCGAGATATGCTTCCAGCAAATGCCGGTGAAGCGTGCAGTCCACGTCAGATCTCCCTTTCCGCGGCAGTACCAAGTTGGTCGCGCAATTTTTGGCGTGCCCGAGACAGGCTGGACATCACGGTTCCCATCGCGACGCCTGTCACCTCTGAGATTTCCTTGTAAGAAAGGCCTTCGATTTCGCGTAGCACCAGGACCTCCCTGAACGTGAGCGGAAGCGCTTCGAGCGCCTTCCTCACACGCTCGCTTTCCGCGCGAGAAAGCAGCCTCGTTTCCGCATTGTCCGTCGCTTTTTCATCACTATGTTTGGTCTCGTCAAACTCGTCCGCCAGTTGCGCGGGACGGTTCTTCCGTACCCAGGAATAGCTCGTGTTGCGTACGATCTTCAGAAGCCACGCGCGACTATCTCCGCCACGAAAACCGCCAAAAAACCGCAGTGCCCGGAGAAATGCCTCCTGCACTATGTCCTGGGCGTCGGTGGGGCTACCGACAAGCCAGCGCGCAAGATTGTAAGCCGCATCCAGATGCGGTAGCACCAGCTGCTCGAAACGCTCGGGCATGTCCCCCAGTTCTCCCATTGTTATCGGCCGCTGAGGCGTCTGGGCTCTCCCTGACAAGACTCAAGAGCGACCGTTTTTATTCCCTGGTTATTCCCGCTCTCCCTCGTAATCCTGACCGTCATTGTTGTCGCGCTTAAGGATAAACAAATCAAGCCAAGGTCTCCATATTCGCGCCAGTGGGGCTGGGCCGGTCCGCGTTCCGGCGCTGCGCTCTTTCTCTGGTCACTGCTAACCGACCGCGGGCGGAGAGTCGTACTTAAATTGTCGAATTTGAGTAACGGCGAATTTGGGAATTTGTGACGTCGTGGTGACAAGCGGCTCCTCATTAAAAGCCATGCTGACTTGCCGGTCCAACTGATCGATGAGGTGAAGTGCAAGAACTAGTTTTTGAGTTCACGAAAGACAAAGGAGAGAAGAAGATGAAGCAATCTGAAAGCCTTACGAAGGAGAACGGCAGTCGGCGGTCATTTCTGAAGAAAGGAGCCCTCGGAGCAGGGGCAACAGCGATCGCCGCAGGTCTGCTTCCCGGAAGGTTGCCTGCGTTTGGGCAAGCGGGAGATGACGGCGCGCCGGTTACCAAGGGCGATATCGCTATTCTGACGTTCCTAAGCGCCCTCGAGCAGGTGGAAGCCGATCTATGGATTCAATACGCTGAGCTCGGCGGCCCAACAAAAGCGGTAACCGGCGCCCAGGGGCTCTCGCCGATTGATCTGCAACTCAATGGCAAGACGATCAGTACTGGGCTTGCACCTGATTACGTGATCGCGCTCCAAGTGCTCGACGGTGACATGCCTCAATACATTGCCGATAACACCGACGACGAGATCAGCCATCATCGTTTTCTCAACAATTACCTGCAGTCCAAAGGCGCGAAACCCATCGACCTGAGCCAGTTTGCCATCCTGCCACCGAGTCGTGTGACCGGTGTACCTCAAAACGGGAGGCTCACCAATTTGAAGCAGTTGACGGTGGATACGAAGCGGTGGACGCGATACCGCAGCGCCACGCGGAATCCGGACTTCGGAGGCTCGTTTGAGAACGCGGTGCCGGACTTAGCGAGGGGACAGCATCCGGCCATTCCCGTGAACGACGGCGATCTCGTACTTAATCCAGATGGCACGCCATCGAACCACCTGCAGGCCATCGCCAACACGGCGGGATTTCACTTTGGTTTCATCGAGCAGGGCGGCAGCAGCCTCTATCCAACCCTGGCCCAAAAAGTCACAAATCTGGAAGTGCTCAGGGTTCTGCTGAGCATCGGCGGATCAGAGATCATGCACTTTCAGGTCTGGCACGACAAGGCAGGCAATGCAACAAACATCACGGATGGTGATCTTACGTTTCCGAATCTGAACAGTGGCATCGACCCGAACAATGGCTCCTCGGGCGCAGCTGATGAGTTCCAAACCAACCTGATCATGCCAGAGCCAACATTGTTTCTTAGCCAGAAGCTCGGACCTGTATCGATCATTCGCCCGACGTCTACACAACAAGGCGGCGCAGTAGGCGCCGTTGTCGGCTTTGCTCAAGACGGGCTGTTCCTCGATCCAGCTACAAACAGAAATACGGGAATCGTCGACACTCTTATGCGGCTGGCGGCAGAGGCGGACGAAGTCACACGCCAACTCTAAGCCAGTGCGAACAACAGCAGCCTAAATATCAGGCAATACCCATTGTGGAACGGGCGAGGATGAGATTAAGCCGCAGGCTGACGGTCTCGGCTTACGTCACATCCTCGTACCATTTTCCTGACCGGCGTGTGCGGGGTGGATGAGGGAAATCGGGAGCGCTTCACGGGATAGATTGTGGAGCGACCACGATCTGATAAAGGTTGAATTTGTGTCGTAATGCGGGAGCTCGCATTTACGGAACCAGAACGATCTTGCCGTAGGCGCCGGGCTCCAAAATTTCTTTATGAGCGCGGGGGGCCTCGGCGAGCGGCAACTCCTTCCCGACCACCGGCCGAAGCGTGCCATTCTCCATCCCGGCGATCAGTCCAGCATGAGTTTCCCTTTCTTCGGATTCGGTCAAACCCCAGATCGTAAAGGCGTGAATCGAACCGCGCCGACTCATCAAACGCGGCGTAATAGTGGCATCACCTCGGCTGCCAATCACGACGACGCGGCCCTGAGTAGCGAGCAGCTTTAGGTCTTGGCCGAGATTTAAGTTCGCGAGCATTTCCAGGATCAGATCGACACCGTGCCCCCCGGTCGCTTTCTGAATCTCCTGCAAATACCCAGGCTGAGAATGATCAAAGACGTAGTGCGCTCCTTGTCATTCTAAATTGCGGTCAGTCCTTAAGAAGCTTTCCTATACCGCTTTCTCCCTGGCGCCAATCCGCCGCAAGATGATTTTGGCGTGGTGGATTTCGTCTTGATTGATCGTGTGTGGCAAGCCCGGATAGCGCCTCAACGTTACGGCGGCGCCGAGATCCGAAAGGACCGCTGCCGATTCCTCGACCCTCTTCCACGGAACGTGGGGATCACGGTCACCCGCACCGAGGAAACATGGGGTGCCCGAAAGCTCACCAGAATAGGAGAATTTGGCCTCGGGTGGACCAATAAGTCCTCCGGTAAATGCCACGAGACCACCGTAACGCGTTGCATTTCTCACGACGAACTCTGTCGCCAGACACGCGCCTTGAGAAAATCCAACGATAGCGACGTTCTGCCGCTCGATCCCGGCAGCGATGGCACGTTGAACCGTTTCTCCCACCAACTTGAGAGCTGAGTCGAGCCACGGCTGATTCTGTTCAACCGGTGACAGGAATGAATATGGGTACCACGTGTGTTCGGCGGCTTCCGGAGCAAGATTGGCCAATTGCGGGAGTTCAAAATCCTCTGCAAGTCCCAGAATATCGTCCGCCGAGGCGCCTCGGCCGTGAAGGAACACGACAGCGCCTTTTGCGGAATTAAGCGGTGCCCCCCGCTGGAGAACCGGCTGGTTGCGGTGGGGGTCGTCCGCATTGGATCTCATCATGCTTCTACTCTTTTCGCCGGTTTGTGCAGTTCGATCGGCGGAAGAACCTGTTCTATTCTCTTTCTATTTGGCTCCAGCCATGACGGCAGCTTGAGCGCTTCACCCAGCTTTTCTGGCGACTCGTCAATGGCGAAACCAGGAGGATCCGTAGCTAATTCGAACAACACGCCACCTGGTTCGCGAAAATAGATGGAATGAAAATAGCAGCGATCAATTACGGGCGTAACGTTCAGGTGCTTGTTGACCAGCCGAGTTCGCCAGGATTTCTGCGCGTTGTCATCGGCCACTCGCCATGCGACGTGATGGACAATTCCTACGGCGACGTTCCCGTAAGAGGCCTCCGAGGCGCACAAAATATCTAGCCGGGCGCCTGCGCCTCCCTTGCCAACGTCGAAGCGGAAGCGGTTTCCTTGCTCGCCAACTTTCTTGAATCCCATCGTTTCAAGGACTTCAACCGTGCTCTCGTATCCTTGCTCGCATAGGGTAACGGAATAAAAGCCGCGGATGGCGTGCTGTGCGGGCACCGACGCGTCTTTCCGCGCCCGATTCGCACCAGCGGGTTGGGAATGAGCCACCAACTCCAGTTTCAGGCCATCCGGATCCGCGAACGTTAATACCTCTTCGTCAAAGCGTTTTCCCGACCGTTCCACAGGGACTCCTGCGGAGAGCAATCTCTGTTCCCAGTAACTCAGAGACGTTTCAGGAATACTGAAGGAAGTCACTTCCACTTGTCCCACCCCGGGGCTGCCTCGTCGCGCCATCGGCCATGCGAAAAAAGTCAGAATGCTGCCCGGAGTTCCGCTTTCGTCGCCAAAGTAGAGATGATAGCTGCCGGGGTCATCGAAGTTTACGGTGCGCTTTACTAGTCGCAGCCCTAGCACTTCGGTGTAAAAGTCCAAATTCCGCTGCGGGTCCGAAGCGATCGCCGTAACGTGATGAATTCCTGAGATCGGTTGTTCCAATTCTTTCTCCCTTTAGAAGAAGTTCTCGGGCACGGCTGGTTGAGTGGTGGTGCGATTCCCTGATGAGCACCTACTTTACTCGTACCTTGGGTTCAACGGACATACCGGGCCTCAAGAGGTGCTGCGGGTCCTGGCCCTTCTCGAATACGATTTTCACTGGGATGCGCTGCACTACCTTTACGTAATTGCCAGTGGCATTCTCCGGTGGCAACAAGCTGAAGCGAGAGCCCGTCGCTCCGCCAATGTTGAGAACGTGTCCGTCATAGGACCGGCCGTACGTGTCCACCGAAATCTTTACGGGCTGACCCGGCTGCATATAGGTTAACTGGGTCTCTTTAAAATTAGCCGTCACCCAGATGTTCTCGCTATCGAGGGGAACAATTGTCATGAGTTGCTGACCGGGCGAAACGTTCTGGCCCGGTTGCACACTTCGCTGACCTACGACTCCACTTACAGGTGCTACGACGGTGGTGTATTGCAAATTAAGCTGAGCTTGTTGCAGGGCAGCTTGTGCTTGTTCCGCCTGCGCGTCGGCAGCCTGAGCGCGCGATTGCTGCAAAGAGATTTGTTGCGGACGAGTCTCCGCGTAGTGCAGTTCGGCCTCGGCTTGCGCTACGCGAGTACGCGCCCCAGTAACGGCCTGCTCCGCGGCCGCCGCCGATGCGCGGGCGGCTTCAATCGCCGCAGCGGTGGCCTTTTGAGTGTCTACAGCCTGGGTGTATTGCTGCTGCGGGATTTCATCTTTTTCCGCCAGCGGCTTGTAGCGGGTCACATCGTCCTGCGCCTTCAGATCGTTTGCTTCGGCCTGCCGCAGCGTGGCTTGCGCCGCTTCAAACTGTCGCTCTGCAGCGGCCAAGCCCGACTGGACATTTTCCACGTCCGACTGGGCCGACGAAAGCTGGCTGGAAGTGTTCACTGACGTGAGCGGCACGTTGATGCGAGCCGCCTCAGAGGCGGCTCGGACGTTGGCCCACGTTGCCTTCGCGTTGACGACGGCCACGTCATAATCCTTGGGGTCGAGTTGGGCCAGCACGGTGCCGGCCTGCACAAACTGATTGTTGTCCACTGTGACGCGCACCACGTAGCCAGTTACGCGCGTACTCACCGGGTAAATGTAGCCGTCGATCTCCGCATCATCAGTCGATTCATAAGAAGCAAAGTAGCGATAAAGCAGGATGCTAGCCGTGACCACGATAAGGCCGATCACGGCGAACAATAGGATTCTGCGCGACTTCTTGCGTCGTGCATATCGTCCTGTGCCTGATCCCGTCGCACTGGTGCCCGGTAACTCGCCGCGTTCGACGCTAGGGGACGCTGTATTAGTAGCCATATCAATATGCTCCCAGGTACTGCAGTGCTGATTGCTCGGCGATACCGATCGCTTGAGCCAGCGAAACCTTCGCCACGTTGTAGGAGTACACACTGGCAATATAGGACTGCTCGGCTGAGGCGACCGACTCCTGGGCCTGGACAACCTCCAGGTTATCCGCAACGCCAGACAAAAATCGGTCTTGCGCCTGCCTCAATGTTTGATTAGCAAGATCAACGTTGCTTGTAGCGACGGCGACCAAGTCCGACGAGGATTTCAAATTCAAGAACGCGGTCCGCACTTGATCGTCAATCTTGCCTCGCAAATCTTCCAGTTCGGCCTCGCGTTGCCGCAAGGCGCTGTTCGTCTGCAGCTTGTCTGCTCGTACGCGCGTGCCCTGAAAAATCGGCATATTCAAGCTCGCCTGGAAAGTGAACACCCCGTGCGAGGTAGCAAAATTCGGGCTGCCCGCATCACCGAAATCTGCATTGACCGAGAGTGTCGGGTAGTTCTCCGCACCTGCTGCTTGCAGCGTAAGCTCGGCAGAGCGTACTTGTTCCTTGGCGCCGAGGTAGTCCGGCCGTGCCGCATACGCCTGTTGCAATGCTTCGTTGAGGCTCATTTCGGCGAGGGGCGCGTACGGCACCGAGTCCATCAACTGAAACTCTTGCCCGTTGGGCAGTCCGATCACCCTGGCCAGTGTGAGCTTGTCGATCGCAAGTTGATTCTCCGCGGCGATCAATCTCTGTTGCTGGTTCTGCAATTCAACCCGCGAGCGAAGTTCGTCAATAGTCGCGACTACGCCAGCTTTGTGCTGGTCCGACGTCCTTTGGAAGAGGACCTGCGCGGTCTCGACCTGTGCGCGAGTTGAATCCACCGTAGCAGCATCCGCAATGACAACAAGGTATGAATCGATCGTGGTCAGTACGACCAGATCCCGGTCGTTCTTGTAGGAATGCTGCGAGGCTTTTTCTGATTCGGTGGACGCCTTCACACTCTTGATGGCGGACCAGTTGAATAGTTCCTGCGACAGCACGAATCGAGCGTCCGCTACTCCAAAAGGCCCGACGATAGTAGGAATGCTGATTCCAGGAATATTAACCCTTACTCCCACAGTCCTTAGATTGATCTCCTCGACTGTGCTCGTTACGCGCGCCGAGAGATTCGGCAACAACGTGTTCAAATTGCGCAGGCGCGCGGCGTGCGCGGCACGGGTGTCTTCATTCGCCTCAATCACGCCCAGGTTGTAATTGAGGCCTCGGTTGAGCGCGTCCTTGAGCGACAGAGATAGAGGTGTAGAGGTAGCTTGACCGGTGGGCACGCTGCCGAGAAGTGGATTCTGTGACAGTGTGGGCAGTGAGGCAGCGGGCTGGCCGCTTTGCGCCGCGCTCGGCTTCGGGGTGAATAGCAGAAGTGCCAAAATGATGGCCAAAGAATGCGCGAATTGTGAGACGCCCCGGTCACGAGCCATTACCCCTCCAGTTAGCGAGACGAAGATGCGGATGAAGTCTGGCGGTTCTGAAACGAGGCGGCGCCGTTCAGGATTGTCTCCACCGCCAAGTCATCGCCTAAGTTGGAATTAATCATGAGGTGAAAACGATGACGTTCTGGCCACTCGACGCCGAAGTGCTGCTTGATGAAATCCGCCCGGTCGCGATCCACAGTCTCCGCAAGCTGAACGGCTTCATGCTCGCTATTGCCAGCTTCTTGCAGCCGGCGCACCTTGCTCTCAAACGGAGCATAGATAAAAACGTGAAACGCATCCGTGCGAGGTTGAAGGTAATAAGCAGAACCGCGTCCCACAATCACGCAGTTGCCCTCTTCCGCAGCGGCTTTGACGACTTTTTCCGCAACCTCACGGATGCAATCCGCGTCCACGATTTTCAGTCTCGGAGCGTTCAGACTTCCTTCGTGGCTGCCGCGCATAAAAGCGCGGAAGAGCCGATAGACAACAGGATCGAGCTTCTCTTCACGCTTTTCCACAGTGCCGCAGTCGCACTCCAGCAGCCGGGCGATTTCGTTGGTCAGCAACTGATCCCACAACTTCCAACCTAAACGCTCCGATACCTTTTCCGCGATGACACCGGCGCCGCTCCCGTATTCCCGATCGATCGTGATCACTCGAATCATGGCTGTCGCCTCGACGTCGTTTAGAGCCGGAAAGTCTACCTCCAACTGCTTTGACCCTCCTAATCGCCCCTACTCCATCGAGACGCGACCAGCGCCTGGTTGGTTCCTTCTCAAAGCAAAGGAAAACACAAACATAATTGCTGCTCCAATGCCGAGGATCGTATAGGTATCAATGTACGCCAGTGTGCTGGCTTGCCCGACCAAACTCTGATAGACGAGGCTGTATGCTTTCCTCCCTGCCAGTTCGGCATCGAAGCCGGCGACGAAAAGCCGGGAAGTCAGGGCCGCAACCGCTTGACTGAAAACCGGCTGCCCGGGCCCGGCATGGGCCGCAAGGTACATTTGGTGAACCTGCGATCGGCGTGCAATTAGTGTCGTCACCATCGACGTTCCTACGCTGCTCCCAATATTTCTCATAAAGTTGACTATGCCCGCCACGCTGTTGCTTTTTTCCAATGGCATGCCGACGTAGCTGGCGAGGTTGATAGGAACAAACAAGAAACCGAGACCGACCACCTGGATGACACGCAAAAAGCTGGCGAACCCAAAGCTGATCTCCAGATCGAGTCGCCTGCTGGAATACAGCATGGCCACCGAGAGCGCCAGCCAGCCGAAGGCAATCAAATAGCGCGCTTGGATCTTGCTGGCGAGCGTCCCAATTATTGGCATTTCAAAGAGAAGCAATAGGCCGCCGCCCGAAAGCACCAATCCCGCCGACTCGGACGTGTAGCCCAGTAGCGTCTGCAGAAAGAGGGGCATCATGACGAGGCTGGAGAACAGCATTATCCCCAGCATGAACAGCATCACGTTCGCGCCAAGGAAATTGAGATTTCTAAAGAGCTGGACTTCGATAATGGGCGTCTTGTGAAACCATTCCCATATCACCAGGGAGACTAGACATACGGCGGCAACAATAGCGAGCGTGAGAATGAAGTGCGAACCGAACCAATCGTCCTCCTGCCCCTTGTCCAGCATGATTTGAAGTGCGCCCACGCCGAGCGTCAGCAGGGCCACGCCGATGTAGTCAATCGTGATTCCCGCGCCCTTGGCGCGCTTGACCCACGGAGGGTCTTCGATCAGGCGATAGACCAGAAACAAGGTGACAATACCAACGGGCAGGTTGATAAAGAAAATCCATCGCCAGGTGTAGTTGTCGGTGATCCAGCCGCCCAGAGTGGGGCCTATAGTCGGCGCGACAACTGCGGTCACTCCATAAAGGGCGAACGCAAGCCCGCGTTTCTCGGGCGGAAAGGTGTCCGCCAGAATCGCCTGCGCCAACGGCTGCAGTCCACCCCCGCCTGCCCCCTGCAACACTCGAAAGAGAATGATGGCCGCCAAACTGGGAGCAGTGCCGCACAGCAAAGAACTGAACGTGAAGATCGTCAGGCAGATCATAAAGAAACGCTTGCGGCCAAGCACGCTGGAAAACCATCCACTGATGGGCAATACGATTGCGTTCGAGACGAGATAAGACGTGAGCACCCACGTGCTCTGGTCGTTGCTGGCCCCAAGACTGCCCGCGATGTAGGGCAGCGCCACGTTCGCGATGCTGGTGTCGAGCACCTCCATGAACGCCGCAAGTGATACGACGACAGCTATCAACCACGGGTTAAATTTCGGCCGCCACGGTTCGGCCGGCGGGGACGATGCCGCACCACCACCAGCAACATCGCCGGCTCGCGGATGGGAACGATCTTCAGCGTCGTTTGCCATCTTTAGTTAGTCCGAGTTGCCGTTATGATGATTTGCGCGGCACGGTGGTAACGAAGTTCCGCCGAACGGCAGAGGATCCTGTGCAAGGAACAGCTGCTGGTTACCGTTTTGGACTTAGGTGATCCCCGATTCGAGCAAAGAGGACTACTACAGAACGCGGCCCAGCCAGGTAGGAACGGCTCGGGACTGCTGGCGCAGTGCGCCATTCGACAATATCGTCGGGTGAGTCGAGGCCGGTGTCCATCCTTCGATGCCACAAATCATCGTGGTTGCTCAGCGGCGGCAACTCGAACTCAAGAGACTCCCAGTAGGCATTCAGGATCAAAAACAGGCGTAGATTCTGGTTCCGGCATTCTACGCTGGTCGCCAGGCTGTGCGAATGCACGCTCCAATCGGGTTGCCCAAGCTTCACGCCGTGCCAGGCCCTGCTTGCCTCTCCCTGTCGCAGAAGCTGGTTCAAACTGAGTCCCTCGAATTCCGGCTCGAACTCTTGCATCAGGCGATGCCGGTTAAGGAACGCTACGAACCGATACACGTCTGCGTGCTTTGTAACTAATGACCAATCGAACCAGCTGGTTTCGTTGTCCTGATCCCACGCGTTATTGTTCCCCCCCTGAGTACGCCGCACCTCGTCGCCCATCAAAATCATCGGCAGACCCAGCGAGCCCATCGTCACTGCCAGGAGGTTCTTCACTTGGCGATTTCGCAGCTTCTCCACCACAGGATCGTCAGTTGGTCCCTCAACCCCCCAGTTATGGCTTTTATTGTCCTCAACGCCATCGCGGTTATCTTCACCGTTCGCCTCGTTGTGCTTGTGGTCATAGGAGACGAGATCGTTGAGTGTGAAGCCGTCGTGGCAGGTCACAAAATTCACACTTGCCACGGCTTCGCGTTCTTTGTGGCCGTAAATTTGCGGGCTGCCGAGCAATCGGTCGGCAAGCGGCCCGACTGTGCCTTCATCACCGCGAAAAAAACTGCGGACATCATCGCGGAACCGCCCATTCCACTCTCTCCAGTTGTCGCCAACGAAGCTACCGACCTGATAGAGTCCGGCGGCGTCCCACGCTTCGGCGATGAGCTTGGTACCGGCGAGCACCGGATCCGAGTCGATATCCCGAAGCACGGGCGGATTCGGCAGCAAATTGCCTGATTCGTCTCGCTCCAGGATTGAGGCGAGATCGAATCGGAAACCATCGATGTGCATTTGCTCGACCCAGTAGCGGAGACTGTCCACGATCATCCGGCGCACAACCGGGTGATTCGAGTTGAGCGTGTTCCCTGTCCCGCTGTAATTCGCGTAACGCGAACGGTCCTGTTCGAGAATGTAGTACGCGCTGTTCTCCAGTCCGCGGAAACTCAGGGTTGGGCCGTCTTGATTACCTTCAGCCGTATGATTGAAAACGACGTCAAGAATGACCTCGATTCCCGCCCGATGCAGCGCCTTCACCATATCCCGAAATTCATTCACTGGGCCGAGCGCATCTTTACGGGAGCTGTAGCCCTGATGAGGAGCAAAGAACGAGATCGGCGCGTATCCCCAGTAATTAACGAGCCCTTGCGGGGCATCCTGCGAGTCGAACTGAAAGACCGGCAGGAGTTCGACGGCTGTAATGCCGAGTTGCTGAAGATAAGGAATTTTCTCAACTAAACCAGAGTAGGTGCCGCGCTTAATTTCCGAAACTCCGGAGTTAGGATGCCGGGTGAAACCGCGGACGTGCATCTCGTAAATGATGGTGCGAGAAGCGGGCCTCTGGAGGGGAGCGTCACCCTCCCAATCGTACAGACTGGAGTCCACCACGACGTTCTTCATCGCGGTCCCGCTATTGTCACCCTCACGTCGCGCGGCCTGGCGGCTATAGTTCTTGGGAACTACGACGCCCCTTCCATATGGGTCCAGCAGGATCTTTGTGGGATCAAAGCGCATGCCGGTGCCAGGATCAAAGCGGCCTTGGACCCGATACCCGTAAAGCTGGCCTGGCTTCACATCCGGCACAAATACATGCCAGTAATTGTAAGTGCGATTGGTCGCCCCATCGATTGTGATCACGCGTGCCGGGCGCGGGTCATCTTCGCTGTCAAAGAACAACAACTCGACGCCCGAAGCGCTTCGCGAAAAGATACTGAAGTCGATGCCCCCACGAGCAACCGTGGCGCCGAGCGGCGCGCTCGTTCCGCGGCTCACATCACGGTCTGTCACAAAAACCTTTTTTTTTGCGACCAATGAGCTTTCGAGAGGAACCGTGCTCGTCACCTCTTCGCCCTTCCTTTCCCCTCTTACCGGGCAGCGGCCCGCTTGAGCGCAGCACTCTTCGCAGTAATGACCGTCATCAAGTCATTCCAAGACTGGATGAACAACTTCGCGCCTTCATCCTGAAGCTGGGCCGCCAAGGCGTCGACGTCGATACCCGTCTTGCCGAATTGCGCCAGCACTTCCTCACAGTTACCACCGTCTGGAGGTAGGATGGCGTCGATTTCGCCGTGATCAGCGAGGGCCTTCAACGTGGCTTCCGGCATGGTGTTTACGGTCAAGGGCGCAGCGAGCGACTTAACATAGAGAATGTCGGACGCCTTAGGATCCTTCGTTCCAGTGCTAGCCCAAAGGAGCCGTTGGGGACGCGCTCCGGCGTTGAAGACGCGCTGCCAGCGCGGGGAATCAAGCAGCGTTCGATATGCCTTGTAGGCACGTTTGGCGATCGCTATGCCGAGCTGATCGCGAAGAGAATCCGGCACTTTATCCGCAACGGCAACGTCCCAGCGGCTGATGAACAGCGAAGCCACAGAACCAACTGCAGGTTTCAGTCCGGCGTCGATGCGCCGCTCGATGCCACGGAGAAACGCGTCGGCAGACGCCAAGTACTGCTCGCGAGAGAACAAGAGGGTGACGTTGATTGGGATGCCCGCAAAGATCGCCTCTTCGATTGCCGGCAGACCCTCTTTCGTGCCGGGGATCTTGATGAAAACGTTCGGTTGCCCAGCACGTGTGTGCAGGTCTTTGGCTGCGGCGAGAGTACTGTTCGTGTCGTGTGCAAGCAAAGGCGAAACTTCCAAAGACACCCACCCGTCCACGCGATCCGTTTGGTCGTAAACAGTTCGAAATAGCGCAGCCGCGCGGGTAATGTCATCCAACGCCAGTTCGAAAAACAACGTCTCGCCCGATTTCCCCCTGCTCAATCTCTCGCGGATCGAGTCATCGTAAGCACCGCTATTCTTGATGGCGTGGTCAAAGATCGTCGGGTTAGAGGTAAGGCCAGTTACGGACAGCTCATCGATGTAGCGTTTGAGAGTGCCGCTATCCAGAAGGCTGCGGGTGATATTGTCGAGCCAGATGCTCTGGCCCAGGTCATGGAGCAGTTTGGTCGCTTTCATCTTTCCACCTCTGTCTCAGATCAATGCACCGAAGCAATCTCTCATCGCCACGAAGGCGACTCGTGCCATAAAATGAACGGAGCTTCCATCGGCACAAACGCTCCGGCGTGCTGCGGAATCACACGCGGAGTGTAATCGGCCGCCGAACGTATGGCCGGAATCCGCGTCGTGTACAGAAACCCGTTTGCAGAACCCACGAGACGTTCGCCGCGCTTCATCGGATAGCGAACTGGTGCGTTACCGTTCTGCCCTTCGGAATAAAGCTCCACATTCACGGCGTCAGGATCCAGATCATCAAGATAAATTTGGACCTCGAAAAGAAGTTGGCTCTCCTGCTGTGCAACTGTTGCGGAGCCGAACCGTACTAGCGACCAGTGCTTCTCGACTTCGGCCCTCCACTTGACCAGATCCACTCCCAACGTACCCTGGTTCTTGGCACGATCCTTAAAGGCAGACGCAGCCGACAAGTAATGTTCTTCGGTGTACTGCCGAACCACGCGATTCGTCGAAAAAAGCGGCGTCAGTCGGGCCATGCTTTCCCTCATGCGAGCCACCCAGCCGCGTGGAATTCCGTGCTCATCGCGAGCATAGAACTCGGGGACGATTTCTCGTTCGAGAAGCCCGTACAAAGTCTCTGCTTCTGATGCATCCCACGCGGAATCATCCCCGTGTTCCTGCATGTCTCCGAGTGCCCAGCCAACTTCCGGCGAATATGCTTCGGCCCACCAGCCATCCAGCTCCGAAAGATTCAGTCCCCCGTTGACAAGCACCTTCATGCCGCTGGTGCCACTGGCTTCCCAAGGGCGTCGTGGCGTGTTCACCCAGAGATCAACGCCTTGTACAAGCTGCTCAGCCATGAGCACATCATAATCACTCAGGAAAATCACTCGAGACCGCACTTCAGGGCGGCGGGAGAACTCCACCCACTGCCGGATCATGTCTTGCCCGGCCAGGTCTTGTGGATGAGCCTTCCCCGCCAGCACTAGTTGAACGGGTTTATCTCGATTCGTTAGGATCCGCACAAGCCGCTGCGGATCATGTAAGAGAAGGTTGGGACGCTTGTACGTCGCAAACCGCCGCGCAAAGCCTAGAGTCAACGCATCGTTGTCCAGCACTTGGGCGGCGTGCGCCAAATCCTCAATAGAAAATCCCTGCTCAGCCAGTTGGCGGGCGTAGCGTTTGCGAACATACCGCACGAGAGATTTGCGTCCACTTGCCCGCAGCTGCCAGAAATCGGAATCGCCACCCTTCCGAAGACACTCCTCTACGCCTGCCATGCTTTCGCGCCAGCGGTCCCTTCCGCAGGTGAGCTCCCATAGAGAGTCTGCTTCAGCCGAATCCCAGGTAGGCGTGTGCACGCCATTCGTCACGTGAGTCACTGGCACCTCTCTCTCCGGCCATCTCGGAAACAACGGCTGGAAGATTCGTCGGCTGACTTGACCATGCAGCTGACTTACGCCGTTAACGGCTGCGCTGCCGTGGACTGCGAGGTAGGCCATGTTAAACGGCTCGGACAGATCTCCGCGGTCACGCCGTCCGAGAGCGAGCAGGTCGTGGAAAGGGATTGAAAGCTCTTTCTCCGCGTACGTCTTGAAGTACTTTTCCATCAGATCAGCAGAAAAACGGTCGAAGCCTGCGTCAACTGGGGTATGGGTTGTGAAAAGATTGCCGGCGCGGGTTATCGTCAGGGATGG
>Ga0307479_10002244_pt1 | contig 17561 bp, 9 predicted proteins | sample atmos_gasesECM4C_FD_203743 | JGI IMG/M metagenome (GOLD analysis project Ga0307479, IMG submission 203743) | Hardwood forest soil microbial communities from Morgan-Monroe State Forest, Indiana, United States - atmos_gasesECM4C_515 | ecosystem: Environmental > Terrestrial > Soil > Temperate... | reverse complement strand
TCGCATTTCAGTGATCACTTGGGGGAGATTGTCTTCCGGTAGAGTGAAAATCACCGAGATAGGCTGCACCTGCGTGATAACCAGCATGCCATTCGCGTCGGCGGCGTGAACAATGTTGCCCGCGTCCACCAGGCGCAAACCGACACGCCCGCTAATTGGGGCGGTGATCCGGCAATACGTCAGTTGAAGCTTCTGGTTGTCGATTAGCGCCTTGTCGGACTGAATCGCGCCGTCGAATTGGCCCACCAGGGCTTGCTGCGTGTCCAACTGCTGTCGCGCGACGACTCCCGCTTGCCAAAGTTGCTGGAAGCGATTCAAATCGATCTTGGCGTCGTTTTGAGATGCTTGATCCTTCGCGAGTTGGCCCTGGGCCTGGTCCAGGGCGACCTGGAATGGCCGTGGATCAATCTCGGCGAGCACGTCTCCGGCTCGAACGAACTGGCCTTCTTTGAAATTTACTCTCATCAATTGGCCGTCGACGCGGCTCTTCACCGTTACGGTGTTGAAAGCCGTGACCGAACCGAGGCCGGTGATGAAGAAGGGGACGTCGCGCGTCTGGACGGAAATCACGGACACCGAGGTCGCCGGAGGACCCGTTTGCTTCGAGGCCGCAGCCGCTTGAGCACGCGATTTCGCGCGATAAAAATAGACAGCCCCGCCGATTAGCAACACCAAGACTACGGCCCAAATCCAGCCGTGGCCTTTTCGTGGCGCGTATTCGTCGTCGTGTGGGGGGGCCGGTGGAACCTTTGTCTGGTCCTTCTTCGGTGCGTCAGAATCGGCCATCGATCGATGTCCTCGCTCGAGATAAACAGCTTGGAACTTAGACGTGTCCCCCACCCCCCGGGATACATCCTAACCCTCGGCAGGGTGTCCGTTACCCCGATTCTATCAGCATCGGGATTTGTTCACGTCATACTCAGAGATTCGCAACATCGCACGCTAAGTTCCCGCTTCTAGGCCGAGGCGCGTGGCCGTGGCCCAGGCGCTTCGGCCCGTGAATCACAAATTCGCCGTCCAGAAGTTTCCGAATCCTGGAAGGAAAGAGCCGCATCCGATGTCGTTGACCGAGACTACCAGTTCGAGTAGGATTTGATCATGGATTGCTTGAACGGCCCTAGCGCTTGCATGCCGTGCCCGTGTTGTTGTCATGCCCATGGCTGGCGCAGGGGTGCGATCCGACTCATTTAGCTCTGGAACAAATCGGATTTAAGCGGCCCGCTGACCAGCAAGAAATGGTCAGCGGGCTTTTTGTTTTCGGGGCTGTATTCAGGTTCTTTCTGGAGATTTTTTGTGGGAACTGCGACAGAGACTCCCGCGGCGCGAGAAACGAAGGCGCAGCGAATCGAGCGGCTGAAACTCGAAAAAAATCCTTGGGCGTGCTTTGAGGAAATCAAGGACTTCGCGCGCCGGGGCCGCGATTCGGTCCTGCCGGAATGGGCCGCATTGTATTTCCGGTGGTGGGGGATCTACTCCCAGGGAGACGGCGCAGGCGTGCTCGGTGGCAGCGGCGGTGAAGGGAAAGCTACGAAGTATTTCATGCTGCGCGTTCGCCTGCCAAACGGGCTGTTACGCGCGAATCAGCTTCGCACCGTCGCGGACCTGGCCGAAAGGCACGGGCGGTCTGTCGCGGACATTACCGTGCGGCAAAATATTCAGCTCCATTGGCTCACGATCGAGGACATTCCGCAGGTCATCGAATCGCTGGGAAGGGCGGGCCTGACCCCGAAAGGCGCCTGCGGAGACGTGGCACGCAATATCACGGGGTGCCCGCTCGCCGGAGTCGCGGCCGATGAACTCTCGGATGCGTCGGGCCTGGTTCGAGAGGCGAACAAAATTATTTCCGGTAATGCCGAATTCTACAATCTTCCGCGCAAATTCAAAGTTTGCATCACGGGTTGCCCACTCTGGTGCTCGTATCCTGAAATCAATGACGTTGGTTTGACCGCGGTCGAGCGCTGCCGTCACGGCAGTCGCGAGATCGGGTTTTCTGTACGAGTGGGCGGCGGCTTGTCGGCTGATCCGCACTTTGCCGTGCGCCTCGACGCCTTTGTGCGATGGGGGCAGGTGCTGCCGGTTGTCCGCGGCATTGCGGAGATCTTTCGCGACCAGGATGTTTTGCGGGAAAACCGTGAGCGCGCCCGCCTGAAACACCTCTTCACCCGCCATTCATGGACTCCCTCGCAATTTCTTGCGGAGCTAAACGCACGGCTCGGATTTGAACTCGAGCCCGGCGCACAAGAAACCCCTCCCGCTGACGCCTATCGCGACCACACCGGCGTGCATCCACAAAAGCAGCCAGGACTCTTCTACGTCGGCGCCTCCGTCCTGCGCGGGCGAATCACGCCCGATCAAATGAGAGCTGCCGCCGACTTATCGGAGAAATATGCAGGCGGCGAATTGCGCACCACGAACATGCAGAATCTGCTGGTGGTCAACGTCCCGGGGGCAAATGTGAATGCCATTGTATGCGGGCTCGGCGACACGGGCCTGCGCGTGATGGCCACACCATTCTGGCGGGGTGCAGTCGCCTGCAGCGGCGCTGAATTTTGCAAGCTCGCTTTGACGGAGACAAAGAGCTTTGCGCGCTGGCTTGTCGAGGAGATGGAGGAGCGCGTTCCGGGTTTCGATCAGCCGCTCAAGCTAAACGTGACCGGTTGCCCGAACGCCTGCGGCCAGCATTCCATCGCCGATATTGGCCTGGAAGGGAAAAAAATCAAGCAAGGCGGCGATTTTGTGGACGCGTACTACTTCTGCCTGGGAGGCGGCGTTGGCGAACACCAGCGGTTTGCGCGGCCTGTCGGTTTCCGTTGCCCGGCGCAAGAAGTTCCGGATGCCATCGAGCGGCTGCTGGGCTTTTATCTCACGAACCGCGGTGAACATGAAAACCTTCGCGCCTATTTCGCGCGATTCTCGGATGACGAGCTTCGCGCTCAGTTGGCCGGCCGCACACTCGACGCCGTGACTCGCGACGCTTCGCCGGGTCCCGTCCCTCACGGAGTGGGAGATTGAAAATGCGCGCGCCTCTGTTCCCCGCTTTCATCAAGCTCCTCGACCGCGACTGCCTGGTGGTCGGCGCGGGGGAGGTAGCTAGGTCAAAAATCGAATCGCTCCTGGTTGCCGGCGCGCGCGCCACAGTGGTGGCACCGCACGCGATTCCAAACATCGAAAATCTAGCGCGCTCCGGCAAGCTCGCGTGGCTTCGGCGCGAGTTCCGCGCGAACGACTTGTGCGGCAAGTTTCTGGTGATCGCGGCTACATCATTCGCCGGCGTCAATCGCACCGTTTTTCTCGCAGCACAACGCCGCGGCATTCTTTGCAACTCCGTGGACGATCCGCCGAACTGTGATTTCTACTTCCCGGCGGTGGTGCGGCGCGGCGATCTTCAAATTGCAATCTCGACCACCGGCGAAAGTCCAGCTCTGGCACAGCGGTTTCGCCGGGAGCTTGAGGAGAGTCTCGATGATTCGCTGGGAGATTGGGTGCGCGAAATCGGATTGCGCCGGCGCGAAATCATCGCCGCCGAACCTCCCTCGCAGAAACGGAAGCAACTTCTGCATCAGCTCGCCAACAGCAATCCGGCGACGGGAGAAAAGCAGTGAAAACGCTCACTGGCAAGGTCTATCTGGTCGGCGCAGGTCCGGGTGATCCGGATTTGCTTACCGTAAAGGCCAGCGCGCTGCTTCGCTGCGCGGACATCGTGCTGTATGACGATCTGGTTCCGCCGCCAGTCATAGCGCTGGCCAATTCTCGAGCCATTGTGCTCAACGTCGGGAAGAGGTGTGGCGCAAAGCGGATCACCCAGGGCGAAATCAACGGCTTGATGATCGACTCCGCGCGGCGCGGCCTGAACGTTATCCGCCTGAAAAGCGGCGACCCTGCTATTTTTGGCCGCCTCGGCGAAGAACTCGAAGCTCTCGAAGCAGCCAGTGTGCCGTTCGAGGTTGTCCCAGGAGTGACTGCGGGACTAGCGGCCGCAGCATCGCTCCGTCGACCCCTCACGGACCGCCGAAAGAGCTCGCGCATTCTGATCGTCAGCGGGCATCAGGCGCGCGAAAATGAGCGTGGGGGCAAGAACGATTGGAGCGCCTTGATTCGCGAAGACCTGACCCTCGTCGTGTACATGCCGGGACATGAATTCGGCTCTCTCGCTCGAGAACTTCTCGAGGCCGGTCTGCCACCCGAGACCCCGGGCGTGATCGTTTCCCGCGTGACATCGTCAGAGGAGCAACACCATTGGACGACGCTCGATCGACTCTCCAAGGCGCCGCGGCTCGAGTCCCCTACGATTTTGCTCATGGGACGTTCTCTCGAACGGCCCGGCCGCCAAATCCGCGCCGGAAATATCGAGAACACGCATGAGGGCTTTGGCAAGACATCCGCACTTGATTCCATCGATCCGGAATTAAGCGCACAAGTGAATGCCACCGCCGAAAGGAGCAACACATCTTGAGCAAAACAACCGGGAGCCGTGCCAAAGAAAACAAGAGAAGTGGATTTGGCCTTTCGCTCGACGGCTGGGCCGTCACGCTCGCCTTGATACTCGCGTTACTGGTGTGGACGGGCTTGTTAAAACAGATTCCGTGGTAATGCGCGCAGGTCGGAAAGAATCTTAGGAGGAATCGCTCGATGGCCAGTTCTATCGCAGTCTCGCAGGCGTACCCGGATAGTATTTTTCGACGCGCGTTGCGCATTTTGCCGGGACTTGCCCTGTTGGTTGCCGTCGGATACGCGGGAAAGTTCGTGGAGCGCTCGATTGCTGCTTACGGAAAAGCGCATCATCTCACGCTGCCAAACATTGAATACGTCCTCTGGGCGATCGTCATCGGCTTAGTCATTGCCAACACCACGGGAATCCCCGCCGCGTTTAAGCCAGGCCTGGCGACTTACGAGTTCTGGCTGAAGACTGGAATTGTACTTCTCGGTTCGCGTTTCCTGTTGGGGGACGTTTTGAAGCTCGGAGGCATCAGTCTGGCGCTCGTGGCGGTTGAAATTGCAGTTTCACTCTTGTTCATGACCGCCTTGGGTCGCGCGTTTCAACTCCGGCCCAAACTGACGACGCTGCTGGCGGTGGGTTCGTCGATCTGCGGTGTTTCGGCGATTATCGCGACCCAGGGCGCAATTGACGCCGACGACGAAGACGCTTCGTTCGCCATCGCCGCGATTCTTACCCTAGGTGCGATTTCGCTATTCCTCTTTCCACTGGTGGGACACTGGCTACACCTGAGCGACTTGAGCTACGGGCTTTGGGCGGGACTGGGCATCGATAACACCGCGGAAGTGACCGCGGCCGGCGCGTTGTATTCCGACGCTGCCGCGAAGGTCGCCGTTCTGGCCAAGACGGCGCGCAACGCGATGATTGGCTTCGTCGTGCTGGGCTATGCGCTCTACTGGTCACGCAAGGAGCGGACGGAGGGCGTGGGAAACAAAGCCGCGTTTCTTTGGAAGAAATTTCCAAAGTTCGTGTTGGGCTTTCTTTTCATTTCGACGCTTGCGACCGTGGGGGTATTCGCGAAACCTCAGTTGGGAAGCCTGGCGAATCTTTCACGCTGGGCGTTTCTGCTTACCTTCGCCGGAGTCGGCCTGCGGACAAACATCGGCGAGATGCGCAAACAGGGTCTTCGCCCTTTCATCGTGGGCGCGCTTGGAGAGATCCTGATCGCGGTTCTTACGCTCGGCCTGGTCTACGGCGCGAACCACTTCCTGCGCTCCTAGCAGAGGGGCAGGCCTGAAAAGCTCACCCGACGGAGCCCTTCTTCCGTATCACCACGACAATTTCCTCGCGCCTCGTGTTAGATTCAGCAGGGAGTCTCGCGTGATTCTGGATCGCAAACGCCCGGCGTTCGGGTGGATTGACGTCGTCTGGCTGGTGTTCCTTCTAGGATTGGCGCTTCTGCCGCCTATTGACGAGATCCACAAACAACTCACGCTCATCGCCATTGGCATTCTGCAAATATTCGAGGGACGCCTGATCACCTACCTCCCCTCCCGGGGCCCCGTTTATAGCGTGATCCTGAAAATCGCCCTCGCGACTCTACTGATCGATCACACCGGTGAGCTCGGAATCAACAGCGAATACTATCCCGTTTACTATCTGCCAGCCGCCACGGCGGCCATTTATTTCGGAACCCTCGGCACGCTGTTTTGGACAGCCATAACCTGCCTTGCCTACTGTTCGTACCTGATCCCGGCTATTCAGATTGAGGACTATGAACTGACTCCGGAAGGCGCCAGCGTGCTCGCGACGCGGATCCTGTTCATTTTCCTGGCAGCGATTCTGATCAACCGCTTCGCCACCTCCAGCCGGCGCCAGACGTTGAAGTATCAGGAAATATCGGAGACGCTGGAAGAAACGAACCGCCAGTTGCGCCGTGCCGAAGCAGACGCGCGGCGGTCGGAGCGGCTCGCGGCGCTCGGCCAAATGTCCGCCGGACTGGCACACGAAATCCGGAATCCCCTGGGAGTCATCAAAGGTTCGGCTGAAATGCTGGCACAGAAAGTGCAAAATACAAACCCGCTGGCGAGCGAACTGGCCGGTTACATCGGCGCGGAAGTGAATCGCCTGAATTCGCTGGTGGCGCGCTTCCTCGATTTTGCGCGGCCTTCACACCTCGATCTGCGTCCGCAGCGCGTTGCGGAGATCGTCGATCGCGCGCTCGAGACGGTTCGACACCAGTTTCCTGATGCGCACGTTTCGATCGAACGGCATTACGCCAATCGTTTGCCGGAGATCCTTTTGGACGCGCAGTTGTGCGAACAGGTCTTTGTCAATCTGGTTACCAATGCCTATCAGGCGACCAATGGCCGCCAGGCACACATGGACATCCAAATCGCCTCAGAGTCATCCAATGGCAAGCCGGGTGTGGGAGTAACGATGCAGGACAACGGTCCTGGCGTCCCGCCGGAATTGCGCGAGCAGATTTTCAACCCTTTTTTTACGTCGAAGAAAGAGGGCGTCGGATTGGGGCTATCCATTGTCGCTAAAATCGTGGACGATCACCGCGGCTGGATCAAGCTCGAGAGCGAAGATACTCAAGGTGCGCGCTTTCATGTTTTTTTCCCGGAGTCTCCCAATGATTAGCGCCTGCCCGGGCTACTGGGAGGATTGATCAGGAATATGGCTGCCGAAAAGCCGTCCATTCTGATTGTCGAGGATGAAGCAAAAATGCGGCGCTTGCTCGAGTTGCAACTCGCGGAAGAGGGCTTCCGCGCCCAAACGGCCCCCGACGCTGAAACCGGCCTAAAGCTCCTCCACAAAGAGTCGTTCGACCTCGTGGTCACGGATTTCCGACTGCCAGGCATGAGCGGCCTTGAGTTTCTTCACGCCGTAAAACGCACCAACACGAATCTGCCGGTCATTGTCATGACGGCCTACGGAACCGTGGAATCCGCAGTAGAGGCCATGAAGGACGGGGCGAGCGATTACGTCCTGAAGCCGTTTTCACTCGCGGAACTCGTGCTGGTGATTCGCAAGGAACTCGGGACACATCAACTGCGCGAGGAGAACCGTTCGTTGCGCGAAGCCCTAGGCAAGCGCTACGAATACGACAAGATCATCGCACGCAGCGACAAAATGCAGGAGGTGCTGGCGATGGTCGAGCGCGTCGCTCCGACGACCGCGACGGTTTTACTTGGTGGAGAAAGTGGCGTGGGCAAAGATCTCATCGCCCGCGCGATTCACGAGCATTCCACTCGCGCACGCGGCCCCTGGGTCAAGATCAACAGCACCGCTATCCCGGAGAATCTGCTCGAAAGCGAATTGTTCGGCTACGAAAAGGGCGCGTTTTCAGGAGCCACCTCCGCCAAGCCCGGTAAGTTCGAGCTCGCGGACAAAGGTACGCTTTTTCTCGACGAAATCGGCGACGTGCCCGCGGCGACTCAAGTGAAGCTCCTGCGCGTCTTGCAGGAAAAGGAATTTGAACGCCTCGGCGGGACCAAAACGCTCAAGGTGGACGTGCGATTGATCGCCGCAACCAATCGCGATCTGCGTGCCGCGCTTGAGGACGGCACATTTCGCGAAGACCTTTTTTACCGCTTGAATGTGGTTGCCATTGACATCCCTCCGCTGCGCGACCGAAAAGACGACGTTCCGGCTCTCGCAAATTTCTTTCTTACGAAATATGCGGCGGACGCCCAGAAGCGCATCCAGGGAATCACTCCGCAGGCCATGAATCGCCTGATGGATTTCCACTGGCCGGGCAACGCGCGCGAACTCGAAAATATTATTCAGCGAGGCGTGATGCTATCGTCGGGAACGATGCTCGATGTCGGCGACATTCACCTCGACGTTCCGTCGCCACGGGCGGGGGATGGCGCCGCCCCTAGCTTGCCTCCTGGGATGACGCTCGATCAATGGGAAGATCAGCTGATTCGCGAAGCCCTCCGCCACGCCAATGGAAATAAGAGCCAAGCCGCGCGCGCGCTGGGACTCTCGCGAAATGCGCTTCGCTATCGATTGTCGAAGATGGGCGTCGCTGATCCGGCCACGCCCGAAAAAGAAGCGGACTGAAAACGAGCGACTCTGCTCAATCCGCATTTACTGGTTGAAATCCACCACCACCGCGCGAAAACAACCGACTTAAGTAACCGGCCGCTGGCGAAATCTCTTGCGCCTACATCGCCTAAATCCATTGTTATAAGTAGCCTACGAGGTGCCTGGCGAATGCGGCCGATTTGGCATCGGCCCTGCATTGACTAGCTCAGGATGTGTGCTTCGGCATCCTAAAGGTTGCGGGGGTGGACTTTGAAAAAGCTCTTCATAACTCTCATAGCGGTCACATTCATAACGGCGGTGAGCGCGCCTGCGTTCGCACAAGACTCGCAGAGCGCGCCACCCCCGCCGACAGCTTCCGTTCAGCCTGTTTCGGACACCGAACCGGATGAGTCCGCCTCTGACGCGGCGCAGCCTGGCGTTGCGCGCGTGAGTTTCATCCGCGGTGATGTTTCGACGCAACGTGGCGACACGAATGACTGGTCCGCAGCAACGGTAAACACGCCGATGGCCGTGGGCGACCGCGTTTCGACTGGCGAGCAAGCGCGCGCGGAAGTACAACTCGATTTTGCGAACCTCCTGCGCTTGTCCGGCAGTTCGACTGCGAAGATCGCGGCCCTCAACCGCACGCAGATTCAAGTTCAAGTCGGCCAGGGCCTGGTCACTTATTCTTTGCTAAGGGGCAGTGAAGCGGCGGTGGAAATCGATACGCCTAACGTGGCGATTCGCCCCTCGCAGGGTGAAGGCGAATACCGCATCTTGGTAAATTCAGATTCCGAAACGCAAGTCACGGTGCGCCGAGGTTCCGCGCAGATCGTCACTCCGCAAGGCAGCACTCAGGTCGACAGCGGGCAGATGATCACCATTGTAGGAACGGACAATCCGCAATATCAAACCAGTCAGGCCAACGCAACGGATGATTGGGATCGATTCGTCGGCGAGCGCGACCGTCTGATTACTCACGCGGATTCGTGGCGGCACACGAATCGCTACTACACGGGTACACAGGACCTCGACTCCTATGGTCATTGGGACAACGTGGACGACTACGGCCAGGTGTGGGTTCCCAATCAGGGACCTAACTGGGCGCCATACAGCACCGGCCGCTGGGTCTATGAACCGTACTACGGCTGGACTTGGGTGTCCTACGAGCCGTGGGGCTGGGCCCCTTATCACTACGGTCGTTGGTTCGTTTATGGCGGCAACTGGGCTTGGTGGCCAGGGCCTGTCGCCGCTTATCCTGCCTATTATCCGATTTGGGCTCCGGCCTACGTCTCGTTCTTCGGGTTTGGCGGCGGATTTGGCGTCGGCTTCGGATTCGGTTACGGCGGGTTCGGCACCTTTGGCTGGCTCCCGCTTGGACCGGGCGACTGGTGTCATCCTTGGTGGGGCCGCTGGGGAGGTCGCGAGAGATTTGGGGAATTCGGACGCGAAGGCTTCCACGAAGGGTTCCATGATGGGTTCCGTCCTCTTGGCGAGCGTGTGCGCGGACGCCAGTTCTCGAACGTGCGCGACGCTGCTACGAACTCGCGCATTCGGGGAGGAATCACCACGATGGCTGGCAACCGCTTCGGACGAGACGCGGTACACGGCTCCGGCCGTGGTGTAACTGCGGCACAATTCCGGCAAGCCAGTATGGTCGCAGGAAAAATGGGAGTTGCCCCTACGCGGAGCAGCTATAGTGCATCGAACCGCCCGGCGAGCGCTTCTACGATTCGCAGCGGCTCGCCCAACTCACAGCGTTTCTTTAGCACTTCCCGCGCAAGCACCGCCAACCACACTCAATCGGCTCACAATGGGATCGGCTCAACGGCGCGGCCGAACAATTCTGTGCGGACGCAACCGTCCGCAGGGTTGAACCGCTCGCAGCCAAACCCGGGTGCGATTCGCGGCGGCGCCGGTGCGGGATCGCAATCTTCGCGCCCTGGCTTCCGCAGTTTTTCGCCTCCATCAGGTGGGAATGCTCGCGGCTCGAATGAGCGGGGACTCAATACCCCCTCGCCAAACCGAGGTTCCTCGGCGACCGCCGGCAACCAGCGTGGGTTTCGAACCGTTAATCCTCCTACTCGTAATTCGCAGCCATCCGCGTCAAACCGTGGCTTCGCACCGCCGTCCGCCTCTCGGGGAGGAGCTTACGGCAATTCCGGGCGCCCACAGCTAAACATGCATCAGCGGATTGTGACTCCGCGGGGTGGCTCGAGGTATGGCGGCAATCCCAACGGACGTGGATCATACGGAGGAGGCTATCGTGGCGCACCGAGCCCTAGCTATCGTGGTGGTGGATCGGCTGGCGGTGCACGCGGCAGCGCAGGCAGCGGCGGTTCGCACTCCGGCGGTGGCGGTTCTCACGGTGGTGGCGGCTCGCACAAGGGCGGCCGGTGATTACGGGTGCTCGATGTCGAATGTAGCGGAGAGGCTCTGCCCCGGGGGCCTCTCTGGTTCTGCTGACTCGTGCTATTCTATTGTTCCAGCCGGAATTCGCGAGTTGTAGAAGCGCGAAGTCCAAGCGAAGGGCGGCGCCGTTTTAGGTTCCCTGAGGTGTCGCCAAGTTAGTTCGCGGTTCGTTCGTTAGAACTCACGGTTTCCCAGTCCTGGTGCCAATACAAATCGTCGTTAAATGAGGTAACAATGAAGAAACGATTCTCGCTCCTATTGTCTTTGGCGATTGCTGCGGCGCTCTTTCTCGCGTTTCCCAGAATTGCCGCAGCTCAAGATGATGACCATAACGACCAAGACCCTCCGGGACGCGTGGCGCGGCTGAACTTCATCCAGGGTTCGGTTTCATTCCAGCCGTCCGGTGAATCCGACTGGGTGCAAGCTAATCCAAATCGTCCACTCACGACCGGCGATAACCTCTGGGCCGACCAGGACTCGCGCGGCGAGCTCCATATCGGCGGCACGGCCGTTCGCATCTTTGGCCAGACTGGCATCTCATTTCTTAACCTGAACGATCAGCAAGTGCAAATCCAGCTCGCACAGGGCAGCATGCATGTCCACGTGCGAGATATCGACCAGGACGAGGCATATGAGATCGATACGCCGAATCTGGCGTTCTCCATCCTCCGTCCCGGCGACTATCGTTTCGACGTTGACGCCGACGGAAACACCACGGTCATCGTGGTGCGCTCCGGCCAAGGTGAGGTGACCGGCGGAGGGCGCGCTTACACAGTCACACCCGGTCAGCGAGCAATATTTTCCGGCTCGGATCAGTTGTCGTACGACGTGCAGCCAGCAGCGGCTCTCGATGAGTTCGACGGCTGGGCTCGTTCACGGGACGTCCGCGAAGACCATTCTGCATCGGTGCGCTACGTTTCGCGTGACGTAATCGGCTACGAAGACCTCGACACCTACGGTCACTGGCGGCCGGATCCGACGTATGGGAATGTTTGGATTCCCTCGGGCGTCGAAGCCGACTGGGCTCCTTACCATAACGGCCATTGGGCATTCATTTCGCCCTGGGGTTGGACGTGGGTGGAAGATGAGCCGTGGGGTTTCGCTCCATTCCACTACGGCCGCTGGGCGGTTATCGCTGGTGGCGGGTGGGCCTGGGTTCCCGGACCGGTCGCCGCAGTCGGGGTGCGCACATACTACGCGCCTGCGCTCGTCGGGTTCGTTGGCGGAGGCGGTTTCGGCGTAGCAGTCGGATTCGGCGGTGGAGTCGGAGTGGCCTGGTTTCCGCTCGGGCCGCGCGACGTGTTCGTCCCTGCCTATCACGTCAGCGAACGCTACGTAACGAACATCAACGTGACGAACACGACCGTAATTGACCGCGTGGAAGTCACGAACGTCTACCGGAACGTCACGGTGAACCACGTGACCGTCAACAACTACACCTACCAGCACAACACCGCCGCGGTCACAGCAGTTTCCCGCGACACGTTCGTAAATGCCCGCCCCGTGCGCAGCGCGGCGATACGCGTTTCCGCAGAAGAAATTCAGCATCCGCAGGTTGCGCAGAATGTAGCACTCGCACCGTCGCGCGTTAGCGTGGTCGGTTCGAGCGCGGCCGCGAACCATACGCCGCCGCCAGCACTCGCCAATCGCAAGGTGGTCACGAAGATCGCTCCGGATAAGTCGGCAGTTCCAATCGGCCATTCGAAACCGGCTGTGAATCCGGCGCTGGAGCGCGCGAACGCCAGAATCAATGCCGGCGCAGCTGGAAATGCGAACGCTAACGTCGCACGCCCCGGCGGCGCACCGCCGCCGGCAGAAACGAGACCCGGCAACGCAGCGGAGGCAAACAGATCGAATACTCCGCCGAATCGTGAGGCGGCTCCGCCCAGTCGCCCCAACGAAAACGTGAATCCGCCAAGTCGTGCCGCGGCTCCGCCCAGTCGCCCCAACGAAAACGTGAATCCGCCAAGTCGTGAGGCGGCTCCGCCCAGTCACCCCAACGAAAACGTGAATCCGCCGAGTCGTGCCGCGGCTCCGCCCAGTCGCCCCAACGAAAACGTGAATCCGCCGAGTCGTGAGGCGGCTCCGCCCAGTCGCCCCAACGAAAACGTGAATCCGCCGAGTCGTGCCGCGGCTCCGCCCAGTCGCCCCAACGAAAACGTGAATCGTCCTCAACCGAAACCAGAGGAGGAACGCAAACCACCGGCGAGGACTACGCCTCCCCCGCAGCCGCGCCCCGAGCCCGAGGCGAAGCCCCGTCCGACTCCGACACCGCCTCCCGCAGCGCGCCAGCAGGAGCAGAAGCGCGAGCCGGAACCCAAACCGGCGCCAGCGGCCAAACCCAAGCCCAACGAGAAAGAAAAGGATAAAGAGAAGCCGCGTCCCAACAATTAGCTTCTCTCGATGTCCCGGAGGGCGGATCCACATCCAATCTGGATTCGCCCTCCTTTTTTGCCGGCCTCTTCGACGCTCTGCCGCGCAGACCATCACTCTGGCGTTTCGCATGTCGAGAATTCAAGCGAAAAGATCGGCCCAATAGACGTCAAGATCTCTAAGACGATGGTGGCTTCGGGCCGAGCGTCGAATCAGGAGATCAGCGGTGCGGCACGGCCGGGTCTGGTGCGGCCACCGGTTGTTCTCGCTGCAAGGCGAAATAAGCGCGGCCGAACGCCGAATGCTGGGTCCCTGCGGCAATGACGACTGCTTGTACTGCATAGCGCCCCGCCGCTAGTTTTTCGAGCGGCAAGCTGATGCGGAACGACGTGATGCGCGTTTTGGGATCGACTTCGGTAGGCGCGAGCAGCGGCGTTGCATTGATCTGCAGCCCATTGCGAAAGAAAATCAGGCCCGCGCGAAGCGCATTCGGATCGATGCCTTCCGACTTCTCGAACTTCGGCGGGTAGTACGCCTGGAAGAAAACGTAGAGGGTCTGCTGCTGCGTGAAGAACCTCGTGACGCTGGGCACGATTCGTGTGCCTTCCATCTCGAGCGGTGTTGTGGTGAGTTTCGCGCGAGCTCCCTGCCCTTTGGTCTGCACCTCCGGGGCCTTCTCGACCGGAACAATTTGGCTTGAGAGAAGGATTGAACTGAGGGTAATGCGGTTCGACGGAAGCGCCGGAATCGCGATGCCCTGCTCAAAGGTTCCGATTTTCCCCGTTTCATTCTCGCGAGCCACAAACTTCAAACGATAGTTGCCCGGCGCCAAAATCACGCCGCCCTCATACAGCAAATTGCCTTGGCTCACCTGCTGGAAGCGCCCCGTGTCTAGTTTCACTTGAATGGTGTCCTGGAACTCGGCCACTGACTGTCCGGAAGGGACCGCGCGCACTTCGGCGGCAAAATCAAACGACGCCTCGCGACGCCCGTGTTTTTCCGCCCAGTCAAGCGCGCTGGAGGAGAGTTTTGCGGCGATCGGAACGTAAATTTGCTGGTCCTTCAAACGAAATGTCGAAATCTCGACGGCAATTGGCAACTCGACGACAGGATTATCCGAATGCATCGCGTCAGCGAGCTGATGCTGGCGGTCTTCGCTCTGCAGATGTTGGAAATCGCGCGGTGCGTAGTATCCGGTGCGATAGCGAACGTGCGCTCCCGGCAGGTTTACCTTGACTCGAATAGGCCGCCACCTCCCATCGCGCTTCACGTTCGACCCGAGGTAGTAGCCAAGCAAATAGTAACCACCATTCTCCTGCTGAATCTTCGGAAGGGCCTCGCTCAGATCGCCCAGATCAAAAAACGCTCGGCCGCCCGTGTCGGAAGAAAGCGTGGCGAGCGTGTCGCGCGAATCCTGGCGCGAATCCATTTGGTGATACACCGACGCTCCACTGAACATCGAAGTTCCGGTGGCGGCATTCGCCGTGACGTCGCCGCCCGGAATTTCTGCGAACAACCCGCGGGCATCGATGGAATAGATGGAGACGTCCGCACGATTGGCCGCATCGGTGGCGGCGCGAAGTTCGGTCCGATTCTCCTCCCCTGTTTGCGTGATCCCCCCGGAAAACTGAATCACTGCTTTTCTTCCGGGAATCGCCGCCAGAACGTTCACCAGGCCCTGCACCGCCTCGAGTTTCTGGTCGGTGTTGAACGCATTGAATTCCGTCTCATCGGGCGAGAAAGCCGCGCCGGTGTACTGCTGGACGTCGTATTCGCCGTTCTGCGCGGCGGCATAAAGGGGATCGGAAAGTTGCGACATCACATCCGGAGTAAGCCGGGCGACAGCTTTTTCAAGCGCCGTGCGATCGTTTGTGAAATCCGCCCATACCGTAAGCCGCGTTGCAAATGCGACCACGGACACCAAATCCGCATTGGTCATCTGCTTCTGCACGAATTTCATCGCCGCATCGTGGGCGCGAGCAATGTCGTCGGGCTGCATCGATGTCAGATCGAAGAACAAAACGATCAACCGGCGGTCGCGTACCTGATTGCTGACAGCTTCGGCATCCGTGGCCATCGCTGGTCTATCGATCGCGACGACGATCGGTGTGGTGTTGTCGGCGGTCGCCGTCTCCAACTTCTCGATGTCTTGAAACGTAAAAATGGAAATCTTTTCGGGCTTACCGTCGTCGCTGACGCTGAACTGCTCAGCCTTGAGATCCCTGATCGGCTTGCCCGATTTGTCCGTCACCTCGACATCAATGCGCACCAAATCCGAAGACGCTCGCAGCGTGGAGCTTTGCTTCGTGGGTGCCGGAGGCGGTGGGGGCACCGACGTGTTGATCGGCGGAGGTGCAGGCGTCGATTGCTCCTGTTGCTGCTGTTCCGGTGAGGCCGAAGCAGGCATGGTCCCCAACCAAAGTCCCGCCGCCACGAACGCCGTCAAAATGTTGTTCGCCACACATCTCATCAGAAATTAAACCTCAGCATCACGTCCATGGTGCGCATCGAACCTGCGCTGGTAACGCTTCCAAAGGTCGTGGAGCCCAAAGCCGTCGAAAGTCCGCTGAAATTTCCGGTATTCGTCAGATTCTGAATCTCCCAGCGAGCTTCTAGCCGGTGCTGGTGGTCACGGCTTCCGCCGAACACGAACGATTTCGCTAGCGACAAGTTCCACGTGAACGAGCATGGCCCTTCGATCGCGCCGCGCCGTTCGTTTCCAAAGGAAACCGTAGTCGGCACGGCAAACGCGGCCGTGTTGAAAAAATTGGTAGCCGAGCCGCCGCAGATCCCCAGGCTCGGATCTCCGATCTGCTCCGCCCGCTCGGAAAAATTTGAGCCGGTGCCGGAATTATTTGCGGCAGTCCCGCCGAGCAGTGCCGTAAACGGCGTTCCCGTTTGCCAGGTCACGATATTGAGTAATCTCCAATTCCCAAACGCTGCGGCTTCCCACCCGTGCGTCGCGAAGCGGTGGCGCTCGCCGAACGGCAACTCGTACACCGAGAAGAGCCGCAGTTGATGGCGGATATCGAACGACGACAGTCCGTGCTCGGCTGCGAAATTGAAATCCTGCTGCACAACCACTGGCGTAGTCCCGCCGATGGTGCTCGCGTTGTCGAGCGATTTCCCGTAGGTATAAATCGCCTGGAACATCAGTCCCTGCGCAAAGCGGTGGATCAATCGCACTTGCAGCGCGTTGTAAATCGAGTTCGCACCGGATTGATCGAATAGAAAACTCGTCGCGTTGGGAATCCGGAAATCCGTTTGCGTATTCAGCTGGCTGGTTCCCGGTGGTGCGCGATTGGGAGCGCGCAAAATATCGAGATCCGTTCCCTTCGTGCCTGTGTACGTGAGATCCAGAACCCAATTCTTGCTCAGCGTCGTTTCCGTCCCCAGCATCCACATTTGCGCGTATCCGACCCGGTAAAATGGGTCGACGCCCGCGGTATTCAATATCCGGCTCGTCGTCCCGGCCTGGGATGCCGGGAATCCGTTTTCGAGCGTCAAAAACTGCGCGGCGGTAGTCAAGTTTGTCACGGCGGTATCGATCGGCGGCTGAAAGGCCAGGTAAGAAGTCGCCAGCGTATTGTAAATTGACTCGTTGTAAAAAATCGAATAACCGCCCCGCACCACTGTTTTTACTTTCAGCGGCGGAAGCCAGGCAAATCCTATTCGCGGCGCCCAGTTCCCATAGTCCCCATGAACCAACGCGTGCGGGAATTGCCCGCTGAACGGTCCAACTTCGCCGGGGGTCACTTGCGCAACGGCCGTGGCTGTGGCGTTCAAATCGAGATTCGCAATATTGTTGAACAGCTCGATCGGCGGTGTGACGGCCTCGTAGCGAATGCCGTATTGGAGGGTGAACTTCGAATGGATCCGCCAGTCGTCTTGCGCGTAGCCGATAAGACCCCAGCTTCGAAAATAGGCGTGGGAATCGCCAAATCGGGTCGTCGTTTGATATGGCAGGCCAAGCAGGAAATCAGCGAAGTCGTTTCCAGTTCCCGGGACAGGATTGCCGCTGGCGTCCAATTGGCTGGTCATCAAACCGGTAAACTGGAACTGCCCGCGAGGAATCGGATCGCTCTCCGGGTTGAGTTCGATTCTCCGGACCTCGCCACCGAAATGGAATGTATGCTTCGCGCGCGTCCAAATGACGTTGTCGAGAAAACGCAACGTTTGATTGCGCGTCAGCGACGGCACTGGGTCGCCGAAACCGGAAAAGCTTGTGAAGCTGAGCTGCGGAAACCCAAAATCAATCGGACTGCTCGCGATGCCTGTGATTCCCACTTCCCCCGCGATATAA
>Ga0307479_10002243_pt1 | contig 17565 bp, 11 predicted proteins | sample atmos_gasesECM4C_FD_203743 | JGI IMG/M metagenome (GOLD analysis project Ga0307479, IMG submission 203743) | Hardwood forest soil microbial communities from Morgan-Monroe State Forest, Indiana, United States - atmos_gasesECM4C_515 | ecosystem: Environmental > Terrestrial > Soil > Temperate... | reverse complement strand
AAGACGGCGCATGGAACGGTGCTGGGCACCCCGGGATACATGGCTCCCGAACAAGCCCGGGGTGACGTCGAAAGCCTGGACGCAAGGGCGGACATCTTCTCGCTCGGCGCGCTTCTGCGATTCCTCTTCGATCCGCGTCCATAGCAGGGCGCGACAACTTTAGGCAAGGGTTTGGACAAGGGTGCGAATGCCCTTGCGATGGCGAGTTCTTCATTCTGGGGGATCCTTTTCGTTCCGCGCCCGCTTGCCGCCATTGCGCGCAAAGCGATGTCAGAGGACCGGGAAGGCCGCTACACTTCCACGTCAGAGCTGGCCCTCGACATCGCGCGCTACCTCGACGGGCTGCCTGTTTCAGCGTATCCCGAAAACATCTTTCGAAAAGTGGCGCGCCTGGCCGGGCGCTATCGCGTCGCAATCGCTTTGGTCTTGACCTATTTGGTTGTTCGGGCCATGTTATTTTTCTTCTTCAAACGCTAAAGGAATTGGGACGAGCGCTTAATAGATTGACGAGGGCGGCGGAAAGAGGCCGGCGAAGTAAGAGCCGCGGGAGGCATTCGATGAACAAGATCTTGCTGGGGTTGATCCTGGGCGGCGTTTTGGGCGCCGTGGATGGAACGACTGCTTGGTTCACACCGGCGGTGCGGGCCCAACTGATGGGTATCATTGTCGGCTCGATGATTAAAGGGCTCATCGCGGGCGTGTTGATAGGATTCTTCGCGCGCAAGGTGAACTCTTTGGCGCTTGGGATCGTCTTTGGCCTCGGGATCGGGTTGCTGCTCGCGTTCATCGTCGCGTACATGCAGCACGGGTACTACTTCGAGATCATGCTGCCCGGCGGGCTCGTGGGCCTCATCGTTGGCTATGCGACTCAGAAATACGGGAACGCTCCGCTCACAACGAGCGCTCGCACCTGAGCGAACTTCCAGCCCTTATTCGTCACTTTCGCAATTAAGTCAAAGGAGAACCACCATGCCTCGTATCATTCATTTCGAGCTACCCGCAGACGATCCGGAACGCGCAGCGGAGTTTTATAAGAACGTCTTCGGCTGGCAGTTTCAAAAATGGGAAGGCCCGCAGGAATATTGGCTCATCACCACCGGCCCCAAGGACCAGCCCGGCATCAATGGCGGCCTGATGCGGAGACAGTATCCCGGTGCGGGAACCTGCAACACTGTTGACGTTGCATCCGTGGACGGCGCTGTGACTACGATCGCGAAGCACGGCGGCAAGAACGTTGTTCCCAAAATGGCAATTCCGGGCGTCGGCTATCTGGCCTATTGCTCGGATCCCGAAGGGAACGTATTTGGTTTGATGCAAGCGGACCCAAACGCGCATTGATAGCCCCGTAGACAAGGTTGGCAAGCATGAGGGTGCCGTGGCATTGCGCCGCGGCACCACACGCCTCGCATTCACATTCCATTAAAATTGCAATGGCAGACTTCGAAATCCCGCTTCATGGTATTTCGGGCCAGGAGGGCTGTGCCGCATTGTAACCTTCGCGCTTGGCTGATCGGCACTGCCGCTTCGCCGTTCCGGGAACTTTCTCGCGAAGTAGATGTGAATCTTTCGGCGCGAAAATTGTCTCGGCTGCCGATCCAAGCTAGAGTAGATGACCCCTATGGGCGACTCACAACAATTTGATTTGATTGTCATTGGCAGCGGCCCGGCCGGGCAAAAAGGGGCCATTTGCGCCGCCAAGCTGCGTAAGCGCGTGGCGATAATCGATCGAACCACGATGATGGGCGGCGTTTGCGTCCATACCGGCACGATTCCCAGCAAGAGCGTACGCGAAGCGATCCTTCAACTGACTCGAGCCACCGTGCAAAACCTTCTGAGCAAAAATGTTCGCAGCGGGGAGCGTCTTTCGATGCAGGACCTGTCCTTCCGGGTAAATTCGATTGTTGGCCGGGAGACGGAGGTGATTCGGGCGCAATTGAAGCGAAACGGCGTCTCGATTTTTCAGGGAACCGCGCAGTTTGCCGATCCGCATACGATTGAGGCCAAAGGAGAGGGCGATACCGTCACGCTGCGTGGCGAGAATATCCTCATCGCATGCGGCACGCGCCCGGCTCACAGCCCCGATATTCCATTTGACGGCAAGCGGATTGTGGACACGGACGAGCTTTTGGGAATTGACGGTATGCCGAGGGAAATGATCGTTGTCGGCGCCGGAGTGGTAGGGCTCGAATTCGCATCGTTCTTGGCTGCGATGGGCACGAAAGTGACGCTCATCGATCAGCGCCCCACGATTCTCGATTTTGTCGACCGCGAAATCATCGATGCACTTTGTTATCACCTCCGGCAGGTGGGCATGACGTTCCGGCTGGGTGACAAGGTAACTCGCGTCGGCCCCGATGCCCAACGCGACCGCGTCTTCGCGGAGCTGGAGAGCGGCAAGAAGGTCATCGCGGATGCTTTGCTATATGCTGTCGGGCGGCATGCAAACGGAGATCAACTTCGCCTGGAAACAGCGGGGCTGAAGCCGGACGCGCGCGGCAAGCTCGCGGTTAACAGCTACTTTCAGACCGAAGCCCCGCATATCTACGCGGCGGGAGACGTCATCGGTTTCCCCGCGCTCGCCAGCACTTCCATGGAGCAGGGACGGCTTGCGGGCTGCCACATGTTCGGGTTGCCATGCGAGCAAATGTCCGACCTTTTCCCGTATGGCATCTACACAATTCCCGAGATTTCGATGGTGGGACAAAACGAGGAGAAACTCACGAAGGACAAAGTTCCATACGAAGTGGGAATCGCAAAATACGCGGAGCTGGCCAAGAGCATGATGCTCGGCGATGAGACCGGCATGCTGAAGCTTCTGTTCGACCGCAACACGCGCAAGCTGCTCGGCGTTCATGCCATCGGTGAGCGCGCCACGGAGATCATTCACATCGGTCAGGCGGTGCTGGCCTACAGTGGCTCGATTGAATACTTCCGCGATACCGTTTTCAACTATCCCACGCTTGCCGAAGCCTACAAAGTGGCCGCGCTTGACGGCCTGAACAAGCTGTAATTCGCAGCGTCAGAGCTGGCTCAGCCGGGCGTGAACCACCGACCTTCCCGATTCACTTCATCGGGATGCTCTGGCACCTGCTCCGGCTCTTGTCTCGAGCATCTAACCTCGAACCTCTGATTTCTAGTTTGGTGGGCCTGGGTGGACTTGAACCACCGACCTCGCCCTTATCAGGGGCGCGCTCTAGCCACCTGAGCTACAGGCCCTTCCGGACAACTGAAGGAAAAAAACAACTAATTGATATTACATGGGGCTAGCTGTGATTTCAATTGGAGCAGACCGGGGTTTGTTGAACGCAAGTGGTCAATCTTGATGCCAGATGATCAACAAATTCACGCTGAAGGCATCAATGAAATACGCGCAACCGCATATTGCCGACCTTCTTACGCGCAGGCCGCTGACGCCGCTGGAGAGGTTAACGCACCACGCCGAGCAGGTACAAGATCAACACAATGAGCAGGACCGTTCCGAAGATTCCAAGCCCGCCGCCTGTTCCCCACCGGGAATATCCGTAATAGCCGCCACCGCCGCCGAACAACAAAATTAGAACGATGATTAGCAATAGCACTGGAAGCCACCTTTCAGGTTGTGGAGCACGAACCGAATTCGTCTAAAGAAAGCGTTCGCGCCTAGATTATTCCCGCCGCGCGCCGGTGGGCCAGGAATCCAAGGGACAATAGCCCGGACAGTAAAAGCGAAAGAGACCCTGGTTCCGGGACCGGGTCAGGGGTGGGTTTCTCTTTATTCCAGTCCCTTTTGTGGTTTCTGTGTTCTTCTGCCTCTACCCAGTCCCGGCTGTGGTCTCTGTGGTCTCCTGCCACCCACCATGCTCCTCCCGTGCGTGAAACGAAGGAAATGCGATCGTGGGAGTCAAAGCTACTCAGACCGGCATCATGAACGTCCATGTCCGATGACGAGGGAAAGAACGTGTCCGGAGCTATGAAAGGCTTTGCACCAACCGAGCCGGACTCTACCAGAAGTCCGGGCGCGTTCAATCTCGTACCGGAGCTGCCGCCGGAACTATCGGCCACTATTGTGGAATGAGGGATTCCGTCGGCCCAAACTGGCACCGCCGCAATCGCAATAAGGACAGCTCCGCAAAACAGCAAGACCGGTCTAAATTTCATATAGTTTCTCCCAGGGTTCGAACGGAGAGCTCTCTACCTCGTGCCGAAAACATTAAGCGCCGGAAGAAAGCGTTTCTGTTCAATTTTGCAGACATCCATCTTTTCGCTTTCTATTCCGTCCCGGACGTAAGGCCGAAAGAAGGATTTACGCGGCTTCTCTTGTCGAACGATTGCTCGCGCAGGCATCCAGCCTTCCTTCTTGCCTGCCGTCATTTTCAGGAGAAGCACGGGCTGGAGGGAATACACTCTATTTGTTATGGAGCGGCGGTAATTACTGTAGGTAGCCGCTGTGTACTGTGCGTCCTGAATGTGGTGATCCAGGAGGGATCATCTTGCCGATGCTGAGCAAGTGCCCGGTGAGGAGAAAAGTTACCGAAGACTCTTCATTGAACAAGATTTGCATGGGTTGACGCCGGCGATTCGATTGTCAACGTTAGGCTGTCCCCATTCCCAATATGCCCCGCAAAAATTCGGCTGAACTGGCCGGACCCAAGGTCCAGAGTCATCAGAACTTCAGCCTGGCCAGAGGGCCTAGTTCTGTCCGATTCAGCGACAGGCCATCCCACAAGCGACCATCGCAAACACCGATAGCGCCAGCGAGAGTTCGCAAGTCTCCCATTATCAAGAGTTTCAGGAAAAACCGAAGGGCAAGGAACTTGCCACCTGGCGGGGCAGCTTCGGTTGAGGTGTATCTATGAACGCGCTTGGACAAGACCTCCGATACGCGATCCGCATGCTGCGGAAGAGTCCCGGCTTCACCGCCATTGCCATCGTTACTCTGGCACTGGGCATTGGAGCTAGCACTGCGATCTTCAGCGTTGTGAACGGCGTCCTACTGCGCAGCATGCCGTACGGTGATCCCAATCGCCTGGTTGTCATCTGGAACGACTACGGCAATCAGGGACAGTCTCTTCCGGCGGTTTCCTGTCCCGATTTTCAGGACTATCGCGACCGCAGCCGCTTGACCGAATTTGCAGCTGCTACGGGCGGTCCGGGCGGCACGATTTTGTTCGATGAACAAGACGGCGGGCGGCCCGTGCAATTCGACATGGCCGCGGTCACCACGAATTTCTTTTCGTTGTTCGAAGTTCAGCCGGAGCTGGGGCGCGCGTTCACGCAGGAGGAAGGCGCTCTGAACGGCCCGAACGTCGTGATGATGAGCCACCGCCTGTGGCAAAGCCGGTTCCACTCCGATCCGAATATGATCGGCAAGACGATTCAGATTAATGGCCGGCCGACCACGCTCGTCGGAGTACTTCCCGCACAATTCCAGCTGCTGCTCCCTGCCGAGGCGCTTTCGCTGAAGGACTCCGATCTGTGGATCCCACAACGTATTCCGTACATGCAACTACCGCGCAATCTTACGTTCCTCACGGTCTTTGGGCGTCTGAAAGCGGGAGTGAACTTCGCGCAAGCGCAATCGGAGATGGACGGCATCGCGGAGCAATTGCGGCGCGAAGTGGAGGTTCACAAAGAATCGGGAATGCGCATTCGCGTCGTGCCGCTTCAATATGACGTTGTGAAGCACGTGCGGGCCACCCTGTGGACTCTGCTCGGCGCCGTGGGCTTTGTGCTGCTGATCGCGTGCGGCAACGTGGCGAACTTGCTGCTCACGCGCGCAACGGCCCGCGAACGCGAAATCGCCGTCCGGTCGGCGCTGGGCGCATCGCGTTTTCGCATCATTCGCCAGATCTTCACTGAGAGCATCCTGCTTGCCGCGCTTGGCGGCCTAGGAGGGCTGCTGCTGGCATGGTGGGGAGTCGGTTTTCTGATTTTGCTCCACCCGGCCGGCTTGCCGCGCCTCGGCGAAATTCGCATTGATAACCGCGTGCTCGCGTTCAGCGCCGCCGCATGCTTGCTCACGGCGCTGCTTTTCGGGCTGGCGCCTGCTTTGCGCGGAGCACGCGCGAATCTGAGCGACACTCTAAAGGAAGGTGGCCGCGGGTTGGGCGACTCCGCCGGACAGAGTGTCCGCCGCTTCCTGGTTGTGAGTGAGTTCGCGCTTTCGTTCGTCCTGCTGGTTGGCGCGGGCCTGTTGATTCGAAGCTTCGTGGCTCTCCAGCATGTGAACCCCGGGTTCGACTCGCACAATGTCGTCACTTTCCGGCTCAGCACTCCGGGCAACCGCTATCCGGATAGTGACGCGCGGGCGCGCTTTGCAATAGAGCTCGACCAAAAGCTGGCTGCGCTGCCGGGAGTGCAGTCGGTCGGCCTGATCAGCCACCTTCCGCTGACGGGCAGCGGCCCGCAAATGCCGTACGCGTACAATGCCGAGACCTCGCAGAAGTGGGAAAGCCTGTCTGCGGATTACCGTCCCGTCACTCCACGGTACCTTTCGACGATCGGTGCTCACCTCGCCGCCGGCCGATTCTTTGAGGATTCGGACGATTCCAAACATCCACTGGTCACGATTGTGGACGAATCGCTGGCGCGCCGCGCCTGGCCCGGCGAAAGCGCCATCGGCAAAAAGCTCGAAATCGAACTACTCGCCCAGCAGAATAATCCGCGGGTCTTTGCCGTGGTGGTCGGAGTCGTTGACAATCTCCGTATTCACGACCTTACCCGCGCCGTGCGCGAGCAAATCTACGTGCCGTTTGCGCAGGAGCCGTTCGGAACCATGGGTGTTGCCATGCACACGACGGGCGATCCCGCGGGCGTGTTCGCGCAGGTCGAACAGCAAGTTCGCGCGCTGGATCCCGCAATCGCGGTGCGCGATTTGAAACTGATGGACGCCTACGTGGATGACGCGCGTGCTCCGATGCGATTCAATCTGATTCTCATCGGGATTTTTGGCGGCGCGGCGCTGTTACTGGCTTCGATCGGCCTGTACGGCGTGATGGCCTATTCGGTCACGCAGCGCTCGCACGAGCTCGGCATCCGCATGGCCCTGGGTGCGGCGCCGCGCGACGTGCTGCGGCTGGTGCTGACACAGGGGACACATCTGATCGTCATCGGCGCGGCGGCAGGCCTGGTGGCCGCGCTCGGCATGACAAGCGTGATTTCGAGCCTGCTCTTCGGTGTGAGCGCGACGGACCCGCTCACATTCTTGGGCGTCCTTTTCGTGCTCGGTGTTGTCGCGCTGGCAGCTTGCTACATCCCTGCATGGCGCGCGTCACGCGTGGATCCGATGATCGCGCTGCGTTACGAATGAATTGAACTTTCGACCGTATGGCTTTCGTATCTTGAGGGACTGCCAGGAGATTAAGATGAAGAGAGTTTCAAGTTTCCTTGTGTTGGCTTTGTCTCTCGCGTCCGTTGCGGGCGCGCAGCGGATTCCCGGCGTTGTCGCGCCCGACCATTACCAGCTCACGATTACGCCCGATTTCGACAAGGAGAATTTCGTCGGCGACGAGACGATCGACGTTCGCCTGTTGAAGCCCGCCTCGAGCATCACAATGAACGCAGCCGAAATCACTTTTTTGGAAGTAACGGTCACTTCCAGCGGCCATACGCAAAAAGCGGAAGCCGTTCCTGACGATAAAAACCAGATGGTGACTCTCAATCTGGCGAATCAAATCGCCGCGGGGCCGGCCCAAATTCATTTTCGTTATACCGGGATTCTGAACGGCCAGCTTCGCGGCCTCTATCTCAGCAAGGCCAACGACCGCAAGTACGCTATCACGCAGCTGGAAAACACCGACGCGCGGCGTATGTACCCCTCGTTCGATGAGCCCGCCTACAAAGCGACGTTCGACATCACAGCGATCGTGGACAAGCGCGACACGGCTATTTCGAACGGGAAGATTGTTTCGGACACGCCCGGTCCAGGCGAAGGAAAACATACGCTGAAGTTCGCTACCACGCCAAGGATGTCGTCGTATCTGGTTGCGCTCGCGGTAGGAGATTGGGAATGCTTGGAAGGCAGCGCGGACGACATTCCCATCCGCATCTGCGGCGTCCCGGGCAAGAAGGCCTATGCGGGATTTGCGCTCGAAGCCGCCGAGCACACCATGAAGTATTACAACCGCTATTTCGGAATCAAGTATCCGTACGGCAAGCTCGACATACTGGGCGTCCCGGATTTTGCCGCGGGCGCCATGGAAAACACGGCCTGCATTATCGCCCGCGATCTGCTCTTTGTGGATCCGCAGCAATCTTCCTACGCCCTGCGGAAAATTGTGGCGCAGGAACTGGTTGCCCACGAGATGGCCCACCAATGGTTCGGCGATCTCGTAACCATGCAATGGTGGGATGACATCTGGCTGAACGAAGGCTTCGCCACCTGGATGTCGTTCAAGCCCATCGAAGCATGGAAGCCCGAATGGAATGTTCAGACCGATGAGGCGAGCTCGGCTTCGGGCGCGATGGGCACCGATGCGCTTGCGTCCACCCGCGCAATCCAAGCTCATGCGGAAACTCCCGGGGAGATCCAGGAGTTATTCGACGCCATCGCCTACAACAAAGCGGCGGCAGTGCTCTTGATGGTGGAAGGGTATGTTGGCGAAGACATATTCCGCAAAGGCGTCAATTCCTACCTGGCGAAATACGCCTATAAGAACGCGACATCTGCCGATTTTTGGAATGAGATCGCCGAGGTTTCGCACAAGCCTGTGGATCGCATTATGGCGAGCTTCGTCAAGCAGCCCGGCGTGCCGCTCGTCACTCTTAAAACTTCCTGTGCGGGCGGCAACACGAAAGTTACGCTCACGCAGCAGCGATATTTCAACGATCGCACCCTGCTTGAAAAGGGATCGAAGGAACAGTGGGACATTCCGGTGTGCCTGAAGGCAGGTAAAACGGAGAAGTGCGAGCTGCTGGCTTCCAAGGAGCAGCAAATGGAGCTGTCCGGTTGCGATGCCGCCCCCTACGGCAACGCCGGTGCCCGAGGCTACTACCGGTCGGGTTACGATGCGCAAACCCTGAATAAGCTTTCCTCTTCCGTCGAACGCGGCCTCTCGCCCGCGGAACGTTACCTCCTTCTCGAAGATGTTTCGGCGCAGGTGCAAGTGAACCGTCTTCAGGCGGGTGATTGGATGCATCTTGTAAAAGAGATGAGCGACGATCCTTCCACCGCTGTGCTCGGTGACATCCGGGATCAGCTCAACTTCGTTCACGATTACTTTCTCAACGACGCGGATCGCCCGCGGTTCGAAGCCTGGGTGCGTTCCACATTCGGCCTCGCCGCCGAAAAAATGGGCTGGGTTTCGAGTCCCGGCGATTCGGATGAGACTCGCGCTCGCCGCGCTGCCTTCATATCCATTCTCGGTCAATCCGGAAACGATCCCAAGGTCATCCAGGTGGCGCGTGACATGGTGGACAAAGCCCTGAAAGGAGAGGCTGTAGATCGTACTTTGCTGTTTGCCGCTTTGCCCGTGGCAGCCCGCAACGGCGATGGCGCGCTTTACAACGCCATCCTCGGCCACTTTGCCCAGATTAAGACTCCGGAGGAATTCCTGCTGTGGGGTCAGGCGCTATGCCTGTTCAGCGATCCTGCGTTACTCACCGGCACGCTCAACTACGCCATTTCGCCGGCGATGCGCGCGCAGGATGCTCCGCAGGTGATCGGCGCGGTGATGGCAAATCCCGCCGGCCGCCAACTGGCTTGGGATTTCATCAAGCAGCACTGGGCGGAAGTGGACGCCAAGCTCAGTAACTACTCCGAGGGCGGAATCGTGGGCATCGCCGGCGTCTTCTGCGACACCGCGAAGCGCGATGAGGTGGAGCAGTTTTTCACCTCGCACAAAGTTCCCGCGTCCGACCACACATTGAAACTCACCCTCGAGTCCATCAACACGTGCTCGGATGTTCGCGCGCATCAAGGACCGAAACTGCAATCGTGGCTCGAGCAACAGCCCGGCGCAGCCGCCAGTGGAGGGGGAGGACGCTAGTTTCCGAGGGCCGGGCGGGCGTGTCCGGCCCTGATTGTATCGCGGAGGAAAGATGGGGACTCTCGTGCAGGACCTCAAATACGGAATCCGCATGCTGGCCAAGAGTCCCGGCTTCACAGCGATTGCTATTCTGACCTTGGCGCTTGGTATCGGCGCCAATACCGCGATTTTTTCCGTGATCAATTCGGTTTTGTTGCGGCCGTTGCCGTTCAGGGATCCGGGCCGTCTCGTCCAGCTCTGGGAAACGGAATCGGCGCCTGGAAACTATCCCTTCACGGGCCCCGACTATCTCGATTGGCAGGCGCAGAACCACACGCTCGAAGCGTCGAGCCTCTACACGTGGGACCGGGGCGTCAATGCGAGCGGCTCGGGTGAACCAGAAACTGCATCTGTCATCGCGGCACAAGCAAATTTCTTCTCCGTGCTCGGCGTCCAACCGAGAATGGGCCGCGCGTTCGCGTCCGACGAGGACCAGCCCGGAAAAACTCACGTCGCCATCCTGAGCTATTCATTCTGGCAGCGCCATTTCGGAGGCGATCTGGGCGCGATCGGAAAGAACATCGAGCTGAATTCCGAAGCCTACGCTGTTATCGGCGTGATGCCGCGCTCGTTCAATTTTCCGCCGAGTACCGACATCTGGACGCCCTTCGAGATGTCCGCAAAAAACCTCGGGCCCCGCGGCTCGCACAGCTATCGCGCGCTGGGCCGGCTGAAACCGGGAGTCACCGTGGGCCAGGCGCAGGCGGAGTTAGCCACGATCGCGAAGCATCTGGAGCAAGAGTATCCGGGGACAAATGAGAAAGTCAGTGCCATCGTCGTCTCGATGAAAGAAGAGATCACGAAAAGCTCTCGCGAACAGCTGTGTGTTTTGCTGGGTGCCGTTGCTCTCGTCCTCCTGATCGCCTGCGCGAACGTGGCGAATCTCCTGCTCGCTCGCGCCACTGGACGCCAGCGCGAAGTCGCCCTTCGGGCCGTGCTGGGCGCGACCCGCTGGCGCGTTGTAAGGCAATTGCTCACGGAAAGCATTTTGCTTTCGCTTTCCGGTGCGGCGCTGGGACTTGGCGCCGCCTGGTGGTGCGTCAGCGCTCTGGAATCGGTGAAGGCGCTGCCAATTCCTCGCGAGAATCCGGTTCAAATCGATTTCACGGTCTTGTTTTTCACGATTGCGGTCAGCGTTCTCGTCGGACTCCTTTTTGGCCTCGCGCCGGCATTGCACGCTTCGCAGTTGGACTTGAGTGAAGAGCTGAAATCCAGCGCTCAGGCGGTTGTGAGCGCCTCCGGCTGGCGCCGTGTGACGCGGGATGTGCTGGTGATCGGGGAAATCGCGACTTCGCTCGCTCTGCTCGTGGGGGCGGGTCTCCTGCTGCGCAGTTTCGCCCGCCTGCGCAATTCTGAAATCGGCGTGCAAGCGCAGAACGTTCTCACCATGGGCGTCAATCTTCCGGAAAAGAAGTACGCCACGCTTGCCGCGCGCCGCGAGTTCTTCGATCAACTTCTCGAGCGTGTCGAGCGCAGCCCCGGGATTGTGGCCGCTTCCGTTTCCACGGAAATTCCTCTCGAAGGCGGCACCAACGGTTACATTACTGTTGACGGTCGTGACGACTCGGCTCTCAGGAACCAGCTCTTCGAATGGAACTACATCACCCCGGATTACTTCCGCGCGTTCGGTGTCCCGTTTCTCGAGGGCCGCAATTTTTCGCCCGCGGAGATTGTCCGTACCGGCGAAGTGAATCTCAAGATCGATGAGCTTTTCTCTGCGCCAAACCCGCCCAAAGAACTGCCGAAGGATCTCGTCTGGGTTGCCGTCATCAACCGCGCCATGGCTCGCATGGTTTGGCCGAACCAGGATCCCATCGGCAAGGCCTTCAAAACGGGCGGAGCTCTTCCGGTAACAGTCATCGGAGTAGTGGGAGACGTGAAGCAATCTGGAATCCGCGAAGCGGCCATCCCGCAGGCCTATTTCCCGGTTACCGGCGCGCTCGACAACGCCAATTGGGGCTGGCGTCTCACGGTGAAGACGACCGCCGCTCCAATGAGCGCGCTGGGCGCAATTCGCAGCAGCCTCGGCTCGCTCGACAGCAGCCTAGCGATTTTCAAACCGCGCACCATGGCCGACGTGATTGCCGATGCCATGCAGGACACGAGTCTTCAAACTTTTCTTCTCGCTGTCTTCGCGGCGCTCGCTGCTTTGCTCGCGGTCGTTGGGCTCTACAGCGTGATGGCGTACCTCGTCACGCAGCGCACGCATGAGATCGGCGTCCGCATCGCGCTCGGTGCGCAGCAGGCGGACGTCCTGCAACTCGTTCTGCGCCACGGCTCGAAGCTGATCCTGGTGGGAGTTGGAACGGGCATCGTCGCGGCACTGGTGCTGACGCGGCTGATGTCGAGCTTGCTGTTCGGTGTCACCGCCACCGATCCGGCTACGTTTGCAGCCGTCGCGATTCTGCTCGCGGCGGTTGCGGTGGCAGCCTGCTACATTCCGGCGCGCCGGGCATCGCGCGTCGATCCCATGGTAGCGCTGCGCTACGAATAGGAGGCATCGTGGGAAATTTTCTGCAGGACTTGCGCTACGGCGCTCGCATGTTGCGCAACTCTCCCGGCTTTACGGCGATCGCCGTCTTGACGCTGGCGCTCGGGATCGGCGCGAACACCGCCATCTTCAGTGTCGTCAACGGCGTCCTTTTGCGGCCGCTGCCGTATCCTTCGGCGGGCCAGATGGTTCGCGTATTCAGCGTGTGGCCCACGCAGCCGCATTTTTCGATGGCCATCGCCGACTTCAAGGATTACACCGAGCAAAACAAGGTCTTCGCGGACGCCGCGCTGTACGCCGAGCGTGATCTTGACCTGACAATCAAGGAGCGGCCGGAACATCTGGCGGGAATGGGCGTTTCGCACGCTTATTTCCGCGTGCTTGGATATCATCCGGCGCTCGGCCGGGATTTCCAGCCGAACGAGGACTATAAAGCGAACGGCCACGTGGTGATCCTGAGCGATCAACTCTGGCGCAATCGCTTTGCCTCCGATCCCACCATCGTTGGCCGAAGCGTCGAGCTTTCGGGCGAACCGTTCACGGTAATCGGAGTCATGCCGCCGGGAATTCAGCACGTGGGCGGCGACTTTCATTCGCCTCCGCATGGCGACAATGTGGACTTGTGGTGGCCTCTTCCGCTCGACTTGCGGGGCAATGGCTGCGACCGGGGCTGCCACTACCTGAACATGGTCGCGCGCCTGAAAGACGGCGTAACCGTGGAGCAGGCCAGCGCGGACATGAATTCGATTGCGGCAATTCTTGCGAAGCAATATCCCGATTCGAACAAAGACGGCCGCATCCTGATCGTGCCCCTGAAAGAAGAAATTGTGGGGCGGGCGCGCGTGCTGTTGATGGTCCTGCTCGGGGCCGTCGGGTTCCTGCTCTTGATTGCCTGCGTAAACGTCGCCAATCTTTCCCTTGCTCGCGCCACGGCCAGGGAAAGGGAAATTGCCGTCCGCTCGGCGCTTGGCGCCAGCCGGATGCGCATCATTTTTCAATTGCTCACCGAAAGTCTGCTTCTCGCATTCCTTGGTTGCCTGGTCGGAGTTATTCTCGCCCGGTGGGGCGTGGATGCCCTGATCGCGCTCAGTCCTGCGAATTTACCTCGGTTGCAAATGGTCCATCTAGACGGGCGGGTCCTGGCCTTTGCGGCGATTGTCACCGTGTTTACGGCGATGATCTTCGGACTTGCTCCCGCCGCGGCAATCCTGCGTACGGACGTGATTCGTTCTCTGAAAGATGGAGATCGCGGTGCAACCTCGGGTAGAGGGCGCGCGCATTTGCGCAACTGGCTCGCTGCCATTGAAATCGGCTTGGCGCTTGTTCTTCTGACGGGGGCCGGGTTGTTGCTCCGTACGTTCTTCAATCTCCAGCACGTCAACATGGGTTTTCAGCCAGCGCACGTTCTGACATTTCATGCCGATCTGCCGGGAAAGCGCTATCCGAAAGACGAGGACTTCATCCGTTTCTACAAGGACTTGGTCGCACGCCTCCAGAGCCTCCCGGGAGTTCAAGTGGTCGGCGCTTCTTCCGACATCCCTTGGACGGGCTACGACGAGAACTCCTCGTTCAGCATCGAAGGCGTTCCCGACAATCCAGATCGCAGTCCGGAGGCTCGATACCATTTCGCTTCGCCGGACTACTTCCGCGCGATTGGTACACCTCTCCTGCAAGGACGATTCGCCGCGCTTACCGATGATCTAAAATCTCAGAAAGTTATCCTGGTGAATTCCGCCTTCGCGCAGCGCTACTTCCCGGGCGAGGACGCCGTCGGGAAACGGCTCAATCTATGGGGCCACAAAGGTGTGATTATCATCGGCGTGGTAGGCGACGTGAAAGACACGCCGGATGCGGCGACAGCGAAGCCAGCCTTCTACTGGCCCGACTGGCAATCCACGGATAACGGCGAGCGCGCCGTCGTCCTACGCGCTTCTTCGGATCTCGCGATACTGGCGCAGGAATTGCGGCAAGAAGTTCTCGCGCTGGACAAGGATCTGCCGATCACTGATGTGAAGCCCATGGAAGAGATCGGCGCGCGCGCGATTTCCAGCGCACGGTTCACACTCCTGCTCGTCGGCTGTTTTGCCGGCCTGGCTCTGCTGCTCGCGGCGGTGGGAGTTTTCGGCGTGATGGCGTACTCGGTGACGCAGCGCAGGCACGAAATCGGAATCCGCATGGCGCTCGGAGCGCAGCAGCGGGATGTTCTGGACATGGTCGTGACACAGGGGGCGAAGCTTGCGGCGGCGGGTGTGCTGGTTGGAATGGTGGCGGCTCTGTTCCTCACCAGGGCGATGAAAAGCCTGCTCTACGGCGTCGGTGCGTCGGATCCTTGGACTTTTGTAGGTGTTGCGGTCTTGCTCAGCGCCGTGGCCCTCTTCGCCTGTTATTTACCGGCGCGGAGGGCGTCGCGCGTCGATCCCATGGTGGCGCTGCGCTACGAATAGGAGGCATCGTGGGGGATTTTCTGCAGGACTTGCGCTACGGTTTCCGGATGCTCCGTAAAAGTCCGGGCTTCACGGCCATCGCCATCCTCACTTTGGCCCTGGGCATCGGCGCGAACACCGCGATTTTCAGCTACGTGAACGCCTGGCTGATCAAGCCGCTGCCTTACCCCCAGGCCGATCGCTTGACGGTCCTTCTTTCGCACGATACGAAAAAGGGCTGGACCAGCAACGGCGTCACTTCAACGGCTGATTTTCTCGATTATCAAAATCAGAATGCCTCCTTCGAGCAACTCGCTGCTTGGACGCAATGGTCTTTCAATCTCACCAGCGACGGGCCGCCTGACCGCGTGATTGGCGGTCTGGTAAGCTGGAACTTCTTCCAGACGCTCGGTGCTCAGCCGTTGCTCGGCCGCGCCTTCCTCGAGCAGGAATCGCAGACGGCTTCGAGCCACGTGGCCATCCTCAGCCGCGGTCTGTGGGAGAGCCGCTTTGCCGCCGACCCGCGCATCATCGGCCGTACCATCAAACTGCAAGGCGAAACCTACACCGTGGTGGGCGTCATGCCGGCCGATTTCCAGTTCTCCCTCATGGGCATCGCCAATATCTGGGCGCCTTTCGCTTTCGATGACAAGCAACGCGCGGATCGCACGAATTCATGGTTTTCCGCCTTTGGACGCCTGAAACCCGGAGTCACGCAGGAGCAAGCTGGCGCCGAAGTCGCCGCGTTCGCCTCGCGCCTCGAGAAGCTGTATCCGCAGACCAACACGAATCAGATGACCCTGCTGAGCCCAATGCCCTTCGAGATTGGCAAGAACGAAGGCGTTCAACAGGTGATGGTCTGCTTCTGGATTGTTGGCCTCGTCCTCTTGATCGCATGCGCCAATGTCGCGAACCTGATGCTCGCCCGCGCCAGCCGGCGCGTGAAGGAGTTCGCGGTTCGCGGCGCGCTGGGAGCCTCGCGTGCGCGGCTCGTCCGCCAGCTCGTTACTGAATCTTTGTTGCTGTTTTCCTTCGGGGGCGCCGCCGGAACGGTGTTCGGTGTCTGGTGCGTGCATTGGATCGAAAATTCCATCCCCGGCCGCATTCGCGGATATATCGTCAACTACGGCCGTGCCGATCTCGATGTCACCACCCTGGCCTACACGCTCGGCATTGCTCTGCTTTGTGGCGTTATCTTCGGTCTGGCGCCTGCCTTCGAAAGCTCGGGTATCGACGTAAATCGCGCTCTCAAGGAAGCCGCTGGACAGGCCTCCGGCACGCGCCGCGCTGCGCGCATGCGGCAGATCCTTGTGGCCGGTGAGATTGCCATCGCTGTTGTGGTGCTGATCTCGACGACGTTACTTGTCGAGGACTTCGCCCGCATGTTGTATGGCGATCTCGGGTTTCGGCCGGAAAACGTCATGGCCACGGACCTCGTCATCCCTCCATCCAAGTATGTCTCCGATGCGCAGATACGGAATTTTTACGACCAGCTGATGGCCCGCCTCCGCGCGCTGCCCGAGGTCGCCTCGGTGGACGCCAGCGAGTACATTCCCTTCGGCGAATCGAACCAAACCTATGTCATTCACGTTGTCGGGCGCCCTCAGGCGCAGCCGGGCGAAGAAATTGGCGCGGACTACACGGCGGTCACGCCCGGATATCTTTCCACGATGCAGATTGCCTTGCTCCGCGGGCGCTCCATCGAGCCGGGTGATGGCCCGGGTGCACCGAATGTGGTCGTCATCAATGACACGCTGATGCGCCAGCAATTCCCGAAGGAAGATCCGATCGGCCGGCAGCTGGAAATCGGCGAGAAACACGACGTCTGCACCATCGTGGGCGTCGTCCACGACGTCAAGAAATTCACGCTCAGTGACCGTCCCGAACGCCAGGTCTACCTCTCTGCCGCGCAATTTCCCAACCGCTATATGTCCATCGTCGCGCGCGCGTCGCGTCCCACTCCCGGGCTGGCACCCGGCATCCGCAGCGCCGTCTGGTCCGTGGACGCCGAGCAGCCCGTTTCAGCCGTTCGCTCGCTCAACGACTTGATTGACGAGCGAAACGCTGGGAACCGGATCATCGCCCAGTTGGTCGGCTTCTTCGGCGCGCTCGCGTTGCTGCTCGGCGCCATCGGAATTTATGGACTCATGGCTCAGTCGGTCGAGCAGCGCCGGCACGAAATCGGCATCCGCATGGCCTTGGGTTCGACTCCCCGTCAGGTGATGCGGCTGGTGGTGGGCCAGGGGCTGAAACTCACTTTCGCCGGAATTGCTTTCGGCCTGCTTGCCGCCGCGGGAGCGACGCGCGGCCTGGCCGCGATCCTGTACAACGTCAAAGCGACCGACCCGGTAACGTTCGTGGCCGTCGCCGCATTCTTCGCACTGGTGGCGCTTGCCGCGTGCTACATTCCGGCGCGCCGCGGCTCTCGCGTCGATCCCATGGTCGCGCTGCGCTACGAATAACTGGTCCGAAGTTCATGACTGTGTCTCTGGGGCGAAAGGAGAAAACAAATGGCGAAGATGGAACGCATTCGGGAAGCATTCGATGGTCCTCTTGAGTTGGAATATCTTCGGGAACGCGAACGCGCGGGCTGGAAATTGGTGGCCGTTGAATGGGAACGCGAGAGCGAAGAAGCCGATCCGAAAGG
>Ga0307479_10002242_pt1 | contig 17567 bp, 12 predicted proteins | sample atmos_gasesECM4C_FD_203743 | JGI IMG/M metagenome (GOLD analysis project Ga0307479, IMG submission 203743) | Hardwood forest soil microbial communities from Morgan-Monroe State Forest, Indiana, United States - atmos_gasesECM4C_515 | ecosystem: Environmental > Terrestrial > Soil > Temperate... | reverse complement strand
AATGTTATGCGCCTCGTTCTCGAAATCGAGCTCCAGCAGCATGGCCTGGCGGAACTCGGTGACGATGCCGGTGGGCGTGTAGATGCCGGTCTCCTCGATCACTCCCTCGAGGAAGCGCGCCAGGTAGAAGAGCAGGTCGGTGTCGCTCTTGATCTGCTCCTCGATGCCGGGCCGCTGCACCTTGACCACCACGTCCTCGCCGGCCTGGGTCCGGGCGCGGTGCACCTGCGCGATCGACGCGCTCGCCATCGGCTCGGGATCGATGGCGGCGAAGAGCTGCTGCGCGGGCTTGCCCAGGCCTTTCTCGATGAGCTGGAAGACGAGCGTGACCGGCATGGGGGCGGCGCGATCTTGCAGGTGCGAAAGCTCGGCGATGAAGTCAGGCGGCAGGATGTCGGGCCGCGCCGAGAGGATCTGCCCCAGCTTGATGAAGGTGGGCCCCAGCTCGGCCAGCGTCTCGCGGAACCTTCGCGCGGTGGTGGCGCGCAGCTCTTCCGGCGAGGGCCGCCGCGCCTCCTCGCGGCGGCCGAGCACGTCCCAGATCCTGGCGCGATCCCACAGCTCGCCGAATCCGTGGCGCACCACCACCGCGCTGATCTCGCGCAGTCGTCTGAGGTCCTGGACGGCCTGGATCATTCCATCATCTTTTGCAGCGTATTCTCGCTGCGCAAAACTCCGACGCGGTGGAGGACCTCGCGCGCGGCGGGATATTCGGCCAGCACCTGCTCCACCGCGTCGGCGGGAAAGACGACCAGGTCGACGTCGGTGAGCGCGGTGCAGGTGGCGGTGCGGCGGTCGCCGTTGAGCGCGGCCATCTCGCCGAAGAACTGGCCGTGGCCCAGGCGCGCCAGCTCCTTCTCACCGTCGAGGCTCTCGGCGGTGACGCGGATCTCTCCCTTGGCCAGCACCCAGAACTCGCCGCCGTGGTCTCCCTCGCGGCAGATGATCTCGCCGGCTTTCTTGAACAGCTTGTGGCTGAGCGCGAGCAGCTTCTTGCGCCCCGGAGTGTCGAGCGCCTCGAACAGCCGCGACACCTTCGCCAACTCCGCCAGGTCGAGGTCCATGTGGCGAGCATAGCGCGAAGCGGCTTTCAGAGCGCGGAGAGCAGGTCCATCTTCAGCAGCAGGGTGTCGCCGTGGGACACGCCGGCCTGGTTCAGCGCCGACAGCTCGCTGCCGTAGTCGAGGCCGCGCGGGCCCGGCGGGGGGAGCAGGTCGTTGCTGCTCTGGTGAGCGTATACCAGGTATAACGTCGAGCCGGTGCGCCACTCCCAGCGCAGGATGAGGTTGACGTTGAGGCCGATCTGTCGCTCGTCGATGTCGGGCGCGCCGTCGCTGCCCAGCGCCGGCCGCAGCTCGTCGATGGTCACCGTGCGCCGGCCGGGCCCCACCACCGCCCGCAGCGGCGCTCCATAGGCGATGCCGGCGGTGAACAGCTGCGTGTACGCCTGGAAGGTGAGCCGCGGCGTGAAGGCATACGTCGCCCGCAACGTCGCGCTCACGCTGCGCGCGTGCTGCGGCGCCAACAGATACACGCGCGTCCCCACCGTCACGTCCTGCGTGGCGTACGACTGCGCCGGCACCAGGATCTGCCGGATGGCGCCGGCGGTCTCGTTGTAGGCCAGGTCGAACTGCCCGTCGATGCGCGAGATGGGCCGGAAGACCAGGCTCCCGCCCAGGATGTTGAGCCGCTCGAAGCGCGGCAGCCCGCGCATCTCGGTGAAGTAGAGCTGCCCCTGCAGCCGCTCGCGCGAGTCGGTGGACATGAAGCCGTACCCGCCCAGGCCGGCCTGCCGCTGCAGCGGCGTGCCGTCGTACAGCTCGCGATCGTCGACGTACGCGGTCTGCCCTTGCACCCCCACGTCGATGAACCAGAACGACTTGGTGTTGACCCAGCCCTCGAGAAAGAAGTCGCGGTCGAGCACGTTGCCAAAGCGCGCGTCGGTCACCTGGCGCGGGCCGAGAATGATCTGCGCCGACTGCCAGAGCGGCCCCGGATGCGGGTCGCGCCAGCCGAGATAGCCCTCGGCGCGGGCGAGATTGGCGCGCGGCATGTAGCCGAGCTGGTTGACGTTGAACAGCGGCGTGAGCAGGTCGCCGTTGACGGCGAAGAGGAGGTGCTCCTCGGCATGGTGCAGCCGCGTGGAGAGCGCCGCGCCCGACGACGACTCCCCGACCCGCGTGCCGTCGCGCAGGATCTCCGGCGTGTGGAGGGTGAGCAGCGAGCCCGTGCCCTGCAGCGTGAAGTCCCAGGAGCGGTCGGAGGAGTAGACGAGCAGGTCCGCCTCGCCCACGTGCGCGTGCGTGCGATCGAGACCGAGGCCGGGGTCGGCGAAGAGCGGATCGACCGCAGTCGCGCTCACGCCCAGCGTCCCGTGGTCGCCGAGCGGGGCGCGCACCCGCAGCACCGAGGTGCTGCGCGCCTCCACCGTGCGCGGATCGGTGAGGCCCGAGGGGCCGAGGATCTGCGCCGAGGCGCGCGGCTCCAGCGCGGTGAGCGCGCCCACGCTGGCGCCGCCGACGGTGCCGGAGAGCTTCATCGCCGTGGCCACCGGCACGCTCGGCTCCTGGTAGACGATGGCCTGGTTCGAGGCGAGTCCCAGATCGCTGGCGGTGGGCGTGGCCCGGCCGATGCGGCGCGAGTAGAAGAGCTGGTAGGCGTCGCCGCCGTAGAGGCCGTAGAAGGTGCCGCCGATGTCGGTGCGCAAGGCCGGCTTGAAGAGGTCGAGCCCCTCGAGGAAGAAGGGCCGCTTCTCGGGAAAGAAGGTCTCGAAGGTGCTCAGGTTCAAGACGCGCTGGTCGGCCTCCACCTGGCCGAAGTCGGGATTGACGGTGCCCACCAGCGCGAGGTCGCTGGCCAGGCCGTAGCGGAAGTCGAGCCCCGCGCAAGCGCCGCCCTGCCGCTGCGGATCGAATCCCGCCGTCGCGCACTGGCCCAACTCAGGACGCGGCGTGAGGTACGCCGGCACGTTGCGCAGGAACTTCATCCCCAGATACGGCCGCAGCTCCAGCTCGCGCACGGGATGGATGCCGTCGATTCCCTCGAGGATGCCGAGGCGGCTGATGTCGCCCGCGCGGCCGTTGGGACGGAAGCGCCACTGGTCCTCCTCGTGCCGCCGCGAGAGGATGCGGTAGACGTTGAACCCCATCGCGTGCGCGCCGGTGGGAATCCGCATCACGCGCAGGGGAATGCGCATCTCCACCGCCCAGCCCGTCTCGGTGCGCGCCACCGCCGAGTCCCAGGCGGCGTCCCAGTCGGTGGTGAAGTCGGTGTCGTTGTAGTGGATGGCGTCGAGCTGCTGGCCGGCGGCGTAGACCTGGAAGTGATAGGCGGTGCGGCGGTCGAGGGTGGTGTCGAGGTCGAACTGGACCGAGTCGCCTTCCACGTATCGGTCGCGGCGGCTCAAGGTGGCGGTGGGAGAGGCCGGGTCGTCGCAGACGGCGCCGAAGTAGAGGTAGTCGTCGTCCCAGAGGACGCGGAAGGCGGTGTGCACGCTGGCCGGCTTGCCCTCGTCGGGGTTCACCTGCGTGAAGTTGTCTTCCAGCGGCGCGGCCTGCCAGGCCGGCTCGTCCATGCGGCCGTCGACCACGATGGGCGGCCCGGTGCGCCGCGCCGCGTGCGCCACGCGCACGAAGAATTCCTCCGGCGGCAGGCCGGCCCGCTCCTCGGCCTGCGCCGGCACAGCGGCGAACAGCAGGAGTGCCGGCACGGCCCGCACAGCCACACTACGCAGCGGCCGCGCGCGCATTTCAACGCCGCGGGCTAGCATGGCGGCGCCCCATGAACGCTCGACGCATGCTGCTGCTCGCCGGCGGGGCCCTGCTCTTCGGGCTCGCGGTCTGGGCGCTGCTCTCGATCCCGCGCGGCCCGCGCGAGTTTGCCTACGGACCTTTCAGCTTCCGCTACACGCCGTTCTCCCCGATGCCGTTCGCGCCCATGAACGGCTTCACGCCCGAGCAGCTCTCGAGCCATCTCGCGCGGCTGCTCCTGCTCGGTCCCGCTTGTCTCTTGTGCGGCCTCGGGCTTGCTCCGCTCCTGGCCCGCCGGCGTCCCGCGCCCCTCAATCCGCGAGCCGTGATCCTGCTCGGCACGCTCTTGGTGATGGCGGTGGCGGCCTTCGTCCTCCACGGCGTGCCGACCAGCGACGACGAGCCGACCTACCTCTACCAGGCCGAGCAGCTGGTGCAGGCGCGCTTCTTCGATCCGCTGCTGCGGCGGCCGTTCGCGTTCTTCGAGCCGTTCACCATCTTCACCGCGCGGGGCGCGACCGGGAAGTACCTCTTCGGCACGCCGCTTCTGCTGGCCCTGGGGATGCCGCTGGGCATGCCGCTGTTGGCGCAATTCCTCATGGTGGCGCTCACGCTCGCGTGCGTCTTCGCGGCCGCGCGCAAGGCGGCGGGCGCGACGCTCGCGTCCTGGGGAACCTTGCTGCTTGCGCTCAGCCCGCAGTTCGTCTTCGCCTCGGCCGCGCCGCTGAGCCAACCGGCTTCGCTCGCCGGAGTGGCGGTGGCGCTCTGGGCTGGCGGCCGGGGCGGATGGCTCGGCGGCATCCTGGCGGGTACCGGGCTCGGGCTGTCAGTGGCGTCCAGGCCGCAAGTGGGAGTGGCGTGCGGCGTGGTCCTCGCCGGCATGTTTCTCTGGCGCGACCGCCGTCTCCTCGCGGGCGCGCTGCTCGGCGGGCTGCCCTGGCTCCTGGGATTGCTCGCTTACGACGCCGCGGTGACCGGCTCGGCGCTGCGGCTGCCGTGGTCGCTCTACTTCCCGCCCGAGAGCTACGGCTTCGGCTTTCCTCTCGGCGACGGCGTCTACCACCACGGCCTCATCGAAGCCGTGCGCAACACGCTGGTCGCTCTGGTGCGGCTCAACGGCTGGGGACTCGGCTGGCCGCTGTCGCTGCTCGGCCCCGCGCTCTGGCTCCTGCTCGGGCGGCCGGCGCGGGCGGCGGTGGCGCCGTGGGCGTGGATGGCGCTCGCCACGCTGGTGTTCCAGGCCGGCTACTACTCCATCGGCACCAGCGACATGGGCGCTCTCTACCACCACGCCATGTTGCCTTTCGTCGCGCTCTCCACGGCGGCCGTCGCCGAGCACCTGCTCTCGACGAAGTGGGGCGGGGCGGCGGCGGGAGTGGTGCTGGCCAACCTCGCGCTGGGGACCTCCAGCTTCTTCGTCGAGCATGCGGATCGCCTCTACCGCCTGGCGCGGCAGGTAGAAGTACCGGCGCAGGTCGACGAGCCTGCGCTCCTCTTCCTGCCCGACGCGCAGACGCGCCAGGCCGGCTGGGTCTTTGGAATTCCCCTCCGCGCTCGCCGCGAGAGCGCGCCCGCCGTCTACTATCCGCTGCGACCAGATGAGGACTACCTGCGCGCGCTGCGATCGGTCTGGCCGGGCCGCCGTTGCTCGCTCATCTTCTGGGATGGACGAGAAGGCGCGTACCGCTCCAGCGGCTGCGACCAGCTCGAGCAAGTGGTGGCGACGGTCCGCGCGCATCGGACCTACGTGGGGCGCCTTCCGGACGGCCGGCCGTGGTGGGTCGAGGGCGGCTGGAAGGACGCGTTCCGCTGGGTCCCGGGCTGGTGAGCGCGCCGGCCGCTCGTGCTAGTAGTGCGCCGTGGCCGAGCCGGTTTCAGCAACGCCCGGGGCCGATGCCGCGCCGGCGACGCCCATGCTGCGCCAGTATCACGAGGCCAAGGCGCAGGCGCGCGACGCGCTGCTCTTCTTCCGGTTGGGCGATTTCTACGAGCTGTTCTACGACGACGCCCGCATCGCCGCGCAGCTGCTCGGCATCACCCTGACCTCGCGGGCCAAGGGCGACGACCGCATCCCCATGGCGGGCGTGCCGCACCACGCGGCGCGCGGCTACATCGCGCGGCTGGTCGCCGCCGGACACAAGGTGGCCATCTGCGATCAGATGGAAGTGCCGGGTCCCGGCAAGCAGCTGGTGAAGCGCGAGATCGTCCGGCTGGTCACGCCCGGCACGCTGGTCGACGAGGAGGCGCTCGAGGCGCGCGACCCGCTCTGGCTGGCGGCGCTGGCGGCCGACGGCGACCGCGCGGCGCTGGCGCTGCTCGATGCTTCGACCGGAGAGCTGCGCGCGCTCCCGCCGGGCTCACTCGACGAAGCGCTGGTCGAGCTGTCGCGGGCGCGGCCGCGCGAAGTGCTGGTGCCGGAGGATTTTTCCGGCAGAGAGCAAGTGCGGCGGGCGAGCGGTGCGGCGCGGGTGGAGGCGCGGCCGGCGCGCGACTTCGTCTCGGCGGAGCTGCTGCTCAAGCGGCACCTGGGCGTGGCCACGCTCGACGGATTCGGCCTGCGCGAGCCGCTCAGCGCGCGGGCCGCGGCCGAGGCGCTCGGCTATTTGATGGAGACGCAGCGCTCGCTGGCGCAGCACGTGGTGCGCATCTCCGTCGAGCAGCCGTCGCGCTTCCTCTGGCTCGATCCCTCGGCGGTCCAGAACCTGGAAATCTTCCGCGGGCCCGACGGGCGCCGCACCGGCACGCTGCTCGCCACCATCGATCGCACGCTCACCGCCGCTGGCGGCCGGCTCTTGTCCCGCTGGCTCTCCGCGCCGCTGCTCGAGCTGGAGGCCATCCGCGTGCGGCAGGAGGCGGTGGAGGAGCTGTCGCAGTCGGCGGTGCTGCGCGAGGAGCTGGCCTCGATCCTGCGCGGCGTCCTCGACGTGGAGCGCCTGTTGGGCCGGCTGGCGATGGGGCAGGGCGCGCCGCGCGATCTGGGCGGCCTGCGCGCTTCCTTGCGCGTGATGCCGGAGCTCGCGGCCCGATTGCTGGCCTGCTCCGCGCCGCTCCTCGAGCAGATGGCCTCGCCGCTGCACGCGCCCGCCGAGCTTTCGGCGCTGCTCGATCGCGCGCTGGTCGACGAGGTCCCCGCCGGCCGCGAGCCCGGCTTCGTGCGACCCGGCTTCCGGCCCGAGCTGGACGAGCTGGCGGACCTGGCCCAGGGCGGGCGCGCGGCCATCGCGGCCATGGAGGCGGCGGAGCGGGAGCGGACGGGAATCGCTTCCTTGAAGGTCCGCTACAACCGCATCTTCGGCTTCTACATCGAGGTGACCAAGCCGAATTTACACTTGGTACCAAACGACTACCAGCGCAAGTCGTCGACGGTGGGCGCGGAGCGCTTCGTCACCCCCGCGCTGGCCGAGCACGAGGCGCGCGTGCTCTCCGCCGAGGAGCGGCGCGACGGGCTGGAGCAGCAGATCTTCTCCGAGCTGCGCGCGGCCGTGCTCGACCACGGCACCGAGCTGCGCGCCTGCGCCGAGGCGGCGGCGCAGGCCGATGCCTTGCTCTCGCTGGCGCGCGTGGCGGCCGACTCCGGCTGGGTGCGGCCGCTGGTCGACGACTCCGAGGTGATCGACATCGTCCAGGGCCGCCATCCCGTGGTGGAGCGGGCGCTGGCCGCGTCGAGCGAGGGGCCGTTCGTGCCCAACGACATCGAACTCGACGGCGCGCGGCGGCTGATCGTCCTCACCGGCCCGAACATGGCCGGCAAGAGCACGGCCATGCGGCAGGCGGCGCTGATCGTGCTCTTGGCGCAGAGCGGGTCGTTCGTGCCGGCGCAGCGGGCGCGCATCGGGCTCGTCGATCGCCTCTTCACGCGGGTGGGCGCGGCCGACGACCTGGCCCGCGGCCAGAGCACCTTCATGGTGGAGATGGCCGAGTGCGCCCGCATCTTGAATCAGGCCACGCGGCGGTCGCTGCTCATCCTCGACGAGGTAGGCCGCGGCACCAGCACCTTCGACGGCCTGGCGCTGGCCTGGGCCATCGCCGAGCACATCCACGACGTGCTCGGCGCGCGCACGCTCTTCGCCACCCACTACCACGAGCTGTGCGACCTGGCCGCGGAGAAGCCGCGCGCGGTGAACCTGACCATGGCGGTGAGCGAGGCCGAGGGGCGCGTGGTCTTCTTGCGCAAGATCGTCCCCGGCGCGGCGTCGCGCAGCTACGGGATCCAGGTGGCCCGACTGGCCGGACTTCCCGAGGTGGTCCTGCGGCGGGCGCGGGAGATTCTCGCCGGGCTCGAGTCGCAGGAGCCCGCCGACCATCGCCGCGCCGCTCGCCCACAACTCGGCCTCTTCGAGCCGCCGCAGGCAGCGCGGTCCTCCGAGCTGGAGCAGGCGCTGCGCAGGCTCGACCTCTCTCGCGTGACTCCGCTCGAGGCGTTGAACTGGATCGCCGAGCAACAGAAGAAGCTGAAATAATCCTCAAGGACAGGCGACGCTCGCCAGGAGGAAATCGTCCTGCGGCGTGGTGGTGTCCACCGGCTCGAGCGGCCCCGCCAGCGCCCCCTCGCGCACGTAGCTGGTGGCCGCGGGCTGCGAGAGGATCTGTCCCAGCGCAGGCGCGCCGATGTTGGCCAGCGGCACGTCCACCTCCACGACTCCATTCGCCCCCAGCGTCACCGAGCCGCTGTCGACGTGCAGTTGCTGGAAGCGCGTCTCCAGCGAGACGTGCAGCACCTGCCCGTCATAGAAGTTGGCCAGCCCGCCCGGCTCGATCGCCACCTGCGTGAAGTACTCCTGTCCATTGAATTGCCAGACGAAGTTGTAGTCGTTCTCCACTCCGCCGGTGGGGATGGTGGTGGTCAGATTGCGCAGCACGACGCGCGTCCGCAGCGTGAGGCCGTCGGGCGTCAGCGACATCGAGCCGGAGAGGATGTCGAGCTGCGGGTCGGTCCCCTGCGCGCCCAGCGTCTGGCCCTCCACCACGTAGACGTCGTCGCCGGCCGGGTCGGTGAAGAGCGTGCCGCAGGAAACGGCCACCGGCGCGGCCGCAGGCACCGGCGGCGCGACATTGTGCACCGGAGAAGTGCGGCCGTCGAAATCGAGCATCATCGCCGTCACGTCGGGAACGCCCCAGCCCGAGACGTTGTCCCATCCCGGCAGCGCGCTGTACGGCTGGTTGTTGCCGACGACGATGTCGAAGAAGTCGCCGCCGCCTCTCTTGCCAGCAGTATACAAACTATAATTTGCGAAGCCGAGGCCCATGCCGCGCTTGCCCTTGGCGGCCGCCGCTACGCGCGTCCACATCCCGTTCCACAACGGCGCCGAGAGGCTGGTGCCCGCGCCCTGCGTGATGCCGCCGCTGTAGATGGCGAGGCCGTTGCCGGTGACGGCGTCGCCCGACATCGCCGCCACGTCGGGGATGCCGCGGCAGAGCGGCCCGGGCGGCGTGAAGAGGTTGCCCTGATCGTCCTCGGCGCAGTGCGCGGCGATGGCCGGCACGCCCTGCTGGTACCCGCCCGCCGGAATGAAGAGGCTGTTGCCGCCGCCGGTGAACTCCCACGCCGTCTCCGAGAGCCGCTGCGGCGGATTGCCTCCGTCGCTGTTCAAGATGGTCCCGCCCACCGCCACCGCGTAGGGGCTCGCCGCCGGATAGTTGAGCGCGGGGTAGAGCTGCGTCGAGAGGCCGTTGGTGTCCACCGGAATGATGGGGCACGACCCTCCGGTGTCGCCGGTGGAGACGAAGAGCGTGCGCCCCTCGATCACCGCCTGCCGCAGCACCTGGTTGCCGGGGTCCTCCAGGCCGTCGGTGCCGATCACCGGCTCGGCCTGCGGCACGTTCTCGCACTCGCCGAACGAGGCGCTCCCCTGCATCGGCCCCTGCTTGTCGTTCACCCAGGCGGCCAGCGCGGCGAGCAGGTCGGCGTCGGTGTTGTGGTGGCCGAAGTAGAGCTTCTCGCCGAGGACGTCGGGCGACATGCCGGTCGAGGCCTGCGTGTCGAGGTCCCATTCCAGATCCGCGCCGTCGGAAGTGTCGGGCGTGGAGGTGTCGCCGTAGCGGTTGATGGTGATGGGCACTTGCGGCAGCCCGTAGATCTGCTCGAAGGCGCGCAGGTTCGAAACCGTATTCGGCGTCACGCCCCAGCCGAAGATGGCCATGGTCTGGCCGTTGCCGAAGTTGTTCGAGGGCTGGTCGTAGAGCCACCACAGATTCTGCGGCGTGAGCAGGCCGGTGACCGGCACGCTCGTCGAGGGCGTGACGTGGAAGCTGCGGAAGCGATCGAGATCGTTGAGCCCGAAGACGGTGAAGACGGGCAGCGACGCCGGCACCAGCGGGGGCGCGGCGTTGGCGTAGAAGGTGCGGCCCGCGGCCTGGTACCACGAGAGCGTGACGCCGAAGAGCGCTTGCACCTGCGCGGCGCTGCCGGTGCCGAGCAGGTAGTCGGTCGCGCCGGGAACGGTGGTCACGGCGAGCCCGCCCGACTGCAGCCAGCTTTCGGCCGCTGCAAAGGTCGCTGCCGAGACGCCGAAGCTGCTCGCGTACTCGTCCGGCGTGAGGAACTGCTGGTACTGCGCGCTCGTGGGATCGTAGAGCGCCTGCACGATCGCGTCCTCTCCGGCCGGGTTCGGATGCGCCAGCACCACTCCCACGGTGATGGGCTGTGCAGGATCGAAGGTTCCCGCTGGCGCCAGCGCATCGAGGTGGTGCACCACCGCGCGATCCAGGGTGACGCTGGTCGCAAGGCTGAGGGGCCGCGGCGTCCGGCTGCCCTGCTGCGATCCGGGGTTCGCGCCGCCGCACGCGGCCGCTGCGATGCAGAGGGAAACGAGCAGGCTGCGCCTTCTGTCCATGGGACCTCCCTGTCGCGTAGGGGAGGGCTATGCATCGAGCAGCGGCGCAGCAAGATGGCCGCTCGCACATCGTCGGGAACGCTTCGCTTTCTTGCTTTCAGCACCCGAGCAGGCGGATGATCTCGCGCCATGCAACGCCACGAACTGCTCGAGCGCGTGCCGCTGTTCAAGGGGCTCTCCGAGGAGGCGCGCGTCTCGCTGGCGGACCGGCTGGTCGAGCGGCGGTTCCGCGCCGGCGAGCTGGTCTTCGCCAAGGGCGACAAGGGCAGCGCGATGTTCTGCGTCCTCACCGGCAAGGTGGAAATCTTCCTCCCGCCCGAGGGAGGGTCCGAGCGCGTCGACCTCAAGGAAGTGCACGAAGGCGAGTACGTGGGCGAGCTGGCGCTGTTCGACGAGAAGCCGCGCTCGGCGTCGGTGGAGGCGAAGACCGACTGCGTGCTGCTGGAGCTGGACCGCGAGCACTTCATCTCCGACATCGTGCGCAGCGAGTCGGCGGTGCTGGCCATCCTCTCGGAGATGGCGGTGCGGCTGCGCGACACCAACGCCATGCTCAGCCAGCGCGCCGCGCGCGACGTGGTCAAGGAATTCGAGGAGAGCCTGTCGTGGACCGACAAGCTCGCCGACCGCGTGGCCGAGCTGAACGGCTCGTGGGCGTTCATCCTCGCGCTGGTGGGCGTCACGCTGGTCTGGGCGATGATCAACGCGTTCTTGCCCAGGCCGTTCGATGCCTATCCGTACGTGTTCTTCAATCTGCTGCTCGGCATCCTGGTCGGACTGCAGGGGCCGCTGATCATGATGAGCCAGAACCGGCAGGCGGCGAAGGATCGCGCGCAGGCTTCCACCGACTTCCGCGTCAACCTCAAGAATGAAGTCGGGATCGAGAACCTGGGCCGGGAGCTGCTGGCGTTCCGCAAGCAGCTCGAGGAGCGGATGGCGGAGATCGAGCGCGTGCAGCTGGAGCTCAATCCCGGCCGAAGTCCGCGATCCATCAAGGTTTCTTCCGGGCACTGAACAGATTGTCAGACCCCCCGTGTAGCCTGTTCCTGGATGCTTCCAGGAGGTCGGGCCATGACGGCGGAGTCGACGAAGATCTGGCGTTGCCCATCGTGCGGGCGGCTGCTCATCGAAAAGGGCGTGGATTACGCGCGCGCGCGGCACGAGGAAATGCTCGCGCGCACCCGCTGCGGATCAGCGGCCGAGTTCGTGCGCGAGGCCACCTGGCCGGCGTACCTCGCGTCGTTGAAGCGCTGCCGGTGCGGGAGCAAGCGCGAGCTCAAGCCGGTCGCTTCGGGCGCGGCGCGCGGGCAGCTCGATCTGCAGTGCGACGCGGTGGTGCTGCAGTGATGGAAAAGTTGACGGAACGCCGGCGCGTGCCAGCGTGGCCGGGTCATGCTCGCGCCCCTCCTCGCTGTCTTGCTCGCGGCCCCGGGAGCTTCGCTTCAGGAGCAGAAGCTTGACGACGCCAAGGCGCGGCTGGAGCGGCTGCGCGGCGATGCGCGACGGCGCAAGTATCGCGAGGGATGGGAGTCGGTGCTTCGGGAGCTCGACGTTGCGTTGCGGGCTGCTCCCCAGGGAGCGCGCGCCTCCGAAGTCGAGCTGACGTCGGCGCGGGTCCGGGCCGAGCTGTTCGAGGTGTCGCGTTCACCGGCGGACGCTCGCTCTGCATTCGCGGCGTTGCGCAAGGTGGACGAGGACCATCCCGGACCGTCGGGGCTGGCGGCGCTGTACACGGCCGTGCAGCTCTCTTGGCACACCAAGGACCCAGGCGACCGCGCCGCGGCGGCGAAGCGGCTCATCGAGCGCTATCCCGACTCGGACGAGGCGAAGAAGGTTGCGGCAAGGACGGCCGCGATCACGCACCCGGCTGCGTCGGCGACCGCGCCGATTGCGGCGGAAGAAGATGCCGATGAGGCCGACGCCGGCGAGGAGTCGCCGGAGCCCGAGGCGCCGGCCGACCCGCCGTCCAGGAGCACGCCCATCGTGCGCGCGGTGAAGACCGCAGTAGCCGCGCTCACCGAACCGCCGCCGGACGAGGAGTCGCTCACGCCGGCCGAGGCGCGCGAGATGCGCAAAGCGGCCCTGCACTCGGGCATGCCGCTCGCGGCGCAGCTCGGCCTCAAGGTCCGCCGGGTGGTGGTGGATGCCGGGCACGGAGGCAGGGACACCGGGGCCATCGGGCCGCACGGCCTGCGCGAGAAGGACATGGCGCTCGCCATCGCACGCAGCCTGGCGGAGCAGCTCAAGTCGCTCGGGTTCCAGGTGATCATGACCCGGAGCAAGGACGTCTTCGTCTCTCTCGACGAGCGCACGCGCATCGCCAACGAGGCGCACGCCGACCTCTTCGTCTCCATCCACTGCAACGCCGCCCGGCGGCGCAAGCTCGAAGGAGTGGAGACGTGGACCCTCAACGTCTCGGGCGATCGCTACGCCGCGCGCCTGGCGGCTTTCGAGAACGCCGAGGCGGAGCGGACCGTCAGCGACTTGCGACTCATCCTCGCCGACCTGGCCACGCGGGCAAACGCCGGCGACGCCCGCGAGCTGGCGCAGTCGGTGCAGTCGTCGCTGGTGCGGACGCTGCGCAGCCGCGTCGGCCCGGTGCGCGATCACGGCGTCAAGCAGGCGCTCTTCTACGTTCTGCTCGGCGCGCACATGCCGTCGATCCTGGTGGAGACCGGCTTCATCTCCAACCCGGCCGAGGAGTCGCGCCTGAAGAGCAAGCGCTTCCAGCAGGGCACGGCCGAGGCCGTCGCGCGCGGTGTGAAGGACTTCGTCGACTCCCGCCGCCGCCTCGCCCAACTGCCGTAGTCCGCGCCTGCTAAGCTCGGGGCATGACGGCGGCGGTGCAGCGCGCGAAAGAGCAGCTCGAGCGGGGACGCAGCGAGATCTTGCAGCGGCACCGGGCCGGGGCGGGCGGGCAGGAAGTGGTCCGGGCGATTTCCGATCTCACCGACCAGGTCATCTCCGCGCTCTTCGCCGAGATCGCCGGCGAAGGTGAACGGCCGTTGGCGCTGGTCGCGACCGGAGGCTATGGCCGCCGCGAGCTGGCGCCGCGCTCCGACGTCGACCTGCTGGCGCTCCTGCCGGTGCAGCGCAACGAAACGGCGGAGAGCATCGCCGAGCAGCTCCACCGCGCGCTCTGGGACATCGGGCTCGAGGCCGGCTACGCCGCGCGAAACCTCGAGCAGTGCGTCCAGCTCGCGCGCGAGGACCACACCATCCGCACCGCGCTCCTCGACGGCCGGCTGGTGGCCGGCGACGCGCAGCTCTTCAAGGGCTTCGAGCGCGCCACCGTCACCGAGCTGGAGCAGCGGCGCGTCGAGGAGTTCATCGCCGACAAGCTGGAGGAGCTCGACGAGCGCCGCAAGCGCTACGGCGGCTCGGTGTGGCTGCTCGAGCCGCACCTCAAGCAGGGCAAGGGCGGGCTGCGCGATCTGCAAGCTGCTCTCTGGATCGCGCGCGTGCGTCACAAGGTGGCGGGCCTGGGCGAGGCCGGCGAGCGCGGCCTGCTCCCGCAGCGCGAGGTCACCGCCGCCCGCGCCGCCCGGGACCTGCTCTGGAAGCTGCGCAACGAGCTGCACTACGCCACCGGCCGCCGCGACGACCGGCTCACCTTCGACAACCAGCGCCGGCTCGCGCAGGCGCTCGGCTATCTCGACGACGGAGAGGAGCTGGGCGTCGAGAAGCTGATGCGCGAGACGTACATCGGCCTGTCCGAGCTCGCCCGCGCCTCCGATGCGCTGATCGACCGCTGCGCCGTCGAGGACGCCCCCAAGAGCGCGCTGCGCCGGGTTCCCAAGCCGCAGCCCATCGACAGCAGCTTCAAGCTCTGGAACGGGCGCGTCACCGTCGCGGACAAGGACGTGTTCGCCCGAAGGCCGGCCGAGATGCTGCGCATGTACGCGGTGGCCGAGACCTACGGCGTGCCCGTCTACAGCTACGCGCGCGATCTGCTGGTGCAGGAGCTGCAGCGCATCGGCCCGCAGCTGGCAACGGATCGCGAGGCGCACTTCGAGCTCTGGCAGTTGCTGGTGCGCGAGGGCAGCGACGGCTCGGCGCTGCAGCCGCTGCACGAGTTGGGTCTCCTGGGCGCGCTCTTTCCCGAGATCGAGCGGCTGCGCATGCGCGCGCAGCACAGTTTATACCACGTATATACAGTCGACACCCATACCGTCTTCGCGCTCATGCGCGTCATGCGACTGCGCGCCGGCGCGCTGGCCGAGGCCGAGCCGGAGCTGACCCGCATCGCCCGCGCCCAGGAGCGGCCGCTGGTGCTGATGCTGGGCCTGCTCTTCCACGATCTGGGCAAGGGCCTGGGCCCCGACCATTCGGCGCGCGGGGTGGAGCTGGTGCGCGGCTACGCGCGGCGCATCGGGCTCGATCCGGCCGACGCCGCCGACGTGGAATGGCTGGTCGCCGCGCACCTCAAGATGAGCCACATCTCGCAGCGCCGCGACCTCGAGGACCAGCAGCTGATCGACTCCTTCGCCCGCGAGGCGCAGACCCGCGAGCGGCTGGAGATGCTCTATCTCTTGACCTACGTCGACATGGCCAGTGTCTCGCCCGAGAACTGGACGCCGTGGAAGGCGCACCTCCTGCGGACGCTCTACGAGAGGACGCACGCGACGCTGCTCGCCGAGGGGCTGGGTGCTCCCGAGCACGCCCACTCGCTGGAGGCGCGCAGGGAGCGGCTGGCGGAGCGGCTCGGCAAGCTGGCAGGCGAGCAGGCGGCAGCGGCGCGCGACTTCGTCCAGGTTCTTCCCGAGCGCTATCTCGCCTCGGCCCGGCCCGAGGTGGCGGCCAGGCACTTCAAGCTATGGGTCATCGCACGGCGGAGCGGCTTTGCCGGCGAGATGCACCGTTCCGCCTCGGGCGAGACCGACCTCACGCTCCTGGCAAAGGACCGGCCGGGCCTGCTCGCGCTCTTCACCGCCGCCCTGGCGGCAAACGGCATCGACATCCTCGGGGCGGAGGTCAATTCGCTGGGCGGCGGCATCGCGCTGGACACCTTCGTGGTGCGCGAGACGGGCGGAGGAGCGCCTTCCGCCTCGCGCTGGGAAGCGGCCCGCGCCGACCTCTTGCGGCTGCTCTCCGGCGCCGATGACCCGCACCAGCTGGTCCAGAAGCGCCTGCGACGCGCCAGCTGGGCGAGCACGGCGGCACCATCGGTTGCGACCAAACTGCGCGTCGACGACGTCTCCAGCGCCGAGATGACCATCCTCGACGTGGTGACCCAGGATCGGCCCGGCCTCTTGCACACCATCGCCGATGCGCTCCACCGGACCGGGGTGAGCATCGAGGTCGCACGTATCGCCACGGAAGGGAACCGCGCTACCGACGCTTTCTACCTGCGCGACCTTGCTGGGGCACGCCTGCCCGGCAGCTCCGGCAAGATCGCCGACCCGGAACGTCGCGCGGCGGTAGTTTCGGCGGTGCGGGAGGCGATCGCCTCTCTCGCAGGCCGGGGCTAAGCCATTTCTTTAGCAGTCACAGACGGTTGGCAGCTTGCGGGGCTGCGGGGGCCGACCTAGCTTCCGTCTGTCGGTTGTGAAGTGTCTGACAGAGAGGTCCGCGAGAGCATGGCCAGAAGGAAGACCGCCAGGCGTTCGGCATCCAAATTGAAGATGTCGCGGCGTTCGGGGGCCATGACCGTCGTCGAGGCGGGAAGGCTGGGGGGACTCATCGGCGGCCGCAAGGGCGGCTTGGCGGTGAAGGCGGAGCGGGGGATCGAGTTCTACCAGGAGATCGGAAGGCTGGGCGGCCAGAAGATCCGCGAGTTGATCGCGGCGGGTCGCCGGGCCGCGCAGCGAACCAGGCGGCGGCGGGCCGCCGACAAACTTGCCCCGAAAGGGGCGCGGTGAGGGGGGCGGGAATGGCGGAAGAGAACACGGGGAAGAAGAAGGGCTCGATGAGCGTCAGCGAGGCCGGCCGCAAGGGCGGGCAGACGGTGCGCGACAAGTACGGGCACTCCTTCTACGAGGAGATCGGCCGCAAGGGCGGCGAGACGGTCAAGGCCGAGCGCGGCCGCGCTTTCTACGAGCAGATCGGCAAGAAGGGCGGCGACACGGTCAAGGCCGAACGGGGCGCCGGCTTCTACGAGCAGATCGGCAAGAAGGGCGGCGAGGCGGTCAAGGCCGAGCGCGGAACTCCTTTCTATGAGGAGATCGGCAAGAAGGGCGGCCACCGCGTGCGCGCGCTGATCGAAGAAGGAAAGAAGGCAGCCACCGAGGCGGCGGCCGCCACGACAAAGGAAGAGCAGCCGGCGGTGGCGGCGCCTGGCGGCGAAGTGACGCCTCCGGAGCCGCAAGAATGATCAAGTCCCGCGGCAACGGAAAAGGCGGCATGACCGTCTCCGAAGCCGGCCGCAAAGGCGGCGAGCGCGTCCGCGACGAGCGGGGCGTGGAGTTCTACCAGGAGATCGGCCGCAAGGGCGGTGAGCTGGGCGGGAGAAAAGGCGGCGAAGCCGTCCGCGACAAGTACGGCCCCTCTTTCTACGAGGAGATCGGGCGCAAGGGCGGACAGAAGGTGCGCGACCTGATCGAGCAGGGCAAGAAGCGCATCTTGTGAGGGTGCGCTTCTTGAAAAACGCGAAGGCGCCGAAGGCGGAGGGAGGGGGGGTACCTTCCAACCACCGGAGGCAGGGATGTCGGAGACGAAGAAGGGCGGAATGACCGTGGCAGAGGCCGGCCGCAAGGGCGGAGTGAAGGTTGCCCAGGAACGCGGCCGCGCCTTTTACGAGGAGATCGGCCGCAAGGGCGGCGAGACGGTCAAGGCGGAGCGCGGGCACGAGTTCTACGAGCAGATCGGCAAGAAGGGCGGCGAGTCGGTCCGCGCCTCGCGCGGGCCGGAGTTCTATTCGCAGATCGGCCACAAGGGCGGGCAGAAGGTCCGCGAGCTGATCGAGCAGGGCAAGAAGATGGCCCGCGAGGCCGCCGCCAAGAAGGAGGAAGGCGGCCTGGACGAGATGGGGAACCTGAAAGGACGCGGC
>Ga0307479_10002240_pt1 | contig 17574 bp, 8 predicted proteins | sample atmos_gasesECM4C_FD_203743 | JGI IMG/M metagenome (GOLD analysis project Ga0307479, IMG submission 203743) | Hardwood forest soil microbial communities from Morgan-Monroe State Forest, Indiana, United States - atmos_gasesECM4C_515 | ecosystem: Environmental > Terrestrial > Soil > Temperate... | reverse complement strand
GAAGCCATGAAAGCGGCGGTGAGCCACCTGGAGCAATTCATGGAGAAGGCGGACACGGCGAAGCGCGGAAAAGTGGTGCTGGCGACGGTGAAGGGGGACGTTCACGACATCGGGAAAAACCTGGTGGAGATCATTCTGAAAAACAACGGCTATGACGTGGTCAACCTGGGGATCAAAGTGCCGCCGGAGGAGTTGATCAAGGCTTACCAGGAACACAAGCCGGATGCGATCGGATTGTCCGGGCTGCTGGTGAAGAGCGCGCAGCAGATGGTGATTACCGCCAATGATTTAAAGGATGCGGGGATCGAGATTCCCATGCTGGTGGGAGGCGCGGCGCTCTCGGCAAAGTTTACGCAGACGAAGATCGCGCCAAGCTACGGGAAAGCCGTGTGCTACGCGAAAGACGCGATGACCGGGCTGCGGCTGATGAACGAATTGATGGACCCAGCGACGCGCGAGACGGTCCTGAGGAATCACACGGCAAGCGGAAATGGCGCAAGCGTGTCTACTATTGTGACGGTGCAGGAGATCCCGGCGGTAAAGCGCTCGCCGCGGGTTCGAACGGACCTCCCGATTCCAGCGGTGCAAACCCTGGACCGCAAAGTCCGGCTGGTGCCGAATTTGCGCGAAGTCTGGGGCTACATCAATCCCTTCATGCTCTACGGGCGGCACATGGGATTTCGCGGCGACTTCGAGAAGCGTCTGGCAGAACGCGATCCGAAGGCCGTCGAGCTATTCGAGAACATGGAAGAGGTGAAGAAGGAAGCAGCCGAGTTCATGAAAATCCGAGCCGTATGGCAATTCCTCGAAGCGGAAGCGGAAGGCGATTCCCTGCACCTATTCGAGCCTGGAGTGGCGGCGCCGCTGCATACGTTTCGATTTGGGAGGCAACGGCAAGGCGATTTTCTGTGCCTGACCGATTATGTCTTGCCGGCGCAAAATGGACAGCGCGACCACGTGGGACTGTTCGTGGTGACAGCTGGCGAAGGAATTCGTGGGCGCTCCGAAAAGGCAAAAAATGAAGGCTACTACTTCAAGTCGCACGGCCTGCAGGCGCTGGCCATCGAGACCGCGGAAGCGTGCGCGGAATGGCTGCACCGGCGCATCCGGGAGGACTGGGGATTCCCTGATGCGCCGGAGATGACCATGGCGCAGAGATTTACGTCTCGATATCGAGGGAAACGCTACAGCTTTGGTTATCCGGCGTGCCCGAACCTGGAAGACCAGGCAGGGATTTGGAAACTGCTCAAGCCAGAAGAGATTGGAGTACAGCTCACTGAGGGGTTCATGATGGACCCGGAAGCTAGTGTGAGCGCGCTGGTTTTCCATCATCCGGATTGCACCTACTTTTCAGTGGGCGATGCCGTCGGATCCTAGCCCAGGAGGCAAGGATGGTGGGAAGCCTAGTTCCCAGCCAATCCAATAACGAACGTGGTCCATACAAACCTCCTGACGACCCAATATCTCTTTATTATTCAACAAGTTAGAGCGCTGCAAGGAGGACCTTGTGTTCGTTGGCGCAGAGCATCTGGCTTTTAGTGCGGCCGACTCTAATCTCCAGAGTGGCGCGAGGGCAAAAAAGTTCCGTCATGTGGTAGATTAGCGGTACGATTCTCGTAGCAATAGTCGTCAACCCGGCACGATAGCCGATTTCCCCTCTTAAACTTACCGAATTTAATGTAAGTCCTTTAGCCGTAAGGCGAAAGCCGCAGATGCCCTTGGCACTCCAATTGCACTTCTCCGCGCCAAACCTAATGTGCGGAATCGCAGGATTGGTAAACCTAAACGGACGGCCAGCCGACCGGGCCCTCTTGGAGAGGATGATCTCGCTCATCCGCCACCGTGGTCCGGACGAAGCTGGATTCTTTACGGACAAAGAGGCTGGGCTTGGGCATGCACGTCTCAGCATTATCGATGTGGCGTGCGGGCAACAGCCCATGTCCACATTAGATAATTCTCTTTGGATCACTTTCAACGGCGAAATCTTCAATTATTTGGAGCTGCGCGAAGAGCTGATTGCTAAGGGCCACCACTTCGCCACACGGTCGGACACGGAAGTCTTGCTGCACCTTTACCAGGAAGAAGGGCCTGCTTGTGTCAAGAAGCTGAATGGCCAATGGGCATTCGGGATCTGGGACACGAAAGAACGGCGACTGTTTCTCTCCCGGGACCGCCTGGGGGTCCGCCCCATCGTCTACACCCAGTCCGGGGGGGCCTTCTCTTTCGCTTCGGAAGTAAAGGCTCTCTTTGCGGACCCTGGCGTTCCCCGGCGGGTTGATTTGAAGGCCCTGGACCAGCTATTCACGTTCTGGTTCCCCCTGCCCCCCCATACATTCTTCGAGGGCATCTTCGAACTGCCTCCTGGCCACTCCCTCACCTTGCAGAACGGGGAAATTAAGATCGAGCGTCACTGGGAGATGAACTACCGGCCCGATCCGGTGGGACTCAGATCAGAGCAAGATTACGTGGAGGAATTGTGGGGTTTGCTGGTCGATGCCGTGCGCCTTCGTCTCCGTTCTGACGTTCCGGTGGCCACTTACCTGAGCGGCGGTTTGGATTCTTCGCTGACAACCGCCATCGTTAAGAATTTCACGGACCGACGGCTGCGTAGTTTTTCCGTTACCTTCGATGATCCGGAGTTCGACGAAAGCCATTATCAACAGGAAGTTGTGCGGTACCTGGGGACCGAGCATCAGCAAGTCCGGTGCTCGCATTCGGACATCGGCCAGATTTTCCCTGAAGTGATATGGCACACGGAAAAGCCTATCTTGAGGACCGCGCCTGCCCCACTTTTCATGCTATCCCAGTTAGTGCGCGATGCAGGTTTCAAGGTCGTCGTCACGGGGGAAGGCTCGGACGAGATGTTGGGCGGCTATGATATTTTCAAGGAAGCAAAAATCCGCGCCTTCTGGGGGGCTGTGCCCGATTCGCGCCTGCGCCCGCTTTTGCTTCGCCGTCTCTATCCTTATTTGAACAATATCCAGAATCAGTCGGACGCCTACCTCCGTGCTTTCTTCCGCGTGGGCGCAGGCGACCTCGCCAGTCCTTTCTTTTCCCACTTGCCGCGTTGGGACGTCACCGCGAAGATCAAGACCTTTCTTTCGGACGCCGTTCGGCAGCAAGTCAATGGCAGCGACCCAACGGATGAACTTTCCGCAATGTTGCCTGGGAATTACCGGCAATGGGGGCGCTTTCTTCAAGCGCAGTATCTGGAGGCGATGTATTTGCTGCCGGGTTACATCTTGTCCTCGCAGGGGGACCGAGTTGGGATGGCTCATTCCGTGGAAGTTCGCTTGCCGTTCCTGGACTTCCGCGTGGTCGAATTCGCATCCAAGCTGCCGCCGACGTTGAAGATGAAGGTGTTGAACGAGAAGTACCTGCTGAAGAAATGCGCCGGTGATTACATCCCGGCTTCCGTGCGCACAAGGCACAAACAGCCTTATAGGGCGCCCGAAGGGAAGAGTTTTTTCAGCAAGAATTTCGACTACGTGGACGAACTGCTGTCGGAGGAGCGCCTGGGGAAGGACGGAATCTTCAGTCCACAAGCTGTGTCGATGCTGGTGAAGAAATTCCGCGCCGGGCGCGCCATCGGCGTCAAGGACAATATGGCCCTAACCGGGATTCTGTCGACACAGCTCATGGTGGACCAGTTCATTCACAATTTCAATTCAAGAGCCAGCAAGGAGCCACATGCAGAACCTAGAAGCCCAATTAAAGCAGTTCGTGGTTGAGAATTTCCTGTTCGGAAAACAGAACGGATTCAACTGCGATGATTCATTCCTGGAGAAGGGGATTATCGATTCGACAGGGATGGTCGAACTGATTTTTCATCTTGAATCAAGCTACCAGATCAAGATCGAGGACACGGAACTCGTGCCGGAGAACCTGGATTCCGTCGAACGGCTGGTGGCTTTCGTGGAGCGCAAAAAGGCGAGCAAAGAGCAGGGGAGCTACCAAAGTGCAAGTTGAGCAGTTTCTGGAATTCAGCGCGGCGCGCCACGCCGGCAAGGTGGCCTTGATTTGCGGCCCGCAGAGGCTCACTTACAAGGACATCGACGATCGTTGCAACCAGCTTGCGAATGCCCTGCTTTCCGCGGGTCTGAAGAGGTGGGATCGGGTTGCCATATACATGGAGAATTCGCCCGAGGCGGTCCTGGGAGTGTTCGGAGCGTTGAAGGCCGGGGGCGTATTCTTGGTCGTCAATCCCACGACCAAAATGGACAAGCTCTCTTATATCCTCAATAACTGCCGCGCAAGCGTGCTCATAACGACTGGTAAAAAACTGGATGAAATTCGCTCGATCTGGGCGGAGACGCCGTACCTTCAAACCGTCATTGTGACTGGCGCAGATGTCCCCAGTACAATCGAGGAGGGCGGCAAACAAATTCTCTCTCTCGAGCATGTTTTGGCAACCGCATCCGCCGAACGCCCGTCCAAGCGTTGCATCGATATCGACTTGGCAGCGCTCATCTACACCTCCGGTTCCACCGGGAAGCCCAAGGGTGTCATGGTGACGCATTTGAACATCGTTTCTGCGGCTACCTCCATCACCACCTACCTGGAGAACACTGGCGAAGACGTCATCATCAATCTGCTGCCACTAGCTTTCGACTACGGCCTCTACCAGTTGCTGATGGCCTTCAAAATGGGCGCCACACTGGTGCTCGAACGCGGGTTCACCTACACGTACGTCTTGATTGAAACTCTCATCCGTGAAAAAGTCACTGGGCTGCCCTTGGTGCCGACTATTTCCTCGATCCTCCTGCAGATGGACTTGAGCAAGCATCAGCTTCCGCATTTGCGGTACATCAGCAACACGGCTGCCGCGCTTCCCACCGAGCATATTCGCCAGCTGCGCAAGTTCTTCCCGCAGGTCAAGATTTATTCCATGTATGGGCTTACCGAGTGCAAGCGCGTGTCTTACCTGCCGCCCGATCAAATCGATATTCGTCCTCGCTCCGTCGGGCGGGGCATGCCGAACGAAGAAGTCTATATCGTCGACGATGGCGGAAAGCGGCTCGGGCCAGGAGAAACTGGCGAGCTGGTGGTTCGCGGCGCGAACGTGATGAAGGGCTACTGGGAGCTGCCGGAAGAAACGGCGAAAATGCTCCGCGACGGGGGCTTCCCGTGGCCAGAAAAGGTGCTTCACACCGGCGACCTCTTCACAAGTGATGAAGAGGGTTACCTGTATTGGGTCGGCCGCAAAGACGATATTATCAAGACCCGCGGGGAAAAGGTCAGCCCCAAGGAAGTCGAGGAGGTGCTCTACTCGCTTCCTCAAATTGCGGACGCCGCCGTGATCGGGATGCCCGATCCTATCCTCGGCAGCGCCATCAAGGCGTTTGTGACGCTGAAACCCGGCTCCTCGATCACGGTGCAGGAAGTGCTGCGGCATTGCAAAGAACGCCTGGAAGATTTCATGGTTCCAAAGCAGGTGGAGATCTGCGAGACCATGCCGAAGACCGGCACGGGAAAGATCAGCAAACGCGCCCTGGCTCTGGGTGGTGGAGGAACGGAATGAGTGCGAGCAGCACAACTGTTATTTCTCCGGAGGTCCTGCGGATTGACGCCGCGGCAGAGAGCGGTCGAATCGAAGCCTGGATCCGGGAAAGCATCTCCCAAAAGCTGCGGAGGCGGGGCGTGGTGGTGGGTCTCTCCGGCGGAATAGACAGCAGCGTCGTTGCGGCCCTGTGCGCCCGGGCACTCGGCGCGGAACGCGTTTTGGGCGTGTTCATGCCGGAGTTGGATTCATCCGACGACAGTCTCAGGTATGGAGAGATCCTCGCCCGCTCGCTGGGAATCCCCACGGTTCTGGAGGACATCGGTCCAATCCTGCAGGCAAGTGGGTGTTATCGACGGCGTGATGAGGCCATTCGCACGGTAGTTCCTGAGTATCGCTCTGACTGGAAATGCAAGCTGGTGCTTTCTGATGTCGCTGGAGGCGCACAATACGCGATCTCTTCCCTGGTGGTGAGGTCTCCGGAAGGAATCGAGAAAAAAGTCAGGCTTACCGCGCAAGCCTATTCTCAAATCGTTGCAGCAAGCAACTTTAAACAGCGCACCCGCAAGATGCTTGAGTACTTCCATGCAGACAGGCTTCAATTTGCGGTCGCGGGAACGCCCAACCGCCTGGAATATGACCAAGGGTTTTTTGTCAAGAATGGCGACGGCGCGGCCGATCTTAAACCCATCGCCCATCTTTACAAAACGCAGGTCTATCAACTGGCCTCCTATTTGAGTATTCCCGAAGAGATTCAGCAGAGACCCTCCACAACCGACACCTTTTCGTTGCCACAATCGCAAGAGGAATTCTACTTCTCCGTTCCCCTCGAGAGCATGGACCTGTGCCTCTTCGGAAAGAATCACGGGATCAGCGCCTCGGAAGTGGCGAAAGACTCCGGCATCGACCCACAGCAAGTCGAGCGCGTGTATGCTTCCATTGACGCAAAACGGCGCGCCACGGCTTATCTTCAACTCGCCCCTTTGCTTGCGGAAGAAATTCCGCAGGTCAGACATTGAGTTGAGATCCTGATCGGTAATCTTGCACCCACAGGTTATGCACGCCCATCTCAAGGGAACGCCGGAGACGATTTTGCCGGCTAGAACGCAGCCAATCACCATTGCGTTCGTTGAAGCCGGCACAGCGGATGGGGGATCGATTTCCTGGCTGCTCAGCGCCCTCAAGTATCTCGATCCCGGCCGGTTTAAGCCGCTGATCATCTTCTACCATGCCGCGCGTGGCGCCACGGTTGAGAAGATCCGCGCCCTGGGAGTGCCACTGCACTTCGCCTCCACGAAGGCGCCGGGCGACCTTCCTGCCTGGCTGCGACGCCACCCTCGTCTGTGGCCATGGCGAAAATTCAAGTCCCTCTGCCGGATTGCGTACCGCCTGCTGGTGCGCGACACGTCCATCACACGAGCAGTGCGGAAATGCCTTCACGAAACGCGTGCAGCGGTTGTCGTGCTGAATTCTGACCTTCACTTGCAGTATTGCGGCGCCGTCGCGGCGCGGCTGGAAAAATTGCCCATCTTGTGCCGCAAGTCCGGAGGCATAGAAGAGGGCTTGCGCATCAAGAAACTTCTGACCCCGTTCGTCGATGTATTTGTCCCGATTTCAAGAGCGGCTGAAAAGGATCAGCTTACAAATCCCGCCACGAAGCGGAGTGTACTGGTGTATGAGGGTGTCGACATGTCGCAGTATCGCGGACGGCGGAAGAATCCCGCGCTCCGGCCGATGCTCGGACTCCCGGAGAACAAGAGAATCGTTACCAGCATCGCGCGATTAGAGGGCGGCAAGGGGCAGGCCGAGTTGATTGAGGCGGCCGTCAAGGTAATCCAGGAATTTCCGGAAGCTATGTTTTTGATCGTCGGTGAGGAAACCCCACCTGACGGTCCGATTACATCGGCCTTGCACAGTAGCGTCTTGCGGCTGGGTCTGACGGACCATGTTGTGTTTGCCGGCGCACGCGGAGACGTACCCGAAATCCTGGCCATTACCGACGTCTTCGTGCATTGTCCCACAACGTGGATCGAAGGCTTGGGGATTTGCCATCTCGAGGCGATGGCCTCGGGAAAGCCATCGGTCATTTCCAGGAATGGCGGACTACCGGAAGCCGCCATCGACGGGGTGACCGCGATCGTGGTAGCTCCCGCGGATATCGCCGCAATGTCGAAGGCCATCCTCCGCTTTCTGATGAACCCTGATCTTGCGGAAAGATTCGGCCAGGCCGCCCGCGCGCGCGCCGAAGAACTGTTCGACATCGCCGCAAACAATGCCGTTTACGAAAACCTCTTCCAGGAATTAGCGAGTCACCGAAAGAGCCGAGGAATATGATTCAAGTGCAGACAGAGCAAGAGCAGCTTATACCCCTCACTGGAGGCCCCTTGATGGTTCAACAGTTCCCCAGGGATATGGTTTCTCTACTCCGCTGCAACCATGACGCGGGTGGGCTGGCGATTGCCAAGGAATTCCGAGGCGGCCATGGAATCCTGGATGCTGTTTTGAGCTGCCAGGCCTGCGGAGCCGAGTATGGCATTGAGGATGGAATCGCGCTCCTGTTGCCACATCGGCTTCGTCCGGAAGACAAGCACGAGATGAGCATCCGTGACGCCATCGACTACGATTGTACGAACCCGGGGCCTTTCGTACCTCCGACAGAGGGTTGGAGATCGGTGTTATCCGACATGCTGGAAGTTCCACCGCACCTGAATGAACTGCAATCGTCGGCCGCACATACGGTTTTGGAACTTGCCTGCGGCGATGGCCGCTTCACGACCATAATCGCAGAAACGGGCGCCAGGATTCTCGCGGTCGATTTTTCGATCAACGCCTTGCGCCTGCTTGCACACAGACTGCCCTCCGGCGCCCGAGTTGGTCGCGTCCAAGCGGACATCAATCAATTGCATGTCGCCAGCCGTGCTTTCGATCGCGCGCTGACTCTAACTCCGCTCGATTCTCGCGACGAACGCATGACCATGTATCGGACGATCGCCCACGCCTTGACGGACGATGGGCGATATATCGGTAGCGTGGAACACGACGACTTGAATCGGCGGCTGTTGGGCCTGCCTCTGGCACGGCGCTATTCCACGGGGGGGATTCTCATCGAGCATTTGACCACCGAGACGATGCGCCGCGAAGCGGCACCCTATTTTTCAAAGCTTCGCATTCGCCCCATTCGTCCACGCGTTCCGTTTATTGCGAAGCTGCCGCGCGGTTTCGCATTTCTCATCTTGCGACTTATAGCGGCGCTTCCGATCTTCAGACAATTTGGGGAATTGCTCTTGCTTAGCGCTCAAGGCCCGGTGCGACTCCCTGTCGAAGGCGAATATCGGTCCGGCAACAAGGTCGCAAAGAGCGTCTACCGATCCTATATGCGCGTGAAGGATCAAGAACCGTTGTGGGACAAGGAATCGGTTTGATCCTCTAGCCCGTGAGGAGCGTCCCGGATCCGCAGGGTGGATTCGGGGGCAGGTCGAGAGCAATTGACGTTTGTCTGGAGTCTTGTGCGGCGGAAGTCTGTCTCTTTGTAGAGAAAGACCGCCTCATAACCAAGTCCGTTCTTCGCTGAAGCGGAATTCAAATCGAAAGAAATCTCCCTCGCTTCGTGCACGATCAATTGACCGTAATACTGACCGTAGCCGAGTTAGTCGCCGTCGTGCCATTCTCATGGGCCGTGCCGGTCACCAAGAAGGAGAAGCGCACAGTTGGCGGTGTAGTGGAGCTCACCAGTCCGGCGCATCCTGCCAGGCTGACGACACAGACCACGACCACGGCGACCAATACGAGCCCAGCCCTTTGCCGCCGGTTTCCGGTGAACATCACCAGGCCGAAAAGGCCAAATCCGGTGGCGCTCAAGCCCGCCATGACAAGATGCAAGTTGCCCGGCTCCTGTAGAGAGCTGAGTTGATTCGCGATGGACAGAGTAACAGTGCTTGTGGCGCTCTGCCCGTTGGAAGACATAGATGAGGTGGCGACCTGGCATGATGCGTAAGCCGGGAGGCCCGAGCAAGAGAACGCCGGCGAAGTCATTGTTGAAGAGCTGGTCATCGTGACAGATATCTGGACCGAGCCACCTCTGGAAAGAGTGGCAGATCCTGGATTGACCGCCACGGTCACGTTGGCGCCCGCAGCCGTGACGGACAATGTCGCTGTGGCCGAGTGCACGGTGCTGCCCGATGTTCCAGTGAACGTTAGCGTGTAGGTTCCTGCTGCTGTACTCGCGCTTATTGTAATGGTGAGGACGGAACTGCCGGATGTCGCGACTGTCGCTGGTGCGAAGGATCCCGAAGCGCCCGAGGGCAAACCGGAAACTCCCAGAGAAACAGCGCCCGTGAAACCAGAGAGCGCGCCGATAGTGGCGTTGTAGGTGGTCGACCCACCCGCGGTCACCTGCTGCGAACTCGGACTCGCCGCAACCATGAAGTCGGGTGTCGCCACCGCGGCAACAACTAGTGTGACCGTCGCCGTGTGTTGCGCCGTGCCTGAAGTACCGGTGATCGTCAACGTGTAGGTTCCCGCCGCGGTGCTCGCGGTGCTTGTGACCGAGAGAACGGAACTGCCCGATGTAGAGATTGCGGCCGGTGAGAATGACCCCGAGGTTCCGCTGGGCAGGCCCACTACCGCCAGCGACACAGTGCCGGTAAAACCAGACACGGCGCCAACATTTAAGTTGTAGGTCGTTGATGCACCCGCCGTCACCTGCTGTGAGTTCGGACTCGCCACAACGGTGAAATCCGGCTGCGCCACTGGGGAAACAACCAGGGTTACTATCGTCGCGTGCACATTGCTGCCGGATGTTCCGGTGAGCGTTAGCGTGTAGGTTCCTGCTGCTGTACTCGCGCTTGTTGTGATGGTGAGGACGGAACTGCCGGATGTTAAGACCGTCGCTGGTGCGAAAGATCCCGAAGCGCCCGAGGGCAAGCCGGAAACTCCCAGAGAAACAGCGCCCGTGAAACCAGAGAGCGCGCCGACAGTGGCATTGTAGGTGGTCGACCCACCGGCGGTCACCTGCTGCGAACTTGGACTCGCCGCAATGGAGAAATCCGGAAGAGGCACGCCTTGAGTTACCAATACGTTGCCGCTTACAGACTCGAAGTAAAGCGTATTGTCGCCGTTCGCCACCGTGACCCCGTTCAGGGCGGTGGAGCCGTTCACGGTCACATTGTAGGCTCCTGGTGAGAGCCCCGCGATCAGGTATTGTGCTGTTCCATTGTGGGTGGTGGTGAAGCTAGCGCCGAGGAGCAGCGCTCCCTGCCTAGCAAAAACAGCCACTTTGGGAGAACTGGAATCGCGAATCTCAGTTACCGTGCAGTTGCCCCCTGTGCCTGTACAAGAATTCTGCGAGATAGTCGGCATGGTGGCCGAAACATTCGTGCTCGGGAGGTGCACCGCAATCCATTCACCCGTCGTCGCGGAAGCATTGCAGCTCGACCCGTTCGAGGAGGCACATATTCCGATCCCGTCACCCAAAGCGACAGGCGCAATTTGGCCGGAAACAGGCAGGAAGCTAGAAACAATTCTTGAGGCGGACCCGTTCGTATAGGCCGCGGTGAGAGCGTTGATTGCGGGCGCACTCGGATAGTGCCACAAGGACTCGATCTGATTTGCACCTGAGGCCACATCGTCGTAGCTGACCACGTAGTCCTGCGTAGCTGATTTCTTGAAGTGGACGACGTGGCGATGCGCTCTCGTCACGCCCATGCTCGACGTGAAGATGTTCGATGCATCTACCATCCAGTATGCGTAGCGGCTCAGGGAATCTCCCGAAGGATTCGTTGATCCCCAGCGGCTGATTTGCCCGTAGCTTGGAATCCGGTAATTGTTGTCTGATCCCCCAAGCTGAATGGTGTTATCGGCAGAGCCGCCGGGACTCCCGTCGCCCCCATTTGGAGCTAGTAGATAGCCATTGCGGTATATATGGTAAGAAATTGTGTCACAGCCCAGTCCCTGGTTTTCGCAGTAGTGATCCACCTGTGAGGTCAGCCAGCCCGCCCTTTGAAATACGGACGAAGCTGCCGTCCCCCAATCGCTTTTCGAGATTGCGTGGTCGAACCCTTGGTTCGGGTAGCACTGTGATGTCCCTAGGGCTGCGGTGCACTGCGAATAGTCGTTGTTGATGAACGCATACTGCGTTGGCAAGCTGCCGCTCGGATCCGTCTGCGGCGCGCCGGGAGCCATGAACACGTAAGGGCGAAGAGTGTACACAAGGTTTCCGCTTGGGGCAAGCCAACCCGAAGTGTTGTAACTCCCGAAAGTCTTTCCATACCAGTAATTTACGTAAGGGATGAGAGGATCGGACGAAAACAAGGATGTTGCAGCCAGTGGCGCGGTCGTCGCATCGGTCGGGTTATCGCAAGCCCCGTAACCTGTTCCCCAGCTTTCCGTGGGACCGTGAATGAGGGCGACATCAGGCCGAGTGAGAAATGGATAGTAGGCGAGCTGCCTTTGCAAGTACACTCCCTTGCTCACGTCCAGTCCCGTGCTGTTCTTCACTGCCAGCACGATTTCCGTGTTATAGGGATGGATTCGATAGCATGTGTAGCGAGAAGCAGCTTGGGTGAAGCCTGTCCATCCGCTCTCAGCCCAAGCCCAATACCACTGATACCAGAAACTGTACGCCTGCGTCAGGAGCATTTGGGCTCGTGGGTCGTCATCCGCCAAGGCCAAGCCGGCCAAGATGTACCCATAGAGTTTCGCGTCCGTCAGATTCTGGTTGGGGACATTCGTGGGGCTGGGAACACCGACCGAAACACCCGCCTGCGTCGAGGACGTGTAATCCGAAGTATAGTGAGATTCCTGTCCAGGGCTAATCGGCGGAGAGTACGCCAGATGCCTCATTAGAAAGGTGAAACCGCAGTCTCCCGCTGCCCAGGGATTGTCATTTCTATTGGCGCATGAGCCCGTCGGTGCTCCTGGCATTCCCAAGCCGTTGTGCAGGTAATCGTTGTCGTTCAGCAGCTTATTCGCAAAGGTGGCCCGCTCTGCGGGCGTAAGTTGGTCGTGGTACACCGAGTAGGCATGCAAAATATCCAGAGATTTGAAGCTGCCGTAATCCATCACCGATGAATTGTTCCAGTTGCCGCACTGAGTTGAACCATTACAGTAGAAGTTGTCGGGTGGACCAAAGAACTGCTCGATGTGGTTGATTCCCCAGTCGCATACGGTCGACGCAGTCGCGTTTTTTGTCGCCTGCCAAATAAGGCATGCGGCTGCAAATCGTCCAAAATAATTTCCATTGCTGCCTGATGACTGCGAATCTACATCAGCCGACGTGTATGGAGTCGCGACCAAGGTGTTGTAAGCGTTCATCATTGCCGCGTACGGGGGATTGCTCACATTCGATTTGCCGTTTGAACTCGTGTTCAAGAGCGACTGGGTCAACGGCCCTGTGGGTCCATCCAACAGCACACGCGGATGCGAAGTGAGGGGATAAGCCGCCAGCACTTGCACCGTACCGCCGCCGGTGTACGATCCGGTGCAGTTCGCAGCCGAGCCGTTCGCATTCCCCCCGTAGTACATGTACGTCAGGTTGAAGCTACTGCCTGATGCGCCTGCCGTGACCCAGAATCCATTGGCACATGCTTGTCCGTTCACTCCACGAATCCACACGGGAGTGCCGTCCGCAGGAGCAGCTCCGCTAATCGAAACGGCAATAGGCGTCCCTGTTGTCGCTCCCGTCACGAAGTAGGTCGTCGGCGCGCCCGGTGCCGGAAGGTAGACCACCGTCCCTGAAGTGGCCACGGCGGCAGGGCTAGCTGCGGCGGAATTAATTGACTTGGAACCTTTTCCCACAATGACCAGGGTTACGGTGATCGGACGCGTCGTCGCTCCGGAAACGCCGGCAATGGTGATCGTGTAGTTCCCTCCGGCCGTTCTAGACGTAGTTGCGATAGTCAACACCGAACTGCCGGAATTGGAAATCAACGATGGCGCAAAACGGGCAGAGGCGCCTTCAGGTAGGCCAGTGACAATCATGGCCACCGTGCCCACAAAACCAGACACCGCACTGACATTCACGTTGTACGTCGTCCGTGAGCCGGCCGCCACCTGCTGTGAAGCGGAGCTTGAGGTAATGGCAAAATCAGGATGCTGTGAGGTGCTCCCGCCCTGCGGGGCCGTTTGGACCTGATTCAACGAAAACGTCCCGCTCGGGGACTCAAAATAGAGTGTGTCGTCTCCATCGGAGACTATCTGACCGCTGAGAATTACTGACCCATTCCGCAACACCGTGTACGTGCCGGGCGTCAATCCCGCGATCAGGATTTGCGCGCTGCCGCCGTAGTTTGCCGTGAAACTGGTCCCCGGAAAAGTAAGCCCACCGCGCGCGAAAAGCGCCACCTTGGGCGAATTCCCCATGATCTCGACACCGCGCCAGTTGCTGTCGACGGTCGTCAGCGCCTCTACGGGATCCATACTCGGTCCCAGGTTGGCCACAGGCTTGTGCACCGCAATCCATTCGGCGTTCGTCGCCGAGGAGTTGCACGTGGCTCCGTCGTTGGAGGCACAAAGGTAGACGCGATAAGCATCTCCAGTGCTGGCTTCAGACCCGTCGGAAGTAAGAGCCAGGGAATTCGTTCCTGCCACCGGCACAAACTGGGTCATTAGTTTGCTGCCGGCCTGCGTGTTGGTCACCCTTAAATCGGATGCGCCGACCGTCACGGCCGCTGTGCCCAGGCCATTCAATTCGTAAGACCAAAATGCCTTCTCGTAAGTCCCGCCGGAAGTAGCGATGTCATCGTAGGAAATGACAAAGTCCTGCGTTCCTGCTGCCTTGAAATGGATGACGTGGCGCAGCATGTGTGCTACGGCAACGGACGAATTGTACTCTGAGGCTCCATCCATCATTGCATAGGCGAAACGGCTTTGCGGGTCTCCATTGGGATCAGTCCCGGCCCACCGGGTAATCCTGACGGCTCCCGGGGCGAGGAAGTGGTTTGCCTCTCCGGCGTCGAGGGAAACGTTCGGTGTCAGGCGGCCTGAACCATTCTCTGACGCATCGCTCAAGCCACTTGCCGCCACGAGAACGCCATTCTTGAATATGCTGTAAGAACCAAAACTCGAGTCATCGCCAGACAGAACATGATTGAAATTGGGGTGTCCGGCTTGGATGGCGACGGTGGTGGCCGATCCTGTCCAATCATTTTTACTGACCGCACGATGTAAGGCCGTGCCTGCAAAGCAGGCGTTCGCGCCCAACTTGGCAATGCACTGTGCGTAGTCGGTCTCTCTGAAGAGGAATTGAGTGGTCAAGCCGCCAAGATGCGAGTCCCGGGCAGCGGGATCGTAAAACTCGAACGCTTGATGAACGGTGTCGCCGTTGTTGAAGGCAAGCAAGTTACCGGCGTCAAAGTTTCCGAATGAGTTTCGCACCAGGCCGTATGCATATGGGGCATACACATCAATTGGATACAGCGCGAGAACCGAAAGAACGGCCAACTGATCAGCTTGGGATTGTGAGGAAAGCTCGCTCGAGTCTCTCACTCCAGCCAGGGCTGTGCCACCCGTGGCGCTCGAAGCGTGCTGGTAGAATTTATAGGGCAGCACACGCGACAGATAGACGCCCTCAATCAGATCGGGGCCGCGGACGACTGAATTCCGGATCATCAGGGCAATCCCTGCCGACATGGGCACGTCTACGAGGGAGCTGGAATCGGGGCCACCGTGAGTCACGCCGGTCCAACTGCTCTTCGCATAGCTCCAATACCACGTGTGGTAGTAATTGAACGCCTCTCCCACGAGCGTTTGCGCGCGTGGATCGTCATCGGCTAAAGCCAAACCAATAGCGATGTCGCCATGGAGATACCGGAGTGTCTCAGACTGAGCATGGGGAAAAACATCCCCGCGGCCGCCGGAGGGGGCGTAATCGACGGCATAATGCGAGCTTCCTCCCGCCACCATCACCGGCGCGTAATTGCTGTGCTTCAGAAGCCATACGAATCCGCAGAAGTTCTTACTGCTGTCCCATGAGGATCTCGATAGCCAGTTGGCGCAACGAACGTTTGGATCAACGGCGCTCCCGCCGATGCCGTTGTGAGCTGGATCATTGTCATTGAGAACTTTGCCGGCGAAGTTCTTACGTTCCTCAGGCGTCAGATAGCTCCGCACGAGGGAATAGGTCTGAGCAAACTGCGCCAGGGAATCGCTAAGGGAGCTCAAGTCCGCGGGGGTGAAGGCGGGCTGACATTCATCATTAGATTCTGTGCATCCAAAGCTGTCCTGCGGCACTACCTGCTCGATGTGATTGATTCCCCAAATGGCAATTTTCAGACTGGCCTGGTCTCCGTCAGCAAACCAGCGGAGTGCGGCGTCGTTGTACACCTGCATGTAATTGTTCGCTGAGCCCGCAGCGGCGTTATCAAATTGATAGCGCCTCTTGAAATCGCTCACCTTCTGCCTAAGCGCCGCGTACGCAGGATTGTTCAGGTTGGCTTTGCCGGATGAGGAGGTGTTACGCAGTGAGGCGCTGAAAGAGCCGGCCGGACCATCAAGCAAAACACGCGGGTGTTGCTGCAATTGGTAAGTCTGGCCCTCTAAAGTGACAGTCGCTTGTCCCGCCGTCCCTCTAGGCAGCGACAAAAATGCCAGCGCGAAGACAAAAACCAATCCCACGCGATGCATCTTACGCGCCACCGCGCGTACGTCAATAATTATCGACTTTTTCAAGGATCCCCCGACTCGCATCCGTTCCCTTTCGTCGCAAACCGGCCTGCATTCCACATCGTCTTTTGAAAGCTGACCTGGAGGGCTGTCAGCCCCGGGAAGTTTGCTTTTTCAATTGCGCTACCGTAGTAGCGATCACCACTTCGACCCTTGCGTCCCACGTCGCAGGGCTTACCAAACGAATCCGTTCGCGGCGCCGTTCCTCTGAATCCGCCGCCAATTCCTTTTCAATGGCTGCCAGAAATTCTTCATTGGTGGCCGCCACGGAAACAAAACCGGAAAATTGTTCTACCTCGGCAGTTGGTATCGAGACAACGGGACGGCCGGTGGCCAAGTATTCGCGCAGCTTTAAGGGGTTAGCGTTCAGGGAAAATGCGTCTTGGCGGTACGGCATGATGCAAACGTCAAAGGCGCGCGCCCAGTCTGGCAACATTTCATAGGGCACGTTGCCGGGCATGCAGACGTTCGACAAGCGGCTCAGCCGCCGAGCGTCAATGGCAACACGGCCCACAAGCAAGAAGCTCCAATGAGGCCGGCTGGTCGCCAGAAACTCAATCATGCCCGGATCGATTCGGCCATCCAGTACACCGAAAAAGCCGATTACTGGATGCGACAAGTTGCGAGCGGGCTCAGCTATGGGAAGGGTAAGGTCGGCGGCCTTGCCGAAAACGTCTGCATCCACGCCGTGAGGTGAGTAAATGACCGTCTCATTCAACCGCTGCTTTTCGTGCACCAAACTGGGGGACGTGGCAAACACAACGTCCGCGCGACGCGTGAGCGCCTCGTCCATCCTGGCCACGTCGGTGGCGTCAACACCCGGCGCCGCCGCGTAGTTATCGGTGCAGTAGTAGACGACCATCCGCTCTCCCAATTTGCCTGCGAGGAACCCCGGGTGAGGCACGTTGAACCAAGAGAGAGGTGAGAAAAGAGGAACCCGCCGCAGGGCACTCCGCACTTTCCACAGTGCGAAGAGCTCATTTATTTTCCGTACCGCTGCGTAACGACGGTATGGAATTTGCGGCACGCTGATGTGCCACATGTGTTCGCTGATTTGTCGAGGAGGACGGAATGCTGCAGCAAGCTTCTTAAAAAGTTTTCGGATATCACGTCTGCTTGCTTCCGGAGCGCGCAGACCAGGCGTTTCTACATACAGCAAAGGAAAACGGTTGCTGAGACGCCGGGCAATATGATGGCTGCTTGTACGGTTCTCGGCAAACCAGTCATTGCCAAAATAAATGAAGGATAGATCCATGGCTGTCTCCATGGCTCGGCTCACTCGAGTTCTTAGTCGCCGGCCAGCGAAGAAGCTTACACCCCGCGGCTTTTCGGGTGCGCTCTTTTTGATTGTGACCGGCATACGCACGCTGGTTTGTTTCCCTTACTGTACGTTGATCGTGATGCTGGCGGTGCTC
>Ga0307479_10002239_pt1 | contig 17576 bp, 14 predicted proteins | sample atmos_gasesECM4C_FD_203743 | JGI IMG/M metagenome (GOLD analysis project Ga0307479, IMG submission 203743) | Hardwood forest soil microbial communities from Morgan-Monroe State Forest, Indiana, United States - atmos_gasesECM4C_515 | ecosystem: Environmental > Terrestrial > Soil > Temperate... | reverse complement strand
TGCCGGTGTAGAGCGATCTGGCATCGTGCTTGGCGAGCGCCGATGGGTGAATGGCCTGACCTGGACCGACCTGTCCGACGACCTGACAATCACCAAGGAGACCACCAAAACCGGCGCCGTGGTAGCGCACGATCTCAAGCTTTGCCCCATCAGCCTGTCTGTGCTCTCAAGAGTTCCGAACGCCTGCCGTGTCGGGCCGCTGATTATCGACGAGAATACTGGGCGCCCATACGCCGAGCACGCTTACGCTCGCGAGTGGCGCGTCGTCGCCCGTGCAGCCGGCGTGCCCGACCAAGTTTGGAATATGGACGCCCGCGCCGGTGGCATCTCCGAGGCCGACGACGCCGGCGCTGATCTCGATTCGATCCGCGCGGCCGCGGGTCATACACAAGCTTCGACGACGGCCCGTTATGTTCGCGGGACGATCGGGAAGTCGCGCAAGGTCGCCGAGCTACGCCGGGCGCATCGTGAGAAACAGGGCGTGAACGAAAAATAGGGAACGTGACGGAGAACGCGAGGAACGTGAGAGTCACAACAGTTGCTGCAATCGATTGTCTTTGCTTGCGAAATTGGAGCGGGCGAAGGGAATCGAACCCTCGACATACAGCTTGGGAAGCTGTCGTTCTACCACTGAACTACGCCCGCGCTTTAAGTCCAGCATAGCGAAGGCGCGCTGCCAGCAGCAAGGCGCGAAAGCGCGGCCGCGGGCGATCAGTCGCGGTGGAATTGCTTGCGGAGTTCGCCCTTGGCGCGCTCCAAGGTTTTGCGCCGGCCGGGCGGCAGGTTCTTGCCGGCGCGATTGATGTAGAACGTCAGCATCGACAGCGCCGAGCGATACGGATCGGCTTTGCGGCGGCGGCTGCGTTCCGCCGAGCGTTTCAACGACGCCGCAATCCGCTTCGGATCGCGTTTGATGAAGACGCCGCGGTCGAGATCGAGCGCATCGCTTTCGCGCGTCACCCGCGCCGACCAGCGCCGGCCGCGCGATCCGCTTCGTACGGATTTGCGCCGGGACGTTTTTCGTTGCGATCGTCGCGAGGATTTTGCCGTCGATGTCCGAGCCATGACGAGCATCCGAAGGTAGTGCCGCGAGCGGCACTACAAGGATAGAGTTGCTAGTGTCCTTATCGATTCTGAAGTTCGTACGAGTGCGCCGCTAATGCTTACGAACTTCGGAATCGGGACACTAGGTGGCTTTCAATAAAAGCAATCGCCGGCGTGACGGCTTTGTTCCGGAGCGGATCTGTCGTTATTCGGCGGCGATGGCCTGCGCGGCCGGGCTGGCAAGGCCGGCGAGGCACTTTGCCAGCGCCTCGCCCTCCGGATCGAGCAAGGCCGCGGCGCGCGCGCTGGCAATGCCATCGATTGCCTGTCGCAGCGGCATGGCGTCCGCCACGGCCGGCATCGCGACGTGCTTGACGATCTGATCGTAATTGCTGCTGCCGCGCCGATGGGTATCGCCATAGCCTTTGATGAGGCCCGCGCATTCGGCGATTTCGATCGCGAGTTCGGCGGAGCACGCGGCCGCTTGCACGACCAGCCGCAGCCAGGCCTCGATCGCCTCCTGGTCCTCCTTGAAGCGGAATGTCTTGCGCCGGAGCGAACGCAGCTTGGCAAGCGCGGCAAAGCGCAAGTAACCGGAAATCGACCGGCTGTTCACCGCCATGGCGATATGGGCGCGCCCGAGTGCGGGATAACGATCCGCGAGCCTGAGAATGCGGGCGGCCAGCCACGGCGGCAAAATCGAGCACAATTCATCCACGCCGGGCTTCAAGAACTCGGTCACCGCGACGGTCTGCTCCGGCTTTACCGCAAGCTCGCTCATGATGCGCGCCAACCGTGCCGGATCGATCTTGGCCTCGGCGACGCGGATCACGTCCTCGTAGGACATGCGCAGCGCCAATTGGCGCGCCGTCGCGGCGAGCAATCGCCCGCCGGCTGTTGCCTTGTCGTCGGCCTCGCGAACCAAATTGAGCCGATCGAGATAGAGGCGCGCATAGTCGCGGTCCTGATATGCGGTCAACCGGCGCACACCTTCGGCGATGATATCTTGCGCCGCAGCCGGCATGCCGGCGATTTCGGTTTCCAGATTGGAGGTCAGGGCCGCCGGTGTCTTTTGGCGCTTGGCTGGTTCGGCGGACGTTCGCGATCCGGCCGTCGCCGCGTCCCATCCGGCGCGGAAGCCGCGTAGATTGGCCTCGACCGCTTTGCCGTCGGCGCGGATCGCCGCCTCGAACGCTTCCGCCGGAATGGGCAGTGCGCGCGCGCGGGCGATCGCGCCGAGCAGCACCGCGTTGATCATGGCATTGGCTTGCCGGGCGATCGCTTCGAAATCGAGGAGCAGCGCCTGGCGCGAATTTTTCTCGACCGCCGCGATCAAGCGCTGTGGATCGTAGCGGCCATCGCTCATCGCGATCTTTTCGACGACGAGATAGGAGCGGCTGGTCGACGCGATCGCCGTGGTGCGACCGGGGGTGGTATAGCCGCCGGCGACGGCACGGCCGGCCTCCATCAATTCGCTCGCGACGAGGAGGTCGACGTCGCCGACCGCCGGCGCCAATGCCAGAATAGGCCGGCGAGTAGATCCGTTACCGTGCGCGGGCGCCATCGGCGCCGGCACCATCTCGATATGGTAGGTGGTCGCCCCGGTCCGTTGCGCCACGCCCGGGATTGACGTCGACTGCACCGGGAAGCCCTGGCTCGCCGCCGCCGTCACGATCCAATCGGTGAGTACGCCGCCGCCTTCGCCGCCGAGCGCCGCGATCAGGATTGAGATCGGGCGTGCGGTTTGCGTTGTGACGTGCGGCGGATAGCTCGGTACTCCCGCTCCCCTTGGGTGAGAGAGTTGGGGTGAGGGGGTTCGGGATTCGCCGGCAGTCTCGAATCCCCTCACCGCGCCCTCTCCGCTCTGGGGAGAGGGCGAAGACGAACCAGCGAGCCAACCGATAGCCCGCTCACGCATCGCCGCAAGCGTCCGATCCCACCAATGGGGATTGGTCACGATGTCAGCGCGATAGAATGACGGGCACAGCACGGCGGCATGGGCCACCTCGCCGCACAAGCCGCAGCCGACGCAGCTTTCGATAACCGCGGCAACCGGATCGCGGCGCAGCGGATCGGGATTGGGCTTGACCGTCAGCGACGGACAGCCCGACAGCCGGATACAGGAATGGTCGCCGGTGCACAGCTCGTCGTCGACGCCATAGCGCGTCTTCATCACCCGCTCGCCGCGCTTGAGCTTCTCGGCCTGCTCGACGCGGATGCGGCGCTGCCGCGCCAGCATGCATTCGCCGTCGGCAATGATGACTTTGAGCCCGTGCTCGGCGCTGCGCATGGCCTCTTTCAGCGTCGCCGCCATTTTGCCGACGCTGTAACTGCGCACCGTGCGCAGCCAGCGCACGCCGAGCGAGCGCAGCGTTTTCTCGATGCTGATCCCGGCCGGCGCACCGGTGCGATGCGCGCTGCTCGACGGCAAATATTGCTGGCCGGTGGCCGAGGTGTAGCCGTTCTGCATGATCACCAGCACGCCGCCGCCTTTGTTGAACACGTTCGAGGCGACGCCGGTAATCAACCCGTTGTGCCAAAATCCGCCATCGCCCATCACGGCGATGGGACGTTTCGCCATGTTCGGAGCCACGGCGGCGGCGCTCGCCAGCGACATGCCGTAGCCAAGAATGGAATTGCCGAGCGAGAACGGCGCAAAAGTCGCAAACGAATGGCAGCCGATATCGGCGCTGATATGAACCGGTCCGAGTTCGCGCTGCGCCAATTTGATCGCGGCAAAAACCGGGCGCTCCGGACAGCCGGTGCAGAAATTCGGCGGGCGCGCCGGAATATCGCCGTAGGCTGCTAGCGCGCCGGCGCGATGCGCGACGATTTCTTCGACGCGGTGCGACATGGCTTCGGCATCGACGCCGGCCGGCTGCGCCGCGGCAATGAAAGCGGCGATGCCGCGCAGCATAACCTCCGACGTGTAATCGCCGCTCGCCGGCAGGCAACCCTTGCCATAGACGCGCGTGTCGGCGCCGGCGCTGCGCAAAATCACGTTGATCTGTTGTTCAACGTAGTCGGGCGAACCCTCCTCCACGACCAGCGCCGCGCGTTTTCCGGCGCAGAACTCGCGCACTTCGTGCGGCACCAGCGGATAGGCGACGTTGAGCACATAGATCGGGATCCGCGAGGCGCCGTAGAGATCGGCCAGATCGAGCCGCGTCAGAGCGCGGAGCACTCCAGTGGTCAGCCCGCCGAGAACGATGATGCCGATTTCGCCGATCTCGCCGGCGATCAGCTCATTGAGTTTTTGTTCGGCAATGAATTTCTGCGCCGCCGGCAGGCGCTGTTCGATTTTCAACCGTTCCTGCGCGAAGGTCGCCGGCGGATGGGCAAGACGGCCATATTCGAACTGGACCGGGCCCTCCAGCCGGTGTCGCGCATTGTAAAGTCCGGGCTTGTTGTCTTTGGCGATGAACTCGCCGGTAAGGTGACAGGCGCGCACGCGCAGGTCGAGCATGACCGGCGCGTGACTCGCCTCCGAGAGCTCAAAGCCCTTTTCCACCATATGCACGATGGTCGGCAGATCCGGCCGCGGGTCGATGAGCCAGATCGAGGACTTCATCGCGTAGGCGTAGGAGCGTTCCTGGATCACGCTCGCGCCTTCGCCATAGTCCTCGCCGAGCACGATCAAAGCGCCGCCAATGACGCCTGGAGATGCGAGGTTCGACAAAGCGTCGGCCGCGACATTGGTGCCGACGATCGATTTCCAGGTCACCGCGCCGCGCAGCGGATAATTGATCGAGGCGCCGAGCATGGCCGCGGCGGCGGCCTCGTTGGTGCAGGTCTCGACGTGCACGCCAAGCTCGGCGAGCAGGTCCTTGGCTTCGACCATGACGTCCAAGAGATGCGAGACCGGCGCGCCCTGGTAGCCGCCGACATAGCTCACGCCGGATTGCAGCAGCGCCTTAGTGACGGCGAGGATGCCTTCGCCGCGAAAGCTTTCACCGGCGCCAAGCCGCAGCGCTTCGACTTCTTTGGCGAATGAGCGTTCCATGAGTGAACCGCGATGGGCGACCGGGACGTGTCTTTGCGGCAGCCATTGCCTTTGCGTCAGATATAGCGGCTTTTGGCGAACCGCGGCAAACGCAAGCGGGCGTTTGGCGACTTGTGTCCGCCATGGCTCCGGCTAGGGTGCCGCCTGCGGGGCGCCAAGCGCCGCATCGGCCCAGGCGGGAGGCGTGAGCGGGCACAGGAATGGACGGGCAAAGCCAGATCGTCATCGAGCGCGTCAACCACACCTATCGGCCGCCGCGCGGCCGGCCCGTGCTGGCGCTGGCCGATGTTTCGCTGCAGGTGCGGCCGCGCGAATTCCTGGCGCTGCTCGGCCCCTCCGGCTGCGGCAAATCCACCCTGCTCTATCTCGTCGGCGGATTTCTGCCGATCGAGGCCGGCCGCATCGCGGTGAAAGGTCAAGCTGTCACGGCGCCCGGGCCGGACCGCGGCATCGTGTTTCAGCATTTTGCGCTGTTCCCGTGGAAAACAGTCCGCGCCAACATTCTCTACGGGCTGGAGCGGCAGCGCATGCCGCGCCCTGCGCGCGAGCAGCGGGCGCAAGCCTTCATCGATCTGGTGGGTTTAAGCGGATTTGAGGACAGCTATCCGTCGCAGCTGTCCGGCGGCATGAAACAGCGCACCGCGATCGCGCGCACGCTGGCCTTCGATCCCGACATTCTCCTGATGGATGAGCCGTTCGGCGCGCTCGACGCGCAGACCCGCGCGCTGATGCAAACCGAACTCCTCGACATCTGGAATCGCACGCCAAAGACCGTGATCTTCGTGACCCATGACGTGCAGGAAGCGGTCTATCTGGCGCAACGCATCGCGGTGATGTCGGCGCGGCCCGGTCGAATCAAGGCGGTGATCGAAAACAAGATCGACCATCGCGATCCCGGCGTCACCCGCAGCAAGGAATTTGTGAAAAAGGTCGACGAAATTTGGAACCTGGTGCGCGAGGAAGCGATCAAGGCCGAAGCAAAAAGGCCAAGCGCCTGAGCGCAACGAACAGGCAACGCGCAACGAGCGGGATGCATCATGCAAGCGGTCATGCGAACCGGCGTCCGCTATCTGCCGCTCCTCCTCCTGGCGCTTGCCTGGGAAGCGGTGGCGCGGCTCAACCTGGTCGATACGTCAGCGCTGCCGCCCTTGAGCAAGGTGGCGGCCGCCTGGATCGATCTGATCCGAGGCGGCGAACTGATCGACAACGGCGAGGTCTCGCTCTATCGCGGATCGGTCGGGTTTCTCCTTGCCATTTTTGGCGGCGGCGGGCTAGGCCTCCTCATGGCGCGCTGGCGGCTGCTCGATATCTTCGTCAATCCACTGGTGGAATTGTTCTATCCGCTGCCCAAGTCGGCGCTCATTCCGGTCACCGTGCTGTGGCTCGGCTTCGGCGACGGCTCGAAGATCCTGCTCATCTTTCTCGGCTGCATGATCCCGGTCACGATCGGCGCCTATAACGGCGCGCGCGGCAGCGATCATGCGCTGGTGTGGTCCGCCCGCAGCATGGGGGCGAACCGGCTGCGCATGATGTGGGACGTGGTCATACCGAGCGCGCTGCCGGAACTGCTCAACGGCATCCGCACCGCGCTTGCGCTCGCCTTCATTCTCTTGGTGAGTTCGGAGCTGATCGTCTCGCAGCAGGGCTTTGGTTATTTGATCGGCTTTCTGGGATCGACGGGGTCCTATGAGGGCATGTATGCCGTCGTGCTGACCGTCGCCCTTCTCGGCTTTGCCGCCGACCGGATTTATCAACTCTTCATCCAATGGCTGCTGGCATGGCGCGAGTAGACGATACCGCTTCGCTTGCGGCTGCCGAAGCCGGGATTTCCCGGGATGCAGCGCGGCGTCTGGATATCGCCTTCCGCAGCGGCGCCGGAATTTTTTCGATTCTCGTATTGCTGATCGCCTGGGAAGTGTTTGCCCGCAGCGGCAAGGTGACCGCGTTCATGCTGCCGCCGTTCTCGGCGGTCGCACAGCGCATTTACGCCGACGCCATCGTCGGCGAGCTCTGGCGCAATCTCGGCGTCACCATGTTTCGCGCCTTGACCGGCTTTGCGATCGCGGCCGTCGGCGGTGTTGCGCTCGGCGCGATGATGGCGCGCAACCGGCTGGTGCGCTGGTTCTTCGATCCGATCATATCGGTCGGATTCCCGATGCCGAAGATCGCGTTCCTGCCGATCATCATCCTGTGGCTTGGCCTCTACGACGTTTCGAAAATCTCCGTCGTCGTATTCGATGCCATTTTCCCCGTGGTGACGGCGACGCTTGCCGGATTGGCCGGCGTGGAAAAGGAGCTGATCTGGTCGGGACGAAACATGGGCGCGAGCGAACGCGAATTGATGTGGCAAGTCGCGCTGCCGGCGGCACTGCCGCAAATTCTCACCGGGCTGCAAGTCGCGCTGCCGATCGCGCTGATCGTCGCCATCATCGCGGAGATGGCGATGGGCGGCTACGGGCTCGGCGGCGCCATGATGAGCGCTTCGCGTTTTGCCGATTCTCGCGGCGTTTTTGCCGGCATCGTCGAGATCGCAATCGTAGGCTATGCGCTGATCAAAGCCATGGCGCTGATCCGCCGCCGGCTCTTGGTCTGGCATCAGGAGAGCGCCGAGCAGCACTAGTCGAGTGGCGACCTCTCGCAGGCTTGCTTGCCGACTTGCCTGCAGGACTTGCCTCGCAACGGCGTTTCCGCACACAATCGCGCTACGATCCGCCTTCGACGCGCCAATGGAAATGCATCCTGGAGGACGACCATGCGTGGGAAAATCACCTCAGCTCTCGTCGCGCTTCTCGCCATGGGCGCGGGATTGGGCGTCGGCGGCGCGAGCCTTAACGCCCAGGCGGAGCCGCTGAAAATTCGCGGCGCCTGGGTGGCGCCGCTTGCCAATCTCGCCTCGGTCTGGGTGCAAAAGAAGGACCTCGCCGTCCATTTTGGCCAATCTTACGTGTTCGAACCGGTGCGCTATGCCGGCACGCCACCGATGATCACGGCGATCGCCAATAACGAGCTCGAGATCGGCAATCTCGCTTTCTCGACGCTGCCGATCGCAATCGAAAACGCCGGCATGGATGACATTCGCGTCATCAGCGACGATTTTCAGGACGGCGTGAGCGGCTACGTGTCGAACGATTTTGAGGTGCTCGCCGATGGTCCGATCAAAAAAGTCGAAGACCTCAAGGGCAAGGTGATGGCAACCAACGCCGCCGGCGCCGGCGTCGACATTGCTATGCGCGCCATGCTGCGCAAGCACGGGCTCGAGCCCAATCGCGACTACACCATCATCGAGGCGCCGTTCCCGGGCATGAAGTCGATGCTGATCGAAAAGAAGGTCGATCTCATTCCGGCGGTGCTGCCGTTCATGCTCGATCCCGAGCTGAAGAAAAACGCTCGTTCGCTGTTCGATATGAAAGCCGCAATCGGCCGCTCGCAATTTGTGATGTGGTCCGCCCGCAAGCCGTTTATCGATGCGCATCGCGCGGCGCTGGTCGATTTTCTCGAAGATTCGCTGCGCATTCTGCACTGGTATCTTGATCCCAAGAACCACGATGCGGCAGCCGAAATCGCGTCCCAGCTCACCAAACAGCCGCCCGAGCGGTTTGGCTGGATTTTCAGTAAAAACGATTATTACCGCGATCCCAATCTGATGCCGGACCTCGATGCGCTACAGAAGAATGTCGACATGACGCATGAACTCGGCTTTGCCAAAGCAAGCTTCGATGTCAAAGCGCATTCCGATCTCAGTTTGATCCAGGAAGCGGCAAGCCGGCTGAGATAAAGCGCTTGCCGCGCCGCGAAGGCTTTTCAGCTCACAAGCACGTTGCTGAACTGCCAGGGATCGTCCCGGTCCAAGTTCTCTGGGAAGAGCCGGCCGCGCTCCGACAGCGGCGTCCAATCGGTGTACTGCCCGATCACCGGGCCCAGATACGGCAGCTGGACATCAAGGCAGCGGCGGAAGTCCATCTCATCAGCCTCGACAACCCCGCGATCGGGATTTTCGAGCATCCAGATAATGCCGGCGAGCACCGCCGAGGTGACTTGCAGGCCGGTCGCGTTCTGATAGGGGGCGAGCTTGCGAGTCTCCTCGATCGAGAGCTGGGAACCGTACCAGTAGGCGTTCTTGGCGTGCCCGTAGAGCAGCACGCCGAGTTCGTCGATGCCGTCGACAATGTCGTCCTCACTGAGAATGTGCCAGGTCTTTTGCGGCACCCAGCCGGCACCGGCCATTTCGTGCAGCGACAGGATGGCATCGTCGCAAGGGTGATAGGCGTAGTGGCAGGTCGGCCGGTAGATCACCTTGCCGTTCTCGCGCAGCGTGAAATAGTCGGCGATCGAGATCGACTCGTTGTGGGTGACCAGAAAACCATGCTGCGCTTGTCCCGTCGGCGTCCACGAGCGCACCCGCGTGCCGGCGCCGGGACGCGTCAGATAAATCGCCGCGTCGCAGCCGAATTTATGGTGATGTGCGCCGGACGGCATGGTCTTTTCATGCGTGCCCCAGCCTAACTCGGAAGGCTGCAGGCCTTCGGCAACGAAACCCTCCACCGACCAGGTATTGATGAACTTGCCGCGTGGCTTGGGCGTATTCGCCCGTTGCGTATCGCGCTCGGCGATGTGGATGCCCTTGACGCCGACGCGCTGCATCAGGCGGCCCCATTCCTCCCGGGTCCCCGGTTTGACGAAATCGAGTTTTAGATCTTTGGCGATGTCGACCAGCGCCTGCTTGACCATCCAGGACACCATGCCCGGATTGGCGCCGCAGCAGCTCACGGCGGTAACGCCGCCGGGCCGCCGCCGCCGCAGGTCAAGCACGCCTTCACGCAGCGCGTAATTCGACCGTTCCGACAGCGATCGCTTGCCGTCGAGATAAAGCCCGGGCCAGGGCTCGACGACGGTGTCGATGTAGAAGGCGTCGACGTCCTTGCAGAACTCCATCAGATCGACCGACGACGTATCGACCGACAGATTGACGATCATGCCGCGGCCGGGACCGCAGGCCAGAAGGGGCTTGAGGATGTCGCGATAGTTATCGCGTGTGATCGCCAGATGCAGAAACCTGATCTGGCGCACGTCAAGCAGTTCGCGATCGGCATCGTCCGGGGCGATGACCACAAATTTCTCGTGATCGAAAGCAAGGTGCCGCTCGATCAGCGGCAGGGTGCCCTTGCCGATCGAGCCGAAGCCGATCATCACGATGGGGCCGTCGAAGCGGGCGAGCAATGCTGAATCTGTCATCGTTCTATCCAAAATGAATTGGACCGATATGGGCCGTCAAGCGGACATCGCCGATGGCGCTGTGTAATAGTAAGAAAAGAAATTCGCAAATCCCGCGGAGCAACTGAGATGCCTGCCCTGCCGATCACCTTCGCCTGCGGTCTCTACGACCGGATGCTGGCGCTTCATACCGGCGACGTCAAACCAGACGGCATCGATCTCAATTTTCTGGTTCTCGATAATCCTCGCGAGATTTTTGATCGCATGACCGGCCGGCTCGAATTCGACGTCTGCGAGATGTCGAGCTCGGAATATATCAGCCGCTTCGCGGCGGGGAAGTTACCCTTCGTGGCGCTGCCGGTATTCGCGTCCCGGGTCTTTCGCCATGGCTTTATTGTCGTAAACCGCCGCCGCGTAACCGCGGCCAAAGAGCTTGCCGGCAAGCGTATCGGCGTCCCGCTTTACAGCCAGACCGCCGCAATCTTCGTGCGCGGTCTGATGCAGCACGACCTCGGGATCGATTTGTCCGGCATCGAATGGGTGCAAGGCGCCGTCAACGAGGGGGGAAGTTACGGCCATCCGTCGCTGATGCCACTGCTCAAACCTGTCAAAATCACGCCGAATACTACAGGCAGATCGTTGAGCGACCTCCTCGAAGCGGGCGAGATTGACGCCATTGTCGGCTCCAATCTGCCGCGCGCGCTCGGCCGTCATCCCGACGTGGTGCGGCTATTTCCGGATTTTCGGACCCGCGAACACGATTACTTTCGACGCACGCGGATTTTTCCGATCATGCATTTGATCGTCATCCGCAAGGAACTATACGAGCGGCATCCGTTCGTAGCGACGAGCCTTTATGCCGCTTTCTGCGCAGCCAAGGACTGGGCATGGCAGAAAATGCGCTACCCCGGCACGCTGCGCTATATGCTGCCTTGGCTCCCGGCCGATATTGAAGAGATCGACGCGCTGTTTGGCGGCGATTGCTGGCCCTATGGCGTCGAACCGAACCGTCCGACGCTCGAGGCGATCGTCGGCTACATGGCCGAACAGGGCCTCATCGCCGCGCCGATCCCGATCGAGAAGCTTTTTGTGCCGACTTACGGCTGATTCTTTTCGGCGACCCACGTCTCACACGGTCTTCAAGTGCGCGTCCTTGCGCTTGTAAAGCTCATCATCGGCATAGCCCATCGTATCCGGTTTGCCGCGGCCGAGCATGACCTGGAAATAGACCGGTTCAAGCGAGTCATTCTGATAACCGTGGATGACCCCCGCCGGGCAGGAAATGCACTCCCAAGGCCCGAGCCGGGTTGTGACGCGCCTGCCGCTTTCGTCCTCGACGAAGACGTCGAGTAAACCTTGCAGCACGAAGAAACACTCTTCAACTTCATGGGTGTGCGCCGCGTTACCCTGGCCTGGCTCGACATACATGATCGAGAGCGTGAAATTGCCCGCCGGGATAACGGTCGGATCGCCATGCTTGCCGGAACCGCCGGCGCCAATGAAACGATGCTGCGCGCGTTTGTAACCCTCGATCTTGGCGTCCTCGAACGCCGCCCAGTCCGGTTTCTTGTCTTTAAACCGGCCGACATATTTTTTCATGATTTCGTCGAGTGGAACGCCCTCAAGTTCTTTGGGGCGCGGATGCCGTGCAACACTCATGGCGGATACTCCCTGCTCGCGATCTGAAAGCAACCGCGCCGTACGAGCCTAGACAATGGTCCGGCCCACGGCGTCGCGCAATGCGCGTTCGACCATCACGCCAATCAATGTCTTCCGATAGGCGCCACTGGCATGGATATCGTCTGCGGGATCCGTTGCGGCCGACGCTGCGGCCGCGCTTTCAGCAATGGCCACGTCGGTCACCTCGCGGCCCTCGAGCACGCGCTCGGCGGCGGCAAGACGAATGGCCCGGTCGGCAACGCCGATCGCTCCAATACGGACATTGCGAAATTTCTGCTCTGCCTGCTCGAACGTGACGGCCGCCGCCGCCAAGGCAAAGTCGCCACGGCGCCTGGCAAATTCGCGAAACCCGTAACGGCGCTGCCGCGGCCATGCGGGAAAACGAATTTCGGTGACGATCTCGTCGGGCTGCAATGCGGTCGTAAGCGCGCCACGAAAGAAATCGCCGGCGGCAATCACGCGCGATTGAGCGCTGCCGCGCACAACGATGTCCGCCTCGCAGATGACGACAATGCCCGGCAGCTCCGCGGCTGGATCGGCATGTGCCAGGCTGCCGCCGACCGTGCCGCGATTGCGGATCTGATAATGGGCGATGTGTTCAACCGCGGCGACTAAAAGCGGATGCGCTTGCCGCAATCGCGGATCCTGCAGAATATCGCGCCAGCGCACCATGGCGCCGAGGGTGACGTCCGCAGCGGTGATCGTGATTTGGCTTAATTCGGAGAGCTTGCGCAAATCGACGAGCAGCGTCGGTGCAGCCAGGCGAAACGCCAGCATCGGCACGAGACTCTGGCCGCCGGCAATCGGCTTGGCCTCGCCGCGATGCGCGGCCAGAAGCGCAACTGCTTCGGCGATCGTGGCCGGACAGGCGTAATCGAAGGATGGAAGCTTCATGAGCGTTCCATGGCGTGGACGATGGCGTGGACCTTGGCGTGGTCGGCGGCGCGGTCCAATCCGCCGAAACGGCTGAAATGCGGTAATTTCCGTAGCGGTCGCGCCAGGGCCGGTCAATGGACCACTCGGCGATGTCAAAGCCCGCGGCTTCTGCTAGTTTCGGCGCAACAGCGACGGCTTTTACACGCCCGCTCCGCTTCAGTGGAGGAAACCCATGCTCAAGCGAACGCCGCCCAACGGCAAGAACGGCAAGAAGCACAATGGCGGCGGCAAAAACGGGAAAAGGGCGGCGCGCGTCAGCGAGCTGCCGAAAATCACCATCCAGACCGACACGCGCGAGACCCTGGCTCATGCCGCCAAGGAGAAGCGCGACGACTACTTCATCGTCGACGTCGATGCCCATGTCACCGAGACCGCGTTCTGGTCGGAAATCATCGACCGCATGGACAGCGACGTCTATCGGCAGATGGCGCGCGCGTTCAAGGATCGTGGCGGCTCGCCGCCCGGACTGATCAACGCCACGCCCGGCTTTCTGCATCAGGATGTGTTCGGGCGCATCCCGCACCAGCAACGGCTCGCCGAGAGCGTGCCGGGCGGCCGGACCCACGCCCAGGTGACCCTGGTGCAGCGCGCGATGGATTCGATGGGTATCGACTACATGGTCGTGTTCCCAACGCCGATGCTGGTGCTGGGCATGCATCCGCAAGTCGAAACCGAGGTCGTGGTCGGCAATGCCTTCAACAAATGGCTGTCGGAAGAAATCCTGCCGCAGGACAAGCGCATCAAAGCGATGCTGTATTTGCCATTCAACCACCCCGAAGCCTGCGTGAAAGCGGTCGAGATGTACGCCAATGATCCTGGCGTCATCGGCTATTCGGTGACTTCAACGCGCTTCCGCGCCGTCAATCACGACAGCTATATGCCGCTTTACTCGGCGATCCAGGCGACCGGTAAACCGTTGGCCTTCCACTCCGGATTCCACTGGGGCGATCAGTCGATGCAGCAGTGCAACCGGTTCATCTCCATGCACTCAATCTCGTTCGTGTATTACAATCTCATTCATCTCACCAATTGGATCATCAACGGGCTGCCTGAGCGATTCCCCAAGCTCAATGTGCTGTGGATCGAGAGCGGACTGGCGTGGGTGCCGTTCCTGATGCAGCGGCTCGATTCCGAATACATGATGCGGTCGTCCGAGGCGCCGCTGCTCAAACGCCGGCCGAGCGAATATATCGCCGACATGTATTTCACCAGCCAGCCGCTCGAACGCTCGAATCTCAAGCTCACCGAGGCGACGCTCGATGCAATCCATGCCGAGACGCAGCTGTTGTTTGCTTCCGACTGGCCGCACTGGGATTTCGACCTGCCGAATTCGATCACCAGCCTGCCGTTCCTGAGCGAACGGGCCAAGCGCAACATTCTGGGATTGAATGCTGCTCGGCTGTTCAACTTGGAAGTCCCCAAGCATAAGCTCGCCAGGGCGAAACCGGCGCCGGCAAGCCGCGTGCCGGTAACGGCTTAAGCCGGCAATGCCTGCAGCAAAAAAGCCAAGAACGGTCAAACGCGCGGTCAAGCACGCCGCAAAAACGGCTAAGCCTGCAGTAGCCGTGGCTGACTTCTGCACCCGCGCGCGAGAAGCGCTGAAGCGGGGCACGCCGGATTCCATTACCGACAAGGCTCTGCAGCAGGTATTGACCGCAGCGGTCAAAATCTATGCCGCCAAAGTGGAACGGCGCGGCCACGATGTGGCGCCGTTTACGCCCGGTTCGGTCACCGCAACCGAAACGGTAGTGACCGCGTGCGGCATGATTCGTGCCGCCGATCTCAACATGTTCGACGTGGCAATCTGGTTTCATCGGCCGCAGGGAATCGAGTAGCGGCGCGCCGAAGCGGCTGCGGCGCTGCATAACTTGGAGACGGAGATTCGGATGCAAGAGGTGGAAATTGGCAAATTGGCTGACATCGCCGATGGCGATTACCGAATCTTCGCCCTCGATAAGCTCGAGGTCGGCATCTTTCGCACCGGCAGTAAGGTGCTCGCCTACGAGAACCTGTGCCCGCATGCCGGCGGGCCGGTCTGTCAGGGCAAGATTTTCAACCAGGTCGAGGAAGTGATCACGCCGGACAAGAAAAGCGCCGGCCTGCGGTTCGGCAAGCAGCGCCACATCGTTTGCCCATGGCACGGCTATGAATTCGATCTCGCGACCGGCTGCCATCCGGGCGATCCGTCGATGCGCCTCACCCCGGTCCCGGTCGCCGTCCGCGACGGGCACATTTACGTCAGTGTTGCCGATCGCGGCTGATTGCCGCCTCGTGCAACACCGGCCTCATAGCGCGGCCCGCCGGCTCGCTGCCCCAGCATCAGGTTTGTTCGCGTAACATTTCGGCGGCAATTTTTTCAGCGACCATGATGGTCGGAATATTGGTGTTGCCGCGCGGGATCGTCGGCATGATCGAGGCATCGATCACGCGGAGCCCGGCCACGCCGTGAACCCGGCCCGCGGCATCCGTCACCGCCGCACGATCGTCGGCTCTGCCCATGCGGCAGGTGCCGGTCGGATGAAACGTGCCGGCGACATTGTGCCGGATATGCTCCGCCAGCGCCTCATCATCCGCTGCCAGCGCGGCAAGATCGACTTTGCGATCGGCCAGCGTGGCAAAGATTGGCGGCGCGAGCGCCGGCACGGCATCAATGAGCGCGGCAATGGCGGCGCTTTTGAGTTTGTTTGCCGGTGTGATGCGATTAAGCCGCCGCAATCGATCGTCGAATTTTACCGGGAAGGTCAGCGGCGTCACGGCGCGCACCGCCTCATGCGCCAGAATCTCCATGCAGCGGCGAAAGCCCCCAATGAAGCGCTTCAGATCTAGCTCATGGCCGGTGAAATTGAACTCGACCAGCGGAGGAACCGCGGGATCGGCCGCCAACAGCGACACGCGCCCGCGCGCCATCGGCTTGAGCAATGACGGCGCCAGATTTGCGACCTGATGCCCAAGCGGACTCCATGACGTCTTGCATTGCACGTTGATGTACATGTCCGCCGCCGGCGCACCGGGCAGGCCGGAGGAGTAACGGAACGCCGTCATCGGATGCGGCCGGATGCTGTTCGATTGCCGGGCTCCGGGCTTTTGCAGAAGCCCGACAAAGACGATGGCATGGTTCGACAGGTTTTCGCCGACAGCGGGCAAATCGGCGCGCACGGCAATTCCGAGATCGCGCAGCGCCGGCCCAGCTCCGATCCCGGCGCGCAACAGAAAGGCCGGCGAGTGGATACCGCCCAGCGCCACGACGATCTCGCGGGCGAAAAATTCCCTTTGCTCGGCGCCGATTCTCGCCCGCACGCCGGCAACGCGCCGGCCGTCGAATACAAGCCCGGTCACGAATGCATCGCAGGCGATGCTGAGATTGCCGCGGCGGCGCACATCGGAATCGAGATAGCAGATCGCCGCCGAGGCGCGCTGCCGTGGCCAGTTGCTCATCGGCACCGCGCCATAGCCGTCGCGAAAATCACCGTTCATATCGGCGATGAAAGCAATCTGCCGTTCCCGCGCGAAAGCATGCACCGCTTTTGCCAGCGGCGCCCATTCGTCTGGTTTGGTGCGCCGGATCGGGACCGGCCCTGCTTTGCCATGCAGCGGCCCGTCAAAATCCCAGTCGTTTTCCAGCTTGCAGTAGTAAGGAAGAACGCTGTCCCAGCCCCATCCTGCCGCGCCCAGCATTTCCCATTCGGCGTAATCGTCAGGCGTGCCCATCACTGTCGACCCGCCGCCCATGACGCGCCCTTGCAAAAATCCGACCGGCGGCGAGTTGTCCTTGCGCCGCCAATGCACCTTGAGGCCGGGCCAGAAATAAGCGTCGTTGTAATAGGACCGCGGATAGGAATCGAGCACGTCAGCGGGCTCGCTGCCGGGTGGCGTGTCGCGCCCCGCCTCCAGCAACAGGACTTTCGTTGCGGAGCGCGCTGAAAGCCGGTTGGCCAATACGCAACCGGCCGCCCCTGCGCCGACAATGATGACCTCGAATGCCGCTGTCATCGCAAAACTTCCCCCGGCGCCGATGTGGACGTGATCGGATTGAACATGCCCGCCTCATGCTTTACTTGGTCAGGCGAGACAAGCCCCCTGAAACAACGGCGCTAGGATCAGGAACATGGCAGGAAAGCTTGGACAGGCGGAGCGGGGCCTCCATGGTGTGATCGCCGCAATCGCGACCGCCGTCGATCCCAGAGGCGAGCCCGACTGTGCGCGATCGATTGCGCTGGCGCGCTTTCTTCTGGCCAATGGTTGCGATGGCCTCAACGTGCTTGGCACCACGGGCGAGGCCACATCGTTTTCGCTCGATCAGCGGCGCCGCGTCATGAACGCCTATGCCGAGAGTGGTCTGCCGCTGGACCGGATGATGGTGGGAACCGGAGCCGCCGCGCTTGCCGACGCGATCGCGCTGACCAGGCACGCCGCCGAGCTTGGTTTTGCCGGCGCGCTCGTCCTGCCGCCGTTCTACTACAAAGGGGTATCGGACGACGGACTTGTCGCGGTCATCGAAGCTATTCTGTCGGCAACTGCCGCGCGACCCATTCCGCTTTACCTCTATCATTTTCCCGCGCAATCAGGACTGCCATGGCACGTCGCCCTCGTCCGCCGGCTCGTTGCGAGCTTTGGCGGCCGCATTGTCGGCTTGAAAGATTCATCGGGCGACATGGCTTATGCCCGTGAGGCGGCCGCCATTGCCTCAGGCTTTCGCGTATTT